>Ga0307513_10006842_pt1 | contig 14850 bp, 17 predicted proteins | sample 15_EM_MG_FD_202174 | JGI IMG/M metagenome (GOLD analysis project Ga0307513, IMG submission 202174) | Populus trichocarpa ectomycorrhiza microbial communities from riparian zone in the Pacific Northwest, United States - 15_EM | ecosystem: Host-associated > Plants > Roots > Unclassified | place... | reverse complement strand
GGGTAGACTCCTTCTGGATATTATAGTCCGAGAGGGTACGACCATCTTCGAGCTGTTTACCGGCGAAAATCAAACGTTGCTGGTCTGGAGGAATCCCCTCTTTCTCTTGGATTTTGCCCTTCACATTGTCGATGGTGTCCGAGGACTCAACCTCCAAAGTTATGGTCTTTCCGGTAACTACGCCAGCGTCAGTTTGTGGCTCCATTAATACAGTTTGGGTTTGGAGAGGAATCTCACGAGTCTTTACAAAGATCTGCATATTTGGTTTTTGGAGGGATGAAGTTGAGTGTGTAAGTTTGAGAAATTTGAGGTTCTGTACTGTTTTCGAGAGTCGATGAGGATTGAGATGAGGATGGATGAGGAGCGGGAAGATGAAGATGGAGGAAGGGAGAGTGTGTCACTGGAAGAGAAGTAGATGGACTTTGGGAGTGTGGAAACGAGGTTGTGTGGGCTGGGACTGTCTGGGGGTAGGGCGAAGTTTGCTTTAGAGGGCACAGTCCTGTTGTGTACGTCATTTCACTACAGCTGTCGTAAGCAGGGTCTCGAGGGAGCCCCGTGGAGCTCGCTGGTAACAAGTTTGCCCAGCCTTTAGTCTTTTCCTCTGCCTGGCACCTGCTGGCATACAGAGTGGGATATATCCAGGGCGAGATATCTGTGGGTGGTCTCGATCCGTCTCGAAATGTCCTCTAGGCTATCAACTTAATGGTTGCAGCTAATCTGAAGTCTTGTTTATTACAATCCGATCCTATCATCTTCCTACTTGAGCGATACTTTTCTATGCGGGAGGCTTATCTCTTTCTAGAGGACAAATTTCATTCACAGACGCAGTAATGGAACCTTTAATGTACTTTTCTCTTACAGGAAACCGGCCGATAGTGGGCTCGACTCTGAGAATTTTACGGCACATTCCTGGGAACACAGTTTGTACAAGTACATGGGAAACCTCTGTATCTTGCCAAATAGCTCTGGTTACACAGTTAACTTATCAATGCCTCCGTGCATTGCATGTTCCTGACGGCCCATGGCATAGAGATTGATTGGCCAAGCTGAAGTGGTTGGTTTCACTGAATATCAGAAACCCTGCAGCAGGCCAAACATAATCAATCCCACGTGGTCTGCGAACCGGTTGTCTGGAGTTCGCAATAACTTTGATCATATCTCACTCGTTTGGCAGAACATCCACCAACAGTATCCAAAATGCGTGACCAGGCGTCACCCTGCTACAGTTGGAGCAAGGCCCATGTGGGGTGCACCTACTAGTCCTAGTAGCGGGCTAGCCTCTGGGTCCCGAAAGATCCAAGGTTGGGACATGTTGCGTCCTAACTTCTTTGTTCCCTTTTGCGACTCAATCACCCCGTCCATCTCGACCGAACAACCTATGGTGGACAACTAATCGCCAAGTGAAGTGAAGATAAAAGACAGGACCCCTCTTAAGTTCTAGAAAGCCAACACCCAGTCGCTGATTATCGCCGTTGTTCCCGTTCATGAGTCTTTTTTATCTGGATTGACCGCAGTGCCCACCTTCCACCTGCATTGGCGACCAGCTTTCGGCAACTGCTGCAACTGTGTGTCCAGTTCTGAAACAGAGGCATTTTCTTTGCCGATAATAAGAAGCAAGCGCAGATCAGGAGATATCCAAGTGCCAACATAAGAAAGCCGTACACCTGGCTGTGCCTGTGTCTGTGTTGTCCTGCTGTGTGTTTCTGTTACAGCGTGGTTAAAACACAAAACTTGGTAGTGTCGACATTGAAAATACCAGATGGCGGTTTCACACACGAGAACGTACTGGCAGTCACACCTACAAGGTAAGCTTCATCTTGCAGCTTTTCACAATCTTCGAACTAGCCCTCCGGGCAATCTTCCCACTCCCCTTGTATTCTTCTATCTCCCATAACTTCAATGCTGCGAAAGTCAGGAGGGTTACACTCACATTCTTTGGGATGATTGATATAGAACTCTGCGCTTCCAAACGCATTCCATCTCCTACTTACGAAGTTTACGAACACAGCGGCGGAAGCATACCCTCACCCCCCAGCCCCGATCCCGGACCGGCAGCATCACCGCACTCCGGGCAATCGTGGTACTCCTGCGTTGTTAGTGTAGCCGGCAGAGAGTACGAAACTAGTTATGTGTACAAAGCCGAGGAGAACGCCAAAGAGAAAGCAGCAAAAAAGGCCTACGAAGCCCTGAATTCCACTACCTAGGAAGTGGCCTCCCCGTGCGTGTATCGATAGGGCCGATTAGTGGGGGGAATGGCAGTTGTGGCCACCGGATGCGGGGGGCCTCGTGCGCTGTGCAGGCACACGGGAGCTGGTACGGATCTGGACGGACAGGACCTGGTTCTTCTTATTTTCTCGTGAAAGTGAATCTGGAACACGCAGTCAGTATGGGCATCAGCACAGCTCGACTTCCGGCCTCTCAATCCTTTCTCTCCTTTTTCTCTTTATTTTTTCGCCTCCCTTACATCCCCCATACAGTTCAATTTTTACATCACTATTTTCTCTTTCCCTTTCTTTTACTACCAGATTTCTCACTATTTCTCCGCGCTTCGTGAGGACTCCATTGACCTCTATTCAATTCGTTACGGCTTTCTTCTTAGGATGTCTGGTGATATACAATACCTACAGGTTGAGAACCGGTCCCATTTCTGTTGGGGATATTTTAAAGGTGCGGTACACGGGATAGAGGATCAAAGACAAGCAAGATAGCGAGTTATTGGGGGGAACCATTCAATTTATGATGTAATATTAGCTAGTTTCTGCGACTTATTGTTATGATTATATCTTAGGTCCCTTTCGATCAAATCGGCACAGGAATGGGGTTGTTGCCTATTGCTCTGCCGTATCTCAGGCCTGTTTTGACCTAGCCCCCCCGGCCGGCGAGGACGCGCCACACTAGGCGAGTCGATTTCTTTGCTTTTTCCACATTAAAGATATTCCGATGCTTTTTCTCGTTTCTGATTAATACGTTCATTCGCCCGCTCATGTTCACGGGTTACTATCATCGCAGAGGGGCCAGCCTTCTAGAGCGCTAAGAAACGCGATTTGTGGATGCTACCACAAAGTACTGCTCTAGCCCCCAGAGCCGGCTTGCAGGACCCCTCATGCAGTCAACGAATCATGTACCCCAGAATTCTTTCCAACCTCAACGGTATCTCTCATTCTTGCTCAGTTAGTCCTCTCAGATATCACAATTGCACTACAGTACATCGGCCTCTTGGTCCAATTTGCAAACGAACACCTGTTCCTCAGCCCTCCTGCATGTTCTTCCAAGCGCGCACCAGTACGATCTGTTCACGTATGCGAGAAAGTCCCGAGTCTCTAATCCTAAGTCCTGAGGTAACGCTAGATAATGCCAGGCTTCTTTAATACCCCATTTAGGATATGCTGCCGTTTTAGGACAATGGTACCCCAAGACCAATAGGGGAGAATTGGACTCTTCGGGTATCCCCCCTTTGGCTTTCACCCACTTCACCCCTCTTCCACCACACGACTAACTCTCATGCCCAGGCTGGCAGTCCCTGAGGCCATGTAAGGAGTACGATAGGGGGGGTGTGTGTGTGAGAAGAGGAGAAGAAGAGGGGAAGATTGAGAAGGTACAGTATCGTATGCAGAGGGGTAAGAAGTAGCCAAGGCCGCAAGTCGATCTCAAACTCCCGTTGTTGCCTAGGCACCGTAAGTTACAGCAGTACTTTTACACCTGCCCCAGTGTCCAGTATGTATAGCGCAATATTGACGACTTCGTCGATCATCAATTTCGCGCCGCTTCAATGTGGGGCCTGTTTGCACGCTCGCACTCCGATTTCCCTCACGTAAGGCCTGGCGCACTTCTTGCTCACGCAGGCCATAAAAAACGAAAGGCCGTTAGTTATGCCAACGCATCAATGCATTCGTCTTCCAATGTTCGTTTCTGCCTATATTATCAATGTCAGCTAGAGGCCAGTCAATCCGGAAAGAAATAATCCAAGTTCTCTTTACTTGATACATTTTCGGCAAACCAACTGGCTGGCGGTCATCAGTTGAATCGAAATGGTTAGATAAAAGCTTCTTTACTCTGTTACACTCAGTGCAGCCTAGGTCTCTCCTCCTTAGAATACCGTAAGTAAACCCTTCTGCTCGTGTGCTAACTTACCTCTCGAACTATCTCCTACCGTCTTATCTGCCCTCTGAACTGCTCAGCGTGCTAGTAGGCCCTAGATCCGATCTACTAAGCCTACTTCCTCTCCCCATTTCCTCCGTCCAATCTTTTATCTTTTCTTTTTTTCCTTCTCTTTTCCTCGTTCTTTAAAGCTAAGCTTCAGAGGAAAAAGAACCCCACGACTATCGGGGGTGGCTTCGGCTATTCATGGGATTGAACGTAGGTTGGGGGAGAGGAATTGATATACTTAGCCCGGCAAGGCGAAAATTTTGATACCCCAAGTGGGGAGGGGAAGAAGGCCGAGAGGTTATCAGAATTGCATACTGCAGTGAAAAAAATTCAATCGAACGAATCGGTTTTCATGATATTTGAATTTCCTTTCTTGGAGTTCTCATTGTCTCGTAGGAAGAGAGAGAATTCCTCACCCGTCTCGGAGGACTTCTCGGCACTATCGTACCAGTGGTTTGTCTCCCACGCCTAATGAAGGGGCGGATGTTCCCCATGCGTAGCTGCACATGGAGTGGGGAAGATGCTCTTCTCTTACTTTCCTACCTTCTTCCTTTGTTTTTATTCCCCTTTTATCATCGACACGTTTGGCTATGACCTGGAGCCGCGAACTTCAGACCCGAGTAGTGACCCTTGGGCGCCAGGCATCACATGGGTGGCTTAGTGACTCCCACGCGTCTCAATACCGCCACCTCACCCGAAGATGTTTGGAGATATTTCGTTTTGGCGTCGGATGACTGTTCCTCTTGGTTGCCCCTCTCACCTTCACTTCTGCCCTTCCTCATACCATCCCCACTCCGGCAACTCAGTCTATCCCGCTCCCGCTGGTAGAGAAAAGCAAAAAAGCAACGGGAGCGCTGTCACGGGAGACAGCACTCCTCATTGGTAGTGAGATAGGAATTAGGTCTACCCCCTTCCCCAACGACGTATCGTGGAGCATGGTTGCTTACAGGGGTGGAGGGGGTTCGAAAGCATACAATATCATTCGATCAGATATCGTCCACCATCCTCCGCTTCGACGTACTCAATACCGCTGGACCGCTTCTATTCGTTCGCCAACCGTAGACCTTCTTGCCCCGGCGAATCGGCCGCTCCCAGAGGATGACAGCTATGACTGAGGGGGTCCCCCGCACTCCGGGTCATATATTACAGCTGCTGTGCTCTGTCTGGAGCAATGTCGAGGACAACTCACCTACACCCACCTACTGGCCCTCTCAAGAATTGCACCACACTACAACAACCCTTTGCCCTCCTCTTTTACCACTTGACTTTTTTCGTATAAGACGGTTCCAGGTCATATTTCCTAGGCGGCAAGGTACGATCACCTTCATTCAGCAGGTTCGGAGCAATTTCAAATCTCTCAAAGACGGCATACCAATTGCTGGAAGAAACCTGAGAAAGCAATACCCCCATCTCCGTCCCTCCGCCAGTCGTGTATCGAATACAAGGCCATTCCCCAGAAATACGCTACCATCCGGCGCTCTTTACTACCTCTCGGCCGTGGCATAAACGTACCACGTACTTTTCCATATAACCCACGCAGGGCCCTGGCTCCCGTGTCCTTCGTACTAGAATTCACCCTTTAGCCCGTTTCACTATCACCCGAAATGTATTACATCTTGTATCTCTCGAGTAAGCCTTCCCCACCCCCCCCAATATCTCACTTTGACATATATTCGTTAGCAAACACAATACTTAAGCTCAATTGGCCTTTGTTTTCCATACTTCCCATGCACTCCCCCACAGAAAAAGCACCCCCAGCCTGCTAGTCAAACAGGGATATCAGAAAACTAACAAGCTATCTCAAACAAGGTCTCTGCCGTCGCCGTAGATGGTCAGACCCGCACTACGAGTGCCAATACTTGCCTTCGGGCATCTCGTGCATAGTGCGGGTTAACAACAGAGAGTATCAGTCAGAAGGCGTAGTGGAGAGCGAAGTCCTCGCACGCGAAGCCGCAGCAATGCGCGCTTATTTGCTCTGCCGGAATTTCTCCGTGACCGACGGTGCGCACCCTGGCACCAATGCACTGGGCTCTGGGAATGGTACGTCGCCCCCGTCACAGCAGGCTGCATCATCTCTCGCGGGCGGCCTTACACCACCGCATCGTGGATATCCTGTCCCCGGGGCTGGAAACACTTATATCACTGGCTCACTACCTGGCCAGGGGAGCTTGCCCATGAATAATGGATCCTCCGGTAGGATGGTCACATCCCAGGGTGCTGTCATCGTGGGCCATCCGCAGGTCGGCACTTGACTTGAGTGTTTCGGAAAAGAAACGGGTTCGTGGGGTATCTTCGTGTGGTGGGAATGGAGAGTGCGGGGTTTTCCATTTTTCTCATTTTTCTTTTTCTTTCATTTTCCCATATTGTCCCCCTTTCCCCTCTTTTTCCCCTTTTTGTGCCTGTTTTTGCCTCTTTCTATCCCTTGCCAGTTTTCTAACGCTGGAGATTCTTATCTATTGGATGAAGTTAGTGATAAGATCCCCCCCCCCGCACCTTCGTATTTTCCCCATTTCCTGAAGGGAGATCGAGAAGTCTTCGCTGTTGGCATATATCGGTCATATCTCCCTTTGCATGATGTCCTCAATCATATATCGCGCTAGTTTTTGAAGAGAAAAAAAGCTTTTTTCTTTCTTTTTTCTTCCTCCCCGCTTATGTGTACTTTACCCCCTCACTCATTTTTAACTACGACTTTGAACGTACTTTATAGCGGCGGAAGTCCTGGCGTGGTTAGCAATTCCGTGGATGTAGACGCTACAAGGAGAGGCTGTGATAAGGAGCCACGTAAATCTACTATACCAGAGTGACAATTCTCGAAGAAATATGGCTTCGTGCTCGGGGGTGATAGGCTGTTTTCAGTAATATAGTTTAGCATGATAGCTGCCGGTATTAGATGGCATCTTTTTTCTGGTCCTGTGTCACTGTCCCCTGTCTTTTCTTTTTTCCTCCTCACTATGAGAGGATGGGGGAAGGCCCTAGCCCTAGGAAAATATTGGACACACGCTCCAGGCAGAGATCCTGTACTAGCTATTGGCCCCACAAAGTAGTGTGCCACCGATCCGATTCAACCATGGCTCAGTCCCCTCCAAAAAAAAACCGGAGCCTTGTTATGATACTGCACCCGATTATCATTGCTTGTTATACGTAGGCCGGAGTTTGCAGCAGTCTTGATTTATGGTTACTACATTTGCTATTACTCTACAAGTACCATGCGGTAGCCGAAAAATAGTTGTACAGTACTGTCCGTAGACTACTCGAGTAAGAGTCCCTACTGATCAGTCTACCCCCAATCAAGTACTTGTACGGTGGTACTGCACATTCATAATAAACTTTACTAATACAGTTAAGACTTGGCTAAACAGACCCATTGGGGCAATGGGGACATTACTAATGATCCAACTTTTCGGGCAAGCATCAGGGCACAAAAGCCTCCGTTGGAACATTATTACCCCAGTAAGATCTCAATAGAAAGAACACATTCTTGCAGACCATACCAGCAGAGCCCCACCGGTACATCGTTGAACGAGAGGTCCGAGACCTCTCATGTGACCGAGAAAACACCACTACACTGGATACATCGTCAAAGCGTCAAAAACCTACCCCCCCCCCCCCCGGTCAAACCCTTTTCTGCTGCCCCGGATATCAGTCACTTTTAGCGCCGTGATAGACAAGGCTATCACCTTCACCAGCCCAGATACCACCTATTGGAGGAACACAAGGCCAGCCTACGGTAGCCAAACAACAAATCTGAGTTTCGCCCTGTTGAAGAAAAAAGCACCACGAATCAGGAGGTCGAAAAATAATAATAATCCAGTGCCTCGAAGTAGGGCAATGGATTCGCTTCAAGGATCTACGACTTGATATTCGTTACTCTCACATCCTAGCACAAATCCACTAAGCAGCATAGCGGGGCCAGACCCACAAACCGCACTGACAATTCACCACTGCCACGCCTTCGGGAACAAAAACGTTGCATAGGAGTAAGGAAGGCGCGGAGGGAGGAAAAAAGACTATAAAAAAACTCTCAAGATCCCCCCCTCTTCAGGGAATTTTTCCCCAACCGCCAGTTCATCGCATGCACCCCGGCCGTTGCGTGACCGTTAAATCCCAGACAACCTTTGGGGCTAGCGAGTGATGTTTCATGACGGTTGAGTACCGGTGTCCATCGGTTGGTATCGACTACCACCACGTCGGAGACAGGAAATGAAGAGAGGTCTTGTTTTCTTTTCTTTTCTTTTCTTTTCTTTTTTGCAGTGTCGTAATAGCACTGGGATTCATGCCGTTTGAGTTGGCTGGCCGTTTTTTTCTTTCGCCCTTGTTGAGCATCACACCCTGGCTACTGCTGTGTGTTAAGCTGGGATTGGGTTTGTTATTGTGGGACTTAGTAATTACTTATCTGGATCAGGGATTGATAAGTGAGATGGGAGAGTGGGGGAGGGTAGATAACAAAGAGCAGCCGGGTATCGAGAGGTAAGTGATGAGACGGACAGGGTATGGGTGGCCAGAGACTTTGCAGTTATTGGTGTTGGGGAGATATAACTCTCAGACCACCCATACCCTGTCCGTCTCATCACTTACTCGTGCCTCTATACTCGAGTACCCGAGCGCTTGTCCTCGGTACTCGAGTTCAGTAAGGTCAAAGCGCGATGGAACAAGCATTGGCCAATGGTACTGATGCAGACAGCAGGGTAAGTTCCTTGTAAGCAGGCCAGCCCAGCCAGCCCAAGGAAAAACGTGCGGGTGCTCGAGCGTCTAGCCAGTCAAGCATCCCCGCAAGCCTCAGTTCAGCCGGAGGGTGTTGTCCGGGGTGGAGCGCACGGACCGTGTCTCTCCCACAAAGAGGTTGCTCTGCCCTGCTCGATCACTCCCCCCAGGGACCGCCGCCGGCGCCGCAGAAGCAACTACCGTGCTCCACCGGAGCGGCAGCAAGTTGGTGGGATCCCTGGTGCCTGCATGTCCCCTGTGCTCGTATGTGTCCCAGGATGTGAAAAAAGTGACTGCTTTTATTCCTTCTTTCCTTCTTTCTTCTTCTAGTTTTCCCGGTGGGGGACGGAAGAGGACGGAGGGGAAAGGCGCCATGAGCCAAATTCGTGGGATCCTCTCCGTGAAGCTACGGATATAAAAATCTCCGCCCACCCTATTACCGGTACACGGATTGGTATCCTTGGGTAGGAACCCTAACCCTATGGCATTAGAATTTCTTAGCGGAGTCCAGAACACACATGCTGCTGCTGCGAGAGGAGTTGAGATGTGAGATTGGGATGTCGTATGCTATCACACTTGGCTGGCGTATCACCTTCCATGGACTGCTAGGTGATTTTGGTGACTTAGCTTATACAGACATTATCTCGCTGCTGCATACCAGATTGTTGAGCGAATTAGTACTTTTCGTGAATTGTCCCGAGCATATGATTTCGGGAGGGCTTATTGGTGTTTGGAAAGCTGCAGGAGCTAGTCTGGTCCGTTAGGCTTATTTCTACGTCACTGGGAAGCAGTTTTAGGAATGTCAATGCAGAGACTGCAAGCTATTTTAATCTATGCTAGGTCAATCGCGATAGTCTTTCTGCAATATATTGTAGTGCAGGTTTATTACACGGGCATAGGAGCAAGTAGGCGAGAATCCATTCTATGACTTTAATGCATACACTAAAATATGCGCGGACGTTAGTGAACTACGACATGTAGGGTGCTGCGTGGTACATGCGAGAATCACACATGACGACTTTTCAGACAATAAAAAAAAGGAAAAAAAAAACAAAACACGTTCGTATCCCACCACTGAATCACCCCAAAATCAATGTCTAAAAAGCCAACCCACTGCACTCTCTAGTCTAAATAACCTCCCCCCCTTCTCGCCACAGCTCCAATCAGACCTCAACAACTCCTCCCTCCAGGCATATGCAGCGAGCACAGTCGCTGCGGGCCCAAACATCGCCGAAGCTGCGGTTATATACCCCAGCAGCTCCAACCATCCAGCAGTAGTCTTCCGGAATCTCTTCACGTCATTGAGCAGTACCAAAACCCAAGCTAGCCCCGCGGCGAATGCAACGAGGTACTCAGAACAGACAATCTTTATCCCCGTCTCGACGAATGAGTTGTCGTGAATTGGAGGAGCTCCCGGGGCCAGACGGGCCACGATGGAGAGGAAGGAGTCGTCAGTCGTGATGACGGTACGTAGCGCATAGAGGTGGGCTGATGCGGAGACTACAAAGCTTAAGAGGTACGCTCCTCTGATGTAGGGCAGGTCCGCGTTCTTCGTAGGTACTGCGGGAGTGGTGAAGAATGATTTCAGAATTTGGTGCACAATTGCTGTGTATATAGGGAATGGTAGCCAAAGTGCCATGGATGCTTTCAAGCTTTGCTCCCGGACCAACACGATTGTGGTCGGGATGAGGAAGGAGATTACGAGAGTGGGAATGAGAGACTTTGCGTATGCCATGGGGATACTAATAAAGTTCTTTTCATAGTATTTGGCGGGAGTGATCTGGTATGCATGGAAAAAGAAGTAAACCGGAAGCACCATAGATATTGGGAATATCTGGTACAGAAACCCCCAGAATGTGGGACTATTATAAAGTCAGAATCCATCATCAAGAAGAGCAAGGGATGCACCTCACATCTTCGGCAGGGTCAGTGTGTTTCCGCGCCTTAGGCTTTCCACAACCATGATAGTAAGAATTGGGAAAAGGCCAAGCGCCGTCTGCGCGGCAACAACCCTAAGCCTGGCGTCTAATTGCTTATCATCGGTTAAGGAATCCCAAAGACTGGAAAAGCTGCTCGTGAAAATCTTTGCTAATCCGAATCTACCGCTGGAATAGATCCCGAAACTCGGTATTCCAGTCTCTGCAGCTGCTCGACTAATTTCCTCTTTCACCTTGGCCTGCGCTAATGCCGAACTCTGCATACCCAGATACCATCCCAACAGCGCGAACGCGGGTAAAATGTATGCAATCCCAGCGATCAGTTTAGCTCTCTCATTCGGATACCGAGGGCTGTAGACCATCGGAATGGAACCTTTATCGGAGTCGGGCAGGAAATCGAGCCTTTCGGTGCGGACTTGAGCCTTGCCTTGTAATTCATATAGGTAGTCCTCGCCAATCAGGTGCTGGATGATATACTTGGAGATGAGTTTCAGCGTTCTGGTTGCCCATGCCTGCATGCGTGTTGTTTCTGCTGTGGTCCTCAAATTGGTCTCAATGGTAAATTTGCGGTGGGCTTGGACGTCTTTAAAGGCTTTATCGATCGTTTCTGTGCTAAGGCCTTCTGGATGGGCTTTTATAGCATGGTACAAGCCATTTGTTAAAGCTGCGGCGCTTTCAATGGTAGCATTCGCTCCGAGTCCTAGATTAATAGTGAACTATATTTGTGTTACGGTAACAGTTAGTGTTTAAGGAGATTAGCCTGTAGGCACAATTATTGCCAACCTTGTGCGCCGCATCACCAATCACAATCATCCTCCCATAATGCCAATGCTCGAAGCATCCCTCTTCCATGGGGGTCGTGACATAAGTAGTTGTTCTATCCCATAGTTCCTTAAATTTGACGTCCCCCGTGACCAGATCCTCCAACCTTTTCTCCGCAAATTTCCTTCCATCTTCTTGTGTGAACTTAGGAATATTCGGAACCTTGTAGATTTTATCCAGTTTCTCAAATAAAAACCAAAAGACACGCCCTTCGTAGCCGGTAATAACCAGGGACGAGCGACCATGGTTATGGTTGATATGGCTGCTGTCCGGCTCAAGCCCTGGATGTGGCGTAGAAATACCCACTATAGTGCAGTACTCGGCCGTGAGTGCTATTGATCGTTAGACTAGAGGTGCGATTAGATTGGGAGCTGGTCGAAGCTCACTATCTTCCTTTTCTTTCTTTGTAATCAATCCGGGGCTCAATTTGTCGGCCAAAGCCCACATCTCTTGTCTAATTATGCTATGCACTCCGTCCACCCCCACGACAACATCACCTGCGAACTCTTCTCCATCCTTGGTAATCACTCGAACGCCGGTGTCTGAATGCACCACCTTCACTACTTTCTTTCCAACCAGAACCTTGGACTTTTCCGGGACATGTTTATACAACAACGCGAGCAACTCCTGTCGGGGAAGAAACCCAAGGGGGTATCCAAATCTAACAACCAAAATACAATGTCAACCAAGAGCGTAGCTTCTCACCCCCGAATCTCGTTACTAAAGGAGAAGGACTCACCTATCAATAGTCCTCAAAACATTAATCGCGTACATCAGCTTCCCCTTATCGTCCCTGGCGTACATGGTATGCAAGGGTGAAGAGGTAGCGAGCAAGTCCTCCAATACCCCCCCAACCTGATCCAACGTCCTTGAACCAACCGGACTTACAGCGATGCTCGCACCCGCTTTAGGAGAGATCTCAGGATACGCTTCCAAAAGCACGTAGTCGATTCCGGCTTTTGCGAGTGTGAGTGCTAGTGACAATCCACCGACTCCTCCACCAACAACGACAACTTTGAAGGGCCTTGACATGATGATGTCTGCAGAGAACGAGCAGGCGGACGGTCAGGGCGGGGACAATGGGGACAGGTAACTTGATGCCTGTGGCGGTAGGAGGGGCTAGTGCACTTCTTATGGGATTTCAATAAGAGACCGACTCCGCACTCCCTTACTTACTAGCTGGAGGTGTTTGTTCCGGTGGGTGGTCTTCAGAAGAGCTCGAGCTTAGAAAGTAGTGGGAAAGGCATCAGGTTCTCGGCGTGTCTTATCTGATTGAGAAGGTGGGGCTGCTGATGGAACAAGTGTCATACCGGTACTCGAGCGCGGCACCGGAAAAGGCCAGGGCCAGGCCTGTCTGTGTGTAAAACGCCTTATTTAGAAAATGAGACAGAGTTCTTTTTACACTTCTGCATTATCTTCTGGTGATCCATGTCCTGCAAGCCTGGGTAGGATTTAGCGATAACGGTCCCAAGTACTGTATGGTTCCGGCCCCTTAGAATGGACATTCAGGCAACTTAATTTTTCTGAACTTTTCGATTAAGAATACCACATGCTATTGATTTACTCCCTCGGTATAATGACCCTAAATCATGAAAGGAGCAGCCTACAGGGTGGATTTGGTTCTAGGAAAGTAGCTCTTGCCTAGGACGGGTGACTCTCGAAGTTGAGGCAAAAGTTGATGCTTGGCGTGTTTGCACTGGTACTTGGTATGGAGGATATAAGGTTTTGGCTGAGTAATATGAAATATATTTCACCTAAAGGAGTATGGTCACCTATGACATTATGACTCGCGGACCGACTCTGGATTGTGCTGAGGCTGATCCTTGTTGAAAGTCACCGGCGATCTCTCCACTCAAGTTTCCGTTGTACGAGTACTTTTCCTATCGTGTTAGTCTGTCTTTACTAGTTTCATTTGTCAGTGGTCATCAATCAATGCGAGCAACGAATGAATACAAAGCGGCACATATAGCCCGAAACCAGCGGAGGGAAAAGCGAAGGATGGATCAGGATACTGAGCGGAACGGAGGATATCCACGAGTGGAGGGGATTGGAAAGCTCATTGGACTGTCTATATAAACCCTCTGTTTTGTCGTAGTTAGAACAAGCAAGACACATTTCCGGAAAATATACGGCAGTTCCTTCCTTAACTTCTTTGTACTTCTTTATCGCTCCAGCGCATTCTTCTCATATCCCGCTCTCATAACAATAATCCTGAGGGGCCGGCACCATACAAGGCCCGGCGGTGACTTATTGAATAGTCATTTAAGGTTAATTGGCGAAATATCCTGCTCCGTTCGGGCTGATTGCTCCTTACCCTTGTTCGGGGGGAGATGTTTTCGTTCAAGACAAGGACAGTTACAAGTGTCAGGGATATTGTTTTCGAACAGTTACTGTAGTTCGGGTTAACCAGCAAAATAAACCCTGTTTTGTACTCGTACTCGTACTCGGATACCAGGGTTAGTCCGCGAACACCAGGATTTATTCTGAGCATGAGCTAAAGTGGCAAATATCCAATAGAAACCGTGAATAGATAGTTCAACCAATAGTAAATCAGAAAGCGTTCGAGGAATTCTTCTGGTTTTCAACCCACACCCCTTAGTGCATACGCTATTCCCAATATCGTCGTTAGCTTTGTCAGCCCTGTGTTCGCGGACTAGCCCTGGTATCCGAGTACCGGCGCCGGTAATCCCTATCTTGTGCGAAAACATTCCTACAGCATGCCGGTGGTCTAAAGAGGATCAGGACACCTTAGCAAGTTCGAAGGAGGTGCAGTGAAGAGCTGCCCCCTCAGGAGAAGCCGAACTGCCCTAAGAGATGAAGCTCTGTGCTTCTGCGGGGATTATGAGAAATATCATTACAAGTTCCTGCGAGGGGTTATTAATCGGTTATTTAAGGTTAGCCAGCCAATTATATCCCTGTCAGTTCGGGGGAATCTTTCACCACCCCTCCAGAGGTATGGGACATTAGTTTTGTAGGCTACACAGAAGATAAGAGTGGCAGATGTCGCTTGTGGAACCTACAAAAACTTACGCCCGTACCTCCGTACTAGTACACGTCCCGGAGCAACTTGTCACCTTAGGGTACCGGAAATTCTGGACAAACTCGACCTGCCACTATTACCGTAAGTACTCAAATAGAAGAGAAATGTGCTAGGACGTTGCAGTTGCCTCTCCTAGTAAGGCGCTTTGCATATTCTTTTTGTTCGGCTCGACTCTGGGCCGAGTTTGCGGTGTTTTCCCCCTCG
>Ga0307513_10006841_pt1 | contig 14851 bp, 11 predicted proteins | sample 15_EM_MG_FD_202174 | JGI IMG/M metagenome (GOLD analysis project Ga0307513, IMG submission 202174) | Populus trichocarpa ectomycorrhiza microbial communities from riparian zone in the Pacific Northwest, United States - 15_EM | ecosystem: Host-associated > Plants > Roots > Unclassified | place... | reverse complement strand
GAGCGACTGGGAGGCGAGAGCCGCCGCGAGCAACAGGAACAAGGCCACGCCGACGACGATGCCATCATCGCGACGCGCCCGCGACTCGAGCAGCTTGAGCGCTCCCATCACGACCAGCAGGGCGCTGCCGGCGGCGAGCCCGTTCAGCGTGCGGAAATTGAGCGCCACCGCCACCACCAGCGCGGCCGTGATGGCGCCGAACGCGAAACGCATCCCGGTGCGCGATCTTGGCGCGGCGATACGGCCCCCGGCGATCAGCAGCCGCCAGATCGCGGCGCCGAGCGCGATGGCGATGCACCACACGGGCGCCTTGCCGACCATGAGCAATACGCTGGCGACGAACACCAGCGTGGCGGCGAAATTGGCGCGCGCGGCCGGAGTCATGAAACCTCGCCGCTGCCATGCAACGCCAGGCTGTCGAGACAGCGCGCGCGATGTTCGTTGCCGGAGCCAGGCGCAAGTGTGCGTTCAGCGAGGCGCAGACCGTAACGTTCGCCGCGGGCGTGGGCGGCGACGATCCAGGCGGAAAGTTGTTCGAGACGCTGCTCGATTTCCCCGGGCACGACCGCCAGGTCGAACATGCGCTGATGCGCCGCGGGCGATTGATAGGTCTTGACCAGCAGACCACGTCCGCGGGCGTAAGCGCCCCAGGCCACCTGGCGCGGCGAATCGCCGCTGCGAAATTCGCGCAGGCCGGCCCATTCCTCGTCACCGACGCGATGAACGACGGTGGCGTTGCCGCCGCTCGCCGTTTCGGGCGGTGCTTCGCGCCGGCCGCGCGGCACGGGCCATGCGAGGGCGCTGGCCTGCACGTGCGCGTAACTCCAGGCGCGGAACAGGCCGAACGGAAATGCCGTGGACAGATGGATGCGATCGACGAGCAGGCGTCCGCGCCGTTCGAGCGCGATGGGCACATCCGCGCGCGCAGTGGCCCGCGCCGGCACATCGACCGCGATGCGTGGACTGCCGGCGACCTCGCAGTCGAGCCCGAGGCGCGCGGTGTCGGCAGAATTTTCCAGAGTCACCAGCAGGCGGGCGTGTTCACCTACGAAGGCGTCGACGCTGGCGACGGCGCACAGCGCGACACCGACCAGGTTCCGATGCGTGAGATGCATTGCGATCATGCCGAAGCCCGCCAGCAGGAATGCGATGAGCAGTGCGATGCTGTTCGAGTAGTTGAGACCCGCGATCAGCATCACGACGACCAGCGCGGCGAACGCGAATCCGGCGCGCGTCGGCAGGATGTACACGCGGCGCGTCGTGATGATGACGGGCAGGTTGTCCTCGCCCTGGCGCCGGCGTGCCCAGGCTGCCACCCGGCGGCGCAGGATTTCCTTTATGTGGCCGCGTATCTTCACGGCCGGCACCGACCCGCCTAGACCGGCACCGGCACGCCGCGCTTGAGCTCGGCGATGAAGGCCGCATGATCCGCGGCGGTGGCGACGCCCGTGCGTTCGAGCCGGTGCCCGGCCACGGGTTCGAACACCGCCTGCACGTCCTCGGGGATCACCATGGCCCGCCCCGCGAGCATCGCCCACGCGCGCGCGGCGCGCACCAGGCCCTGGCCGGCACGCGGCGACAGGCCTAACAACACGTCGGTGCGCCGGCGCGTGCTGGCGATCAGGGTCTGAACGTAGCCGAGCAGGGCGGGAGAGGTGTGCACGCGCTGGGCCGCCGCCTGCAGCTCGCGCACACCATCGGGATTCAGTACCGGCTGCATCGTGGCGAGCAGGTCGCGGCGATCGCCTTCGGCGAGCAGCACGGTTTCATTGGCCGCGTCGGGATAGCCGAGCGAAATGCGCATCAGGAAACGGTCGAGCTGCGATTCGGGCAACCGGAATGTGCCTAGCTGTTCGAATGGATTCTGCGTCGCGACTACGAAAAAGGGATCCGGCAGCGGGTAGGTGGTGACGTCGACGCTCACCTGACGTTCCTCCATGGCCTCGAGCAGCGCGCTCTGCGTTTTGGGACTGGCGCGGTTGACCTCGTCCGCCAGCAGCAGCTGCGTGAACATCGGACCCTTGCGAAACGTGAAATTGCCGCTGGCAGCGTCGAACACCGACACACCGATGATGTCGGCGGGCAGCAGATCGCTGGTGAACTGCACGCGTTGCCAGGCAAGGCCCAGTACGCGCGCCAGCGCGTGCGCGAGCGTGGTCTTGCCGACGCCGGGCACGTCTTCGATGAGCAGATGGCCGCGCGCGAGCAGGCAGGTGAGCGCGAGACGAACGGCGTCGGGCTTGCCGAGAATGACTCGATCGAGGGCGGCGAGGACGGACGTCAGTGCGGGGTTGGGTGTGTTCACGATTCCGACTATAGCGTGCGCCGACCGCTCCGCCTTGTGACGCACCTCAGTTTCCGCTGAGGCGCCGCACGCGTTCGAGCTGCGCCTTCAGGCTTTCGTTCTGCGCCGTGAGCTCGGCAACGCGGGCACGATCGCCCGCGACCACTTCCGCTGGCGCATTGCGCACGAAGTTGTCGTTGCCGAGTTTGGCACTCAGCTTGCCGATATCGGATTCATTCTTCGCGATGCGCTTGGTCAAACGCTCGACCTCGGCTTTCGGGTCTATCAACCCCGCCATGGGCACGAGCAATGTGAGTTCGCCGAGCATGGCCGTGGCGGATTCGGGCGTGGCTTCGCCCGCCTCGAGCACGTTCACCGACTCGAGTCCGGCCAGCCGCGAAAGATAGGCGAAGTGTTTCTGCGCAAGCGCGCGGTCGAGCGCCGGCGCGTTCTGGAGCAGCAACGGAATCTTGCGTGATGGCGCGATGTCCATCTCGCCGCGGATCTGGCGCACGGCCAGGATGAATTGCTTCATCCACGTCACTTCGGTATCTGCATCGGCATCGGAAGCGTAGGCGGACGCAGCCGGATAGGGGGCGACCATTACGCTGTCGAAGGTCTTCTGGTTGGCGCGCGTTTCCTGCGCGGCGAGCAGCGGTGCGGAGAGCGGATTCACGCGCTGCCAGATCTCTTCGGTGATGAAGGGCATCAATGGATGCAGCGCGCGCAGCAGCGCTTCGAGCACGGTCACGAGCGTGCGCCGCGTGCCGCGCTTTTGCGCCTCAGTTGAGTGCTCGCCTTGAAGGATCGGCTTCGTCAGCTCCAGGTACCAGTCGCAGAACTCGTACCACGTGAATTCGTAGAGCGCGGTGGCCGCAAAATCGAAGCGGTACTCGGTGAGCGACTTGTCGACCAGCGCGAGCGTCGCCGCGAAGCGCGACACGATCCAGCGATCGGCCACCGAGAGGTCCGCCGCTCCCACCAGGTCGCCCCTGCCATCGCCTTCGACCGTCATGAGCACGAAGCGCGCGCCGTTCCACAGCTTGTTGCAGAAGTTGCGGTAGCCGCCGACTCGGCCGAGATCGAAGCGGATGTCACGCGAGGCACCGGCCAGCGACGCGAACGTGAACCGCAAGGCATCCGTGCCGAAAGCCGCGATGCCCTCCGGAAACTGCTTGCGCGTGGCCTTCTCGATGCCCGGCGCGAGATGCGGTTGCATGAGACTGGTGGTGCGCTTGGCCACGAGGGCCTGCAAAGTGATGCCATCGACGATGTCCAGCGGATCGATGACATTGCCTTTCGACTTCGACATCTTGTCGCCGTGCTCGTCGCGGATGAGCCCGGTGATGTAGACGTCCTTGAACGGCACATCGCCCGTGAACTTCAGGCCCATCATGATCATGCGGGCGACCCAGAAGAAAATGATGTCGAAGCCGGTGACCAGCACGCTCGTGGGATAGAACTTCTTCAGTTCCGTCGTCGTGTCGGGCCAGCCCAGCGTCGAGAACGGCCACAGAGCCGAGGAAAACCAGGTGTCGAGCACGTCCTCGTCCTGGCGCAACTTCCGTTCCGGCGCGAGGGCGTGTTTCTTGCGCACTTCGGCCTCGTCGCGGCCGACGAAGATATTCCCGCTCTCGTCATACCAGGCGGGAATGCGGTGGCCCCACCAGAGCTGGCGGCTCACGCACCAGTCCTTGATGTTGCGCATCCACTCGTAATAGGTCTTGGACCAGTTTTCCGGCACAAAGCGGATGCGCCCGTCTTCGACGGCCTTCAAGGCGGGTTCGGCCAGCGGCGCGATCTTCACGTACCACTGGTCGGTGAGGTAGGGCTCGATCACGGCGCCGGTGCGGTCACCGCGCGGAACCTTCAGCTTGTGAGGCTCTATCTTCTCGATGAGCCCCTGCGCCTCGAGCTCGGCGACGATGAGCTTGCGTGCGTCGAATCGATCCAGTCCGCGGAATCGTGCGGGCGCGTTCTCGTTGAGCTTCGCGTCGGGAGTGAAGATGTTGACCAGCGGCAGCGAGTGGCGCTGACCCATCTCATAATCGTTGAAATCGTGCGCCGGCGTGATCTTGACCGCACCCGTGCCGAATGCGGCATCGACGTACGAGTCGGCGATGACCGGGATCGTGCGGCCAGTCAGCGGCAGTTCGAGTTCCTCGCCGATCAGCGTGCCATAGCGCTGATCGTCGGGATTCACGGCGACAGCGGTGTCCCCTAACAAGGTTTCGGGCCGTGTCGTCGCGACCGTGATGCAAGCGCCTTTGCCGCCGGCGATCGGGTACTTGATGTGCCACAGCGAGCCTTGCTCCTCCTCGGACAGCACCTCGAGATCCGATACCGCGGTGAGCAGCACGGGATCCCAGTTCACCAGGCGCTTGCCGCGGTAGATCAGCCCGTCGTCGTGCAGGCGCACGAACACTTCGGTGACCGCGCGCGAGAGGTCCGGGTCCATGGTGAACTTGTCGCGCGACCAGTCGACCGAGGTGCCGAGGCGGCGCATCTGCCGCGTGATCGTATTTCCGGACTCGGCCTTCCACTTCCAGACGCGCTCGAGGAACTGTTCGCGGCCGAGGTCGAGACGATGCTTGCCGGACGCAGCCAGCTGCCGCTCGACGACCATCTGCGTCGCGATGCCGGCGTGATCGGTGCCCGGCTGCCACAACGCAGCGTCGCCGCGCATGCGATGCCAGCGGGTGAGCGTGTCCATGAGCGTGTGCTGGAATGCGTGCCCCATGTGCAGCGTGCCGGTGACGTTCGGCGGCGGCAGCATGATGCAGTACGGCTCGCCGTCGCCCGAGGGAGCGAATGCGCCTGAAGCTTCCCAACGCTGGTAGATCCGGGTCTCGATTTCGCCCGGTGAGTAAGCCTTGTCCATAGAGGGGGCGGATTATACGTTGTGCGTCTGCGGCTCGATGGATCTGGCGCGGTAGGCCTTGAACCGTTCGCGCCCCGCGGCGCGCACCTCGGGCCGGGCGTCGAGAAACTCCGCCACGCGCGTGAACTTCTCGTAGAAGGCCGGCACGGTGTCGCCGAGATTGATGAGCACGTCGGCGTGGCCCGAGGGCAGGGCGCCGGTAGTTAGTGCGACGGGCGCCTCGCAGGCCGCGCCTTCGGCGGAAACCGTGTCGTGCGGCACGAAGGTGCCATCGCCGAAGGTCCAGAGCAGGTCGTCGAAACGGCGCAGCGCCTCGGCGTCGCCGCTGAGCACGACTACAGTCTGTTTGCCGAGGTAGGCCTTTTCCGCAACCCGACAGGCGAGACGCAGGCGCGCGTCGGCACCCGCGGCTTCGCTCACGTAGAAATCAACGCGGGGCGGCACGACGCAGCAGGAACTCGAGCAGCATCGCGCTCGGGCGGCCGGTGCTGCCCTTGGCGGCGCCGCCCTGGTAGGCGGTGCCGGCGATGTCGAGATGCGCCCAGGTGAGACCCTGCGTGAACTTGCCGAGGAATGCCGCCGCGGTGATGGAACCGCCGTCGCGGCCGGCAACGTTCGCCATGTCGGCGAAATTGCTCTTGAGCTGGTCGCCGTATTCTTCGGTGAGCGGCATGTGCCAGGCGCGGTCGTCGACGACTGCACCGCAGTCCACGATTTCGCGCGCGAGCGCGTCATCGTTCGAGAACACGCCGGTATGGTGGGTGCCGAGCGCCACGACGATGGCGCCCGTGAGCGTGGCCATGTCGACCACCACGTCGGGCTTGAAGCGGCGCGCGTAATGCAAAGCGTCGCAGAGGATCAGGCGGCCCTCGGCGTCGGTGTTGAGGATCTCGACGGTGAGGCCGGCTGCGCTCGTGACGATGTCGCCCGGCTTGATGGCGCGTCCGTCCGGCATGTTTTCGCAGGTGGCCACGAGGCCCACGACATTGAGCGGCAGGTTGAGTTCGGCCACGGCTTTCATGGTGCCGATGACGCAGGCCGCGCCACTCATGTCGAACTTCATTTCGTCCATGAGCGGTGGGTCTTTGAGAGAGATGCCGCCAGTGTCGAAAGTGATGCCCTTGCCTACGAGCACCACCGGGGCGCCTTTGGCGCGCGGATGACGATGTTCCATGACCAGGAAGCGGGGCGGCTCTTCGCTGCCCTGGGTGACGGCGAGGAAGCAGCCCATCTTTTCGCGCTTGATCTCGGGCAGGCCGAGCACCTTCACCCGCAGCGATTTGTAGGATTTGGCGAGGTCCAGCGCGGTCTTGCCGAGGTAGGTCGGTGTGCAGACATTGCCGGGCAGGTTGGCCAGATTGCGCATGAGCGCCGCGCCCGCGGCGAGTGCCGCACCCTGCGAGAAGCCTTTCTTCAGGGCCTGCTCCGCCTTGGCCGGCGCCACTACCACGACGCGCGACAGCGCGGGCGGACGGGGCTTCTTGGCGCTCTTGAGGTCATTGACCCGATAGAGCGAATGACCCGTCAGCTCCGCCACGGCGCGACCGAGTCGTTCGTCGGAGAGGATCTTGGTCGCGGGCCGGGGCAGGGCCAGCGCGAGCGAGGTGATGCGCGTGCGGCTCGCGGCGTTGATGGCGGCGGAAACCGCGCGCCGCCAGGCTTTACGCGTAATCTCTTCTTTCGAAGAGGGCCCCTTGGGACCCATGCCGACCAGCAGCACGCGTTCGGCGCTGATTCCTTCGAGATCGGTGACCAGCCAGGTCTCGCCGAGCTTGGCGGTGAAGTCGCCGCGCTTCACGAGTCGCGAGAGTTTTTCCCGCCCGCGGAGGTCGAGAGCCCGGGCTTCGGCCGACAGCTCGCCGTCATCGTGGACGCCAACTGCAACACAATCGACGGTGAGCTCGACGAGCCCCTTCGTCCAGATATCGAACTGCATGTTCACGCTCGCATTGTTGCGGAGGGTGGAGTGATTTAAGGTCGCGAAGTGTAACTCAAGTCTATTCAGGTGGCCTGTTGCTGCGGATTCTCGAACGCTACATCCTGCGCGAAGTCGTCGTCAGCTGGCTGTCAGTTTCTGGCGTATTACTAGTGATAATGCTCACGAATCAGGTCGCGGGAGTGTTAGAGCGCGCGGCCGAGCGACAGTATCCGCGGCGCGTCGTCTTCGAACTCATCCTGCTCGGCGCCGTACAGAATCTCGTCCTGGTCGTGCCGGTCGCCCTCTTGTTGGGCATCGTGCTGGCACTCGGGCGCCTCTATCACGACAGCGAAATGACGGCCGCGCAGGCCTGCGGCGCCGGCTCGCGCCCGGTATTGCTGCCGGTTCTGGGCTTCACGGTGGTGCTCGCCGGGCTACTCGCGGCGCTTTCGTTGCAGATTTCTCCGTCCGCCACCGCCCGCATGCTCGATCTTCGCAGCGAGGCACTGCGCGCCGGGCAGTTCGCTCCCATCGGCGCCGGAAAATTCAGCACCTTCGGCGGGGGCAGCACCGTGGTGTATGCGCAGGCGGCGGACCCTGACGGCACCCTGCGCCGCGTGTTCGTGCAGCGAAGCCGCGGCAACCAGCTGGAGATCGCGCTCGCGCAACGCGCCACGCATACCTATTCCGAGGGCGGTGACCTGCAGATCATCACGTTGTACGACGGCGAACGCTACGAGGGTATTCCCGGCGAGCGGCGTTTCCGCATCGTCCACTTTGCCGAGAACACGATCCCGGTGCGATTGCCCGCGCTGTCCGATGGCGTCGTGGCGCTCGAAGGGGTTCCCACCCGCGCTCTGGCCGCGTCGCGCGGGCTCGCGGAGCGCGCCGAATTTCACTGGCGCATCGCGCTGCCCATCATGGCCGTGGTCATGGCGTTGATCGCGGTGCCGTTGGCGCGGTTGCGGCCTCGCCAGGGTCGTTACGCGCGCGTGGGTTTCGCGATTCTCATTTTTTTCCTCTACCTCAACCTGGCGAGCGCCGGCCGCGTATGGATCGCGCGCGGTGTCGTGCCCGAATGGCTGGGCCTGTGGTGGGTGCACGCCGCAGTGGCGCTGTTCGCCGCCGGACTCCTGACCGTGCCGCGCTGGCTGGCGCGCCTGCGTTATCGACGAAACATGGCACGTGCGGCCGCGCCCGGAGCCTTGCCCGATGGAGGGCCCGCGTGAACCTGCTCGATCGATACGTGATCCGTGCGGTGCTGGGCGGCGTGTTCATCGTGCTGACGGTGCTGCTGATGCTGGGCGCGCTGTTCCTGTTCATCGGCCAGCAGGACGACATCGGCACCGGCACATACACCGCGCTCGACGCCTTCTGGTTCACGCTGGCCAACATGCCCCAGCAGGTCTACCAGTTCATGCCCATCGGCGTGCTGATCGGCGCGCTGCTCGGTCTGGGTTCACTCGCGCGCGGCAGCGAGCTCACCGTCATGCGCGCTGCCGGAATTTCCGTATGGCGCATCGCCGGCTCGGTGACCATGGCGGCAGTGCTGCTGCTGCTGTTCGCCATCGTGTGCGGTGAGTTCCTGGCGCCGCCGTTGCAGGCCATGGCCAAGCAGCAGAAGGCATTGGCGAAGTTTTCCACCATCACGTTCGCCGGTCGCGCCGGTCCGTGGGTGCGTGATGGCAATCTCCTGATCAACGTTGCGCAGCAGTCGGGCGGCGGCGAGTTCGGTGGCATGCTCATCTTCGAACTGACCGACGACCACGAACTCAAATCGGTCGCCAGCGCCTCCACGGCGACCGTCGAGCCCGACGGAAAGTGGAAGTTGTCGCACTACGCGAGCACGACTTTCGGCGGCGAGCGCGTCGAATCGCTGCACGAGGACAACCGGGTGTTTCAATCGACCGTGGGCGGCGATTTCCTCGCGCTCACCGTCTCGACGCCGAGCCAGCTCGAAACGCGCGTGCTGTGGAAATTGATCCGGCACCTGAAGCAGAACGACCTCAATGCCACCGAACAGGAATTCGCGTTCTGGTCGCGCATTGCGCGCACCACGGCGATCCTGTTTGCCGCGCTGCTGGCGGTTCCGTTCGTCTTCGGCAGCCTGCGTTCCGCTGGTTCCGGCGCGCGCACGCTGCTGGGCGTGCTGATCGGGATGTCGTTCTTTCTCGTGCAGCGCATGCTCGAGAGTGGCGCGCTGGTGTTCGACGCCAGTCCGCTGGTACTCGCCTGGACTCCGACGGTGCTGCTGGCGAGCGCCGCCCTGATCCTGATCGCGCGTACGCGTTGACGGCGCCTACGATTTCTTTTTCGCGGGTGGTTTCTTGACCGGTTCCGGGAGTTTCTCGAGCAGGTCTTCCTGCTTCTTGAAGATCGCGTCGTATTTGTACGCCGGAATCTCGAATTCCAGGCCGTGAGCGCGGGCCACGAGTTTCTCCACGGTTTTATCGGCGGGGGCCTGCCCAGCGGCAGCGGGTGTGCCCGCCTTGTCAGGCGCGGCCGGTTTCGGAAACTGCGCCGCGAGCTTTGGATCGCGTTGCGCGGCGATCGCGACGTAGGTCTTCTCGCCGTCGCGATGCCCTGCGAACTCGATCACCTGTCCGTCGAAGGTGCGATAGGTGGCGACGTCCGCCGGCGCCGGTGCCGGTGAAGGCGCGGCACGAACATCGTCGAAGTTGAGCGCGCCCAGTGCGTCCGCCTGGCCGTTGAGCGCCATGGCGCTCACGGGCGACCGTCCCTTCGGGATCGGGCTCAGCGTGAGCTCGGGGTCGGCACGCTTCGCACGCGTCAATAGATAGGCGGGGCCGTTCCCCATCTTGACCGCGATGTCGTGCACGTCCGCGCCAGGAATGTCGGTGAGGAGTCGATCGATCCACCGCTTCTGGTCGGGATCGGGCGCGATGAAGGGCTGCGCCAGGCTGCTCGCCGCCTCGTCCGGCTTGCGGATGTACACCGCGCGTCCATCGGCGCCCTTGCCGACGATCAGCGACCAGTTCTTCTTGCCCGCCTGGATTTCCACCAGCGTGCTTGCGGCCGTGGGCGAATCCGGCTTCTCGACGCCGATTTTTGCGTAGTTGGCCGGGTCGCGGGTCTTGCGTTCGATGATCTTGAGGCTGGCGAGAGCCAGCGCGAGCTCGCGCACGCGCGCGGCATCCGCCGGGTACTGCCGTTCCACGACCACCCAGCCATCGGCGTTCTTGTGCAATGTGGTGCGGCTGCCATCACCCTTGGAGAAGCGAATTTCGTCGACTTCGCCGAGAGCCGGCTTGAGGTCGGCGAACACGATTCCGCCGTCGAGGTTCGATTGCCCGCTGGAGCGGTGCATCGACAACCAGATCCCTAAGCCGAGCAGCAGCGCGGTGGTGCCGGCCGCCAGCAAGAAGTGCTTCTGGGTCATGGTGCGCCGCTCTTGCGAAGCATGGCGATGGCATGACGCCGGCGCTTGCGCCACAGCGCCACCAGCAGGCCGAGCGCGGTCACCAGCAAGGGCACGAGCAACACGTTGTAGAGCTTCATTCGCAGGCCGAGCGATTTGATGTCCTGCTCGAGCTGCGCCTTGGTCGAGCGCAGCTCCTTGCGGATACGCAGCTTCTCATCCTGGAAGTGGTCGATGGCCTGCGCCGCCTCGGGGGAGAGCAGGGCTTCACTGCCTTTCGGCTGCGCCGACTGCAGCTTGCTCAACTGATCTTCGGTCTGCTGAAGCTGGGTCTCGAGCTGCTGTTCCTTGGCGCGGAACTGAGCGTCCGCGTTGCGGCGCAGCGCCTCGACGCGATCGAAGGGACGTGAATACGCGGCGCGCCCGCGGATGCTGATGAGGTCGTCGCTGCCGCCGAGATTGTCGAGCGCATTCCAGACCAGCTCGCCGTTGTTGGCGAAGGGTTGCGCAATCGTCTGGCCGAAGAAGCTCCGCTGTTGAACCCACATGAAGTCGGACAACAGGTCGGTGTCGGCAATGACCACCACGTTGAGCGGCTTCGCGGAAGCCTTCAGGGCATCCGGCGCCGCGGTCACACCGGCGGGCGGGCCGTTCGCGAAGGCACTCACGGCGTTACCCGAGACTCGCGCCGCAACCGTCAGCTCGCCGACTGGCTTGAATCCGTCGCGCAGGCTGTCGGGGTCGCTCATCATCGTGATGCGCTGAACGGGCAGCAGGCCCGCCTGCTTGCTGGTCTTGATGAGCGGTTCGAACTTGAGCTTGGTCCCGGCCACTTCTTTACCGACGACAGGCTTCAAACTACCCGCCGTAGCCATGTTGATGGAGTCGAGACGCGTGGTGATCACGTCCTTCGCCATGCTGCCACCGTCGAAGCCGAGGATGGCGATGTGCTGGGACGGCGGCTCACCTTCGCGCATGGAGACGGTGAGTCCGCGCTCGAGGTCCACGACCACCTGGTCGGATTTGAACTCGATTCCCCAGGACGCGAGCAGCGGTTCGAGGTGCGAGGATTTGTCGGCGGCAAACTGCGCCATCGGATTGTTCGGATCGCCCGAAGCCTGGTCTGCCTGCGCGTTCGGGTCGACGAACGCGAGGATGTGTCCGCCGCGCATCGCGAACTGGTCGATGGCGTAGAGCGCGGCCGGGGGCAGCTCCTTCGGATGCACGATGACCAGCACGTCGACGTCATTGCCGATGGTGGTGAGCGAGGGCTCGAGGTTATGCACCGTGTAGAGCTGCTCGACCTGACCGTAGACCACCCAGGGTTGACCCGGCCGACCGGTCCGCATGTCGACGTCGCCCTGCATGGGCAGCGACGACAGCCAGCCGACCACCGGCTTCTTGGCGCTCGACAGCTTGTGGATCAGCTTGGCAACGTCGTACTCGAGCTGCTCTTCGGACTGCGGATCGAGGAACGGGATGCTTTCCTTGCCGTCAGTGGAATTCGTGGCCGCGAGTCCGAGGTAGAGTTTTTCGCCGCTCGGGCCCACGGGCACGGAGGTGACGCCGAGTTCCTGGGCGCGGTCTTCTTCCTCGGAGAACGGTTGCGGGTCGATGACCTTGAGCGTGAGCTTGCCATCGGAGAGCGCCACGAGCTCCTCGAGCAGCTCGCGCACACGAATGCCGTGATTGCGCACCTGCGCGATCGGCGTCGCGGTCTTCTCGGAGAAGAACAGGTAGAGGTTCACCGGCTCCTTGAGACTGCGCACGATGTGCTCGGTGCCGTCGGAGATGGTGTAGAGCTTGTCGGCGGTGAGGTCGAACTTCGCGCCGCGCAACAGCAGGTTCGCCAGCAGCATGATGGCAATGAACAGCACGCCGACGATCAGGAGGCCGCCGGAACCGAGCGAGGATTTCTTGAACATGTTTGATTTCATCGTCGCGGTGCCAGCTAGTTCGACTTGCGCGCGTCGAGCACCACGGTGCTCGCGAGCAGGAAGAAGACGGAGACCAGTGCGTAGTACAGGACGTCACGCAGATCGAGCACGCCTTTGACGATGTTCTCGAAATGCGTGAGGAACGACAGCGAGGCGATGCCTTGCACCAGCCAGGCGGGCGCCCAGGTCTCGAACCAGTCGGTGATCGCCGGGTATCCGGCCATGAGCAACAGGAAGCAGATGAGCGCGGCGATCAGGAAGGCGATGAGCTGATTGCGCGTGATGGTGGACGTGAACGAGCCCACCGCGAGGAAACCGCCGGCGACGAAGAACGAGCCGAGATAGGCGGCGACGATGGCGCCGTTGTCGGGGTTGCCCAGGTAATTGACCGTGATCCAGATCGGGAAGGTGAGCACCAGCGCGATGCCGATGAACAGCCACGCCGCGAAGAACTTGCCGAGCACCGCCTGCCACAGCGTGATCGGCTGCGTCAGCAGCAGTTCGATGCTGCCGTTGCGACGCTCTTCCGCCCACAGTCGCATGGAGACGGCCGGGATCAGGAATAGATAGAGCCAGGGGAGGAAGGTGAAGAACGGCGTGAGGTCCGCCTGCCCGCGCTCGAACAGCGCGCCCAGGGCGAAGGCGAACAGGTTCGCGAAGACCAGGAAGATGACGAGCACCACGTAGGCGATGGGAGTCGCGAAATAGCTGGCGAGCTCGCGACGCAGGATGATTGCGACGGTTTTCAAGGAAGCTCCGGGAGGTTTGATCAGGCGGCGACTTTGCGGAACACGTCTTCGAGGCGGCCCGAGGGCGCGCGCGCCTTGAGGGCCGCGGGCGTGCCATCGGCGACCAGCTTGCCGCGCGCGACGATGATGGCGCGCGTGCAGACGGCGTCGACCTCTTCGAGGATGTGCGTCGAAATGACGATTGTCTTCTCGCGCGCGATCTCGCCGATGAGGGTGCGCACCTCGTGTTTCTGCAGCGGATCGAGGCCGTCGGTGGGCTCATCGAGAATCAGCACCTTGGGATCGTGCACGATGGCCTGCGCGAGACCCACGCGCCGCTTGAACCCTTTCGACAGGGTTTCGATGGTCTGGGCGATGACCGGTTCGAGCTGCAGCCGGCCGATGACGTAGTCGAGGCGGGTCTTGCGGTGGGCGCCTTCCAGCCGGCGCAGGTCGGCGATGAAATCGAGAAAACTGCCCACCGTCATTTCGCCGTAGTGCGGCGCGCCCTCGGGTAGATAGCCCAGGACCGCTTTGGCGGCCAGACTGTCGGTGGCGATGTCGTGGCCGCAGATGCTGCCGGTGCCGCTGGTGGGCGTGATGAACCCCGCGAGCATGCGCATCGTGGTGGACTTGCCGGCGCCATTCGGGCCGAGAAATCCGAGGACCTCGCCGGGCTCGACGGAGAAGGTGAGATCGTCGACGGCCAGAAGGCCGTCGTAGTTCTTGGTCAGGTTCTGCGTCTTGATCATGGGCGCGGATTCTGCTGAGGTGCGCGCCTTCGCGCAAGGCGCGCCGCCCGGGCGCGCACGGCAGATTACGCGCTTGTAATCTCGCGCTTTTTCAATCGCGACGGCGGGTGGCGACAGATTCGATCTGGTCGCGGTAGGTGCGCAGGATGCGGCGGATCTCCGAGGGGCTCGGGCGTTCCGCCAGCCGCGCGATCATTTCCGCGAGCTCATGCCATTGCTTGCCCCAGCCTAACAAACGCACCGCATCCGCGATCACCACGTGTTCGCTCTGGGTGACGGTCGAAGGGGCCTTTTTCGGCTTCACGGTCGCCGGGCGGGTGCCGTCGCGGCGGGCTTCGCGCTTCGGCGCCGCCGGTGCGGCGGGTTCCTTGAGCGGCACGCCGGCGCGCTGCGCGGCGAGCATGCGATACACCTTCGAGTTCGGCAGGGCGGGCATCTGGCGCGTGGTCTCGGCCGTGCGCTTGTGCTGGACGTGCTCGCGCTGCTCGACCACGCGGCGGTTCTCCGCGGTGCGCGAGGTGGGCTCGCGTTCGCGCGCCGTGGGTGGCGTTCGTGAACGGCTGGAATCCGCGGTCGTCTTTGCGGCGAGCGATTCGGGTTTGGCAGTGAGCACGTCGCGGCGCTCGGTCTCGTGCGTGGCGAGTGGAATGAACCTTTCCACCGAGGTGAGCCCGACCAGCGTCGCGAGAAAGCTCATGGTCTCGATGCCTTCGATGAAGGCGCGATCGCCCTCGGCCTGGCGCTGAACGACGCTGCGCTTCAGCGCGAGGATTCGCTTGCGCGCGAGCTGGATGATCCACCGCTGCGGACGCTCGTGCTTGGGCCACGGCTGCACGTGCCAGTAGCGTGCTTCATCGAGCGCCGCGTACTTGGCGTGCAGGTCGAGACTGGTTTGCCAGCGCTCGAGCAGCGCCTCGAGCTGGCCGGGCTGTTCGCCGGGCAGGGTTTCGTTAGCCATGCACCGGAGAGTAG
>Ga0307513_10006840_pt1 | contig 14855 bp, 9 predicted proteins | sample 15_EM_MG_FD_202174 | JGI IMG/M metagenome (GOLD analysis project Ga0307513, IMG submission 202174) | Populus trichocarpa ectomycorrhiza microbial communities from riparian zone in the Pacific Northwest, United States - 15_EM | ecosystem: Host-associated > Plants > Roots > Unclassified | place... | reverse complement strand
GTAACAAAGGATGAAAAAGACAGCAAGTTATTATAAATTAAAAGGTGGGCACCAACACTATGATTTTGCAGCTTGGAGTTGCTATAGCTATGCAAGGTTCCAGGAAGATGAGAGAGCTCTGTAAAGCACCACATGTATTTATATCTGCACATGGAGGCTAGGCCGGTCCCTTTTGCTTCTTCTTTTTTTTTTTTTCTATAAAAACAAAAAGTCTCATGGCCTTTAGGTCGTCGTCATTTAGGGAATGATTTAACTTAATTTATTATAATTGTTGATGCTTTGGTCCCACATGAATAAAATAATTATAAAATTTCTTATAATATGATTGATTTGATTTACATGAATTATGCCTAATTTCTTTTCTTCTTCTCAAGACGTGGTTAATATTTGGGATTATCTCTCGTTGCGCTTTGGTGTTGTGCAGGGGCTTCAAGGTTTGATGGGGCCACTGATTTTACCAAATCCTATATGGATTCTGTCTTGGAGGTAGCTAGGCCATATATCGAATTCCACTCGAATTGGCCGGTTGAATATGGATAGAAATTAATTGTGGTGTGCTGAGCTCCTCACAGGTTTAAGGACAAGAAACCTCTGGTTTTTTTCAGATTTATCTGGAATAACTAATGAATTATAATCTGCATACATGGATAAAAACTCACTGCTAGAATTTTGATAAAAGAGATTAGAATTCAAACTTTCTTTTCGAATCGCAGATGCGAAAACTACCCCATTATCAAATACACACACGTAGTAAAGATTGAGTGGGGGGGATGAGAATTCGAAAGTGGTTCTGTGGCCAGAAGCGAACGTTGTTGCTCTTTGGTTTTTTGAAAGGTTGCCGGAGATTGAAGAATATCTAGAATTCTTGTTAAGTGCCAAATTAAATAGAGGCCCGCCATCACTTTCTGCTTTATACATGGTGTTAAATATCAAAAGGGTAGTGGGAGTGTCTTCTTAAGACCTCCCAGATCGTGGGAATTAAAGTAGAGGGAGCACAAACCACTCACAGGAGCATCATTTGGTTTCTGATAAAAAAAAAAAGGGGGTTTTGTAGTTATGTCATGATGATCTGTGCTGCATTGCGCTTCCAGTGGACAGGAAAATTCATGGGTTAGGTTGCGGGCCGGTGAGTGGTCAAGGTTCTTAATCTATTTTTTCTCATAGATTTTAATAAATTGTTTGGGCCACTAAATCTTTCTCTCTCTTTTTGCTTCAAGATTTAGTCCATGTTTATATTGCGTGGATGAGTTCAAATAATTACTACTGTTTTTACCTAACCTCCTTTTGTTGTATCCTCTTGCCCTTGCAAGTGGTATAACATACACATGAAATAAAAGTTCAACATATAGGAACTTCAAATAGAAATTGAAATCATGACTTATTCTGGTAGAACAATATTCAATAAATCCTTCAATTCATGACTTAATTTGTTTCCAACAAGGACTAGTTGGAAACAAAACTAATATTCACACCTTCTTCTTCTTCTTCTTCTTCTTCTACTACTACTACTACTACTACTAATATCAAATAATTATATTAAGTTGGTCATCTAGTGGATAGAAATCCAGCAAAACAAAAAAAAGATACAAACAATAGATATGGTAACATAACAAGATACAAGAACTAATTACTCGGATATGCTACATACTCTTTATTTCTTAACAAATCCATACTAGCATAAACAAAACTAGGATTATATGAACAAATCCATGATGCAACATTGTGAAATAAAAAGCAAAAAACATAATCCTAATCCAATGTAATTACATCAAATATGAATTTGTTCTCAGTATGCTAGATAATCCATACTATTCCATAGAATAGTACTTGCCAAACCTTTTGCTGAAACTTTCCTTTAATCATTCCTTACAATTGATGAAAAAAATCATCAAAGGAAAAAAGGATGCACCATGAAAGTCCTCACTAGCAAACTACTATTTTATTCCAGAATCTCTAAGACACTAAACAATGAAAAAGGATGTGAGTTGTTATTTTTTACTCAAAAATACAAAGAATACATATATCTCCCTGCATCGTGAGAATTTTCCTTGTAATAAAAAAGGAGCAGATGCATAACCTATTGTGCATAGCTAACCAAAGAAAAATTCAGTTTTTTAAGGAGAAACATCATTCCAAATGACGGCATTGTATGCCTTCAAACCTGGGTAAATGATTCTATCACAGATAGTAGAACACAACTTAACAACATAATGGCCTTTACCATCTAAACTCCATATTTTTCTATCTTCTTTATATATGTGAATGTTAATGAGATTAATGGTATTCATCATACTCTGGAGGTGATCATTTTCATTGTTTTAAAAGCATTGATTCATATTCACACCTTCTTTTGCTATAATTAGCAGCGTTATGACATGCCCAAACCTAATAGATGACTTACATAAGGTTTTTTTTTTTTACTCAATAGTGACCTACTAACTATTATGGGTTGTTATCTTAAATAATCGTTGACGAAATATTTTATCGATGATTAGGCAAAAGTTTATTGGTATTTTCATTGCCGATAGAAAATCGTTGGCAGAAAGTGTCTTATCAGAGGTTTGTTTTATATATTCAAACTTATAATTAATATAATTCAAAGTCCTAACATACATATTAATAATAAAAACATATATGCTTAAATAAAAATAAAAGAGGGTACTTACTTGTTAAAACACTTTAAAGTAATACGACTTTTGTTGTTGTCAATGATAAATCCTTTGTTTTTAAAACTTTATTGCTCTCCACTTGTATAACTAGGATGTTTATAATATGCCTCCCAAAATTCCAATAACATCACCTTGGTTTAGATGCACTTCTAAACAAGATTTTTGAGCCAAAGAATATGAAACTCAAATATCTTTTAACAAGATAAATCTAAGCTCTAAATTTGAAGGGGAAAATAAAGTATTAAAGAGAATAAAAACATAAAAAATAAGGTGAGAAATAGTGCAGAAAAATCTAAAAATTTCTAGTTAGAAACTCTTTCTTCACCCTTTTTTTTTTATTGTGAATCTTGGAAGCTAAAAGGTTGAAGAATTAATAAGAATCAATTCTCACTATTATCAACCTTTGATTAGCCACCATAAATTAAGAATTAAATCTAGAAAAATTAAGGGTTCTTTGATTAGAAAAACCAAGGGTTTTTTAGATTAATTTCACATTCACCCATAATTTGTTTAATTCAAACAAATTTCCAACAATCCCTTATTTGAATGGAAATTATCTTATTAGTTTGAAAACGACTCAATGATTTGTTGAGAGATACTGATATGGTAGATTACTATATCAGGATAGATAACTTTTGGCTTTGAACCTTCCTTAGTGAAATCCTATTAGATTTACTCGACTAAATAGCAAGCGTGTTGTCTTGAACTATTTAATCTCTATATAAACCATGACAATAGTAATCACATAGTTCTCTACCTAGATATTTTATTTGGTTCTTACTGTTATATTCATTTTAGCTCTGAATAACTCTTGGGTTCATGAGTGCTTTAGAAAATTCAGTCTTTATTGAAATTCTAAAATAAATGTTCATATTTCTCACTCATATAGATGATTTTTTTTATTAAAAGTATTATGTTATAACTCACTTGGTGTACCAAAATATAGAAATCAATAAGAGCTCAACTCACCCTTTATCACACTGCAGCTAACACTTATTTTATCATAGAAGTAAGAAAGAAATAATAATTTTCTAGTGCTACCAAGAATGTTATATGACTTATTTTCCACTTGAATCTAGATTTTAGGATCTCCAATCAGCTAGGTATAGTTATCATCATTACACTCTTTCATCTTTTAAAGGCTTTAAACTTATTTCTCTCGATGAATTATACATAAGCTCTCTCGTCAAACCTTTTCAAGTTTCTCACCATACACCATAAAAGGTGATGATAGAATCCTCACTATTGAAGTAGTACTTGTCGAAGCAGCATTGGTTGACATAATCAAATCTTGAATAGAAGGAGTAGAAGACATGATATAATCTATAAATAACAATAGCCAACAATATTTATAAATAAATATTTTATCTCCACAATAAGCAAGTAATACAATAAAAACTTGTAAAAGAGCAGTTTTTTGAATAAAAAAATATTTAAACTATGCAAGATAAAACCCACAATCATTTCTTTTCTTGGATTACTATGTTAAGCCTTATTTTATTCACTGGGATTTATTTAATTATCATTATTTCACTTACAAATTATATTGTATACAAAAATAGTATCGTGTGAATAATACTTTCACTAAGTAAGTTCCTAAAAAAAAAATAGAGGGGTTACAAACAATTCCGCTTAAAATCCAATCTTCTTAGACAAAAATTCCTAGACCGTATCTATTTACTGCACTAACTTTCTATATATATGAACAAGAACATATATGCAAACAAAACCAAGAAGATAACTTTGATGTCAATCTTATAGAGTATAAGTAAGATAACATAAACTATCATAAACAAATTAAGTATTCACTTATTAGAAAATATAAATCAATAAGATATATAACATGCATTAAACCATCCAAATAGCTTGAAAAGAAATTTTAAAAGACAAAATATAATTATAAAACACTGATAAATAGCAACCTTCTAAAATTAAATATAAAAAAAATAAATCATAACATACCTAAAGGTTATAGATTAAAGCATATAGAAATAAAATTAAATCCATATGTGAAAATATAGCAACTTAAAAGAAAGTTAAATAGTAACTTATATTTTAAAGATGCTAATAACCTCTTTCATAATTAATTTAAATTATTTTTTTTCACAAGATAAACTAAAAAAAGTCTAAAAGGATAAAGTCTTAAGATTGTAGTACCAAAGTTTTTGTGTGTGTGTGTGTGTGTGTGTATTAGACTAGTGAGAAATAATGATTAGTTTATCATAACAAAGCATGTTAAACATAAGAAAGTTTATAAGGGAAGCCTAGAGTTATATACAAGTTTAAATTGATAAGCATGCTTGCATACTGATAATAAAAATATATATGCTTAAATTAAAACAAAAAAGGATACTTGGAATATGACTCCCAAGATTCCAACAACAACACCTTGGTTTAGATGCAAATAAAAAAAATATAAAACTCAAATATTTTTCAACAAAATGAACATAAACTCTAGATTTGGGAGGAAAACCAAAACATAAAAGAGAATGTAAACACTCAAAATGAAGTGGGAAAGAGTGGAAAAATCTATGAAATTCTAGTTAGAAATGCTACATGTGGACATCTAGGCGAGGTAACATGTAAAAGGGGTAAAATAGAAAAAATGAGTCGACACCTAGTTTTATGGTAACTAGAAACCATAACTAGTATTCAAAGGTTTTGGATAAGAGACTGGTTATGTAATAGAAAAGATAGACATTATCATATACATCTTACCTAAATTAAGGTACATTGTTGGTTGTTTGCCTAAATTGGAATGTATATTATTCAATGTATTATTGTCTTTCACAAAACAACGTCCAAAGAACAATGCCCGCTATTGGACCTCATCATCCAGGGTTATTTGGAAATGATAAGGACACCTGTATATAAGGTTTATTGCAAGTTGAAAAATAAATATTATCTATTAATTAGCGTCCAAAGAATAGGGCCCCCTTTTGGACTATACCATTTTGGGCTACTTGATAAATGATAAGAACAATGAATTGAGTTTGTAAAGATTAAAATGGTTATAGGGTGACTGAAAATTTTATTGATTAATATCCTATAGATCATGTATTAATTGGTACTATTATTCAATTATTGACATCCAAAGAACATGATCCAATATTGCGCCCTACCATCTTGGGTCAATCAATAATTAATAGAAACAATTAATTAATATTGTTATTCGATAACCACCATCTAAAAGACAGGATCTAATATAAGATTATTTCATCTTCAGTCAGTTAACAACTAATAGAAACAATTAATACAAGGATGATTTTATTACAATTTTTTTTATTACTATTATTTTTTTCATCATTGTCTTTTATTTTTTTTTATTACCTTTAAAACAATATTTTATTTATTTAATTTTTTTAAAAAAATCAACATCCGAAAGACAGAGCCTAAGGTTAGACCATACCATATTGGGTAGATTAATCAATTATTATTGTTAACAAAAAAAAAAATTAGAAAAATAATTACTCCATATAATGTTCATCTCAAGATTTTTCACGATGATCTAAAAATTCTCAAATTCAAAGTTTATGGCTATATTCAATCATCTTATCTTATCCACCCAACCAACAGACAAAATCAAAATTAATCAGTCCATATTCAATCATATTAAAACAAATCAAATCAAAAACTCAACAAATTTAACAAGCCAATAACATAATAATTCCATTCATTCAAAATAAAATCTCATAATATTCATGCCCAATCCAATATTCATGAAAATCATCTCAAATCACAAACACATATCAATCCAAATCAATAATGTCCAAACAATCCAAACATTATGCACAACAATGAGTATTTTTTTCTCAAATTTCATAATATTTTAGCAATTTTTTTTTAAAAAAATATTTGAGTTTACGAATCGATCTTTCAAGGTGTTTGGCATGTCCAAGATCTATTGAGATCAAGGCTGGAGGTTTGCTGGAATGGTGGTGGAACGTGTAACCATGCAACTACCAACTCATAGATTCACGCGTCGCCGTTGCTAGAGGTTTGTGAGTTGGTTGATCCAAAGCTCATTTGTCTCATCTTCACTCCTGGATTAGTAGTGAGGTAAATAAACATATGAGAAAGAAAATATGCTTAGTTGATGATTTGGTCCTCTCTATCATTTTCTTCTCGATCTCTCTCTAGTGGTTTTCACTGTCTTCTTTCACTATTACTGTTGGCTTTAGGTATGGCTGTCGGCATCAGCTTGTGGAAGAACAAAACATTAATTGATCTGGTGTTGTGTTGTGAACGGAGTTCACGATTTAGAGACTTTGCTGCTACTGAGGTGGCTCTCAGTCGTGACTGGGAAGAGGTCGTGACCATTGTTTAGAGAAAAAATTATGGTTGTTGGTGTTGTGAGAGAGACACTGATAAAGTTTATTGCTAGTTGCTAGTAAAGATTCTTGGTGTGGAGGCAAGTATGGTGGGAGATGGTGGTTGGACTTTGAATGAGTGTGATTATTTTGGTCTTCTTTCTCCTAGGAAGGTCACGGGGCTTGTGTGTTTGTTTTTATTTTTTATTTTTTTAAAAAAAGTGTTTTGGGGTGTATAGGGTGTGTGGGGAGGGATAAGAGAGAATGTTTTTTGTGTTTTTTGTGTTGTTGTTATGGGGATCTTTTTATCTCCTTTTTGTTTTTGGAGTGTAGTGGCTATTTATAGTATTCTCAACCCTTCCACTTTCTAGACTTTTCTAAAGATTCCCTTTACTTTCTATATTTCTCTAGAATGTTTTCTTACCTTTTAGATCTTTTTAGAGTGTCCTTCCTTATAAGCTAATTTTAATTTTCTCTTCTTTTTTTTTTGGAATTATTATTTTAAAAATGAATCAGTCCTTGTGTTTTTTTAAATTACATTTTAATTACTAAAAAAATTATTTGATTGATTTTTTCTTCTCTTCTCTTTTCTTCTGAATTATTTTATTTATTTTTGAAAAAAAATTCAATACAAAAGCAATACGCAAAATGGTTAGAAATTGGTCAAATCATGTCAAAAACATATTTTCTGTGAATTTTGGCATTTCTTCAATCTTTTTTTAAAAAATATGTTGAAAATTGAGGTAAAAAATGAGTGATGACAAGAAACTCTTCCTTCACCCCCTCCCCTTTATAGTGAAATTTGAAAACTAAAAAGTTAAAGAATTAATAAAAATTAATTCTCACTATTATCAACTTTTAATTAGCCGCTATAAATCAAGAATTAAATCTAGAAAACCAATACTTATTTAAGTATGAAAACCAAAGATTTTTTAAAATTAATTTTTTATTCACCTATAATTTATTTAATTAAAATAAATTTCCAACAATAACATCCACCTTGTGGGTTCTAGTAAACCTCATCACCTTCCATTAATTTCTATCACTAAACATTGCTATGCTACTACCAAGCCATGAAAAATAAACCCTTGTATAATGGCATCGGCTCACAATAAATAAATTCTTTTTATACTTGTAACCTACAAAGTCAGCCAGAACATATAGATAACTTGAACAATAATTCAAGACCTCCCCCTAACCAAAAAATAAAAACTTCAAAAATAAATAAAATATATTTATCAATCATACTTTATAACATAAAAATTATGTAAACTTAAACCTCATTTGTCATATATATACATTAATAAGTTCATCCAAAGTGACAATTCACTTTAAGCCAGCTGTGTGTGAGCAACTATATATAATTCATAGTCAAGCTCAATGATTATCTTTGGAAATAGTTAAAGGGACAACCCAAGCAATTAATGGAAGCCACTACTCCTCCTTGAACCGCCCATATGGTATGTCCCTCTCCAGTCTCCGCCCACATTTGTCCCATTTTTATTTTTTATTAAAAAAAAGAAGAAAGATATCGTAGTTGCTGCTGCAATTTGCATGCCCCTCCGCTGTCTCTAGGAGGATCCTCTATTGCCATTGAACGCATATCACCCTAAGTTTGAGCCACTAGTGTCGTTATCTATTCCTGACAACACTAGCTAATTTTGTTCTCTTGTGTGGAAAATGAAAAGGAGGATATCCATATCTTGTGTGATCATGAAAGAGAGAAAAAGGGTCGGCTGCAAGAGCACAAGCACCTCAAACAGAAAGAGAGATGACGTGCGAAGACTTGACGGGGCCGGCCCTAACGTGGGGTTGCAGGTGGCATGTTTGGCTGTGGTTCACCATGGAGTTGGTGAGTGTGTATGCATTTGATTCCCATGTCCTTGATGATGTTCGTCTCGGCACCACTAGTGTGCGTTCATGCATATGGCTCCTCTTCACTGCAGGATTTGATCTTTCTCCTTGCGACTAAGACTTGCCTTCTAGGATCCAGACCACTTCTCTTTCATATATTGCGTATTTCAGGGACAGAATCTTATTTCTTCAGTTGTAGACGTCGCACAAAATGGTTCAAGAAATCTCTTTTCATCAAATAAATAAATAATTAAGATTCTGTACTCAAAATATGTCTCATTGAATGACCTTGTATAACATTCTCCTTGAATGACCTTGTACTCAGAATATATCTTATTATAACATTTTTGTTGAAGCTCGTGAGTATAAAAGAACTTTGATGAGATATGCTTTGTTTTGTCTCATTTAATGTAGCCTCCTCTAAGTTGAGTGATGCATACAACATTATCTTCAAACAATATTAAGGAACTATCTTCAATGGTTGACAATTCATATTTTTCTTTTATATGCTGGATAATTGACCTTAGCTATATTCATTCTCGACTTGCTTCATGGATTGCAATAATTTCTGAATGATTTGATGAAGTAGCCACTAATGTTTGTTTGACAGATCTCCAAGAAATTGCAGTACTTCCATAGATAAATAGATAACTTGTTTGTGATATAACATGCATTTGCATATCCAATCAATTGTGAATTTGATCCACTATAAAATAACCTCATTTTAGTAATTCCAATGTCTTTTTGTGGGAGTGAAATTGTATCTTGCTAATAAATTGACTGCATAAGCTATATCTGGTCTTGTATAATTTGCAAGATACATAAGTGCTTCAATAGCACTAAGATATGATACTTTTGGACCAAGAATTTCCTCATCCTCTTCAAACGGTCAAAAAGGATCTTTCTTCACATCAAGTGATCGAACAACCATATGTGTACTCAAAGGATGAACATTATCCATGTAAAAGTGCTTCAAGACTTTTTATGTATACATCGATTGATGGACAAATATTCCATTTGAAAGATGTTCAATCTATAAACCAAGACAAACAAAAAAAATTTACGGGATCTTTCATCTCAAATTCATCTTTCAAATAGGTAGAAGTTTTTATGAGCTCTTCAAGAGTACCAATAAGATTTAAATCATCAACATACACTACAATAATAGCAAATTCGTATGTAGTTTTCTTAATAAAAATACATGGATAAATCTCATTATTTTCAAACCATTTTTCTAGAAGGTATTCATTAAGACGATTATACCATATTCGACCAAATTGCTTCAACCTATAAAAATATTTTTGTAGTTTAATAGAATAAACACTTATAGGTTTATCATAAAAGGCTTCAGGCATTTTGAATTCTTCAAGGATTTTTATATGAATATCTTTATCTAATGATCCTTATAGATATGTTGTAACTACATTCATTAAAAGCCTATCTAAAGTTTTTGAGACAACTAAAACAATAAAAAATCTGAAAGTAATTGCAACCATAACCGGAGAATAAGTTTCCTTATAATCAATGCCAGGTCTTTGTAAGAAACCTTGCGCAATAAGTTGTGTCTTGTATCGAACAATTTCATTGTTCTCATTTCATTTTCTAATGAAAACCCACTTCTATTCAACAGGCATAACACTTTTAGGTGTATGAACTACAGGTCCAAATACTTCACGTTTTTTAAGTGAGTTTAACTCTGTTTGGATTGCCTCTTTCCACATTGGCCAATCATTTCTATGTCGACATTCTTCAACAGTTTGTGGTTCAATTTCATCATCACTTTTGGTGATGCCAAAAGCAACCTTAAATGCAAATACAACATTTATGATAATTTTATTTTGATCTAAAATCTCTCATGTGTAAACATAGTTTATGAAGATCTCATTATTTCCAGGTACCTATATCTCTTCAAAAGATGCCTCTTCAGGAGGATCAATATTAGAAGATGATTTTGATATAATATTTATCGCCTGTTTTATGGATAAGAAATCTTCAAAAGTATCATCATTTATTTGTTGTAATTTTTATTTTCTAGGATTTTTCTCCTTAGCACCAAAGGGTCTTTCGCGCTTCAGGCGTGGTATAGATTCTTTTGCTACTATGTTGCTCTTTTTTCCTTCAGGAATTTCAATTCTACATGGAGCATTTACAGCTAGAATATGAGATTTAATCATCTTTTCACTGCTGTTGAAAACATCCTGTAATTGATTTGCAATATTTTGTAAATGAATTATCTTTTGAACTTCAAATTCACATTGATTTGTCCTTGGATCAAAATGAGATAACTTCGAGTTATTCCAAATAATTTTTTGTCGTGCTTCAAGCACTAACTTTTCTTTCCCTAATGATGGGAAAATGTTCTCATCAAAATGACAATCTTCAAAACGTGACTTAAAAACATCATCAGTTAAAGGTTCAAGGAATCTAATAATAGATAGAGAATCAAAATCATCATAAATTCCTATTCTATGTTATGGAACCATTTTAGTCCTTTGTGGGGGTGTTATAGGCACAACAACCGCACAACCAAAAGTTCATAGATAAAATATATTTGGTGGCATACCAAAAACAAGTTGCAAAGAAGAATATTTATGGTAAGCACTTAGTCTAATTCTAACCAATGATGCAACATGTAATATAACATGTCCCCAAACATATGTAGGTAATTTTGATTTCATAAGTAACGGTCTGGAAATTTTACGAGACCATTTTGAGTATGTAAATGGGCAATAGGATGTTTAACATTAATTCCAATAGAAGTGCAAAAGGTATCAAATGCTTGAGAAGTAAACTCACCAACATTGTCCAATCGAATTTTCTTGATTGGATAATCAGGAAATTGCATCCGTAAATTTGATAATCCGTGCTATTAATATATCAAATGCATCATTTCAACTAGAAAGTAAACAAACATGTGACCATTTACTTGATGCATCAATCAATACCATAAAATATCTAAAAGGTCCGCATGGTGGATAAATAGATCCACATATATCTCCTTGAATCCTTTCAAAAAAAGATGGTGATTCTATAACAACCTTTGAAAGAGATGGTTTGGTAATTAATTTACCTTGAGAACAAGCAGCACATAGATTTTCACTTGGTAAAAGAATCTTCAAGTTCTTTAAAGGATAACCATGTGAGTTTTCAATAATTTATCGCATCATTATTGATCCCAGATATCCAAGTCGATCATGCCAAAGCATAAATATTTCTTGGTCGAAACACTTCTAGTGTATCGTAACATTTGTTTCAATAGATTTCATGATCGTATAATAAATTTCAGAAGAGAAAGCATGTAATTTTTCAAATACAATCTTCTAGCCTGAAATACGTGAAATAATATAAATATATTCTTTTTTTTCTTCATCTATTGTTTCAGTATAATAACCATTAGCACATGTATCTTTAAAACTAAATAAATTTTTTATGGACTCAAATGAATATAATACATCTTTGATGTCAAGTTATGTGTTATTTGGTAACAAAATATTAGCTCTTCCGGAGCCTTTAATCATATGTATGTTAGATCTTATATTGTAGTGACATTAGCTTTGGTTAATGTCAAATATTCAAAGTATTTTTTTCCTTGAGAATTGTGTGCGTTATTGCATTGTCTGCCAGACATAAATCTTCTTTATGAAAAGTCATGCCTCTATTCAAAATATAATTAAAGTTTATTATTTAATTGAAATAAAATTGACATTATTTATTAAAAATATAATAAGGTAAATATCCTAATACAAATAAAAAAAAATACTAATCATCCCTAAGGATTCCACCACTAAGCATATTATCTATTTTATCTGGGTTTTCAAAGAAATCATAAACATCAAGATAAATATTAACATCAAGATAAGCATTATAACCTTCAAGATCTTCTTTATGAATAAAATTAGTCTCAACTGCATTTTGTTTAAAAAAGGCTTGATATAAATATGTAAGATGTTTTGGTGTGCGACAAGTACGAGATGAATGACCATGCATACCACACCTATGACACTTATCTTAATGTTTATTCAAATTCCTACCCTTTTCTTGTTTGGGTTCATTGTGTCTCCACTTCTTGTGGTATGATATGTTGCTTTTTGAAGGATTGTCTCCTTTTCTTTTCCATTTTTTTTTCATATCTATACCTTTGGTTCTTTCTTGTCTTTTGAACAAAGGTTCCATTCACTTCAGGGAATGGTTTAGAACCTGTGGGATAAGACTGATGTTTTTTCATCAAAAGCTCATTATTTTACTCAGTCATAAGAAGACATGAAATTAGTTTCGAATACCTCTTGAAATTACATTCTCGATATTGTTGCTATATGATAATATTTGAGGCATGAAAAGTAGAAAATGTTTCCTCTAGCATTGTTATTTTGTGATATTTTCACCACACAATTTTAGTTGTCAGGTAATTTTAAAAAGAGTCTAATTATATTCACTAACCAATTTAAAAATTTGCAACCTTAGGTGCAACCAATCATAATGAACTTGAGGAAGTATGGTAAACTTTTGGTGGTCATATCTTTCCTTTAGATTTTGCCACAGAACAAGAGGATTTTTTATTGTGAGATATTCAACTTTTAATCCTTCATGGAGATGGTGGCGAATAAAAATAATTGTTTTGGCATGATCTTGCAAGAAAGCGTTATTTTCTTCTTTGATGGTCTCTCCAAGATTCATAGCTTCCAAATGAATCTAAGCATCAAAGATCCATGACAAAAAAAAAATTCTCAAATATATCAAAAGCGGTAAATTCAAGTTTTGTTAGATTTGATATTATCTAAAAAAAAAACTTATTGAATAAAATCATGAATATAAAAGAAAAAGTCTTTTATAACTGCTATTTATTTAGTTCTTTAAAAATACTAGTTCTTTAAGAATTGTATTTGTTTTATTTAATTCTTCATGAACTTACAATACTAGTTCTTCAAGAACTTTAAATTTTGATGAATAAAAAGAAAAGAAAAGTTATTAAAATAAGTTACAGAACCAAATATATTCCATAAAGTATAAACAATATTGAAAAGAAGAAATATTGAATTGATACAAGCCACGTAACATAAGAGTTCATGCATGCCAAGATTTCAATATAAATTAAGTACAGTGTCCGTGCTGATAATGTGTTAAAAAAAATAAAGAACAAGTACGTAAATGCATATTCAAAAGAAAACTTAAAAGAGAATTCCATACATTTTCTTATATATATTTTTCAATTCTTAGAATACAAGAGAAGTAGTTTATTTATAGGAGAAGAAATGAGAACATTAAAAGACACTAGAAATCTAATTGTCATGGAAAATCAAAAGATTAAAACCAAGAGTTATGAAGTCTAAGAAATTTTAATAAATAATTATAAATTTTATAACATTACTATATATATTATTGATGTCTATAATGCTTTTATTTATTTATTTATTTATTTTCATTTAATAGACATCCTTTCTCCGGCCTTTAAGGCATTTAACAATTCGTTTTAATCTTTTTAACAACTGATAGAAGAGATGTAGGTTAAAATTCTAAAAAACAAATGTTTTGAAAATTATTTATAAAGATAAAAATTAAGAGCTTACTTAACATAAAACTAATTTGACAATATATATTACCTAATATTTAGTGTGTGTTCAGTGATGCGGTATTTTTTAAAAGTGTTTTTCAATTGAAAATATATTAAAATAATTTATTTATTTTTAATTCTTTACATCAAAACCATCAGAAAAAACACATATAAAAAGCACTTCAAAAAAATAAGTTGAACCGTATTACTAAACACTTCCTTAATTAAACCGCCATAACCTATACGACCACAATTAATAATCTCAAAGGCATGTTAAGAAGAAAAAAAAACATATTTAAAAGATTCAAATAGGCGAATCAAGGCCAAGTCCCTTTCTACTTGAGTACTTAGGTTCAAAATGTTGGTTAATGGAATGTTGCCTCTCATTCTATTTATTAGTGGTTATGACTGTTGGTTAATCAAATATTTGTTGACGGTGGTGAGGGAAGCGCCGCCAATTGTGAAACCTTTTCT
>Ga0307513_10006839_pt1 | contig 14858 bp, 5 predicted proteins | sample 15_EM_MG_FD_202174 | JGI IMG/M metagenome (GOLD analysis project Ga0307513, IMG submission 202174) | Populus trichocarpa ectomycorrhiza microbial communities from riparian zone in the Pacific Northwest, United States - 15_EM | ecosystem: Host-associated > Plants > Roots > Unclassified | place... | reverse complement strand
CAACAAGACTATAAACCAACCCAATCACAACGCCTACACCTGGAGACGAGCAAAAGAAGTATAAATTCAAAACAAAGATTGGTCAATTCTTTGAAGAGTTGAAATTTCAATCAAGAACCAAGATTGACAACCAAAGGTCGGAAAAAATCAGAATATTATTTGCCAAAAAAAGTGTGCTGAAAATTATTCTCAAGAGTATTTATACTCTAAGCCAAAAACCCTAGTTTCCCTAATAGGTCACATATAAACCCAATTTAAATAATAATCAACTCAAGCTAAAACTAGCCCAAACTAATTAAAATAAATAAAATAAACAAGTCTAACACCAAAACAAGTGTTTCCTCATAAAATAAAGAAAGTTTAATAGCCCAACTAATTTAATAAGACAAGTTCAGTTATTTTTGCATTATGTATGGCAGCAGCAAAGTTTAACTTCAAATGGATGGTTCTCTCTCGTCTTAAATAATTAGAAGGCGTTCCATATTTCCATCCTAACTGGAATCACCTCAAAATGTGACATATCTCTCTAGTTATGATCAAAACGGTAGTGAAAGGTCAAACTGACCGAATCTAGTCTTCTTCTCTCAATCCTTGTCTAATGGTCTTGGTTCCACCAACAAGCCTCTCTTGAACATGAATAAGATTAATCATGGCTTGCTCCTCATTATTTAATATCCTCTTGAAGTCCACCTTAGCCCACGTATCTTGAAGAAGTCCATTGAAAGCCTCTTTGAACCTCTTAGCTCTAAGCTTTGTAATTGGACCAACCAAAACCTCCAATGGATCCTTTGTTACTTGGATTGCGTCACAAAATTATCAAAACAAAAAAATCCATTGTATAAAAAATCACAATTACATTGAAGAAGAAGGAGAAGAAGAAGATAAATGTTGCGTGTAACTAAAAATATAAATTGTGTCAAGGTGGACAAAAGCTTGTTTGAGAATGTAAACCTCCAGAATAAACTTTTACATAAATTGAAAATAATATAGATGGAAAAAGGAAAATGAGATAATTAATGTACAAATTCAAATAAATTAAATTGCTAAGATGGGGTTTTTTTATAAACAAAGAAGAGAAGAAAAAAGTTATGACCAAATTGTAAAATACAGGAAAGAATGGGTCAAAGTATAATTAAAAGAGAATGAGACTACAAATACCTCATTCTCTCTTTCATGTGGTTGGCTGCATAAGGTAAAAAAGAGGAGGGGGAGATTTCAGATTTTTCTCCACCAAAATTGAGGGGAAAACACCAAAATTTTTAAGACTATACAAACTTTAAACTACAAAGTAAAGAGAACGCTCCTTGACAAAGAAATTAACAAGGAAACAAGTGAAGAAATTATGAGGAAAAGAGGAGGGGTGGGTTGGCTGCATGCAAGGAAGGAGAAGTTAAAAATCTTCAACCAAATTTGAGTTGAAATCCAAATTTCCTTAAGGTAAGGACCCTAGACCTAATTGTGAAAACCAATTAGAAATTTTATTAGAAATTATACACCAATTTCAGATTTTGTAAATTAGGGTTCTTGAATGAAAATTTAGGGAAATGCAGATTTTGTTAGAATGAAGTTAATTAAACTATTATAAGTTGTTTTGAACATGAAAATCATGCAAAATTATCAAAGAAAAATCAATGACCAAGAGACATGAGTGGCCGACCATGTAAGGGTTGAATGGGAGGAAAAGAAATTCTGAATTTATACTTGATGAACCTTGTGATATGTGTTATAATGTGAACAATGAGTAAATAAGATAAACCATTGCATAGAATTAGTCCCCTTAGGCCAAGTTCGACCAAGAATAGATTGAGGGGAGGGAGTAAGATTTTTGGCATGTTATATGTTAATGATGCATGAATTAGTTGTAGTAGAAAGCTTACTAATAGGAAAAGCATGAAAACTTGATAATAGAAAACTTTGCGAGTCAAATGCGTGTATTTCGTGAGGTGGAAACAAATTATTAACCACAGGTATAGCTTATGGTTCTGCTTAGAAGGAGTTGTGAAATGTATGAAACATATAGGAACGGGTGTCTTAAGAGAAAAAGGAAAAATAAGGATAATGGAAAGTTAATCTAAAAATTATCGATGAAAACTAGACAGATTCGTCACCTTGATTCTAGAGAAGATTCGGGCCTAAAAATGATAAACTTAGAGGAAGGGTTCTTCATAGAAGTTATAGCTAGGGATGTTAGCTTTCCAACTAATCCAATCGCATTTAATTTGAAGCTCCAGAACTCCAAATATAGGTAAATATCTGAGGAGAGGTCAAGTTGTCACCTCTGTTGGCAGATTCGACTAATTGACAGAATAGGGAAACATAGTTGTGTTAGGGGCAGAATCAGACTTCTTTCAATCAGGAAATGTGTGGTGTCGTGTCTTAGGTTTCAAAGGAAATATGTCGTATTCAAAACCAAATTGGTGATGATAGTTATAATTTAATAAAGAATAATGATCTAAAGGGATGTAATGAGAAATATAAATGTAAAGGAAACAATTGTTAAAAACAAGTCAACATTGTCGTTATTATTATTGTTATGAAAAATGTAACGGAGTAAGAAATGATGTGGTATACCTGTAGATTCAGGAGGGGCACAACAACAACAACAAGGAAGCGCGAGCTGAGCTTCTGCAACAAGTAGGTGTTCTACACTTATATCTTTCTTAAATATACATAATTATAAAATCTTGTTTAATTTTTAGATTTTATATATAAATGTTTCCAAAAGGAAAGCATCTAATGAAATGAATGAGAAATGGAAATAGACTTGATTAACTATTTTGGAGGGGAATAGTTAATGATACCAATGGGTTCCATTGATATCCGGCATTTTTTCTGGATTAGATTAGTCAATTTCGAGAACCGAAGGCTAATGATGTAGTAGGGTTTACTAAAATCGATATGATCATCCCGAAACATGGGGGTTATTGAACTTGATGAACTATTATGGGTTAGGAATAGTTAATGATATCGATGGGCTACATTGATATTGGCATTTCCATGCAACTTGATTAGCTATTCCTGGTATGGAGGCTAATGATGTTAAGGGTCCATGTGATTAGCTATCCGACGATATTTCAAAGTAATGTTGAGACTTGATTAACTATTTCGAATTAGGAATAGTTAATAATATCAAGAGGATGTATTGATATCGACATTCATGATAAATTTGATTAGTTGAATTTGGTGAGGGAGACTAATGATACTAATAGAATTTATTAGTATCGGCATTATCATTCCAAGTTTTTGGGAAGAAATAAGAAAAAAGGATATGATTAGTTATCCGGTGAATGATGGTTAATGATACCAATAAATTGGTATCAACACTTTCTTGGAAAAATTGTCCTTCGGTATAAATAAGTGATATTGGTTGGAGATTGAGAATGGAATGGAAAACGTTAGTGAATTCATGATAAAGAAATCTTAAAAAGGACTAAGCAATAATTGTAGGGAAATACAAATGAATATTAGTCTTGAATAAATTGCTTGATTAGCAATATTACTAGTGTTTTCCATGATATTTATATTTCATTGTTATATTTGTTTCAGGTTCATCACACTCACAACATGAGTGATTTTTAGATCTTTCTATCATTTAGTTATCTAGCTTTAGGTGAATACTTATGTATTTTGTATCTTAAGAAATTGTTATGACTTGAATTGTAATAATATCTTTTAAATTGAATGTATGAACTTAAATTTTATTTTCATGTATTTATAATCTACATATATGTGTGTTTACTTAATTAGTGTCATTCAATACTTCATTTCTATTATGTTAATGATTGAGAGATTGTGATTCCATTGATGTTGATTGTTGGAATTGAGACCCAGGATGACTAGGTCATGATTGGATAATGGTTAATAAAAGTGTAACAAGTTGTTGTCGATAATTTGAGACCTCTCAGTATAGGGGAGACTTTGTCGAAATTTCAGTAGAAATTTTGGTGGACCCTTGTATGGATTTAATTTAAAATAAAATAAAAAATTATCATGTTTTTTCCTAAATTATGAATAGTGTTGTTCTAATAATTGGGATGTTACAGAGAATATTTTGAACCTAAAAAAAAAGACAACAAAGAAGGAGAAATTTGAGATATCTTAAACTCCTTCCATCTCCCAAAACTATCTTTCTAACTAAAATGACATCTAATATTACATACAATACAACATTTGAATCTGTTTTCTTTCCTATGAAAATGGTAAGAATGCAACAATTAATCTAAAAATATTTATTTTGGTCACTACATTTTGAGTTCTGTAGAAGGTAATAGAATCCAACTTTTTCTAAATTCCAAAGGCATTGGTTTTATAATTCCTTTCCAAATAAGTTGCAGTTTTTATTCTTGTTATTTTACAAAAAAAAAAACTTAATTAGCTGGGAATGCATGTATTTCAAGGGTGTAATATCCCACATCAACAGGTGAGGAATTGGTAGCTGACCTTAGTAGTAGTGTTGGTTGCTAACTTGTCTAACGCGTTTTGAGGCCATGTGTGGTCACCAAGAACAAATTCGTGAGGGCAGTAAGGCCCAAAGCGGACAATATTTGGCAGGTTGGGTCGGGCTATTACATTTGGTATCAGAGCCGACCTCACTAGTTGTCCAGTTGTGCCGATGGGGTCGTCGGGCTCCTTAAGGGGGGTGGATTGTAATATCTCATATCGGTGGGTGAAGAGTTGGTAGCTAGCCTTATTAGTAGTAATGGTTGCTAACTTGTCAGGCGCGTTTTAGAGCTATGCGTGGTCACCAAGAATAAATTTGTGAGGGCAGTAAGGCCCAAAGCGGACAATATCTGGCAGGTTGGGTCGGGCTATTACATTTGGTATCAGAGCCGACCTCACTGGTTGTCCGATTGTGCCAACGGGGTCGTCAGGCTCCTTAAGGGGGGTGGATTGTAATATCTCATATCAGTGGGTGAGGAGTTGGTAGCTAGTCTTATTAGTAGTGCTGGTTGCTAATTTATCAGACGTGTTTTGGGGCCATGCGTGGTCACCAAGAACAAATCTGTGAGGGCGGTAAGGCCCAAAGCAGACAATATCTAGTAGGTTGGGCCAGGCTGTTACATTTGGTATCAGAGCCGACCTTACTGGTTGTCTAGTTTTGCCGACGGAGTCGTCGTGCTCCTTAAGAGGGTGGATTGTAATATCCCACATCGGTGGGTGAGGAGTTGGTAGCTGACCTTATTAGTAGTGTCGGTTGCTAACTTGTCAGATGTGTTTTGGGATCATGTGTGGTCACCAAGAACAAATTCGTAAGGGCTCAAAGGGGACAATATCTGCCAGGTTAGGCCAGACTGTTACAAACGGTGCTTTTTAGGTTTGGAAAAACAAAAGCACCTTGAGATTTGTTTGGTATTGAGTTTCAACCAGTCATTTTCCAAGTAATCTGCTGAAATACAAGTTAAAAAACCTTATATATAATTAAAAAAAAATCTTAAAATAAAACTAAAAATAATAAAAGAGGTCTAAATTAAATAGGAAAAATAATCCTAAATTAACTAGGAAAATATTACAAATCTCGAGCAGTAACTTTTGAACCTTATTTGAAGGCCTTTCTAAACTTTAATGGCTAAGAAATCTTAACCTTATAGGAAATAGAGTCTTTAGAATCACCTAAAACAATTTTAGCTCAATCTAGCAACCATATTAAAAGTTATGCCCAATAATATAAAGCTATATTTTAGAGAAAAATCTCCTACATTAGTTTTCTTGAGTTGGAAAGAACTCATTCACGAGTTTAAATTGCTCTTACCCTGATCTCATGGCTATCCAATTAAAATTTATCAACCCCTTACATGTTTTTCCTTTTCATTAGAAGCATCATACTTGCTAGCAATATGCTCATCCTCCCCGGCAACGGATTCAATCTTAGTGTTTTGTTGAAAACTATATTTGGTAACTCTTGTAGCCACCTTCTCAAACTCCAAACCAACCAGAGACTTAGCACTATAAAGACTAAACACTCTTATATAGTTTTATATTATACCAATAAAATGTGTGATGGTTTCTCTATTAGGAGAACTTTTAGACAATTAATTACTTTACAACTTTTATCTATAGTCCAAGAACATCAACTTGGACCCTTTCAATTTTAAAATTCTCCTTAAGCACATATGAGACACATCCTTCGTAATATGCTTAATCAAAAATCATCTCTGAAACTACATCTAATTTGGTTCCATTCTCCTAGATAGTTTTATTATTAAGATCAAAGTCAATATACTTATGAGTGTGAATATCTTTTGCATACTTTAAGGTCATCACATATCAGATTTTCTAAATCAAAACCTTTTCTTTTAGCATCATCTTTCTCATTCTCATCAAGTTTTGGTGATTGATTCTAATCTACAAAAGAAATAGAATCATATAAAATTTCAGTTTCAATATCATATTCATCCTGATCAAAAAGTTGTCTTCTTTGCTTCTACCTCTAAAATGATTTCTCAAAACAAGTCATGGATTTGTGATCATTCTTCTCACGATCCTTTAGTTTTCTCTTCTTCATATTTGCTTATTGATAGGATAATTCTTCAACTTGCCTCTGCATGTTTATGATCACTAGTCGATAGGTTAATTTTATAATTTGTTTTTGCATGTCTTCTATCATCAATTACTGAATGTCCCTTTTTTAAGAGACAACCTCTTTATCTCCTTTTACATAAGTATGTACTATTGTGTGACCACCTCTTCCACTCATGGTTATTCAACTACACCCTGCAACTAACCATCAAGAATTGTTGGGCTCTAATATCAACAGACATAGAAAACAAACAATACAAAAAGACGAAGCACAAGAACACAAATATTTTTTAAAAAAATGATCAAACGAAAACCCTAAGTTGTAATATTATTACTATGTATCTATTTTCAAGTAGTCTCCTGAAACACAAGCTAAACAACCATATCTATACTAAAAAAAGTCATAAACAAAGATAGAAAATTAATAAAATAATTCTAAGTCAAATAGGAAAAAAATCATAAATCAATTAGGAAAATACTACAAATTCTAAACAATAACTTCTAAATCTTATTTTAAGGCTTTCTGAACTTCGATGACTATGAAATTTTATCCATAAAGAAAACAAGGCCTCTAGAATCACCTAGAAATATTATAGCTTGATCCAACAATTGAATAAAAGATTATATCTAATAACATAAAGTTTCATATTAGAGAAAAATCTTCTACGTCAAAAAGCCAATACTAGTTGTTTACTCTAGTTTGAAGTGGATCATAACTGAAAACTACAATCCCACCTACACTTTCCATTTATACACGATGGTCCCAGCCATTCCAACCTCAAAATGACATTGTTCCATCTAAAAAAACCTTCTCTCAGTTTCTTTACATTATTAATCTAATAGGATTTTTCATTAAGATCTTTAATTAAATTGGATTTTTTTTTTTAGTCAAAACACATAACATATGCATGTCAATTTCTCTATAATTTCATTTCCTGTCTTGCCTGGAAATTAAACGTCATCTTTAGTTTAGTTAGCATGTATATAAGTTAGATCACATGAGAATCCAGTGCAAAAAGGATGCATATATATAGGTGGCATGTGATTTACCACGGGTCAGGTCTATTTTTTGTAACTTGAAAAATCAACGTTCAAGCATTGTTAGATTGTTTTAAAGCAAAAACAATCAAGTGACTCAAGTTATAGGTCCTATTAGGTCCAATAAGATGGTTTAATTTAATAACATGATAAAAAAAAAAACAACGACAATAAATGTACTAAATCTAAAGAGAAAAAATGATAACGATGACCTGTAGAAAAACAACGCTTGCCAAAAAACAATTATGAAGTTGAATGCCACAAGATAACCCAATGTTAAAGAACAACATAAAAAATGAAAAATGAAAAAAACAAAAACAAAGCCCCGAGTCGATCCGAGTTAGCATAGCAAACTCATGACTTAGGTCATGAGACCAAGCCATCTTCATAGAAAGAAAATCTAAAACAATAAAGAAGCTCAATATTTAATAAAACTAATGTTCAAGGTTGAAATCAAAAAAAGAAAAAGAAAGTCAATGTAAAAAAAGATTAAAAAAAGACAAATGTTAATCCGGGTTAACATTTTATATTCGTGATTTGGGTCATGAGATTATAATCATCACATTGAAAAAAATCATGAAGCTCAATTCTTAATAATCCAATGTTGAAGGATAAAATTAAAAAAAATTCAAAAAAGAATCTCAAGGAAAAAAAAATTAAAAGAATAAGAACCAAATTTGATATAAAAATAAAATGATATAAAACCCAAGTCAATTAACGTTAGAATGGTCAATCTACGACCCGGGTCATGAGGCCGAACTATCCTTAGATAAAGCAAATAAATAAAAAATAACAAAGCTCCATCTTTAATAAACCTAGTATTGAAGGATGAAATAAAAAAAATTAGTTTTAAAAAAAGACTAATAGCAATCCAAGTTGGTATTTCATACTCGTGACCTGGGTCATGAGAGATCACCACATCAAAAAAAAATTACAAAGCCCAATTCTCAACCAATCCAATGTTGAATGATGAATTTTTTTTAAAAAAAAATCCAAAGCAGAAAAAATATAATTAAAAGAATGAGGATCAAAGTTAATATAAAAACAAAATAATGTAAGATAATGTAAAAACCCCAAACCAATCCGAGTTAGCATGAAAAATTCATGACCTGCATTGTGAGGCTGGGTTATCCTCATAGAAAAATAAAGAAGCTCAATATATATTAAACTCAATATTGAAGGATGAAATTGAAAAAGGAAATTCATGTAAAACAAAAAAAGATCGATGTCAACCCTAGTTAACATTACATACTTGTGACCTGGATCACGAAAGTAGGATCACTACACCAAAAACATTATGAAGTCCAATTCTTAACAAATTCAATTTCAAATGATGAAATTGAAAAAATAAAACCAATTTCAAAAAAGAAACCAAAGAAAAATAAAGCAATTAAAGAAATAAGGAGAAAATCTGACATAAAAATAAAATGATGAATGATGAAATTAAAAAAATAATATAAAAAATATAAATATATATCAGAAGAATGAGGACTATATTTGATATAAAAATCAAATAAGACCAAATTCTATGGAATGAAATAAAAAAAAAATCAATCAAAAAAGAATTTAAAACAAATAAAGAGCAATCAAAAGAATGAGGATTACTATTGAAATAAAATCAAAGTGGGGGGACAACTTTTAATTTTGATTGTGCCAGCACGATTCCTAAAGATAGAAGAGAGAAAAGAGAGGGAAAATTCAATCATGGCCAAACCAATGTATACGCACCACCCCTATAAGATGTGTCGCCATTCAACTCTTGGGATGACATAACAATTGGCTTTTTTAGTCATTAGGAGGACCGCATGTGCTGCAACATTAGAGAAAAAACCTTTACGTCAAAAAGCCAATATTGTTTGTTTACTCTAGTTAAAGTAGATCATAACTAAAAACTCCAATCCTACCCTACACTTTCCATTTATACACCCTGGTCCTAGCCATTCCAGCCTTAAAATGACATTGTTCCATCTACAAAAAAAAATCTTCTCTCAAGTTCTTTACATTATTAAATTAGTAGGATCTATCATTAGGATCTGTAATTATAACTGGGTTATGTTTTCTAGTCAAAACACATAACATATGCATGTCAATTTCTCTATAATTTCATTTCTTATTTTGCCTGAAATTAAATGTCATTAGGTCATGTGATTAGCCCCGTATTTCTAACATAAAACTTAAAAAATTGATGTTCAAGCATTGTTAGCGTGTTTTAAAACAAGAAAAAAAATCAAGTGACTCAAGTTATAGATCCTACTGGGTTCAATAAGATGATTTAATTTAATAACATGATAATAATAAAAAAAAAGAAAAAAATGGTAAATGTACTAAATCTAAACAGAAAAGGTGATAATGATAACCTATAGAAATAAAATGCTTGCCAAAAACAATTATGAAGTTGAATTCAACAAGATAACCCAATGTTAAAGAACAAAATAAAAAAAACATGAAAATGAAAAAAAACAAAAACAAAAGCAAAGCCTCGGGTCTATCCAAATTAGCATGGCAAACTCATGACCCAGGTTGTGAGACCAAGCCTTCTTAATAGAAAATAAATCAAAAAAAAAAACGAAGCTCAATATTTAATAAACTCAATGTTGAAGGTTGAAATAAAAAAAATCAGTGTAAAAAAGATTAAAAAAAAGATAGATGTCAATCTAGGTTAACATTTCATATTCATGACCTAGGTCATGAGATCGAGATCATCGCTTCGAAAAAAATTATAAACCCAACTCTTAATAATCAAATATTGAAGAATGAAATTGAAAAAAAAAATCCATTTCAAAAAGGTATCTAAAGCAAAAATAAAAGAGCAATTAAAAGAACAATGATCAATTTTGACATAAAAATAAAATAAAATAAAATGTTATAAAAGCTCCAAGTCAACTCAAGTTAACATGGACAATCTACAACTCGAGTCATGAGGTCGAGCTATCCTTATAAAAAGAAAAGTAAATAAAAAATAAAGAAGCTTCATCTTCAATAAACCTAGTATTGAATGATGAAATCGAGAAAAATCGATGTAAAAAAAGATTAAAAAATAGACTAATGGCAATCCAAGTTTATATTTCATACTTATAAGGTCATGAAAGCAAGATCACTTGTAAAATCCCTAAAAAAGAGAAAGTCGAACAAAAAAAGAGGAAGGACTGAAATTGTATAAAGAAAATGGATTAGGACCGAACACTAAGATTAACCTAGAAGGGGAGTACCACAATTGGGAAATAGGAAACTTAAGGACTAAAAAAAAAGAAAATAGGCTCTCTTTTAAAAAGAAAGAGAGGAGGCCAATGGTTTTTAACAGGGGAGAGGGAGAAGTCTTAAACCTGTAACTCTTATTTTCACTTCTAGAGAAAATTATTGTCATGAGAAATTGAGAGAAGAGTAGAGAGGGTATTTCTTTGATGTTAGATTGTGGGGTACAAAGCAAAATCTCCAATTCCTATGAAAATTAGGGTTTATGAGAAATTATGGAAAATGTGTTATTAGCAAAGATTACATGGTATAACCTTAAGATAAAGCTTAACTGGTAGAAATAAGCAAGAATTTTGAAGAAAAGTTTTTGGTAGGAACCTTAGAGAGGTTCGGCCAAGACAAGGATTTATTAGTGTGTATTCATATTGAAATTTACACATGATTAATGTTAAGGGAACATCTTTGATTAAATATATGTAGTTATTTGTATGAAATATTGATGAAAGATTTAGTTTATTAAATTCTTAATTTTTAGGGATTTGAATGTTAGTAAGGGAAAAACCTTGGTTCTTGTTAAATACATGAACGTAGATGAGGATGAACTATGATCAAATGGTTCCATGCTGAAAATAAAATGAAAACCATTAGGAATTCTAGGGGTAGAGGATTTGACAAAAAAAAAAAATTAATGGGAAAGTGTTTTGTTGAATTCTCGATGAATTAATGATGTTAATACAACCTATAGGGTGTAGGATCAAAAAATTTCCATTACCTTGAAACATATAGGAAAAATCTTAATTTTGATTTTAGGGTTCATGTTGAGAATTTAGGGAACTGAAAAGTAATGAGAAATTTGATCAATAGCTATAGAAATGAAGTAGTATTAAGTAAGGAGTTGTTTAAAATTTTTTAAAAAATCTCTAAGAAGAAAGGGGGATAGGTTTGACCAATTTGGGTTATACATAAGTGATTGTTTTTTGTTTGAATTTGAGAAAAATATTGTTGAATGAACCTCATTAGTGTGATAAATATGACTTCTTGCATGAAGTTTAAAGAATTCTTGAATTTATTGATTATTTTAATTTTAGAGTTAGAAAAAGAGAAGGCATATCTTCTTAGGATTTAACAATCTTTATAAATGTGTGTGATTATTTAATAAATTCTTGTCATAATTTTTTAAGGGAGATCCATTGGGCAAAGAGGGAGGGGGGTTCGGCCAAAATGGCCACCCATGGAAGAATGCATTGTTGAATTGAATTTCTTGATTTTTAATGTTTATTGATAGTTGATTATGGAGAAGTTGATTCTTGCATATAACGTGGAAGAAAGAACTAAGTGCTTGGATTCTTGAATTTTATGATCTTGAATGGCTTTTAAGAAAATTACTATACATGTTAATTGATTGATCAATCCAATCACATACAAAGGGAATTGAAGACAACTCTTGGAAAAAAAACCCAAGGGGTTAGTTTCAGTCAAGATGATTATGATCCTTGGATGTGTTATTTTGTATGTGATTGGATGATATTGTTTGTTAGGTTTAAAGTTGTATGTTTCGAAAGAATTGTGTGGGGTGTATTGTGAGATTTGGGGGTTGAGATGGTGATCCATTTTGGGTGAAACATGGCTGTAAAAATAGCTATAATATGTGTGTTAATGGCTGATTCAACACCCTAACATGGAGAAGAAAATGGATGTTACGAAAACTCTAAATTTAAGAGATATGAGGGCTAAATGGGGTATTTTAGGTGCACAACTCGGCGCTGCTGTAAAATAAAAGGTTGTTTTGGCACCCTAAGAAGGTGAAAATAAGGGCTAAAGTAGCAGTCCTGATTTGGAAAAGTTTAGAAACTTTTTCATGACCAAAAATGCCTAAAATAAAGCTGTTGTGATAGCCCTATTATGGGATGTAAGGGGACTGATTTGGGCAACCCTAAAACTTAATTAACATGGGGAATTTGGGTGATTAAAATGTGGAAAGGAAAACATAATGCATGTGTGCATGTAACTAGCTTACATGAAGATATTGTTATGATTGGGAAACTTTAGGTGTTGGAAACCTTAAGAATAAGGTGTGAAAATGTAAGGGATAGAATTCATGTGCAATAAGTACTTAAATTGTTGAAAAAATTATGAAGAAAATTCTTAATATTTAAATAGTGTACTTAATGTAAGACTTTGTGTGATGTAGAAGAGGCATCAGTTGCGAAACCCCAAGCAAGAAAGATCGGACTATTGAGGGAATCATGTAGGTGCTCGTCACCTCATCCTTTTTAATTTTTCAGTATTATATACAAGTATTAATTTTTAAAGTAGTATATTGGTGATGAGTTACATGTTGCGTGGTAATGCATTGATAAAAGACTAATGAAATCTTATTGTGATATGTATCATGAGAATTGTGTTGCGGTATGGTAGACTGCCATATAAGTGGGGTTGGGATTGATATCTAATAATGGTCATGTTGAATGAAATGTTGTATGGAAATTAACCCCAAGGAGGGGCTTAGCTTGTACATATGTATTTAAGGTACAAGTATGCGTAAGTTATATTTATGGAAGCTAGCCATATGAGTGGGGCTAGGATTGAGGTCCTTATAAAGACGTGTTGGATACATATTTTATGCATAGAAGTCATCCATATGAGTGTGACTTTAAATGGTTATTTCAGGTTGGCCATAAGAAATGAGTCAATTTTCTTGTATCGACCACAGGTGTGGGGATAGATGTTGAATAATAGTCACCCGCATGAGTAGAGACCAAGAAGATGTTTGGTATACATCTTCGGTATAGATGTGGGTGAACAAGGATTACTTGTTGATTATGTTATCGGACCTCTAAAGGGTGATTAAAAAGGGTTTTAGAGTAGAGATATTTATGTTGGGGGCTACTTATTGGTGTTAATGTAAGAAACATCATTATAGGCCTATGCTTTATAAAAGGGATCAGCCAAAAGATTGGAGGTTATGTGCTTTATGTTGAATCCTAGAGTTATGTGGATAAATCATTATTTAAATGCAAGAATTAATATGTTAAGGTGTTATGTTACTAGTTGGTAGAGGTAAGGTGTATGGTAAATCAATGTCAAATTATGTTGAGAAGCTAAAGGGTTTGTAAGTAGCATCTGTATATGTAAGAAAATGTCATTGTTGTATGTTAAATGGTTAATATTATGTTATGAAATACAACTATTATCCTTATCGCTTAGTATGTTTTATTTTTTATACGTTCATAATGTGCACCACAAAATTAGATGACTTGATATGATGTTTAGTTGTAGGATTTCTTAAATGTTTTCATCTAGTTGTAGGATTTTCATGCTTATGTTTATTTTGATAACTTTGAAGGATTGTACAAATAAATCATAGAACTATTATGGTTTAATATTATTCTCTTTATTATGAAGTTATAATGATAATGATGACATCAACTTTATACAGTTAATACAAGAATTTTTGGGTTGCTTTTCTATTTTAAATATATGATGTTGATCTTTTAAGTTTATTAATCTTACATGGTTATTAATCTATCTGAATTTATTGTCTTTTAATTTCATGGTTGATTATGGCTAGGGTTAAAGGTGGATATGTATTCATCAGGGTTAAAAAATAATCATGTTATTATAGTGGTGTTCCATTTATTTTAATGTGTGATCACATATCGTCTATGGGGGGGGGTTACATCATCACATCAAAAAAGAAAATATGGAGCATAATTTTCAACCAACTCAATGTTGAAGGATGAAATTGAAAAAAAATTATTTTTTTTTAAAAATCCAAATAAAAAAACCAATTAAAATAATGAGGATCAATTTTGACATAAAAACAAAATAATGTAAGATGATGTTCGAACCAATCCCGAGTTTACATGACAAATTCACGACCTAGATCATAAGGTTGGGTTATTCTCATATAGTGAAAGACCAAAAAAATAAATAAAGAAGTTTAATCTTCTGTAAACCCTATGTTGAAGGATAAAATTGAAAAATAAAATTTATGTAAAAAAAAAGGATAAATCTCAACCCGAGTTAACATTTCATACTCGTGACCTGAATCACAATACCGGGATCAGCGCACCAAAAAAAATATGAAGTTTAATCCTTAGCAAATCCAA
>Ga0307513_10006838_pt1 | contig 14859 bp, 13 predicted proteins | sample 15_EM_MG_FD_202174 | JGI IMG/M metagenome (GOLD analysis project Ga0307513, IMG submission 202174) | Populus trichocarpa ectomycorrhiza microbial communities from riparian zone in the Pacific Northwest, United States - 15_EM | ecosystem: Host-associated > Plants > Roots > Unclassified | place... | reverse complement strand
CGGACGCTTTGTCCGCCGGGGTGGGGGATTCGGTTGGCACGCTCGGCGGCGCGGACTCGACAGCCCCCGGCCGCCCCGGGGCCGTGGCCGGGGGCTCGACGGTCTCGCTGCCGGCATCGGTCGTGGTCGGCATGGTGGTGATCGCCTCGCTCTGGGCGTCGGTCACGGTCGGCGGAGTGGGGTTCGGGGCGGCGGAGGACGTTGTCGCGCGGGGAGCGGGGGCCTTTCGCGGCGACCTCTTCACCGGGGCAGCCTTCTTGGCGGGTGCCTTCGCGGGCAGCGGCCGCTCGGGGACCAGCAACTCACCCGCCTCGGCCGCCGGCTCCGCGACCTGCGGCTCCGCGGTCTCCGGTGGCGCGGTCTCCGGCGGCGCGGTCTCCGGTGGCGCGGTCTCCGGCGGCGCGGCTGCTTGCGCAGGCTCGGGCTTCGGGGTCTCGCTCGGCTTTGCGGGTGCCGCCTTCGCCGTCGCTCGGGGCGTGCTTCGCGGGCGCTCGGCTGCCGCCTTGGCGGGCCGCACAGGAGCCTTAGTCGGCCGCTTCTCGGGCTCAGCGGGCTTGCTGGGGCTGGTGTTTTCCGTGCTGCGCGCGTCTTCGGCCGGCGGCGCCTCGGGCGTACTCCCGGCGGTTTTGCGGTGCCGACCGGGCTGGGGCTCCGTCGCGCCCTCACTCGCCGGCGGCTGGAAGGTCACCGGAGGGGCCGCCTTGGCGGGCCGGCGCGGCGCGCCCTTGGTCGGCTCGCCGTCGGGCGCGGCCTGCTCGGGGGTGCTGAACGCGGCCCGGGGACTGCGCGAACGCGGCACATCCTGGCGCTGCGTGGGCGACTTCTCCTCCATGCCGAGGCAGCCTAGTCCGGCCGAGACGGTTTCTCCTGTTGGTAGACGGTGTGGTCGGTCGATTTATCAGCCGGGTGCCGCCCGTTTGGCCTGGTCGGGGTCGTTCGAGGGCCGTTCCCGGCGGTCCGGCGTGGCAAGGGGATACCTCTTTGCCCGCCCCGGGAGCGGTCCGGTATCCTCGAGCTTCGGCAGCCTCAGGGTTGTCAGGGAGACTTCGCCTAGTCCGGTCTATGGCGCCGCACTGCTAATGCGGTTGGGGTTTTATAGCCCCTCCCGGGTTCGAATCCCGGAGTCTCCGCTTTCTTCTTTGTGTGGCCTTGTGCGGCCTTGTGCGCACGTGTTGCACGATCAATGCGGCGGCGCACAGCAATGTGACCACGCCAAAGGCGGTGTGCAGCGCCACGCTCACCCCGCCGAACGAAGCGCCCGCGTTCCCGGCCGCGCTGAGCACCAGCAGCACCCACAGCACCGGCCGCAGGATCCCGCCCTGGCGCTCGGTCTTGATCTCGGTCATTTGCGTCCTCCTGGTTGGACGGTCGATCCGCATCGGTCGCCTAGAACGCTATGGACGCGTGCGGCCCGGCACGATCCCGGCAGCCGCCCGCCCGGGGTACAGCAGGCTGTACTCTCTCGCCCCCGCCCTGGTCCCGGACCGCGCATCGGCCCTATCGTCGCCGAGATGAGAAGCCGGTTCGACGTACGGGCAGAGGTGCAGCGCCGGGCCCGCCTCGCCCTGGACGGCGTGGAACGCCTGGTCGGCGGGCTGGGCACCGCGATGCTGGCGCTCGTGGTGCTGGTGTTGCTGGTCGTCACCGCCATGGCCGCCGCGCTCGGGGTCGGGCTGCTCGTCCTGCCGGCCGTGCTGCGCGCGGTGCGGGCCGTCGCCGACCGGGAACGCGCCCGGCTCAGCCGCTGGGGCCCGGAGATCATCGCGCCCGGCCCCGTGCCGGACCGCCTGCGCGCCGCCCTCGCAGACCGCGCCGTCCGGCGGGAGCTGGGCTGGCTGGTCGGCTACGCACCGCTGGGCCTGGCGCTCGGCGTGCTCGGGCTCGGCCTGCCCATCAACGCCGTCCGCGACGGGACCTTCGTGCTGTGGTGGCGGCTGGTCCCGGCGGAATTCGCCACCTCGTCGCTCGGCTGGCCGCCGGCGCACAGCTGGCCCGGCGCGGTCGCGGTTTCCCTGCTCGGCGTGCTCTGGGCGGTCGTCGTGGTCGGCCTCGGCCCCGGCATGGCGCGGCTGCAGGCCGGGCCCGGGCGCTGGCTGCTGGCCCCGGACCCCGATGCCGACCTGTCGCTGCGGATCACGCGGCTCACCACGACCCGTGCCGCCGCGCTCGACGCGCACGCCACCGAGCTGCGGCGGATCGAGCGGTCGCTGCATGACGGCGCGCAGAACCGGCTGGTGACCGTCGCGGTCCTGGTCGGCGCGGCCCGCCGGGCCGTGGAACGCGACCCGGCCAACGCGGCGGCCCTGCTCGGCCGGGCCCAGGACGCCGCCGAACAGGCGCTCGCCGAGCTGCGTACCGTCGCCCGCAGCATCCTGCCGCCGGTGCTCGCCGACCGCGGGCTGGCCGGCGCGTTGTCCGGGCTCGCCGTCAACTGCACGGTGCCGTGCCGGATCGAGTTGGACGTGCCGGGCCGGTGCGCCGCCTCCGTCGAGGCGACCGCCTACTTCGTGGTGGCCGAGGCGCTCACCAACATCGTCAAGCACAGCGGGGCGGAGCACGCCTCGGTCACCGTGCGCCGTAGGGTCGACCGGCTGTTGCTGAGCATCGCCGACGACGGTCACGGCGGCGCGGACGAGCACGGCGGCTCGGGGCTCGCCGGGATTCGCCGCCGCACCGAAGCACACGACGGGATTCTCACCGTGACCAGCCCGCCCGGTGGACCCACGACTCTCGAGGTGGACCTGCCATGCGGATCGTGATCGCCGAGGACGACGCGCTGCTGCGCGAGGGGCTGGCGCTGCTGTTACGGGCCGAGTCGCTGGACGTGGTCGGCACGGCCGGCACCCCCGACGAGCTGCTCGCCGCGATCGACGCCCACCGCCCGGACGTGGCCATCGTCGACGTCCGGATGCCGCCGACGCACACCGACGAGGGGATCGTCGCGGCGGTCGAGGCCCGGCGCCGGCATCCCGATCTGGCGGTGCTCGTGCTTTCCGCGTACGTCGAAAAGACCTTCGCCACCGACCTGCTGGCCGGCGGCGCCGCGCGGCTCGGCTACCTGCTCAAGGAGCGGGTCGGCCGGGTCGAGACGTTCCTCGACGCGCTGCACCGGGTGGCCTCCGGTGGCACCGCTATCGACCCCGAGGTAGTCGCGCAACTCTTCGCCCTCAGCCGGCAGGACATCTCGTTGGCCCGGCTCAGCCCGCGCGAACGCGACGTACTCGCGCTGATGGCCGAAGGCCTCGGCAACGCCGCCATCGCCGAGCGGCTCTTCGTCACCGAGGGCGCGATCCACAAGCACATCCGCAGCATCTTCGCGAAGCTCGACCTGGCTCCCGACGAGCGCACCGACCGCCGGGTCGCCGCGGTTCTGCACTACCTGGAGAACTCGCACCCGGCCTGAAAGATTGACGCAGACTGATTCACAACTGCGCATATATGCAGGTCATCGTTCTTCCGAATTTACCCGGTTGCGCATCCTCGGACGGTCACGGCGGCCCGCGGAGCCGGTACTTTGGAGCGCGATCCGGCGAAACTCGGTACACCTTTCACGCTAAATGGGCATCGGAGCGACCAATTGAGTCAGACTGACGGCGTAAGCACCCGCCGCGGTGAGACGGCGGAGGACGTCGGCTTGCTCGTCGACGCCCCGGCGGCGCCCCCCGTGGGCGAGCCGGCGCCACCCCCGTCGCAGCCCGAGCTCGAGGCCAAGCGCGGCGGCCGGATCGGCTCGGTGGAGATCCTGGCCGGGCTGCTGGTCTTGCTGGTGGTGTTCCGCAATCCGCTGGCCTCGCTGGTCTCCGGGCCCCGGCTGCAGACCTGGACCACCGTCTTCGTCTCCGTGCTCGTGCAGGCCGTGCCCTTCCTGGTCTTCGGCGTCGTGCTGTCGGCGATCATCGCCGTCTATGTGCCCCGGTCCTTCTGGTCCAAGGCGCTGCCCAAGCATCCGGCGCTCGCCGTGCCGGCCGCCGGGCTGGCCGGCGTGGTGCTGCCCGGCTGCGAGTGCGGCAGCGTGCCGATCGCCGGTTCGCTGATCCGGCGGGGCGTCACTCCCGCCGCCGCCCTGGCGTTCCTGCTCGCGGCCCCGGCGATCAACCCGATCGTGCTGACCGCGACCGTGATCGCGTTCCCGGGGCATCCCGAGATGGCGGTCGCCCGGGGCGCCGCGAGCCTGGTGGTCGCCGTCGCGATGGGCTGGCTCTGGCTGCGGCTCGGCAAACTCGACTGGATCAAGCTGCCGCACCGGCCCGACCTGGACGACCAGTCCCGGGCCCGGGCCTTCTGGGCGGCCTGCCGGCACGACGTCATGCACGCCGGCGGCTTCCTCGTGGTCGGGGCCGCCGCAGCCGCCACCATCAACGTGGTCGTGCCCGGCTCGTGGCTGCAGAGCGTGGCCGGGGCCCCGGTCCTGTCCGTGCTGGCGCTCGCGGTACTCGCGGTGCTGCTGTCCATCTGCAGCGAGGCCGACGCGTTCGTGGCCGCCTCGCTGTCGCAGTTCTCGCTCACCTCGCGGCTGGTGTTCCTGGTGGTCGGGCCGATGGTCGACCTCAAGCTGATCTCGATGCAGACCGGCGCGTTCGGCCGCCGGTTCGCGTTCCGGTTCGCGCCCACCACGTTCGTCGCGGCGATCGTGATCGGCACCGGCTTCGGGGCGGTGCTGCTGTGAACAAGCAGGCGCAAGCGGTTGTCATGCTGCTCTTCGGCGGGGCGATCCTCCGGGCCAGCCTCACCGATCTCTACCTCCGCTACGTCAAGGAGGGGCTGCGGCCGTTCCTGCTGGTGGCCGGCGCCCTGCTGATCGCCGCCGCGGTGATGACCCTCTGGTACGACCTGCGCGGCCGCACCAGCCCCGACGCGCACCACGACGACGATGAGGACGACGGCCACGGCCACGCCCATCACGAGCCCCGGGTCGGCTGGCTGCTGATCCTGCCGGTGCTCGGGCTGCTGCTCGTGGCGCCGCCCGCGCTCGGCTCGTACGCCGCGGGACAGGCCGGCACCGTACTGACCGCGCAGAATTCCCAGTCCGACTATCCGCCGTTGCCGGCCGGTGACCCGGCGCCGGTCACCCTGCTCGACTACGCGTCGCGGGCGCTGTTCGACGCCGGCAAGAGCCTCACCGGGCGCAATCTGCAGCTCACCGGCTTTGTCACGCCGGGGCCGGACGGCCAGCCGATGCTCGCCCGGATCGTGCTCACCTGCTGCGCGGCCGACGGCCGGCCGATCAAGGTCGGCCTGACCGGGAACGTCCCGGCCGGCGTACCGGCCGACTCCTGGGTGCAGATGGTCGGCGTCTACACGAACAAGACCGAAAAGGATCCGGTGAACCAGGCCGACGTGCCGTATCTCGAGGTCAAGTCGTGGACGGCGATCGCCGCGCCGCGGCAACCGTACGAATGATCGTGTAAGCCAAAATTCACTCAGATGCTCCCGCGGCTATCTCTTGAGTGGATCGAGGATGCTGGTCATGGACATCCCTCGCATGGGGCTGCCCGACCAGCTCGCTTCCCGGCTGAGCATGGCGGAGCAGCACGATCTTCTCCGTAAACGCCGCGCCTCGCGGCGCGGCGTTCTGACTGCCGGCGCGGCCGCCGTCGGCGCCGTCGCGGCCGCGGGCATCGGTGCACCCGCGAACGCCGTCACGTCGGAGTTCTGGCACCAGCCGAGCCCGGTTCCGGGACACCTGGTGGTGCCGTTCGCCCGGCACATCTCCTGGGGCGCGAACCCGCGGACCCAGGTGCGGGTCGGCTGGCAGGTGCCGGCCGTGGTGAGCAAGCCCTTCCTGCGGGTGGGCGACTCGCCGTGGAACCTCGGCCACAAGATCCCGGCCGAGATCCGCGCGCTGCACTCCGAGGTGCTCGGCGCGATCGCCCCGGTCGACCAGTACTACGTGCATGCCGCGATCGACAATCTGCTGCCCGGCAAGACGTACTACTACGCGGTCGGCCACGACGGGTTCGACCCGACGAACCTGACGACGTTCGGCCGGGTCGACTCGTTCAGCACCGCGCCGACCCGGCGCCGGGTCGCGGACGGCTTCACCTTCACCGCGTTCGGCGACCAGGGGGTCAGCTATCACGCGCTGTCCAACGACGGCATCGTCGCGGCCCAGAACCCCGCGTTCCACCTGCACGCGGGTGACATCTGCTACGCCGACTCGAGCGGTTCGGGCAGCCCGGTCAGCACCGACGGGCGCAACGGCACGGACGTCTACGACCCGCGTACGTGGGACCAGTTCCTGGCGCAGACCGAGCCGATCTCCGCGTCGGTGCCGTGGATGTTCTCGTTCGGCAACCACGACATGGAGGCGCTCTACTCGCCGAACGGTTACGGCGGCAACCTGGCCCGCTTCGACCTGCCGGACAACGGGCCGGCCCACTCCGAGGGCGTCTACTCGTTCATCTACGGCAACGTCGGCGTGGTCTCGCTCGACCCCAACGACGTCTCGTACGAGATCCCGGCGAACCTCGGCTACACCGGCGGCGCCCAGACCGCGTGGCTGGACAGCCGGCTGAAGTTCCTGCGCGAGCAGGCCGATGTCGACTTCATCGTGGTCTTCTTCCACCACTGCGCCTACTCGACGACCAACCAGCACGCGTCCGAGGGCGGCGTACGCAACCAATGGGTCCCGCTGTTCGACAAGTACGCGGTGGACCTGGTGATCAACGGCCACAACCACGTCTACGAACGCGCCGACGTGCTCAAGGGCGGCGTGGCGAAGAAGACCCCGATCGGGTCGACGACCCACCCCGCCACCGACGGCACCACGTACGTGACCGCCGGAGCCGCCGGCCGCAGCCTCTACAGCTTCCCGGTCCCGGACTCGTACGCCGGCCACGTCAACGACGTCGACTCGTACCCCTCGTACGTGTGGGGTGCCGGCGCGGTGAAGGTGCCCGAGACGGTCGCCTGGTCCCGGGTCCGCTACACCGGCTACTCGTTCCTCGCCGTCGACGTGCAGCCGGCCGCCGAGGGCCGCACGACCACCCTCACGCTGCGCGCCGTGACCGAGGCCGGGGCCGAGATCGACCGTGTCGTGCTGGCTCGCGCCGCGGGGACGAGCAGCGCACGCCGCCAGCACCTGAGCGACACAGTCGCCTGATTCCCATCCGTTGAACCGAGCCTGATCGTTGGACGTACCAAGAGGAGGCATATCGGTTCGGAGAGTGGCGGGACGGAGACGGTTGTGGCCTCACCTTCGCCCCGCCCTCGACCGGCGGCCCGGATCAGGTCGTCGCTGGCCCGCGCGCTCGGGCTGGGCACCGCGCTCGCGGCCAGCGCGATCCTGCTCGCCGTCCCGCCCGCCGGCGCGAAACCCAAGCCGGCCGCGCCGTCCCTCGCGGCCGTGGCCTGGCCCTCGGCCCAGCGCGGCGCCATCTCGGCGAATCTGAAGGACGGCACCGCCTACGAGCCGTTGATCTTCCTGGACGCGCACACGTCTGTCGGCACCGCCGAGAGCCGGGACGGGCACTACCTGCGCCTGCTGCTGCTCAGCGCGAACGGCTCGGTCCGGCAGTTGCGCCGGTTGCCGGTCGCCAAGGATCCGTCGTTCCAGACCTTCGCCCTCGCCGGCAACCAGCTGGCCTGGGCGGAGGGCAGCCGCGGCGGAGCCACCCAACTCTGGATCATCAATTTGCGGGACGGCCGGCCGGCCAAGGAAGTGACCTCCGACACCGGCGACGCCGTCTTCTACCGCTCGCAGTACGACCTCCTCATCGCGGAGGGTCGGCTGCACTGGGCCGCCGCCGGGCCGGACAACGCCACCGAGATCCGCTCGGTCGCCCTGACCGGCGGCCCCGTCGACACCCGGGTCGAAGCCGGAAACTGGGAGCTGTCCGCGTGGCCGTGGCTGGTCAACGGGGTCACCGAGGCGGCTGGCACCACCGGGTTGCGAAACCTGGCCACCAATCAGGACGTCGCCGTGACCGGGGTCGGCAACCGCTCGGCGACGAACTGCAGCCCGACCTGGTGCCGGGTGGTGACGCTGGCCCGCGACGGCTACAACAACATCGACCTGATGCACCCCGACGGCACCGCACGCCGGCGGATCGCGGGCGGCACCGCGACGACGGTGATCGCCGACGTGGCGCCGCTGGACCGCTTCGACATCCTGGCCGAGCAGGGCCCGACCTCCGACCTCACCGGCAACGTGGAGCTCGTCGCGGTCGAGATCGCCACCCACCGCACCATCGAGATCAGTCCCGACGCGGGCCGGATCTCGTACCGCGACGGGGTGCTCTGGTGGTCGACCGGCAACCTGGACACCTTCGTCTGGCACAGCATCGACCTGCGCACCATCTGATCCTGTTGTTCACTCCGATGACCTAGCGTTTGCGGGGTGACGGGTACCGGGCACCTGCAGCGGCGGTTGGGGCTGTTCGACGCGGTCGTGATCGGGTTGGGCTCGATGCTCGGCGCCGGGATCTTCGCCGCGCTGGCGCCCGCGGCCGCCGCGGCCGGTTCGGGGCTGCTGATCGCGTTGGCGGCCGCGGCGCTGGTGGCCTATTGCAACGCCACCTCGTCGGCGCGGCTGGCCGCCCGCTATCCCGCCTCCGGCGGCACCTACGTCTACGGCCGGGAACGTCTCGGCGACTTCTGGGGATACCTGGCCGGCTGGGGATTCATCGTCGGCAAGACCGCCTCCTGCGCCGCGATGGCCCTGACCGTGGGGCTTTATGCCTGGCCCGCGTACGCCCACCCGGTAGCCGTCGCGGCGGTGGTCTTGTTGACCGCGGTCAACTATGTCGGAGTGCAGAAGTCGGCCTGGCTGACCCGGGCCGTGGTCGCCGTCGTGCTGGCCGTCCTCGCCGCGGTGATCACCGCGTGCCTGACCTCGAGCGCGGCCGACGCCGCCCGGCTCGGCCACCCCGGCGACACCACCGCGGGTGGCGTGCTGCAGGCCGCCGGGCTGCTGTTTTTCGCCTTCGCCGGCTACGCCCGCATCGCCACGCTCGGCGAGGAGATCCGCGATCCGGCCCGTACCATTCCGCGGGCGATCGGGCTCGCGCTGGCCATCGCCCTGGCGGTCTATGCGCTGGTCGCCGTCGCCACCCTGGCCGTGCTCGGCGATCGCCTCGGCGGTGCCGCCGCCCCGCTGGCCGAGGCCGTGCGCGTGGCGGGCGTGCCGGAGCTCGGCCCCGTGGTGCGGGTCGGCGCCGCCCTGGCCGCGCTCGGATCGCTGCTGGCGCTGATTCTCGGCGTCTCGCGCACCACCCTGGCGATGGCCCGCGACCGGCATCTGCCGCCGGCCCTGGCCGCCGTGCACCCCCGCTTCGGCGTGCCGCACCGCGCCGAACTCGCCGTGGGTGCCATCGTCGCGGTGGTCGCGGCGACCGCCGACGTGCGCGCCGCGATCGGATTCTCCTCGTTCGCGGTCCTGCTCTACTACGCCATCGCCAACGCCAGCGCGTGGACCCTGACCGCCGACGAGGGTCGCCCGCCGCGGTTCGTGCCCGTCCTCGGCCTGGCCGGCTGCCTCACGCTGGCGTTCGCGCTCCCGCTGCGCTCGGTACTCTCCGGCGTCGCCATCATGGCCGCCGGCGCCCTCGTGTACGCCGTCCGGCGGGGCGGGACCTGAGCAAGGGCACGTCCGTCATCCGGGCCGGTTCTCGGTCAGGCCCTTCTCCACGGCGGTGAGCAGGGCAAGCGCTGCGTCGAGGTGGCTGGTGTCGTGGCCGGCCGCCGCCGAGACCGCGTCTGCCCACTGTTGCCGGACGAGGGCGTAGTTGCTTCGTCCGCGGTCGGTGGGGTGGACGGTGACGCCGCGGCCGTCGCTCGTGCCGGCGTGGCGTTCGATCAGGCCTTTCTGCTCGAGCCCGCGCAGCGTGGTCGACAGGTTGGTGCGCTGGATGCCGGTCGCGGCGGCGATCCGGCTGGGCGGGGCCGCGGGGTCCTGCAAGAGGTAGCGCATCACCATGCCCTCCGACGGCGACAGGCGCACCGCGCGCTCGTCGGTGTAGCCCCGGAACTGGATCTCCCGGCTGATGATCAGGGCAAGGTCGGCCAGGTCGGCCCACCTGTGGTCGTTCGTCACATCTCCAGGGTAGGTGGTTGTCGCGGGATAGTTATGACCGCATACTCGTTATGACGACATAGTTATGCCGCCATAATTAGTGGAGGAGCTGTCATGACGACGATCGTTACCGCGCGGCCCGCCTCGGCGCGGACCGTGGCCCAGTCGGGTGGCCTGCACCCGGCCGGCGTGTTCATCCTGCTGGCCGGGGCGTTCCTGCCGATCATGGACTTCTTCATCACGAACGTGGCCCTGCCGAGCATCGACTCCTCGTTGCACGCCTCGGCATCGGCGCTGCAGTTGGTGATCGCCGGCTACGGCGTCGCGTACGCGGCCCTGCTGGTCCTCGGCGGCCGGCTCGGCGACCGGTACGGCCGCCACCGGGTCTTCTCGTACGCGCTGGTCGGCTTTGTCCTGGCCTCGCTGGCGTGCGGGCTCTCGCCGAGCGTGGGAGCCCTGATCGCGGCCCGCATCGTTCAAGGCGCGACCGCCGCCCTGCTCATCCCGCAGGTGCTGGCCACGTTCCACCACACCCTCGAGGGCGACCGCAAGTCGCGTGCCGTCGCCCTGTACGGAGCGACCTCCGGCATCGCCGCGGTGGTCGGCCAACTCGTCGGCGGCGTGCTGGTCTCCGCCGACATCGCCGGCACCTCGTGGCGGCCGATCTTCCTGGTCAACGTGCCCATCGGCATGGTCGTGCTGGTGGTCGCGGCCCGGATCGTGCCGAACACCCGCTCGCCCCACCCGGTCGGCGTCGATCTGCCCGGCACTGTGCTGTTCGCCGCGACGCTGACCGCCCTACTGATCCCGCTGACCGAGGGCCACTCCCTGGGCTGGCCGTGGTGGACCTGGACGACGATCGCCCTCGCCGTCGTCCTCGGCGCCGTCACCTTCCGGGTGGAGCGGCGCGCCGAGCAGCGCGGCGAGATCCCCCTGCTGCCACCGTCGCTGCTGCGCCTGCCGTCGATGGCCCGCGGCCTGGCGATGATCCTCGTCTTCAGCCTCGGCTTCGGCGCGTTCATGTTCGTCTTCGCCCTGACCGTGCAGAACGGGCTGCACGCCGACGCCTTGCACGGTGGCCTGGCGATCCTGCCGATGGCCCTGTTGTTCCTCCTGGGCTCGCTCGGCGCGCCCCGGCTGATCGGCCGCTTCGGCCGGGCCGCGCTGTCGGCCGGGGCCGTCATCCAACTCGCCGGGCTGGCCAGTCTGGTGGCAGTGCTGGTCGGCGGGTGGCCGCACGTGAGCTTGTGGGCCATGGCCGTTCCGCTCGCCCTGGTCGGGGCCGGGCAGTCGATGCTGTTCGCCGGGCTGTTCCGCAGCGTGCTCGCCGACGTGCCCACCCATCTCGGCGGCATCGGCAGCGGCGTGCTGATCACTCTGCAGCAGAGCGGACTCGCGCTCGGCGTGGCCACCCTCGGCACCCTCTACCTCGCGCGGGAACCACACGGCGTCGCGCCCGCCTTCGCCGCCGTCGAGTACGTACAGATGGGGATCGTCGCCCTGCTCGCGGTCGGCGCCGCAGCCCTGCCGCGATTCACCAGGCCGGCGGGCTAACTGGGTTGATCAGGGCGCCGGTCTTCGGTATCGAGAACGGAATGCGACCGGAACCTGGACAGGTGCTGCATTTCTCCGAGGACCCGACGATCACGCGGTTCGTTCCGCACGTCGCGGCGACAGCACAACAGCCGGAGGCGTATGTGTGGGCCGTCGACCAGGCCCGCTCGCCCGACTACTGGTTTCCCCGCCAGTGTCCGCGGGCGATGGCCTGGGCGACCGAAAAGACCACCGACGCGGACCGGGACCGGATCATCGGGCCCGGCTGCGGCGTGCGGGTGCATGCGATCGAGTACGGCTGGCTGGCGGCGATGCGCACGACCCGGTTGTTCGCTTATCGGCTGCCGGCAGACCGGTTCCGCCCCTTCGCTCCCGGCGATTCCCATGCCCACGTCGCGGTCGAGCCGGTCGCGCCGCTCGGGCCGGCCGAGCCGGTCGGCGACCTGCTGCGGCACCATGCCGAGGCGGGGATTCAATTACGCGTACTCGATAATCTCTGGAATTTCTGGGACGCCGTGATCACTAGCAGTGTGGGCTTCAGCGGCATCCGGATGCGCAACGCCAAGCCGCGCCCGCCCGCGTGAACTCGCCGGCGGACATCGGGGAAGAAGGGGTGACCGTGTCGAGCAGTCCGCCGCACGGGAAGCCCGACGAACGGAGCTAACGGCGTGTTCTCACGGCTCGTAGCCCCAACCCAAGACGACGACGTCTTGTTGATTCAGCGGTCGATTGTGGACTCACGAGAGTTCGGCGCGCTCTATGCACGGCACGCCGCCGCGATCCATCGGTATGTGGTCCGACGCCTCGGCGACGCGGTCGCCGACGACGTCGTGGCGGAGACCTTCCTCATCGCCTTCCGGGGACGAGCGCGGTACGACTCGGCCCGCCGAACCGCGGCGCCTTGGTTGTACGGCATCGCGAGCAACGTGATCGCCAAGCAGCACCGGGCGGAGACGCGGATGTACCGGGCCTACCTGCGGGCCGGCGTCGATACCGGGCCGGAGCCCTTGCTGGACCGGGTGGAGAACAAGGTCATGGCGGCGGCCTGGCAGCGGGAACTGGCCGGAGCGCTGGTCCAGCTGTCGGCGAAGGACCGCGATGTCCTGCTGTTGATCGCCTGGGCGGACCTTTCGTACGAGGAGGTCTCGCAGGCGCTCGGCATCCCGGTGGGAACGGTGCGGTCGCGGTTGAACAGGGCACGGCGCAAGGTCCGGTCGGCGTTGGGCGGCAGCAATCCGATGGCAGTAGGCGAGGAGTCCAGAGATGAATGATCTGCGAGCAGTACGGGAGTTTCGGGCCGAGGTGCCCGAGGCCGGGCCGGACCGGCTGGCGGCGATCCACGACCGGTGGACGGCGTCCGCGGATGCGACAACGAGCGGCCGATCGCGTACGCCGGCCGCAACCCCGAGGATCGGATCCTGGCTGGGCCGTGTCCCGCGGCTCGGCTGGGGAGTGGCGGCCACCGGCGCGCTCGCGGCCGTCCTCGGCGTGGCGGTCGTGTTCGCACCCGGGGACGCCGATCCAGGGCCGCAAGGCACGGTCGCCGCGCCGGCCATCACCACGGTTAGCTCGACCCAGTTCCTGCTCAAGATGGCCAACACCGTCGCGACCCGCCCGGCCGACCACTCGCGGCCGGACCAGTGGATCTACGTCAAGCAGCTGATTCCGCACACCGACGGAGCCGGCAAGGTCGAATACCGGCCGGCGGAGAGCTGGTGGCGGGTCGACGGCAAGCAGACCGCACGGCTCGGCGACTCCGGTGCGGTCGAGATCGCGCCGGCCGGGTTGGCGGGCGACGACCGCTCGCCGGCGCAGTGGCAGCGCTACCTCGCGTCCCTGCCGACCGACCCGCAGGCGCTGCTGGATCGCGTCCGCCAGGATGCCGGCAAGAGCGACGAAAAGGCGTTCAGCTATCTCCTCGCCCTGCTGCGGGAGGCGACGTTCGCGTCCCCGGCGACGAACGCCGCGTTGTTCCGGGCGCTCGTCCTGATCCCCGACATCCAGTTGGCCGATGACGTGGTCGACGTGGCCGGGCGGCACGGGGTCGGCATCTCCCGGGTGCGCGCCGACGGCACCCGCCAGGAGCAGATCCTGAACGGCACGTCCGGTGCGTACCTCGGGCAGCGCACCGTGGTCGAGGACGCCGCCCGGGTGAACGCCACCCGCCCGGAGCCGGCCCCGCCCGTCCACAATGGCGAGGTCTTGCATGCCGAAGCCTGTCTGGCCACGACCGTCGTGAACAAGCCGGGCCAACGCTAGGACGCCGGTGGCCCACTGCCACGGGGGTGGTGGGCCACCAGCCGGTGCGGCGCCTACCGGGTGGCTGCCGCCAACGCCGGACCCATGACGAACCCGGGATCGACCTGTTCGGCCAGGTCCTCGCCGGTCGCGGCGTTGGCCCACGCACGGGCGTTGCGCAGGTGGAACTCGATGGCCTGGTCCTGGAAGCGGCGCCAGTCCCGGGCGCAGCCGGCCACGGTCCGGCGCATCGTGTCGAGCACGGCCCGGTTGGCCGGCTCGAGTTCCGCGATGTCGCCCGGCCGGCCCTGCTCGGCGGCGCGCACGTGGCGCGAGCTCGGCATGCAGGCCAGCAGGCTCGAGCCGATCCGCTCGCGCAGGAACGCCTCGTCGGCGGCGTCGACGACCTTGTTGCCAAGCACCGACACCGCCACTTGGTGACTCGCGGCGTACTGCAGATACTGCCGGTAGACGCCCACCCCACGCACCGTCGGCTCACAGACGATGAAGGTGTGGTCGAACCGGGTGAACAGCCCCGAGGCGAACGCGTCGGCGCCGGCCGTCATGTCGACCACCACGAACTCGTCGTCGGCGTCGAGAAGGTGGTTGAGGATCAGCTCGACCGCACCCACCTTGGAGTGGTAGCAAGCGACGCCGAGGTCGTCCTCCGCGAACGCCCCGGTGCCCGCGAACCGGATGCCCCCGATCGAGGTCAGGCAGCGCTGCCAGATCGGGTTCTCCCCGGCGACGCGGAGCAGGCGCGACCCGCGGCCCGGCGGGGTCGTCTTCACCATCGCGTCGGTGGAGCTGATCCGTGGATTGTCGCCGCGCAGGTATTCCTTGATCTGCGGCAAGCTCTCGCCGAGCGTCGGCTTGGTGGGCTCGCCGTCCGCGCCGAGGGCGACGGCGAGGTTCTGATTGATGTCGGCGTCGAGCGCCAGCACCGTGCATCCCTGCGCGGCAAGATGGCGGCTGAACAGCGCGGCGAGCGTGGTCTTACCGGCGCCGCCCTTGCCGACAAATGCGATCTTCACTAGTGGTGTCCGTTTCGCCGG
>Ga0307513_10006837_pt1 | contig 14860 bp, 17 predicted proteins | sample 15_EM_MG_FD_202174 | JGI IMG/M metagenome (GOLD analysis project Ga0307513, IMG submission 202174) | Populus trichocarpa ectomycorrhiza microbial communities from riparian zone in the Pacific Northwest, United States - 15_EM | ecosystem: Host-associated > Plants > Roots > Unclassified | place... | reverse complement strand
CTATCTGAAGAGATAGTATCTCTCACGGAATAACCAAGACAAGCAAGCCAGTTCTGTACTATCTGAAGAGATAGTACATTCCTACACCTTGGTGCAGAAAAGCGAGACTCGCTTACGCAAGAAGCGACGGTCGTTGCCTGTTGCATACGTGCTCAATAATAGGATTGTTACACTCAGCCTCGTCTTTTCTTTCCGCGCATAGGTACATCAATAACCCTATGCTCTCTAGGTTTTGATGGGTACCAGTCGTCCAAGTTACCAAGGCCTGCATAGCAGTGCCTTCCAACATCTTGAACGGTTCCCAGGAATTTTCCGCTGGTCCATACCCGTCCCAAACAACTAAATATTGCTTAAACCGGTGAGGAAACTTTGACTTAGAATTTCCATACCACCAACTGTCTACGACCTCCGCGACAACATAACTGGGCTCACTATCTACAATGTCTGGTGCTGGCATCGCCAACTGAGGTCATCCAATAGGATCCTGCCAGTAAGGCTCCACCAACCCGACATTAAACACTAAATGGATTGTCCATCGGGCTGGCAATTCTAACTCATATGCTCTGGATCCAATTTTCCGCTTGACCACAACTGGTCCAAACATTTTATGGTCAAGCTTTTCCATAGGCCTCTTTGTGCGAATGTTTTTTCGGTTCAACCTTACCCGCTGTGCTTACTTTGCCCTGCCCTGGCCGACATCCTCCAGTGTGATATATTCAGGAGAAGGCTGTCTTTTTTGATCATGCCATTTCCTTTGTCTTTCTTGTGTCTGTTGTAGTGTCTCTCAGATTTCTTGCCATGTCCCTTCCCAATCCTTTACTAGGAGCTCACTGTCTGGGTGGATTCCATGATTATCTGCTACAATCCCCAACCACTGTGTCTGGGGAGTGAATCCGTAAGTAATTTCAAAGGGACTAGCCTTTGCGGATTCTGATTGCGAAATGTTATAGGGGTGCCCGGCAAAAGGGAGTAGCGACACCCAATCATCCTGCTGACATGAACAGTAACTGCGTAAGTACTGTTCCAGTGTCTGGTTAACCCGTTCAGCTTGCTCATTGGTTTCAGGATGAAACCCGGTGGAAACATTTAATTTGACTTGCAATAGTTGCATTAGACTCATTCAGATCTTGGATGTACCCCGGGTATCGGGGTCAGAGATAATTGTTTCTGGGAGCCCATGAATGCGCCAGATTTCCTTCAGACAGATTATAGCCAGTTCCTTGTTGTGTTCTTCTGTTTTGCGGGGGATAAAATGTGCCATCTTGAGAACCTGTCCACAATGACCCATATTTTCGTATAGCCTTCTGATTTGGGTAGCCCCACAATGAAATGCATGGATATAGAGGTCCACGGCCTCATAGGAACATCGATAGGCTCCAACAGCCCATACTTCTTGTGCCGGATGACCTTGTTATGTTGACGTATCTAGTATGAGCGAACATATTCCGTGATCTGTTCATCCATCTTTGGCCAGTAGAAGTTTGCCCTAACCCTACCAATTGTCTTGTAGGTTCCGAAGTGTCCAGCCATGCGTGAATCATGTTCAGCCTCTCTGATTATTCGTTTCAAGGCCTCATCCTTGGCGATGTACCATCTGTTTTTATAACAGAGTAAATCCTTTGTGATACTTAGACTTGTATCAACATTCTTCTCGCCCTTGAGTACTGACTTTAATGTATCCAAGTACCTTTGGTCTTGGTCGGCTGCTTTGAGTAGAGCTGTCCCAAATGTGGACTGCAGCCGAAACCCTGGGCAGGACTGCAACACGTGTGGTCGCAAGGTGTCCCGCTCCTGACCAACCTACTGATGCGGACGGAAAAAGGTGTAATGATCAGAATTACTCCCCCCTTCAGGGCGGTATTCCCTACGCCTTGACAATGCATCTGGCCTTTCATTTAGCCTTCCCTTGCGGTCAACAAGCTTGAAATTGAACGATTGTAGGATTTCAGCCCAGCGGTGCTGTCTTCTGTTGAGAATCTTAGTAGTATTAAACTCCTCCAAATTCTTAAGATCAGTATAAACAGTTATCTGTTCTTCTACAGATCACAACATGTATTCCCATTTGCGAAATGCAGCAACTATAGCTGTCATTTCCTGATCGTCAACCTCATTGTTTACTTCAGAGGGGGGCGAACCTTCGGCTATGAAAGGCTACTGGGTGCCATCGCTGATCTTCACACAGCTGCGATAAAACCGCTCCTCGGGCAAAGTCACTAGCATCGGTTTCCCACTTCGTTGGACGAGTTTCATCAAAGTGCTTCAATATTGGACCTGTTGTGAAAGCTCGCTTGAGCTCATCAAATGCCGCTGGGCAAGCTTTGGTCCAATTGCACACGTGCCCTTCTTTGTTCGGTCGGTTAAAGGTTTTGCTATTTTACTAAACCCCTTAATAAACCGTCGGTAAAAATTGGCAAAGTCCATGAAGGTTTGCCATGAACGACCTTTTGTGGAGGTAACCACGCCGTAATCTCCTCAACCTTCTTCGTTGTCATTGATATTCCATGGTCAGAGATCTTGTATCCAAGGAATTCTACTTCTCGTGCATGGAAGGTTGACCTTTTTATGCTGAGACAGAGGCCTGCCTTCCGCCGCCTGTCCATTACTTTCGTTACCATTGCAACATGTTCTTCTAAGGTCTCAGAATATATTAGGCTGTCATCCATATATGCCATAACCCCTACATCCAACATGTCACGGAACACATCATTGATCATTCCTTGGAAAGTTGATGGCGACTTACCAAGTCCAAAAGGCATGACACTATATTCGTATAAGCCATACCGACCTTTAAAAGCCGTCTTCCCTTGTTCTCATTCCGGCATGCGGTCAGGTAATAGCCATTGTTCCGGTCCAGTTTGCTGAACACCGTGGCTTTCCCGAGCCTACTACGTAGCTCGTTCATCAAGGGTAATGGATACTGATTCTTAATAGTAATATTATTTAACCCTCGATAATCAACATATAACCGAAGTGTTAAATCAGGTTTGGGTAGAAACAGGATGGGAGCACCTATCGGAGAGGATGATCTCCGGATCTTGCCGGACTGTTCCATGTCATTGATGTACTCCTTTAATACCTGTAGCTCCCTGACAGTGAGCGGGTATATGTGGTTCCTGGGCAAGTCACCGCACTGGACCAAGTCAATGCGGTGATCATACTCAGTATGCTTTGGCAAGACATTGATCTTTTCTTCGCTGAATATGTCCGCGTAATCCTGGTATTCTGACAGCAGCTTAAGACTTATGTCATCTCCATCTTCACCAGTCCAAAGGGGCATCCCACATACCACATGTTGTTGGGATCCTCGGCTAAGAGTTCTTGGGAGGGAATAAACTCTATGCGACTCTTGCTTCGGAGACAGTGGGTCTTACAATAGTCTGAGCACGACTTCAGACTTCCCCTTTCCCAGTTGATATCAGGGTTGTGGTCCTTCACCCAAGCCATCGGCAGATAATGGTCCAGGTGTCCTGGAGGCATATCAGCAAGCTCAAATCTCATCTTATTGGTATGATCTTCTATTGACATATCAACTGTCTTCGTATAGTGGAGACCTGAGCCAGGTATGTGATTCCCGCTTGCATCAGAAATAGGTGTCTGAGTCTCCCGACGTATACATGGTAGCTGGGCATTGCTAACCCAAGCGCTACTTAATACTGCGCCAGTAGCGCCACTATCCAACAATAAAATACCCTCTTCGCTCTGGTTCTTCCCATTGGGGCTCCATTCGAGCCTTAAATTTACATGTATAGACTAAGTGTGTGGCGGAGGGCCTGCAAGCCGCAACCGCGTAGCGGGTCTCTTGTCGCTAAACATTGTTAGTTAGTATCAGGTATGTGGTGGTGTTTTCTAGGGATAACTGCACAGTATCTCTTGCCTTGCGACACCGGAGCGGCCAGAGCGGGTCGTGAGTAGTTATCAAATGGGTACAATTACGTGGTTTCAAATAGATTGGGGGTTTACTATCACGCCAGCATGATTTAGGGTCCTTAACCCTCCTCAGGTAAACCTGCAGAATAACTTCAATTGCTATGCCCAGTCCAGCCTGACGAAATCAAACGATAATCCTTATAACTTGAAACCTTAGCCCAACACCATTTCCCTCCTTATGAAAATAAAGCAAACTTTCGCAAAATTGGATAAGAAACTAAATCAACATAAACACCAAAGAAAGAGCCGCAACCATCTCAAAAACCTCCGATAGAAAACCAATCCACAAGGTCATTTCTGTAGCGCATGTTGGTTTCAGCTTGTAGGTCCTTTGGGGGAGGAACTTACGGTCCACATCTTCCATCTCCGTCCTTCATGCCATCTGGGCTTGGACCCGGAGTCACTGCCTTTCTCAATGTAAAGGATAGAGGCGGGGACTTACCTAGTCCGACGCATCCGTATCCACTTCGAGTATTTGCGGAGCCGATCCACGAATCTCTCGCTGTACTCGTTTAACAGCAGGTGGAGGAGCCTCAAGGCGTCTTGCTTTCGGGATCGAACAATGGTCCTGGTGTCCTGCCTCATTAGCGGTCCATTTAAGATTAAGCTTGGTAGAGGCGAGAACCGGAGTGGCAGCAGGACATTTGCGCCAGAAGTGGTTCGGATCTCCACAGTGTGAGCATTGGTTCAACCGTTTGCGACGATCAATCCGTGTTTGCGCTCCATCCTTATGCGCTTTTGCATGCTCTGATTCTGGCGGTCAGAAAGACCGTGGCGCTGGGTTGGTGGGTTTCGGATTGAGAAGGCCCGAACCTTTGCTCTCCTTCCTCTGCTTCTTAGTGGAGGTATGCCTATGGTCACTCTTGTCACGATGAGAGGAGTCTTTTGCTCTGACAACAGTAGGGTTGAAAGACGCGACATCTTCTCACTGGTGACTTGTATTTCGTAGAAGGTTTTAGTAGTCAACATAGTCTTCGGGGGGTGGAGTCTTCATAGCCCACGCATTACAGAGATCAGTTGTCATCCTCACGCGAGCTTTATCCTTCACATAGTCGGCACCAGATTTCAACTCGTTTGCCAGCCGAATTAGTTCATCTACGAACAGACGAATCTTTCCTGGCTGCATGGATAAACCATTCCACTCGCAAAGAGCACGATCTCGATCTGAGTGCGTACCAAAACTGGATACCAACCGCATGCGAAAGCCTTCCCATGTTCGATGAATATTATGTGGGTCAAACGGCCTCTTGTCACGGATGGCTGCCTCCTCACTGATATAGACATTGATGCTATGGAACCATTTTTTCGCTCCGGCATGAAGGAGGTGAATGACGAGGCAAACTTTATCCCTATCATTCACGAGGGATTCTCTGAAATAGTTTAGCTTAATCTCGACATGTTGTGTGAAACCTTGGGTGTCTTTACGGTCACCATCAAAAGGGTCAACTCCAAGGCGCTCGGGCTTCTTGAACTTGTGAGCAGATCCCTTGCTATTCCGTTGCCTCTTCCGCAGTTTCTGAAGTCGCCTTAACCGTTTGTCATACTTGCCTTCCTTGCTTCATCCCAGTCGTCCTTACGACTACGAACGATTTTGCGCGGATCGAAAGGTGCGTAGTCGGAGTTGTCACTATCGCAAGAGGGGTCTGAATCACGCGAATCTTCTCCACCGGCAACATTACCACCCGTTGGTGGAATTCTACCACCGTGTGCTCCGTTACCTTCGCTATTTCTACCTTGTTGCACCTAGGCCTATCATACCAACTAAACCTCGAACCTTCCTCACTATCTTCATCCATTCTATCGGAACGGGGTATTGACATAGTCGAAGATATAGGAGGTTCGTTGGTGGTATTCTGTCGGGGTAGGAATCTCTTATTAAAATCCCAACAATCGTCCAACACTATGTGTTGATGCCTGACAATAGGGGCAATGGATCTTTTTCAACTTTGAAGGTCGTGGCTCAGGACTTAGGGGTAGTACAATAGGTTCACCCTCACTTGGGAGACAAGGTACCGGATGTGTCCAAGTGAGTTCACTTCCTTCTCCCTCGATCCTACAACCAGCACAACAATTAGCCGTAGCCGACTGCGCTGCTGGCCCTGGAAATCCGCTCCATCCAGCATTACCCGAGGGTTTTGCCGGAGCCGCGGGCACTGTTGGCGGAGCAAAGGCCGTTGGGTTGTGAGGTGTCGCTGGCAAAGGAGTTGACGGAGCGACGTCAGTGGGACGTTCGTCTTCTACTACAATCAGACGGGTTCTTGGTTCAACTACCGGGAGGGCAGCCACCAGGGGATTGGTAGTAGGGGTTGCCGGTTGAGGGGAAACCCGACCAGAACCGGCGCCGGACCTCTGTTCTTTGCTAAGATTTCGCCTCGCTCGCCCTTCTCCCCAGACCACTAACAGCGGCTGGGCATTGGCCTCTTGAACTGAGGGCTTCAGCGATGGTGGTTTCGAACGGGGACAGACGTGATGAGGTCAGTGCGAGCTGCTGTTGTTGCTCCCTAAACTGCTGCTGTTGCGTATCCAGCTGCATCTGCTGTCGCATGTTTTGCCATGCAAGCTCGGTTAGAAAGGATTCGTATCTTTCATCAACCATATACTTTGCCAATTCCGCAGCGTAGTGAACAGGGGGTGCTTGCACCAAAGGCAGCGGGGGAGCAGCTCTCATTACCACATCATTTTCGAGGTCAATGTCATAGTTGTCGTGTCGGGCTTGTTCGAGGACTGCTACTCTGCCCTTCAACATCTGCACCGACATGGCTTGCGGACGGAACGCCTTCTGCTGATCCTGCATCCATTCATTAGCACTTTTGACCATTTCCTGTGGGAACATTAACTGTTTCTCTTCGACAAAATTCTCAAGCTGGCCTTGGGCATCTTGGAAGGGCTTGCCAACTTCCTTCAGAAGATAGGGCTCGAATATATAGGGGACGAAGGACTGAAACGTGATGTTGTTCCTATTCGCTTCTGGCACTCTCGGCCTCCCAGTGTTATCTCCGGTCAGGGCAGCGAAGAGACCACACTGGTCCTCCATCACCAAGCCGACTAATTCGGCTTCAATACGAGTGGGTTCGTATTACAACAAACCTGCCACTGGTGTCCATTCCAATCCCATCAAGTCTGCGCGAGCATTGAACATGGAGAGGTCTTGGAACACCTGCGTAGCGGTTTCATTGGAGCCGGAACGCCGCATAGTCACTGAGGTAGACATTGTTCTTTCCACCTGATGCTTCTTGTACCAGACAAGCGACTCGTATTCAAACAATGTCACCAGTAGGCCTCGGCGATCAACCATTCTCAGAAGAGAGTTAAGCGAGTGCGCTTAATGATATAGTGTAACGGGGGCACTCTGTAGGAAGACGCATCCTAGGATTGCGACCACACCGAAGACACAAAGTAGAAGTATAGATCACAATAAAGATAAAGATAATTCAAAGTAGAATCAAGCGGTAAAACTTAATATCGGTAAGCCTGAAAGCTTCACTCAATAAGTTCTCTCGAGGATCGTTGGTTATCAGAATAGTGTGTCTCTTGCTTTAGTTATGTAGAATAATGTAAAGCCAGAGGACACCCGTCAACAATTCAGACCTTTCGCCAGCACCCTGCTCAGCTCCGGGCTGTCCAACTCAACTGCCTAGAGCGGGATAACACTTGGAGGCCGTCAGACCACACGGATATTAACTATCTCCACAAACAGGTAGTGCTTCGGGTGATGTCTCATCAACTGCATCTCCATGAGCGAAATTCCTTTCCTATCGGTAGCATGTCAGTGGCCAACCGACATGCCCACCGTAGAGATAATATCCATTGAGACTCACTGGCCCAGCGGTGGTTTCGTCTATACAAGCTACGGCATCCATCGGCAAACCTACTTGCCTATACTAAGCGTCTAAACCTGACTGCATGCTCTCACGATAAGAAATCTCCTGCTGCCAGACTGCATGGGTGCTACCCACAGGCAACCATTCGGGACCCTCTTAAATCGTGACACGACTCACACCTCTAGAGTCCACTAATAACCCATGGTAATGTTACAGTCCACGGGGTAACCCGGGACTGGCTTTGGAGTGGTTGTCCTGGAAGCCTTGCAGCTTCCCCGGTCAGCCCCAAGCCCTCTACTGTTAACCATACAACTACCCAGAGTTCAAAGTATGCCCCAAGGTTGTTCCCAGGTTATCCAGGTGGCGCCCCACGAGGCGGTCACCCTCACACTCCTTATTTGTCTTGCGAACAGCTTCTGGTCGGTTGGACGGCCACAACTCATACCGTGTTGTTGGAGTGTTCCTATAGATCTTACTTTACTAGGAAGCACAAAACTACACAGCCGTACAGTGCTGTCACGCCGTACCAATGCTGGGGCCGCAGGGGGGTGTTAGGAATATCATATCAAGGTTACAGGAGGTTCGGACCTCTCCTGCTCCGTCAGTAGCCCGTTTCGTGCCCTCCGAAACAGTCCTTGGAACATCTAAGAGCCCCACCATAGTTCCATAACTTCCCCCTAAGTCCGCAGGTGACTGTGTCTATGAAGGTAGGGTAACTGGGGTACCTCCGTAGGGTAACTGGAGTCCCAAGGTAGGGTAATCGTGTTTCTAAGGTAGGGTAACTTCACCCTTCCATGGCTTTATTTCTTTCGGGAGTCCGCGCGACCACATATAATGTTGCCGCGGAGACCTGTGCAACGTTTACTATGGGTCCTTAGCTTTATGCGAACATACGCTCTGAAGGTTACCCTGCCTCGTAGGGTAACTTTGGCCTACCTAGGTTACCCTGTCTTACCCTATGTCACCAAGTCACTTTGTAGACTGTTGTACCAACTCATGTCTACCGGTGGTATACTAAGTATACTGGCCTATCCTCAATATGGTCACCACTTGGTATACCATACCGGCTTGAGTCTAGTCCACTGTAGCTACCTATCTGTAGGGTGGTTACCCCTCCTGGGCGTTGATGTGGCCGAGAGCTTGCGGTAAGTACTCTCTTTCTTTGGTGTATGAGTCTTGCTGCAAGCAGCTTGGCTTCTTTCCCTGCCTTTGTAGCCGCCAGTTCTGTACATAGTATCGCCATAGCGTTCTGCCACACACACCATCTGGTGCCAGGTATCTCTTGCTCTGCGCTGAGGCTCCACATTGCGGCATAGTCTAGAGTCCATTGCGTCGAGAAATCGCTGCTTCTGTGCATAGTCTGAGATGGATCCAGCTGGATGAGATCCTTTGAGGTCCGCTAGCTCTCCAGCTACCTTCGTAATGCTTGCTGGCTGTCCACCTCCTGTCTGGCGGACATTCTGCCACTTGTGATAGGTCTCATCGGTGTTTGTAGAGACTTCGAATAGCTGCTGAATCCAGTGTGTCAACTGTGGTAGGGTTTTTAAACAACCAATAAGTGGTAGGGCGCAGTGGATCTAATCCTTCGTTTGACGAACGATTCACACACATGTATTGATACGAATAAAGATGACGAACAAAATATATATAAGAAGAATCAAAGGATAAAGAGATCGTATACAATAACGAATGACTTTGATGAGACAAGAGATAATTGTAGGACGGTGAGCAAAAATTCGTTGATCAACTGAAAATGAACAAACAAAGGGAAGAACAGGCTGTCTTATATCCTCCTCAAGTGAAAACGTTCCTCCCCACACACTTCCAGAGCATGCCAGATTTCTCTCCCACGTTCCATCCCTAGGGCGTCCTTCTTTTGCGTTGTGCCGATTCATATTCGAGGCAGAGGTATGGTGCCCGCGGGTAGTGTTATGCCACCTGCAGAGGGTAGTGTCAGTCACCGAGGGTGAGGATGGATGTTCGGCTCTTGCTGGTGTTCGTGTTTCATCGTTGGTGAATAAGTGTTTGGTGATGTCGCATCAGGAATGCAGGGTCGGGGTGTTCGGTGGTAAGAAGCTAATAGTGGTGGAATGCTGGTAAAGCTACTGTTCGTTTTAGGCTTATAGCTGATCGGAGTTGCATTTCCCATCCAGAGGGAATGGAAAATATATGGTGAGCAGCCTAAAGGGGTTAATTTCCAACACTCCCACTCTGCGAATTCATACACAAACTTTGAGTTTCAAGCTAATACAAAACTAAGTAAGAAGGGAAACAAAATATAAGGGGGGGGGAACTTGGGGTCTTATGAAATGGAGACGCGAAGCCATACAAGGTAAACTATCTCCCACTGATTCCTTGCATATCAATCATGTCTTCTAAACTTCATAGATACCACTCTCTTTGCGAAAACGCTCCACTTTCTTGTGGGCTAATGCCTTCGTTAACTAGTCTGCGAGCATGTCTTCCGTTGGTAGGTACTTTAGCCGAAGTTCATCCCCTTCTACCTTCTCCCTTATGAAGTCCTGCTGGATACTTATGTCTTTAGTTCCGCTGTGGAATTCAGGGTTCTTGGCCAATGCCATACTACCTTGATTATCAGTGAATATGGTAATTGGCCCCGTAGATCTACCCTGTCCAGTAATCGTGGCTAATTCCTGCATAAACCTCTGCACCCAGATCGCTTCCTTACATGCTTGCGTGCGTGCCATCTACTCAGACTCTGTAGATGGGAGGCCCACCGTTGCCTGCTGCTTGCTCGACGATGAGACTGCAGTATGGACTGAGTTCGATCGCATGTCGGATATGGTGCACACATATGCACCAGTTCTTCGTCAGTGATCGCGGTCGCCAGCCCAATGACCATGGCTGAAAACATAGGCTACTGGTGTACTGTCTTGTGTGAATGGACCAAAGTATAATCCCTCAGCTCGGGTGTTGCTAACCTATCGGAGTTGGCGCTTGACAGCTTTCATGTGTTCTTGAAGGGGATTGGAACTGAATTTACTAAGCGCCTCAACTGCATAAACCAGGTCAGGCCATGTGCACAACATTAGGTAGATTACGCTTCGTGGCATGCTCCGGTAAAGTGTTGAGTCTTCGATGGTGGGCTCCTTGCTAATAAGCTGGATACCAGGTTTGATTAGTGTTGAGACCATATAACAATCCTGTAATCCGAACCGCTCTGGTACCGATTCGATATACTGGTCTCGCAGGAGGGTGCTTTTCCGCTCTTGCGGTTTTCGTATAATTTTCCTTCCGAGAAAAAAGTGATCGGGTCCTAGGTCCTTTAGTGGAAAGCGCCTGCCGAGTTCGCGCTTCCCCTCGTTTATATCGTATGGCTTCTCTATCCATAACACATCATCAACCCATATCAGTACCCATAGAGGTGAGTTCCCCCGTCCAATCCTATAGTACACTGCATAGTCCTCCCCAGATCTCTTGAAATGACATTGGCCGATTAGAAAGTCATTCCAAGCCTTCTTCCAGATTCGACCGGATTGTTTCAACCCGTAAAGCCCGCGCCATCGTCGGCAAACCTGTTTCTCAATCTTCGGCTTCGTTGTTGGTAAAGACACTCCCTCCAGTATCTCCATGTAGATTTCCTCTTCGAGCTGACTGAGGAGGTAGGCTGTTTTGATGTCCCCTTGGTGGATTTCGAAATTGTAGAAGGCGGCGATGGCTAACAAGATACGTAGTGATGCGAGTTTGACCACGGGGGCATATGTCTCTAAGTAGTCAATTCCGTACTGCGGGGTGAAGCCCTTCGCCACCAGTCTTGCCTTGTACCTTTCAATTTTCCCTTCTACCCCTCACTTTTCTTTAAATACCCACTTACATCTCACAGTTGTTTGTCCTTCCGGTAGTGATGTTATCATCCAGGTATTATTGTCGCGCAAAGAGGTGAGTTCCTCTTCAATTGCTTCTTTCCACTCCCGGTTGTTTTGTCGTTTTATCGCTTCTGCATACGTTGTTGGTTTAGTCGTACTCATCGTGTTATACCCCTGGCAATTGTAGGTATTTGGATTCGGGTAGTAGGTGGCTAGGCTAGAAAAGGTTTCATGATGGAACCGGGTTGCGGTGAATTTACTTGCATTTGCTGTCCGGGGCCTTTGAGAATAGATAGGATCCTGAAGTGGGGGGTTTATGTCTTGTGGTGGTCGGATCTGAATTGTTTCTTTGGGGGTGTCCATGGGGAAGCCACCACTTGTCTGCGTACGTTGCGGAGTTTTGTGGGTAGGTATTGTCATTTCAGCTTCCGCGGGTTCCGGAGTTGGCGGTTTAGGTTCTGAGTAATCAGCCGCTGACCTAGTACTTTCTTCATCCCAATTAGAGTTCGTTACGGGGCGGACGGGGCCCCGAAAAACGCAACCCCCCGACCCTTTTCCCCGCCCCACCCCGCTCAACGGCCTGGGGCGGGGTGGCTTTTTCGGCATGCCCTGCCACTGTCCCCGCTCAGGCCCCCGCCCCACTCATACTCCAGACGGCTCCCCGTTAAAAATAGGTGGTAACAAACGGGGCCCCGTCCAGGGAATCAGTGTGGGTGGGCCTCGGACGGGGACGGGGCGGGGATTACCCGAAAAATACCTCCCCCGGCTCCGTGTAAGGGCGGGGCCTGGCGAGTGATAACCCGCCCCGCCCCACCCCGTAACGAACACTAATCCCAATCATTGGCAAGTGATATTGGTACGAGCCTTGGGTGAGGTATCACAACTCCCTCATTAGTGCTACCATCCGCTATGGTAAGATGCCTTGGGATATGGATTCTTCTATCTATTAGTACCCGCAACTGATTTGTTCCCGCATAGCCAGTAAAGATACAAGGGACGATATTTGGCTCCCACTTTGTCCTAAGTTCCTTGGGAACGTGTTTCAATCCTTTAGCTCCGAATAAGATAAGTGCTCCGAGTTTTGGTGTTTCCCCTGTCATGGCTTCCAATGGTGTCATTGACTTCTCCAGCGCACTCGTTGGACTCCGGTTCTTGAGATATACCACTCTATGTACAGCCTCCCCCTTCATCACATCTGGCAGCCCTGCTGCAAACATCATGGCTTTGGCTCGTCCTATGATCGTTCGGTTTGCTCTTTCGGAGACACCATTTTGTTCGGGACTATACGGTGCCGTCTGTTCCCTAACAATGCCAGCCTCTGTTAATAGCCTACTAAAGGCTACCCTTGTATATTCCCCGCCTCTTTCACTTCGAAATCTTTTGATGCGGTGTTTGTACTGTTTTTCGATCTCCACTTTGAATTTTTGGAAACAGTTGATTACTGCTGACGTATTCTTAATAGTATAGATCGTCGTATATGGAGAATAATCATCAATAAATAAGAGGAAATATTTCGCACCTCCCAACGAGGTTGTCGCGATTGGTCCCGCAAGGTCACTATCGATGAGCTCCAATGGCCTCGATGTTCGGTGAGTAGCCGGCCTGTGGTTAGGGTTTTGCGTTTGCTTTCCTAGCTGACAGGCTTCACAGATTGGATTCGTCAGGGAGCCTTCGACAGTGATACCCATATCTGACTTAGCTAACTGCTTTACATAGTCGAACCCTAGATGCCCCAATCGCTGATGCCAATCCATTAGTGTTTCAGAGTCTTTCCCCTGACGTGCGCTATTTGCTGTCAATGGTGATATATTAGTTGCTGGGTTGTCTTCCGCCTTCGCCGATAGTATGTACGAGTTCCTTCTCAATCCAGCTATAGCGACTTCTGAACCATTGTTCCAAATAACAACGTCGTTCTCTCCCCAGCCGCCAAAGATGATTACTGTCCCCGTTTGTTGAATATACCTGACTGACACCAGGTTATTAGGTCTGAGACTGGGAAATACAGTACATCATGCAACTGAATTTGAGTTGTTTCACCCTTTCCATTCCAAACGGTAAGTAAAACTTCTCCTATTCCCATAGCCTTCATCATCCCTCCTTTCGCTATGCTGATACTTGAAGAATGGGGTCCAAGGTTTTGGAATAATGTCTTCTCCGAGCACATGTGGTGTGTTGCTCCGGAGTCGAGTATCCAGCATCCTGCCTCGTGGCCTGCTATTCCTGCCGCTGCAGTCCAAGCTCCAATCGTACTACTTTGAGCCTCGGTTTGCGGACCGGATTCCTTCCGCACTCTTCTTTGGGCAGTTCCTTGCCCAGTGTCAATTCTCATGGCAATGGAGGCAACTATCTTTGTCGACCTTAGGAAAGCGCTTTCGTTCGCTGGTTGGTTCTCTACTACCGGCTCCACTGGTATTCGTTTGCCCTCTGGGCCTTGGTACAAATGAACTTGGAAACTGTCGACCACCTCTTCCTCTTCCTCTCCCAGCGGTATTTCTATTTGTTAAGAATGCTCCGCTAGTGTTTCCTGAACCCCCTAGGGGCTTACCCTTTTCTCCAATGAGCTGCTGATGCTCAAAGATCAGCCAGTCACAAATATCCTCGTACGTAACGCCAGTGTTCCGAAAGGTCCACTCCGTCCGTCCTTGAGGTATGACCGGACGGACCACCGGCGATAGTCCGTCTTTTTTCAAGTCCATGGACGGACTAGGGCAGATGGAGGTAGGTCTGGACGCCCTACCCTGCCCAGTAGGGCCCTATGGAATTTTGCGGTTACATTTCTTCAGCTCGTATACTCACAAACTTGAGATTCATGATTTCATCAACCTCATGCGTTATGATCTAGCAAATCGTGTGATGTGCGTAAACAAATAAGTAAAGAATAATACATCTTTAAGAAATAAAGTATATAAAAGCCTTTGCCGAAATAGAACTCAAAAACCACCATCATGAACCTGCAAGGCCGCAACTATATCCTCAACCTTTTGAATATCCGTCCCCCTTTGTCTCCCAACCCCCAACAGTGCACTAGAAAAAGCACTTTACTGTCGCAGTCGGAAAGTTCCAATATTGGATATTGATATCCAGATCCGAGAGAGTCAATCGAGTTCCCAGGTAACTCGTCTGAAAAATCCATGCATTAGCCTGTGAGTCAACCTATAAACGTAAGCAGTCGACACCCGTCCTTAGAGAAGTATGTGAAAGAGAAATAAGACTCGTAGCAGAATGACTCGTTCAGTTTTATCCCAACACTCACAGCACTTGATAATCTATTTAATCCCCCTCTCT
>Ga0307513_10006836_pt1 | contig 14862 bp, 19 predicted proteins | sample 15_EM_MG_FD_202174 | JGI IMG/M metagenome (GOLD analysis project Ga0307513, IMG submission 202174) | Populus trichocarpa ectomycorrhiza microbial communities from riparian zone in the Pacific Northwest, United States - 15_EM | ecosystem: Host-associated > Plants > Roots > Unclassified | place... | reverse complement strand
GGTTCCTTAGTTTTAATCCAGGATCCGTTTATCGGTCATCTCCTATTCGAACAGCCCCTAGGTTTATCAGGGTCTGGCACTAATCTTGCTTGCAGTTCTAGTTTCGCCCCCATTCCCTTTTTGTTACGTGCGCGCATATGTAGTAACACCCATTGATATGTTTTGTAGTTACTGGTCGACGCGGCCACACTTCATTATTGATAGTGGGACTTAAATTTTATGACTTGTTATGAATGCGCGCACATTAAGTACACTTGCCCGGGCCTAATAATAAGCCGCGCGCGAGTCTCTTCAGTACGCAATTCGTCATTATTGATGTACGCGTGCGTTCACTTGATCAACTAGTCTGGGCCTCACTAATGATCCTTATTAAGTCTTAGTTCTACTTGTAAGATCATAAATAATAAGGTAAAATCGCAAAGTTTCGTGTATAAACCAATACGACCCTTATCAACGGGTTTTCCAAAAACCCGGGGGTAGTCCAAAAACCCGGGGGTATTCCAAAAACCCGGGGGTATCATAGTAACCTGTGCACAGGTACACCTCCAAACCCAATCAAGAAACCTCGCAACAGCAGTGCGGGTGTCAATTGACACCACCATGCAGTATTGCAAGGGTAAACTCAATGGTAGGGTGCTGGGATATCAGTGAGGGCCACTCGTAGTGGTGTTGGTGGGCGGCGTTCATGTTCATGCTCGTGTTTTGCATTTGGGTTGATGGTCGTGTAGGTGCTAGTGGTTGCAGTAGTCGAACCTGCCTGGCTTGGCTCAGTGAGCATTCACAAGGGGGTGTGTGGGGTCAAGGAGCTGCACGTCCTGTTTGTCGGCCAGTGGCCTTACGCGTTCATTGTTCTTTTCGTAGTTGGGGTCACTCGGGTGCATTGGGGAGTGCCTCTGTGGTTTTCATAGGGTTTGCAGTCCTCAGTGATGGTGATGAGGTACAATGGGGTGATGACGAGGGGCAGAGGGATCATCAGTAGTAGCAGGCAGCAAGAACATGTTTATTCTACACACCTAGCCAGTATCCCATCCCATGGCTCTCTCCTTATGCTCTCCGCAGCTGCATAAGTTCCTTCAGCAATGAAAAATAGTGCCTACATCTCTCATTGGAGGGGAGAGGCATATGTGCTGGCATCTTTGAGGAGTGAAAAAGGACTGTAAAAACATTGAAATATGTTAGCCAGTTGTGGGAAAGAGGTAATCAGGGACTTTTACTCACCTTTTTCTTGTGTTTCAGGGTGCCAATGCAATGTACTGGGTAGTGATGAAGGTCGAAAGCAACGGTGACAAGCTTCAAGACGGTTGAACTCATTTTCGAGTGGAGTTTGAATCTTTTGGGCAAACCCGCCAACCCGTGGCTGGGGTACGGGTATGGCAAGGGTTGGACAAACCCAACCCATACCCGTACCCTAGGTCAACCTGCGGCACTTACCCGCGGATTTCTCAAACCCGTGACAATCCCTAAAAGGATGGATATATAGATTGTGGTGTCTATTAGCAGAACATCAGGAATAATCCACTTTCCTATGTTGGGATATATAGTCTCCATAGCTGGAGTACCCTGGTAGTGAATGGCCCAGGTAACCCCTGGGTAAAAAATCCTGACCTGTACCCATACCTCATGGGTACGGTGATAGGACGGTTATGCAACTGGCCCTGAAAATTGCGAGATTTTGTGATTTCTCACCTGAAATAATGTCTACACGGTTCAGAAGGATAATAGCAGAGGCATGTGATGAGAACCCAGTCGACGAGCCTTTGATGACTAAGGTTTCTAAGAAAAGCACCCAAACAGGGAGTGACAATAGCAACAGCATGCACGATCTAAGAAATAGGTCGCATCTGTAGACTCGGAGACATCCCAGAGTAATAGGCTACCTTAGAAACTGCTCTAAGACCTAATCTTCCGAGTTAGGAAACTAGAAGCATCAATTACCAAGGGGGAAGTGAAGAATAAACTTGCCAAAGATCTGAAAGAATCTTAGAAACTGATGATTATATTCTGGGGACCTGATTTCTGAGATGAAGAATCATCTATGACAGAGACTGAATGGAAGCTGTCAAAGATATAACGTATCTAAGAAGATGCACGAGTAGTCAAAGACAGCGATCTAGCATATCGAGCAGCAAAGCCGAATAAGGTTGCTGAAGATCACTCATATCCACAGTCGGAGGTACTGATTAAAGATGAGAAACATGATCATGCAAGAATAGATAAGACAGCACAAAGAGGCGTCAAACAAATGCGATGGCAATTACCAGTTAGTAGTTACCTTCTTTGGTAGCAGTAGTGTCTAGCTAAAAAAGACTTGAACTTAGGAAACCATGGACCAGAGACTGAAAGAAGCTTCACAGCTAGGATAAGAAAGCTATCTAAGACGAGAATTGGGTAGAATCCATTCAAGATAGGCTTGACTAAAGGAGTGCATGCTGAAAACGACAGTCCTGCGTTCTGACTCTAGAAGATGGATGAAGCAGTTGAAGATCATCAGTGGTTTTGATCAGGAGCTAGATCAAGAGATAACAGTCATGATGTCAGGCTTGAATTATGTTTCCAGTAAATTCCCCATAAATCCTCCATAATAACTCAACACAAAATAAGGGTAATTCAAGAACTGTATAATTGGCACTACCCCAATGGACAAAAGCAAAGGCTAGACCACACCCATAAGGCCTGGACCACTCATGCACAGCCATGCATAGTCTTGCACAGCCAAACACAGCCTTGCATAGCCTCACATAGCCTTGCACAGCCTTGCACAGCCATGCACAGCCTTGAACCCCAAATTTCCTATTATGTTTCATACCTTGGCATGTGATTTCATACTTTGGCATGTGATTCTCTACTTTGGCATGTGAAATCTAGCCTTAGTAATACTTTACTTGGCACTTACCAATCCAGCTCTAGTTTGGTGATTTGAATGACTAAAAGCTCATAATTTGGTCCCAAAGTCATTACCAATCACCCCAAAAGTATTACCAATCACTCATTTTCATTACCAATCACCCACTTTCATTACCAATCACCCCATTGTTATTACCAATCACCCCACTTTCATTACCAATCACTCCATTTCTATTACCAATCCTTATTACCAATCACCCCCAATGCTTACCAACCACCCCATTGTTATTACCAATCACCCCACTTTCATTACCAATCACTCCATTTCTATTACCAATCCTTATTACCAATCACCCCCAATGCTTACCAACCTCCATTTTTACTTAGTAATTGCCAAGCCTCTGTAGAGTATAAAAGGGGTCTGATTTTCTGACTGCCAGGACAATCAATCCCAGTTAATTAGATGTTGAGCACTGAGCCTCACTAAGTACCTGTGTACACAAGTGTTTCTAGTAGTTATCCAGATCAATTGGCAGTTTGAGCTCAGCCTCACCAATTTCTGGCTAGTTACATATTAGATACCGACTAGCCCTTGGCTACTGTATTCTATTGTGTACTTGATTGAACCCAGTCTTAGACAATTGTTGTTGGTCCCACTTATTAGCAGTTTGAGCCTTGCCTCACTAATATTTGTGCATTCAATTGTACTAGATTGTACCCTGGTTATCCCCAGTCAGTGAAGAAGATCTTTGTCCCTTGCTTTAACAGTTACTAGCAATACAAGTAATTTGCACTGTACTTCAGTTCTCAAGTCATCACGCCGTTATTTATTATCCGTCAAGTATTCAGTTACTTCATACGTCTTTTTACAGTTATCTTTCAGTTCTAGTGCTTGAAAGTCCAGTCTCAAGACTGCAAAAAAACCAAGACTGAACCGGACCCAGACTGCGCAGGACCAGAAATTCCCAGGACCGTCAAAGACCGCAACTGCGGTCTGGTCTTCGGTCTCTCAGGATTTTTGAAATTTCAAGACCGAGAAAAGACCAGTCTAACCAGTCTCAACCAGTCTTTTCAACCTTAATGGTAAGCTAAGTATGTACTGTAGTCTACAAATATTTATGTAACATTTCCGTCTTGGAATGGCGAAATCGCCATCGTGAGCGGAGTTTGAATGGGATCAACTGTGATGGACATGGTTGATCTCACCTTCAAAGTTCCCTCTCACCACTTCTCGCCTTGGCAAATGCGACAGGACACAAAAGGTATGTCTTGAATAAATTATTCTAACTTTTACTCACTGCTTAGGTTCCCCCGTACACACCTTCAATGCCAGCAAAGCAACGAGCCTCTCTCCTCCAATGAAGGATATAGGCTGCCATTTAACATTGGTGAAGAATTATTGGTGGGTGCAGGGGGTTATGGAAATGCAAGGGGAGACCCATGTTGTGGGAGACCGTGAGGTACGTCATGTTTGCATTTCCTTTCACCACTGTGGCTAACCCCTTTTCCCTCCCCTCGACTCGGGCAAAGCCCAACAACAACCAGCAAGCCCAACGTCGATGCGGATATCCCAAGGATGAAGTGGCAAGCCCAATGACAACACGGCGAGCGCAACGTTGACGTGGATGACATGGCAAGTCCAACAACAACACGGCGAGCACAACATTGACGTGGATGACGTGGCAAGTCCAATGACAACATGGTGAGCACAACGTTGGCATGGATGACGTGTGCCAATAGGCCCGGTTCGCGTCGCCAAGCCCCCCCAAACAAAGGAAGCAGTGTTGTCTTGCATACCCAGCCCCCAAACGACGCCAGCAGCCCTGTATCGCAAACAACGACGCAAACAGCCTCGGTTCGCATGACCAAGCCCCCAGACGATGCAAACACCCCTGGTTCATGTAACTGATTCTCCAAATGACGCCAATGGCCTCAAGTTCTTGTAACCCAGCCCCCAAACGATACCAATGGCTGGCATTTGCATGAGGGGTTCGTTTGAATGGTCCATGGATGTAGAATAGATACTTGATAATAATATAACTAGTTTATTTACTTACTGCACTGCAACAGGTCCCCAAGACTGGTCTGAACTGAAACTGGTTCAGACCAGTCTTGCAACTGTAAGAAACCGACTAAAACCACTCTGAACTGGTTGACGTTGGTTCAGTCCGGTTTTTCGTGGTCTGTCAACCTGTGAAGACCGGTCCCAGTCCTGGTCTTGTTGAATTTGGACGAAAAACCGGACTGGACCGGACTTCCAAGCACTATTCAGTTCAGTATTATGCTTGTCACATTCATTTGTTTGCGGATAATCATCCTCAACCTTGATCAACATCTTAGTCACTTACGCACTGCAAGTCTCTAGGATAGTATTGTTGTTGGCATAATTATTTTACAAACCCGTTTGTTTTGCACAAACACAACCATTCTCATATAGTGCAGGTTCCTCTTAGATTTAAATATCTATTTGCCCTTGAACCCATATACTTGAATATTAAGGGTATTGATCTGTTACTTATTATTATCGAATGACTGGAATATACCCTGCCCCTATTTTGGACAAGGCCAGTGAAACCCAGGTTAATAACATATCAATTGTTATTTGACGCGACAATGCATGAAAGGATAAGACAAGGCGTGGTGGCATCAAATAAATGTGACGGGATCTACTGGTTGCCTCTTTTGGATAAAGGGGACGCATGACGAATTGAGATAAAGAAATAGGAACGTGTAGATGGCAGGGCTGCATACGTGGTGGACCAGAGGGACCGCCAAGAACCGAATAAAAGAAACATAGAACGCGCGTCCCAGGTACTGCGTCTTAGATAGTGTTCCTCGAGGTGTCTCGGACTTAGAAATAGGTCAGGTGGCTCGCAGATCTCTAAGAAAGGAATACACACTACATTTGGACAGGTTTTCAGATCGTAGAATATATTTTATTGTAAAGATTGAGCCAAACAGTTTGTACAGTATATAAGTTCGAGTATTTGTAAAAATAAAGCAAGCAACCTTCTTAGCTCTTTTGTTGGTTAATTGGGTAGAGCCCCAGTGCGAGAATGAAAAGACTGAGATGATTGGCTTCATTGCGAGAGATCAGAATGATATAAAATGAGATTTTGTAATCAGAACAGACAAGACATTGAGCTCCAGCGCTTAATTGGTTTAATTGTTGCATCAGACAGCTGAAACAGGCCTTGTGAACAGTTGAAACAGACCCCAGAGCATACAGAACAGTGGTTGTCATCGGGTGATGTGACGGTGATTCGGGTGGTGCTGGGGGTCGAGAGGGGTGGTGATGTGGCGGTGGTGGCAGTCGAGATGGGGCGGTGGTCGTGGCAGCGACGGCGGTGGGTTGTAGCTGGTGACGTGGCAGTCTTGGGTCATGTGGGTGTTGATGAGCTCACCCCAGGTTGGCCCAAATGTGGGTGTTAACTGGGGCGCTTGATGACGGCGGCGTGTAGTGGTGGTAGTGGTGGATGGTGGTGGTGAGAAGAGAGATGGGATGGTCACGATGTGTGATGCTAGTGACATTTCAACTGTGGTTGCTCGATTTGGCAACATGCGGGCGCTTATTACTAATTAACTGTAATTGTATTAAAATAATTACTATCAGTTATAAAAGTTACTGATAAAATTAAAATTCATTACAAATGGACCCAGATTCCGTTTCGGTCGATTCTGGGTGTGATTCCATTCCGGGTATTCCTGTGACCGTTCCGGTGGAATTTGAATTCTGGTCTGAATTCCACCGGAACGGAAATTACAATTTAGCAGGCACCTCTGCTAAATTTCCATTCCCCCGAAATTCCCGGAATCACCCGGATTCCAGGGGATTCCACCTGGAATACGTGGGGGACTGTAAAGAACTCATGGAATCCATCCTATTCTATGTGGAATATAGGTGAAAGAAAATCACCAAAATGGGTGAGATCTCAGCCAAAACATATTCCATGTGGAATAAGGGGGCATGGTAAAGACCTCCAATTGAGGGGCAATAAATTTGGAATCCTATGGTAGAAATGTCAGTTAAGGGTGTCCACCACCTGAGATCTATATCTTTATGGGTTTTATCTTTGTGCAACAAATGGCAAGTTATGACCCCCTCATTCAAGTCCTGGTCTGTCATCCCATTTTCAAAAGTGCTTCATATTGTTTTCCATGTTTCAAACATAAAGGAAGAATAAAAAGTTCATTAAAGACGATGAGGGTACATATTACAAGGTAGATTCTAGGATATTAATACATTCTACAAATTGTATGACAAGTTCCATATCTACATCGAGCTCACGAGAGACCTCAGCCTCGTTCTCAAATTCAGAACCAACACAGGCATTGTCAACCCCACAGGGACATATCAAAATAGCCCAGCCAGGTAATGGCACTCCTATGTTCAAAGAACAGTCACAGTCAGTTTTGTTTCCAAAGGAAAGAGAACCTGAAAACCCAGGAAGTCGACTTGTTTGAACAAGGTGGTTAACAATGGCCTGGCTAATCTTGTCCTGGTATTCCCATTCTACAGAAAGTGAGTGCGCTACTGCAGGATCAAAGGGATCAAATGTTGGATCGAGTATTGTGTAAGAGGTCGAAATCGGCGACAGTGACTGCCTTCAAGACAGATGCCCATGAAAGCTGTGGTCGTGGTGGTGTGAGTTTTGCAGCAGCAGTGTTGTACTGGTTCAGCACAGTTCAGATTGCTTTAGAGCATGTCTTCAAGGCCTTTCCAATCTTTTCACAGAGCTTGTAGCCTGATAATAGTGAAGTAAATTAATGACGTGGCAGAATTGCAGGCTTACTGACTCCATTAATCCTTAGTTTTGTCAGTTCGAGAAGGTGCTGTATGACAAGGCGCTCTAGGTTGTCAACAGATCGGCGATATTCATGTTCGCTCGGCAATGTGAGAGCATCCTTGTACTGTTGCAAGTCTTCTCACCATCGGGTTTCTATTTGGTGTTTTTCCTCATACTGGGTGAGTTCTTCTTCTTTGGCCTGCCATCAAGTGAATGTGGTCTGATAGCGAGTCTTGATGTTAGTGATTTGCCTCCCTTGATAACTGTTGTATTGAATGTTGTGGTTGAGTCTCTTATGGGTGAATGACATTACCTCCATGGTCCACAGTTCCTGAGAGTCGGTCTTGATTGGTGGATCACCACAAGACTTCCAATGGAGGTATGCAGTTGCGAGCGTCAGGGTCTGTCACTTCCATGCATCCACCCATTGCTTGATGTGATCCCTCCATGAGCGGGAGTCAATTCGGCTCCTGGGTCACTGGGTTGAGTTTATGGCCATATAGAATTGAAGAAATGCTTATGGATTGGTCATATCATTGAGGATATTGTGGAGTATGGCTTCACCACCAGCATGACTTTGAAGAAATCCCTCCTCGCCAGGAGGAAACATTGAAAGACCTGCTCTTTCCTCATCCTCCCAATTGCCATCATCATCACCCTTGCCATTGACTTGCATAGTGGAATCGTTGGGTTCCTGTTGCTTCAATAGGTCTTCAAATAGTATTTGTTGCTGCTGCGTGAAGCTGAGCACTGTAAAAACATGTATCAGTATGAAAAATGATAAGTGAAGACCCTAACTTACTTCCTATATTGCTTGCGACATTATGCCATTCTTGCTGGATCTGTTCCAATGTGCGGTTGGTTGGAATTCGTTTGCCCTTCTTTATGCAGGACCCTGGCATACTGCCATATGTGATCTTAACACCTCTTGAGAGCCCTGGCTGCTTCGGCATGCAGGATGGTGATAATGGAGAGAAACGAGGGATTTTGTTGGTACTGAGAGGTGTCGTGTTGAGTTCAATGAAAGAATTCGTATCAGAGAATAGCCTTGCCTTGTAGAGTAGAATGCTGTGTGAGAGATCTCAGTTCGGATGGTGATACAATAAATTGAGATTGAATCCAATGTGAAGGATCTTGGTTAAATGTATAGATGGGCATCAGGCGCCATTGTGGATGGATCACAGGGGTGATGGGTGTGAAAGGCACGGTGATCGGCACAGATGGGAGAAGGTAGGCACATCAAGGGGAGGTGGAGAGAGTGATGCGATGGGCATCAGGTGCTGTTGCTGATGGATCACAAAGGAGATGGGTGTGAAGCATGCTGTGATTGGGAAAAGGTTAGCACATTGGGGGAGGTGGAGAGGGCGATGCCAGACACTCAGAACAAGGTGGGACAGATGGGAGATGAGGGTTGTGGGACACAGGAATGAGGATGACCACCAAGGATATAGTAGTGCATGACCTATCATTGTCAATCGATGAATGAGGGCACAGAAAAGCATGCAATACTGTGAGAAATGTCAGATAACTTCGAAAACACAAGCAAAAAGTGTATACCAACAGGAATGGAGGGTGTCATGACAGCCTATGGAGAGTGTATTGGGGGGAAAGAGGCACTCTAAACGATGCAGGGTAGGTGGGAGCAGGCCTCATCACATTTGTTGGCGATGAGAATGGGTAGGACTAGCATTAAGGGAGGCAACAATGAGGGAAGGGGTGGGAAGTGTTATCAGACATACAGCAGGGAGGCGGCATGGCAGATTGATGAGCTGTATAGTCATCAGTATAGTCCGTGGTGGCTTCACATAACTGGTGGCCAGTAATAACGGCTATGAGAAAGGGAGTAGCTGGATTGTTGAGCTTGAGAGTTAAAAAGGCGAGAGATATTCATAGAGCTATTCACGGGTAAGGGATGTAAAAGAAATCCTTGCTTAGTAATGGGCAAATACCCCCCAGGTGTGGGCAGCTTATATGCCCCGAAGTGTGGGACCCTTAGGTGGCTCATATATAAAACCCTATTAGTCATCCAAATGAGCCCTGGCATCCATGGCAATATGGTTTTTTTGGCTGGTGGGGTTTTGCCCATATGGATGTATGAAGTGACTTGGGCATAACCCTATATTGATACATGAATATAGTGTCTATGGCTGCACCTCTGGCTCACATTTGGAAGTGAGGGAGGTGGTGATGGTGGGAGGCACATCGAAATGGTGAAATGAACCACCTCCAGCTCGTGTTTGGATGTGAGGGAGGTAGTGGTGGTGGGATGTGCGTTGAAACACCAAAATGGACCATGTCCAGCTCGCGTTTGAACATGAGGGAGGTGGTGGTGGTGGGGTTCATGTCAAAATGTTGAAAAAAACCACCTCCAGCTTGCATTTGGATGCGAGGGAGGTGGTGGTGGTAGGGTTCGTGTCGAAACGCTGAAATCAACCACCTCTGGCTTGCATTTGGATGCGAGGGAGGTGGTGGTGGTAGGATTTGCGTCGAAAAACAACCACCTCTGGCTCATGTTTCGATGCGAGGGAGGTGGTGGTGGTGGGAGTCACATCGAAACGCTGAGATCAACCACCTCCAGCTCATGTTTGGATGCAAGGGAGGTGGTGGTGGTAGCAGGGACTTTGGGTGTCGCTTGTCCTGGTGGTAAGGTCAGTAAATCAATAGGAATGGGAGGGTGGAAGATAAGGACAGTGAAAACAAGCCACAATTTTCGTTTTGGCTCATTTTGTCATAATGCACCTTTTGCCTCCTGGTTCCTACCCTCCCTTAGCTTCTCGCTCCTTTTGCATTTTTGCCCATGCAGACGGGCCCACATCCCTCATGAGAGGGGAGGGGCATCCTTGTGGGCGGCATTCTGGTGGTGGTGGTAGGAGATGACATGACATGATCCCAAAGTTGTTTGGTTGTGTGAATGTGATCATGTGTGGACATGATCACATGACATGTTGACTTGTTGAATGTTGAAGTTTGACTCCTTCAACTTCAACCCCACCTTCCCTCCCACCTTTGTCCTTCCAACACCACCCCCAACCGTCGAACACCATACTAGCCACCATCGCCACCTCCTTCACCCATGTGCCGAGTTCTTTACAGTCCCCCATGTATTCCAGGTGGAATTCCAGGGGAATGGAAATTTAGCAAAGGTGCCTGCTAAATTGTAATTTCCGTTCCAGCGGAATTCAGACCGGAATTCAAATTCCGCCGGAACGGTCACAGGAATACCCGGAACAGAATCACACCCGGAATCGACCGGAATGGAATCCAGGTCCATTTGTAATGAATTTTAATTTTATCAATAACTTTTATAACTGATAGTAATTATTTTAATACAATTACAGTTAATTAGTAATAAGCGCCTGCGTGTTGCCAAATCGAGCAACCACAGTTGAAACGTCACTAGCGTCACATATCGTGACCATCCCATCTCTCTTTTCACCACCACCACCATCCACCACTACCACCACTACACACCGCCGTCATCAAGCGCCCCGGTTAACACCCACATTTGGGCCAACCCGGGGCGAGCTCGTCAACACCCACACGACCCAAGACTGCCATGTCACCGGCTACAACCCGCCGCCATCGCTGCCACGACCACTGCCCCATCTCGACTGCCACCACCGCCACATCACCGCCCCTCTCGACCCCCAGCACCACCCGAATCACCGCCACGTCACCTGACGACAACCACCGCCCACCTTCCCGTGTCACCACCAACATCCTGACTGCCACGTCATCACCGGCCAACAACGACGACGATGACCCCGACCCCCAGTGCTACATCACCGCCGATAGAACCAGCAAAAGGGCAACAGAGCAAGAGTGGGACGGAATGGAGGCAGGGGCAGGGGATACAAGCAGGGGAGGAGAGGCAGGGGGACGATGATGACGCTCGTCGTCATTCCCCGGAGTTCGTTGATAACGGGGGAGGGTGGAGGGCAGGGGGACAACGATGGGTGCATCGTTATCCTCCGTAGTGTTCGACGACGATGATGACAGGGGGTGGAGGATGGCGTGCATGCGCGCCTCCTCATTCCTACCCCTCGCTTCCGCAGTGTCAGTGATGGGGGGCGGCATGTGTAACCCACATACCGCCCCATTCCCATTTATTCACCCCCCCCGTCGATGGGGGGGATTCTTTTAAAAACGACAGGGCAGCATATAACCCACACGCCGCCCCCTCATTTAACTTCGTTTACCCCCCCTTTGTTGGGGGGTTTTTTCTCCACTGTCGTTAACGACGACGGGGACGGCGCGTATTTCACACACCGCCCCCTTTATCCCCCCCATTGGGGGGAATGTATTTAATTTAATTCAAATATTTGATATATTAAAAATAAAATAAAATATATACTTTAAACATGTGTACTAGGGCAAGGCCTTATATAAGTGATTACACAAAGTATGTAGACTTTAAATTATGTCTTTGATAGTGAATTGAAGGTGGATTCCCCCCGGATTCCCCCAGAATTCTGGAATTTCAGCTCATTCCTGTGGATTCCCTGGATTCCCCCCGGATTTAGTGGGGGAATGAAAAGTATTGCATGTGCCCCTTTCTCAAAAGATGTGGGCTGCATTCAAAACTGCCAGCACATCCCCCCTCAACCTCATCAATAAGGATGGTGAGACCCTCCTCGCCTCTCAAACAATATGGACACTGACCCCTCCCCTTACCCTCGATGAGCAGTATCAAGGATTATCACCTCGGCCCCTCTGCTCTGCCACATCACTCAACATTGAGTGTTGAGGACGCTTCCCCTGGTGCCTGCCACCCTCCGCTCTGCTATGTCACTTGATATTAAGCATTGAGGATGTTTTCTCCCCCGGCGCCAACCACTTCACCCTCCACTCTGCCATGTCACTCGACATGGAGCATCAGGGACACTTCCCCCACTGTCCTCTGCTCTGCCATGTTAAGTTGAGTGTTGAGGATGCCTCCCCGGCATCTGCCAGGCTGGCTGAGTAAGGCAGTTTTCTATCTATGTTACATGATCTGTCTAATAATTCAATTGACACTAGACCACCTCCATGTCATTTGACGTTGACCATCAAGGATGCTTCCCCTGGCATCTGCCACCACTGCCACTTCATTCAATGTTGAGTGTTGAGGATGCTTCCCCAGCATCTGCCACCACCCTCTGCTCTGTGTAATATCATAAGCCATTTTATTTTTATTATTACTATTTTAACTCATCTTATGTCTATTTACAGTGCTTTATGATGTGAACAAACCACCTCCACCTCTTCCACCACCCCAGTCACCAGTACAATCTATACTAGTATCTATCAGGAGGGTAGTAGGTTAAATATATATAGTTTATATTGTATGTTTATAGGATAAATTCTAATATTATTTATTATTATTATTCTATAAATGCTATGAAGTGAAAGAAAAGCCCACATTCTAAGTTGCTCAGAGTGCTCTGGAAGTGATCTAGGAATGCTCTAGAAATGCTCTGAAGATGCTCTAGGAATGCCCTGAAGATGCTCTAGGAATGCTTTGAAGATGCTTTGGGAATACTCTAGGATGCTTTGACAATGCTTTGGGGGTGCTTTGGCTAAGTTGAACATTAGAGGACTTTGCTTTGGGGCGAACCTGGGTGACTTTGAGTCTTTGATGTCTTTGGAGTCTCTAGAGACACCCAGAGCAACCTGGGTTTCTTTAGGACCAAACCCCTTTTTCCTGATGAAGGGGAATAAGGTAGTTGGATCAATAACGGGTTGAAAACTGGAATGGGAAAACTTGTAATATTGCGAAAAGATAGTGGCAAAGAAGGAGCTGGGGGAGCTGTCACAGCTAGTGATTGTCGCGGGTAACCCTGGGGTTTTTTTTTCCATCCCGTACCCTTACCCGCAACCCTATGGGTTTTTGAGCCCAAGAACAGCCAAAACAGCCCAGAAATGACTGAGATATGTGCAAAACAGTATTTCCTATTGTTTTGACCATATCTCTGCCAATTTTCATCCGTTTTGGATGTTCTAGAGCTTGTTTTGTAGGTGGCAGGTACAGATTTCTGTACCCGTACCCGTACCCGCCCTACCCATAACCTGTGCGGGTTTCAAAACCCTTGACAATCACTAGTCACAGCTCGAGTATGTGATCCAGGCCATGATGAAGAGTTAATAGGAAAAGCAAGAGGAAAATGAGGTGGAATATCTGGACAAAAAGTTTGTACACAAGGAAAAGTATTAGGAGGCTGAGTATATGCACTGGAATTTTGAGAAAAATGAACTTCTGCTAGAGAAAATTTTTGTATTGAAGGAACTGAAGGTTCCCTAAAGGAGGGGTTGAATAAATCATCGGAATACAAAGCCAAAAAGGGAACCTGGGATGAAGGATTCATACTGGATGCCTGGTTTCCATTGGCAGGTCCCTGTTGCCCAATGAGAGTTTGCTGAGGGTAATTACCAATCGAGGATATTGAAGAAGATTGTGGTTGGTGTGTTGAGCCTCCCCATTCAGCCTGCTCGTTGTGAGGAGGAGTCTGGTACATGGGGTGCATGTGTATGCATGCTCAGAATCCAAAAAAGCAGGCAGAGTCAAATGTATGTGCACTGGCAAAGCTGAATGGGCTCGAGGACCTAAAGAAAATGAGTTTGAAAAATTCCCAAGACACCTTGTTGAGTCAATAGTCTATACGGGGCCATAACCTGTAGACCTAAGGGGCTAGACATGACAGGGCATGGTCCTCAGTGTCTGGAATGAAGAAAGTGACAACTGAGGAGAAAAGGAAAAAGAGGCGAAGCGTGGTATATAAGGAAGCGCAGTGCCATATGACATGAAGAATGAAAGACATCCTGACCTAGGCTATAGTCCAACACTACAAGTTACAGCAGTATTTATAGTACAGAAATAAATCTTAGATAGAGTAGAGAAAGTGGAAAATGTACTAAGAGTCATTTGGATGTATTGGAAAAAGAAGAGATTATAATATGATAATATGAAAAAGTGAAAAAAGAAGAAGGAAAAAAGGCATCAGGACTCCCAATATTGGTTTGAAGAGTCCTTTGTGGTGTTTGCTAAAATGTGATATAGTGAAAAACTCAGAAATAGTAAGCAAGAAGATCTTTGATGAAATTTTTTGAATGTCGATTGGGAAAAAATAGATTGACATGATTCATTACCTGCACATTTTCTTGAATACTAACTGGGCATAAATCTGCAAATGAGAAAAGCATAAAATATAAATTCATGAAATACTGTACAAGTGGGTAGCAAAATTGTAGTAAA
>Ga0307513_10006835_pt1 | contig 14865 bp, 17 predicted proteins | sample 15_EM_MG_FD_202174 | JGI IMG/M metagenome (GOLD analysis project Ga0307513, IMG submission 202174) | Populus trichocarpa ectomycorrhiza microbial communities from riparian zone in the Pacific Northwest, United States - 15_EM | ecosystem: Host-associated > Plants > Roots > Unclassified | place... | reverse complement strand
CAGCTTCCGCTCAATACGAAGAAACGCAAAGTGCCAGGGTTGCATAATCGTTTTCTCGCGCTATCTGACGGTGCGAACGGTGGTGGAGGTGATGGGCCTCAGGATACGAGTGAGGGAGGGCTGCTTCTCGCTGCTCACCGTCGGATGGCCGACGGACCCGAGAATGTGTTTTCGTCTACGACTGGCATGACGCCCCATGCGCTCTCCAAGCGGAATACTAGAGGCTCACAGGTTACACTAGCGGCATTGCAGCGGAAGGAAGTCGTTTATAGCCGCAAGAGGGAGTTTTCGGCCGTTTTGGAGGGTATGGACGAGACGAATCAGCTCGCGATTGAACTGGCACTCCTGGGACGATACCCGCAATTAGATGGATTCGATCCCAAAGTTCCTTCACTACGAGGTGCCAGGCGGGCGAATCGACTAGCGCTCAAAGAGAACCAAGCCCTTCAGAGAGACTCGTCTGTGCCAACTCGCGATTTTACGTTTGAGTATCCTAGTACTTGTGAGTCGTATCGGGATATTTTGTGTTATTTTAAACAAAATTAAACACCTCTGTATTCAGCGTCTGAGCGTGCGGTCTCCACACGAGAAGAAGTAGCGCAGCTCCGCAAGCGATTCGAGGAGGAGCTCTCATTGCAGGCTACGAGAGCGGCGGAGGCCGCTGCGAAACATGCCTCTATGATGGAGCCTCCGCCAAAGAACCGGAAACGGGCGGCTGGAGGAACAGCCAGGACAGCCTTCCCTCCGCGACTGGACAGTGATACCGCATCCGGCGATCAAGGCATTGGTAAGGGACGGCAGAAGAGGAAGAAACGGTCCGCGCTTGCGAATGCATCTAATCCGCACCACCTGAGAAACTATGTTCCATCTCGACTTCCCCAGCAGCCACCTCCACTCACGCAAGCCTCTCTCAACGCTGCCAACTTCCTCACCCCACCGCCACTTCGATTCCTTTCTGCAGAGATTCCACCGAAGCGCCGTAAGAAAGGCAGTCACACACCAACCCCGCTCCCGAACACGCTCACCCAACCTCTCGACGAATGGATTTGTGCATCTTGCGAGTATAATCTATTTTATGGGGAAGAGGTTGCATTCAGGCGAGCGGTGAAGAACCGCAAGAAGATTCTGTCGCGCAGACGGAGGGCGAGGGAGAGAGCTGCTGCTGCCGGTGGTGGATCTGTCGCTCCGGTTCCTCCTCCATCTAAGGACGATCATCCAGATGTTGATGAAGCGGAGTTCCCGAGGAAACGGGCCAACGGGCAACCTCAGAGCAGCAAACGTGAACGGCAGTACACTGGGGCGGATGCCACGGATACTCTCAGGTAGCATGAATGACCTAGTTGGTCCCGTGTAATCTGGATTGGGTTCTTGGGTCTTCCTTCCTCTTGATTATCTGCCATTCCTCTCTCGTCCGTGCTCTACTCTCTTTAGATACGACTCTTCTTCTCCCCATACGTCTCGTTCCTCTTCCCTGCAGTTGTCACGAACACGAATTTCTTTTCCTAACTCGCATCGAAATGCACGCCTCCATCTCTTCCACTCCTGCCTCACGTCACGAGTTTGCATGCGACACCCACAAGGCATTGTTCATGTTTATTGCATTTCCTGTGATTTCAAGGCCGCTGGAATAGCACATACTATTTAACTCTTGCTGGCGTGGCTCCGCGCTGCGCCTTGCACTCTTCCTCTTCCGTTACTCCCGCAGCACTTTGTAAGAGGAGTAGTAGCTGTGCATGTGGGTAGCCACAGGCCGACACCCTCTCGTCCTGGCTAGATAGGCTGGACATGTCGGATGGACTCTCTATGACGCTCACCCCCTGTCGGAGTATGAATTGACCTGTTTACGTGTTCGGAGATCGTGATGATTACGTCCTGGTGTGTTTGTCCCTTCTTCACTCGCTCCTTTTCCCCTTCCACCTTCGACCACAGCTCTCGCCGCGCCGCTCGCCACTTACGCTCTCTACACCTCTTTTACATATCAGATACCCTTTAATCCACACAAGCACGCACTCACGATGGCAGACACTACGCCTTCCCCCTCGCCCCATACGAACCGTAAGAAATCGAGGCGCTCGAAACGCGACGGGGAGTCCAGGATGGTCGGAAATTGGGAAATCGGAAAGACGATTGGCAGAGGCTCGTCCGGTGCGTCGTCATTGCTGTCACATACAGCAGGGCTCGGGCGCTGACCCGCACAACAGGACGCGTCAAGATTGCCCAACATATCGAGACGAAGCAGCACGCTGCAATTAAGATCGTCTCCAAACAGGCGCTCATCACCAGCCGTATGTCCATAACCCACGCCGGCGAACAGCAGGAGAAGATCATGCTAGGGATCGAGCGCGAGATTGTGCTTATGAAGCTGATTGATCACCCTAATGTCCTCAGCTTGTACGACGTCTATGAGACGTCGAACGACTTGTATGGCCCTCCCACCGCTTCCTCCTGATTCAACGTGACTGACGTCCGACACTAGATATCTCATCATAGAATATGTCGAAGGCGGGGAGCTGTTTGAATACCTCGTCTCTCGCGGTCGTCTGCCCGTCAGTGAAACCCTCCATTACTTCCAACAAATCATCTCTGCCATGGATTACTGCCATAGCTTCAATATCGCGCATCGTGACCTCAAGCCAGAGAACCTCCTCCTTGATCGTCATAAGAACATCAAGGTTGCCGACTTCGGTATGGCTGCTTGGGAAGGCGGTACCGGCATGCTCGAGACTTCGTGCGGGTCGCCACACTACGCCAGTCCAGAAGTCGTGCAGGGGAAGGCATACCGGGGATGTACTTCCGACATTTGGTCATGTGGTGTCATTCTCTTCGCTCTCCTCGCCGGTCGTCTACCCTTCGACGATGGAAATATTCGTACTCTCCTTGAGAAGGTCAAGATCGGCAAGTACACGATACCGAGTGATATTCCTCTTGCAGCCAAGCACCTCATTCGTCGTATGCTTGAGAAGGACGTCGACCAGCGGATCACGATGAAGGAGATTTTGACGCATCCGTTCTTCACTAGTTGTACGCCAAGACCTTTGCCTGGAGGCGGTATCCCACCTGCCCCTCCGAGCTTGCGGGAAGTTACAAGGCCCGTTGGTTCGGTCGATAAGATCGACCCGGATATTTTTGGGAATCTGAAGACGCTGTGGCATGGTGCCCCTGAGGAAGAAATCATTACTGGTCTGATGAATAACGAGTACGTTTTAATCCCTCGTGTGGCTATACCTGACCTATTTTCGGTAGGAAAACATGGGAGAAGGCAGTTTACCATCTTCTGCTCAAGTACCGCGCTCATCGACTAGAAGATTATGACGAAGAGCGGGATGCGATCAATATCAAGGAGGAGATTGCTGAGAAACGCATGCTTCCTCCTCCCCCAGTTGTTCCTATCGTGCCAATCGTATCCGGGGAACCGGTCTCTCCTCGCAAGCAGCAATCGCTTCCAGACGACATCAAATGTACACCAGGGCTTGAACCAGTCGTTATTAAGAACACCGCCCCTTCTTCCGAGTCCACAGCCAGTCCTCTCCGTCTCAACCAGCCTGCTGGTCCTCGACCACCGCCAATTACTGTATCTACACCTACAGCAAAGAATCGTACCAGCCTTGACCACCCCATTATCCAAGTCCAGACTGCTACGCCTGAAAAGAGAACCACGATCATCGATCGACCACCCCCGGTTCCCACCAAGAACATCCCCCCGCCTCTCAATCTCGCATCTAGGTCGCCTCTGCCTAGCCCCATCATCTCGTTCACACCAGTGACTGAGAGTCCAGCACTGCCGCCTATCGAGGTGCCCGACCTCGGGGATCCGAACATGCAGCGATTCTTCAGACAAATTGTCGAACACCTCAGCGTTATGCAACCTCGCAGCTCGATCGCGGCCTCGGATGGTGGAAGGAGCGGAGTGAGTTCAATGGGATCTGGTAGCGAAAGGATGTCCGCCCAACATAGCCATGGAGGTACTAGCGGATATTCTTCTCAAATGGAGGGTGATGGAGATACCAGTCGATTTGCAGATGCTGACGAGGAGTTCTATGCCACAGACATGGAAGGATACGCGAGTAGCACAGGGGGTGGGAGCATTAGGAGTGCAGGTACGAGCGCAGCTCCGAAGAATTTGGCTCGAACTGGTGCAGGATCCAATCGCCATTCCTATCATCAGCCGCCCGTCCCACCACCCAAAGACGAAACGATTCGGGGAGGAACGGTCTTCGGCAGATTACAATCCTCACGTCCTCCTCCGCTTCGTGGGTCCTCATATGGATCCTCATACCACCAGAACCTACATACTCACCCGCTTCAATCTCGAGCGCTGTCCAATCGACAATCGGCCCATTCCCCTCCTCTGTCGGCACCTCCCATTCCTGGTCGTCACCGTAGCTATCCTGTACAAAGTGTCTATGCTTCTGAGAAGGAGAACTCGATTCCACCAAGGGCGACTCTGAGTGCTGGTGTGGCCCCTCGACCTTCATTGAAGAATACCCACAGCGGTGGCGCAGGAACTATCGAACGCCAAAAATCGAATGGTAAAAAGCATGTACAGATCATCCTGCCTGGTGAAGAGGCGAGGCTAAAGAGGAAGAAGAGCTTCTCGAGTGAGTAGCGCTGTTGTTTCAGCGGGACACGACCAAGGCTGATGCATCCTTATTATTAGCCATCGGCTCCTCGGATGATCCGTCATTCTTCGTTGCACCTATGGAGAAACGCTCCTGGTTTGGCAGCCTGTTCAAATTCAAGCCTGCGAGCTACCATTTACTCTCCGTCTATGATTTTGCTGCTTCGAGGGATGAGTGCAGAAGGCTCTTGATGGGTCTGGGCGTGCAGGTTACTGTGGAGAACACCGGGTACCTCAGTTGTCGGTTTGATGAATTTCGAGGTATGTCTCAGCGACGTTCCACTTTGGGCTTTTGCTGATGAAGATTTCGCTTAGATCCTTCTGGTGTGATGGGTTCTACCAAAGCCGTTCGCTTCCGCGTTGAGATGCAAGCGGTAGGGCATGCTCATACCATCGCTGGGTTTACGACCTCGGTGACTATGATACAAGAAAAGGGCGCACTATCGACGTTCAAGTTGCTCTACAACCGTCTCCGTCGCGATTGGGACTTTGACGCTCCTCCTCCGCCGATCTTGCTCAAAGCACCCAGCTATCCGGGAACGTCTCTACCTAGCCCCACTCTCTCGACTTCTCCTACGGGGAGGTCTCCTATCACCCCCGAGATTTATTGATTCGATACTGATGCAAGACTTATGAGGCAGAAGGCGAACAAAGTTGTGCGTGCTTATTACACTCGTTTTCTTTTGTAGCTATATGTAGTTGTAGCTGGTTGTAGCCTATGCTTTGTGTAATTGACGATTATCCTGTTTCTCGTCGTGAGATTTGTCAAATATGATACCGGCGTCAATAGGTCTTATAGGGAAACACAGAGGACAAACCGGACAGGTGAACCAGAGTCTGTTACAATGTGAATCAGGAACGGAGTGCATGGTGGAAGGGCTATAGAACTGGAGGCGATAAAGCACATTGAACAGGGCGGAAAAGAAAGGGTAGAAGAGAGGGTGTGTTCTACACAATACAACGTCGTCCGCTATTGCTAATGAACACGAGAAGGCCGGGCCTATCTCCAGGCGCAGGGGCCATCGTCTGGAGTCAAATGACGAACTCCTATCACTTCGGAATGCGATTGCGAGGCCATAGGCGGTGCATTCAGCAAATCGATATGTCGAGGCTGATCAACATGGAAATAATCATGGCTCATGGAAAAAAAAGATGTAGTATCGGCCTTGCAAGACGTGTCCTGACCATCGCACTGACAAACGAAGGGCAATAGCCGGTTTACGCGTAAATCGCACTCCCCAACGCATAGTTTGGCAATTAATATGCACATTGGAACGTAAATAGAGGTAGGAGTACATCGATCGCTTGGGCTAGCAAATTACAAGGGAAACCAGTTGAAAATATTATTCACCGTTATCGCTTTGATCGTCCAAGAAGGCCAAGAGATTCTGCAAGGAGCAATAAGTCATTTTCGAGACCCATGCGACCAAACGCTAACTCTTTTCGTCCGCGGTCGGCTCTCCGCGGCTTCTTGCTCTTCTTCGGACAGACGTAGTTCATCTTCCGACTTGGCCACTTTCCTGGAGCGTTTCTCCGGTTTTTCCTCAGTACGTGCGCCACGCTTGGCTGCAAATGCAACGACTTCCTCTTCAAAGTCGAGTCGACAGTGAGAACGCGAGGTGGTGCATCGGAATAAAAAAGAAGGGAAAACGTACCTAGCTCAGTAGCGAGTTCACGTTTTCGGCGGATGGCCTTGGCCTTATCCAGACTAAGCCGACCTTTCATTCCGAGACCGGCGAGAATCTCCTTCAAGCGAGCGATCTGTTTCTTAGGCTTGTCTTCAACACCCTCAAATTCTTTCTTCCTAGAAATATACTTTCATTCAACCACATTTAAGCGCGTCGTGGGTTGCTTGTCACGCACCATTGCTTTCGAACACCACACGCAACTACATAGTTCTTTAATCTCTTGATTTCCTCTTCATCCGGATCCTTGTGAGAGGATAAGAAGTGGGAGATGGGCGGAAAGTGGAACCTACAGTTTCCTTCCCTTTCGAAGTGGTCGCTTTACGTTCCTTCTTTGATTTGGGAGCCTTGGAGTCGCTCTGGAAAAATATCAGACACTATCACCGTGCAGGTACAATTTGCTTCGCCCCACCTTCTTTCGGGATGGCTTGGGTTTCTCCTTCTTGGGCGAATCAGGATCGAGCACCGACAGATCCCCATCGCTCAACTAATGAGACCACATCAAAGCCTGGTTTCAATATCCTCATATAGTTGACACACCTCTGCCGCTTCTGCAAGAGTCTCCTCCCCATTTGGAGCACTTTTGTCCTGGGCTGTAGAGCCGTTCTGCCATACAAACATAATCAGTACGCTACGTGGGCAAGAGATCACAATCTTCAAACGTACTTTCAGAACAGGTGGGGTGGACGGCCTCTTCCCATCCTCCGACTCCTCGTCCGAGTCGGCCTTCTTTTTGCGTGGTTTCTCGGGCTTCTTATCAACCTCCTTATTAACAGGAGTCTTTGGTGGAGAAGCCGGTTCCTGCTTTTTATCATCTGCAGTGGATGTAGGCTTCGATTCACTTGTCGCCTCCTTCCATGGAGGCTCGGCGGCTTCAGCGTCGGACATTGATACATCTTCTCCTTCGGCCTTCTCTTTTTTCTTCTTTGAGACTGCAGGACGTGCCTTCTTTGTTGGACGCTCATCTTTCATTTTCTCGTCGGGATCATCTGGCTGAGTCTTGCGCTTCTTGGCTCTACTCTTCTGCACGATATCGGGATCCGCATCTTCCTCTTGTTGGTCCAACTAAATGTCCAAGACTGTCAGCAAATTAAATGCGACGCAAGGGTCCCGACGAACGGCCGCTTGCAGTAGAGGCGTCGCGATAGCGACAGCTTTCTCCTTGAAGTTTTCGTCTCCTAGCACATCAGGTTCGAACTTGCCACACTCCCCGAGGTATCGAAGGACCGTTTTCTTCTTGACCTGTCTGGAAATGAAGGCGCGGGTCAGAACGAGTTTAACGCGTTCAGAGTACCGTGCAAAGGTTTACTCCAAGGTCTTTTCCTCGGTAGCTTTGTGTACGAGGTCTTTTACGGCGCGTCGGAGCGTGTCTTCGTCAAAGTTCATCTCGTGGAGGGAGCCAAGGGTGTTTCCTTTGACTCCAGTCCGACTCGTCCATGGACGACCGCGGCCTAAGATGACCTTTGGAAAAGAGGGTGTCTACTTGGGTTGCTTGCATTCTTGTTGATATTGGCCTCCGCTCCTTCGACAATAATATCAGCCCCGGTGGTCGGGTGGACTAAAATGTGGGAGCGAACAGGGAAAAGGGAAAATCGATTATGCCCGAATGGGCACCAAGCGCGGGGCATTTACTGACAGCGGTCCGAGAGGTGGCTTGAGCCCCGCTCCCCTCCCACTCCTTGTCTTTCTCCATTTCCTGCGTTTTCACTAGGCTGCCGTGTCGACGCACACGACGCCGAGCCAAGAAATACCCCACAATCCTTAATCAAACTACCTGCTACCTTAGTCTAAACACCGATGGCGAGCTCTTCCACGCCGCCGAGGTCACCCCTGCGACGGAATGGGTCCGTCTCCCTTCTCGCAAACGACGACCGTGGCGACTACAAGCAACTTCCAGGTGGAGATGACCCTTCTAGACGCTCCGCCGCCGAATCTTCCCATACTTCTGGAGGTACGTGCCCACGTCGTGTTGGCATCTCGCGCTGCTGTTAATGACTGGGCGCAGTGTGGCCAATATTAGCATACTGTATGGCTTCCATTCTTATGACTGTCGTTAACAAGGTGCGCAACGCCTCGGCTCACACCTGGCAAGCAATCCACGCTAACGTCGATTCATTCTCGCTCGTTTGGAAGTTTGTCGTCTCGGGACGGGACTTTAACATGACCTTCCTCCTCCTCTTTATTCAGTCCTCTGTCTGCGTCCTGCTTGTCGTCATCTGCAAAAAGCTTCGTCTCATCCAGTGCGGCGACTTTAATACCGAACATGCAAAGAAATGGTTCCCAATCAGCACTTGTCTCGTAATTGTCATATACACTGGCTCAAAGAGTTTGGTCAGGACCGCGCGCAGTCGTGCGCGTATATCGGGTGCTTGAGTGAATACTAACGTTTGACTGTGCAGCAATTTCTCAGTATACCAGTATACACTATCTTCAAAAACCTCACCATCATCCTAATTGTGTGTATAAAATCATAGTTTCATCGAAGCCTGCTACTGACCGGACTGAACAGGCATATGGCGAAGTCCTATGGTTCGGCGGTCGCGTAACTGGGCTCATGCTTGTGTCTTTTGTTCTCATGGTCCTCTCGTCTGTCATCGCCGCCTGGTCCGACCTCTCCTCCACCATCAGTTCGCTCACCGGCGCGTGGAACTCAAATGAGCTTCCAAAACCCTTCACCGGCGCTCTGAATATCGGGTACTTTTGGATGTTCTCCAACTGCTTGGCCTCTGCCGCCTATGTGTGTCCGACGCGTGTTTGATTGTTCCAATCTAACCTTTCTACAGGTGTTGGCGATGCGCAAGCGTATCAAAGGAATGGGATTCAAAGATTGGGACACGATGTTCTACAACAACTTGCTTCCGATTCCTCTCTTGGCTGTTTTCACCATTATACTAGAAGACTGGGGTACGGCAAATTTAACAAAGAACTTGTCAGTCTATTGTCGCCTGTGCGGTTCGACCTCACATTGATCGGTTTTAATCAGCCCACCCGATTCAAAAAATGTCCTACTCTCTGCGATGATCTTCTCTGGTGCGGCCGCTGTATTCATCTCCTACACCACTGCATGGTGTGTGCGAACCACGAGTAGTACAACGTACAGGTACGCACTGGCCACGTGTTGCTATGACCCTGAAGCGCTGATACGGTTGGTGCCCATGACAGCATGGTTGGTGCATTGAACAAGTTGCCAGTTGCAGCATCAGGCATGGTGTTCTTCGGCGATGCAATGACAGTAGGATCGGTGTCGGCTGTTGGGGCTGGTTTCTTAGCGGGGTTGGTATACGCGGTAGCGAAGAACAATCAAGTTAAGGCCGAGAAGGCACAGCAGGCACGCGAAGGCGTCATCCCTTTGCACAAAGTGAGCCGATAGATAGGGACTGGGGTCTGGCAAGCGGGGTCGATGGAGATGATAGTGTTCAACTGTTGAAGAATAGAGACTGGTTGATGCGCGTTGTGGGGCACTGGAGACTGGGAAAATTCAGTCTCAATTATTGAGTAATTGAGGATGGCGGTGATTCCTCCCAACGGTCACCTTACTCGCCTGCGTATTTAGCCCACGCGCCGCTCGATCGAGCAACTTGCTCTCCTACCTCGTCGGGTTGCCAGTCGCTCTATCTTCTCTCTGCTTCTCAACTCTGCTCCTCGTCACCCTGCACGATGGCCACGCTTTATCCCCCCCGCCTCGCTGGTCAATTCGCCCCTGGGACGCCTAGCGCGCCCGGGACACCTGTCCACTCGATCCAGACGCTCCGACGCAAATCTGCGGGTCACCATGGTCCCCTGACCAAGATTCTAGTCGCAAATCGTGGTGTAAGTCGGCTAAAACTGTACTCGATCGCCTTCTGGTCCAGATCCTTGTCGCCTTGTCCCGCCTGTCCCGCCTTGTCAACCGATTGCGTCCTTCTCCGACTGAAACGCCCCTATCTTACCTCCTCCACGTCTACTCCTACTCACAACTGACCGCTGATGCGCGATTCGGCTTGCAGGAGATCGCAATTCGCGTCTTCAGAACGGCACATGAACTCGCAATGCATACTGTTGCGATCTACTCGTACGAGGACAGAATGTCTGCACACAGGCAAAAGGTACGAATTAGACACATTTTTCGTCCTCACTGGTCGGTGAGACTGACGACCCTGTTTACCATTTCTCCCCAGGCCGACGAAGCATACCAAGTCGGCAAGGGCCTTACGCCCGTTGGGGCCTATCTCGCACAGGATAATATCATCGCTATCGCCCTCGAACATGGCGTCGATATGATCCACCCCGGCTACGGCTTCCTCTCCGAGAACGCGGTATTTGCCCGCAAAGTCGAGCAAGCCGGTCTCGCTTTCGTCGGACCTTCCCCCGAAGTCATCGATGCACTTGGGGACAAGACAAAGGCGCGACAAATTGCCATCAAGATAGGCGTCCCTGTCGTCCCTGGCACCCCCGGTCCAGTTGGCACCTACGAAGAGGGCTCAGCATTCATCGAGGAGTATGGGTTTCCCATTATTATCAAAGCGGCGATGGGAGGCGGTGGACGTGGTATGCGTGTGGTTCGAGAGCAGAGCGAGTTCAAGGACGCATTCTCCCGTGCCGTGAGCGAAGCCAAGTCGGCGTTTGGAGACGGGACGGTATTCATCGAGCGGTTCTTGGACCGTCCTAGGCACATTGAGGTGCAGATTCTCGCTGATGAACAAGGGAACGTCGTCCACCTCTTTGAGCGTGATTGCTCTGTTCAGAGGAGACACCAAAAAGTCGTCGAGGTCGCCCCTGCCATGCACTTGGCCGAGGAGCTTCGGCAGGCTATCTTGAAAGATGCCATCAAGCTTGCCCAGAGCGTTGGATACCGCAACGCTGGGACAGCCGAGTTCTTGGTCGACCAAATGGGAAGGCATTACTTCATCGAAATTAACCCTCGTATCCAGGTCGAGCACACCATCACTGGTGAGTGCTTCCTAGTTTGAACAGGCGTCGCTTACCTGAATCGGTCAGAGGAAATCACTGGGATTGATATTGTCGCTGCGCAAATTCAGATTGCAGCCGGTGCTACTCTCCCGCAGCTTGGCCTTACCCAAGAGAATATCACAAAGCGAGGCTTCGCGATCCAATGCCGAGTTACCACTGAGAATGCAGCCGCCAACTTCCAACCTGACATTGGCAAGATCGAAGTGTACCGAAGCGCGGGGGGTAATGGTGTTCGACTCGACGCAAGCTCTGGATTTGCTGGTGCCCAGATTACGGTCCGTTCCTCCAACCTTCCTCTCGTCATATCCTGACATGGAATTCGACAGCCCCACTATGACAGTTTGCTCGTCAAGGTTACCGTGAGTGGTACTACGTATGAGGTAGCTCGAAGGAAAATGCTTCGTGCCCTCGTCGAGTTTCGTATTCGAGGTGTCAAAACCAATATCCCCTTCTTGTTCCGTCTCCTTACCCACGATGTCTTCATCGGTGGCAAGACCTGGACGACTTTCATAGATGATACTCCTGATCTGTTCAAGCTCGTCCAAACCCAGAACCGTGCACAGAAGCTCCTCGCATATCTCGGCGACCTTGCCGTCAACGGCAGTTCTATCAAGGGTCAAGTTGGCGAACCAGGCCTCAAGATCGATGTTGTTGTACCCAAGTTACAGGACCGCGACGATCCAGCGAATGGACCTCCGCTCGATACTAGCATGCCTTGCGAGATTGGATGGCGGAACATCATCGTCAAGCATGGACCCGAGGCTTTCGCAAAGGCTGTTAGGCAGTACCCTGGAACGCTGATTATGGATACTACATGGCGTGATGCACATCAAAGTCTGCTCGCTACCCGACTGAGGACAATCGAGATGGTTAACATTGCAAAGGAGACAAGCTGGGCGCTGGCCAACGCGTACTCTTTGGAGTGCTGGGGCGGTGCCACATTCGACGTCGCTATGCGGTTCCTGTACGAAGATCCTTGGGATCGCTTGGTGAATAGTGTTATTGTTCGATGGTTGGAAAGTTTACTGATCGGGGGTACCAGAGAACACTCAGGAAGCTTGTGCCCAATATCCCGTTCCAAGCCCTTCTCCGTGGTGCCAATGCCGTCGGCTACACGAGCTATCCGTGAGTATGCCGTAATTCCCCAAGGACTTAGCTCACTTTTGTTTAGGGACAATGCCATCTATGACTTCTGCAAGAAGTCCGTGGAGAACGGCTTGGACATCTTCCGTGTGTTCGATTCGTTGAATTATATCGGTAAGCCCCCTTGAGGTCAACTGTTGGAATATGTCATTGACGGTTGCCTGTAGAGAATGTTAGTACGAGGGTACGACTGAGACTCATATTACTAACGCTGGCTACAGATGAAACTTGGAATCGACGCTGCTAAGAAGGCCGGAGGTGTTGTAGAAGCGGTCGTCTGCTACAGCGGAGACGTTGCCGATCCTCGGAAGACCAAATACACACTTAACTACTACATGAGCTTTGTTGACGAACTCGTTCAAGAGGGGATTCACGTGCTCGGCATCAAGGACATGGCTGGCTTGCTCAAACCTCAGGCTGCTACCTTGTGAGTAGTGACCCGAGGGCATTATCCAGGGTTTGACGAAATGAAAACAACAGGCTTGTTGGTTCGATCCGAAAGAAATACCCCGACCTTCCTATTCACATCCACTCGCATGACACAGCTGGCATTGCGGCTGCGACCATGATCGCCGCAGCTATGGCTGGTGCAGATGTTGTCGATGTTGCAATTGATAGTATGTCCTCAACGAAAACGTAAGAGTTGACTTAATAGCAATTGGCAGGCATGTCCGGTCTCACCTCTCAACCTTCGATGGGTGCCGTTTGCATGGCCTTGGAGCAGACCACTCTTGGCACCGGTATTCGATACGCTGATATCCAAGCCCTTAACCTATATTGGACCCAAGTTCGACAGTTATACACCTGCTTCGAGGCTAACGTTCGCGCTTCGGATTCAAGTGTGTTCGAGCATGAGATGCCTGGTGGACAGTATACCAACCTCATGGTAAGCAACCCGCACAGAGCGTGAATAACGAAGAAATTGAGGTATAACCGGCAGTTCCAAGCTTCGCAGTTGGGGTTGGGCACTCAGTGGTCGGAGATCAAGAAAAAATACATCGAGGCGAACCAGTTGGTACGCGCTCTGTTTATTGGATCACTCTTCTCTGCCTGACCATTCGGATAGTGCGGTGATATCATCAAAGTTACACCCTCGTCCAAGGTAGTGGGTGACTTTGCCCAATGGATGACCTCCAATTCTCTCAGCAAGAAAGATGTCCTGGATCGTGCAGAGAATCTCGACTTCCCGCAGTCTGTCATCGAGTTCTTCCAAGGCCAATTGGGTCAACCATATGGCGGCTTCCCAGAACCTCTTAGGACGCACGTTATCCGAAACAAACCGAAGATCGATGGACGCCCTGGTGCTTCTCTCCCTCCTATGGACTTCAGGAAGATGAAGGCCGATCTTCGTGCCAAGTTTGGGAAACATATCACGGATGTCGATGTTGCTTCATATGCTATGTACCCTAAGGTGTGTTAATCTGTCGTGGTTATCCACTCAAAGCCGAACGAGAATGCAGGTCTTCGAGGAGTATCAAGGCTTCGTGGAGAAGTATGGTGATTTGAGGTGGGTATGATATCTTACATTCAGGATCTGGCGCTCTAAAATGCCATTATAGCGTCGTTCCCACTCGCTACTTCCTTGGGCGCCCCGAGATTGGCGAGGAAATGCAAATCTCAATCGAAACAGGCAAAATGGTGATCATCCGTTTGATGGCTATTGGAGCTGTGATCGAGGGCAAGGATACTCGGGATGTCTGGTTCGAGGTTAATGGTGAAGTCCGTGCTGTCCCAGTCCAGGATCGTTCGGCGGCGATCGAAACGGTCTCGAGGGAGAAGGCGACGAGTGATCCTGGCTCTGTCGGTGCTCCAATGTCTGGTGTAGTTGTAGAAGTTCGTGTGAAGGAAGGTCAGGAAGTCAAGAAGGGCGATATCCTATGCGTCCAGAGCGCGATGAAGGTGCGTCTCCCGCAATGAACCCCAGCGGGTACCCATACCTGATGCGTCCATTTGCAGATGGAGAGCGCAGTGTCAGCTCCTGTCTCGGGCCACATCAAGCGCGTGGTCGTGCACGAAGGAGATTCGCTCAACCAGGGCGATTTGTTGGTTGAGATTATTCATTGAAACTAGAATAATATCAAACGAAACATGAAGAACCAAATAGAATTCGTATGAGTATAGAACATAGCTAAATTCCCGATCCTGGGTAGGGGAGGGTTTTACCCAAATCGCCCGTGGATAAAGTGAAATGACGCAAGAATATTTGTTCCAAACCCGGCAAATTGGGGTGTCTCGCCTTGATTTATAACGAATCTCAGCCAATTTTGGATGGGTTTGCTTCGCGAAATGTGGCTTGATGAAAAGTAGGACAAAACGTTGGGCGTATAGAGTATCCAAGGTGGTGGTAAGATAAAATATAAGTGCAATCCCCCTAAAACCCTTCCACAAATAAAAGGGCAATCATGGTTCGCAACGAAAAGTGTTTTGATGTTTACCGTCCGCCGGTGGGTCCTAATTTTGAATTGCACG
>Ga0307513_10006834_pt1 | contig 14866 bp, 9 predicted proteins | sample 15_EM_MG_FD_202174 | JGI IMG/M metagenome (GOLD analysis project Ga0307513, IMG submission 202174) | Populus trichocarpa ectomycorrhiza microbial communities from riparian zone in the Pacific Northwest, United States - 15_EM | ecosystem: Host-associated > Plants > Roots > Unclassified | place... | reverse complement strand
CCAGGCGTAGCGCTCCCAGTCGCGGCCTTCGCGCTGGAAGTACTGGTCCATGCCGGCGAAGGAAAGCGCCACCCTGCCCGCGTTGCCGAAAGGACGCAAACGCAGATCGACGCGATGGCTGAATCCGTCGACGGTCGGCTCGTCCAGCAGTTTGGCCAAGCGTTGGCCCAGACGCGCGAAGTAGTCCTCCGCCGCCAGCGAACGCGCGCCATCGGACTCGCCGCCCTGCGGATAGGTATAGACCAGGTCGATGTCGGAAGAGAAATTGAGTTCGCCGCCACCCAGCTTTCCCAATCCGAATACGACCAGCCGTTGCCTGGCGCCGTCGGCGGCGCGCACCACGCCGTGCCGCTGGGCGAATTCGGTTTCCAGCGCCTCCAGCGCGGTGCGCAGGCAGTTCTCCGCCAGTCGCGTGCTGCCGGCCAGAATCGCGTCCACCTCATCGAGGTCCAGCACATCGCGCCAGACCAGGCGGGTCGATTCGGCGGCGCGGTAACTGCGCAATTGCTCCGGCCACTGCGTCGATTGTTCCGCCGACAGCACGGGCGGAGCGAACGCTTCAGCGCCTTCGTCGCGCTTGAGCGCCGCCAGCAATCCAGGCTGCTTGCGCAATGTCTCCAACGCGAAATCGCTGGCGGCGATCACCTTGCCTACGCGTTCGGCGAATGCGGCGTCATCCAGCAATGCGGCCGCTTCGGCCGAACGCGCGCGCAAGCCAGTCAGGCCGCGCTCGACCAATGCCCCGATCGACGCTGTGGTCGTTATCGCATCGCTTCCCATAGCCGGCGATTGTGTCATGCGCCGCGTCCGGCTTCACCAGCATCGTCGCTGGTTGCACGCAACCCTGAAGTTAGCCGCAGATTTTCTTGTGGTTGATGCGTCAAATCAGGTGACGATGCGGTGGCCACCGGGCTGCCATAGTCACAAAACGACCGTCATGTCGGCGAGCATGCGCAGGTGTTCGGCCAGGCGCATGCTCAAGGCCACGATGGTGAAGGTCGGAAACGCCCAGCCTCCGGTCGGAAACACCGAGCTGCCGACAACGTAGAGATTGTCGACGCCGTGCACCCGGCATTGGCGATCGACAACGCCCAGATTCGGATCGTCGGACATGCGTGTCGTCCCCAGATGGTGCGCCGTGCCGCGCAGCTCCGGAACCGCGACGCTGCCTTTCTGCAGCCACGGCTCGAGCTGGAACTTTCCTCCGCACGAGCTCGCAAGCTCGGCGCCGAACAGACCGGCCGCAGTCCGGTACGTGTGCCAATCGAGTTCGGTAAGCCGCCAGTCGACACAGACCTTGCGTTGCCCCAACGCATCGACTTCATCGCCCAGCATGACCCGGCTATCGGGATTGGGCGCTTGCTCGAAGTATCCGATCACGTCGACGTAATCGCTCTTGACCGTGGGCTTGTCGGTCAGCTTGCGCCAGACTGCTTGCGCGATGTCCCAGGTGCCCATGCTCACGCGCAACACCAGCTTGCCGATCCCCGCCTTGGCCTTCCCTTCGTCGTTGCCCGGCTCATCGCTTTTCCGGGCGGCACGCATCATCCCTTCCAGGGCCAGGCTCTCATCGCGCACGGGAAAAAGCGCATTCTTCAGATCGCGCAGCGCCTGTATCCCCTTGGGCGTGGGAGCCTCCACGGCAACGGGACGGACGCGTCCGCTGAGCAGCTGATGCGCCTGCACCGCCTGATCCGACAGACACAGCTCGGGAAACGAAGGCGCCGGACCTTTGCCCCCGCTGCGATCGTAGGGTCGCGTGAGCGGGTCTGGGGTATCGGTGAATAAAGTGCCGAGTTTGCCGCTGGGGTGATCCATGAAATAGCGCCCCACCAGGTCCCGGTCGTTGCCCAATCCGTTCGGCGTTACGGAGTTGGACAACAGCAGAAGCCGCGCATTCTCGATACCCCCGCACGCGAGTACGTAGCGCTGTGCGCGGATCAAACCCCTGCGTCCATCCAGCGCACCGATGCGGGCTTGACGAACGGAAGCTCCGGCGGGCGCGGCCTCGAACTCAAGCAGGTTGGCGTGCAGCAGGACGGTGATGTTCGTGGCCCGCTCGAGTTCGGACCGATACGCGTCGCCGAAGAAGACCGGGCTGAGCACGAAATTCTGGTTGACCAGCTGGTTGGCGTCGAAAGCAATCGGCGCGCGAGCGGGCGGGGTAAGGAACGTACCTTCGGTGAAATCGTGCGACTCGATGCCGCAGACCGCCTGCGCGCGCCGGTAATACGGCTCGATCTCGTCGTAGGAAAGCGGCCAGCCGCTATGCGGAACCCAATCGCGCGGCCCCAGGTCCAGCGCGCTCAACGGAACGCAGCCTCCGCCCCATACGTTGCAGCTGCCCCCGAACGCCCGCATCCGCGAAGTCGCCGGATCCAGTTCGGGGGATCCGATGGAGGTGCCTGCGTACAGTTCCTGGTTCCGGTCCTCGCCGGCAAGCCCGCCGCTTTCGACCAGGCATACGTTGAGCGAAGTTCCGATGAAGCTGCGAGCGATCGAGATTCCCGCAGGGCCGGCGCCAATGATGCAAATATCGGCGATGAAGTCGTCCGGACCGGTCCTGTCAAGGTAGTCGATGATCATTGCCTCTCCTGCAAGCGCGCGTTCGCGCACAGACCGCACTAGTGCAAATAACGAGTATCGACCCCTTCTCCGGCCATGGACAAGCCGGAAACGCCTGCCGCGGCATTCGGCGCTCAGTGTCCGCTGGACAGCAATCGCAGACACACTCCCGGCTCCGTGGCGATATATCTTGTGGTCACGCATCCGACAGGGCGCGGCTGCAAGGCGAGCAGGGTGTATTCCTTGCGAGTCGGCGATATCGGTTCGCCGCCCGGAGGCTGCACCGCGAATTCAGCGTAAAGTCCGGCTCTGCTCGTGCGGGCACCTACCCACCACGCGACTTTTGTTCCGGAGTACTACGCGATATGGCCATGAAAAAAACTGTGCCCGCCGCCAATCCCGATGCCTATATGGCGAACCTCGACGGCTGGCAGCGCGGATGCGTTGAGAGCCTGCGTGCGGCGGTCCATTCCTCAGCGACGCTGGAGGAGGTCGTGAAGTGGGGCCACCTGGTCTATCTGTCCAACGGCCCGGTGCTGCTCATCCGCGCCGAGGAGCAAAGGGTGCTGTTCGGATTCTGGCGGGGACAGCGGCTGCGTGCGATCGAGCCAGGGCTCAAGTCTGGCGGGAAGTACGAGATGGCCACACTGGAACTGCGCGAAGGGACGAGCACCAGTGCCGCGACCGTGCGCCGCCTGACCAGGGAAGCGGTGACGCTCAACCAAACGCTTGGGGATCCCACGCGCTTGACCAAGTGATGCGGATTTGCGATCCGCTCCGTGCTTGCGGGGGAATTAGCCCGAAGACTCAGGCCTTGCGAGCCTTCTGCGAAGCCGGCGCATCATCCGTCGCGGTATCGGCTTCATGGAATACCGGCGCGGCGAAGGGATCCGGGCCGGGCGTGCGACCGAACTTGATCGGACGGGTGACGCCCCGGTAGCGGCCAATGACGGGATGCTCGATGTCGCCCACCATTTCTTCGGCCAGCACTTGCGGATGATCGAACATGTCCTCGACCCGCAGCGCGGCGGCGCAAGGCACCTCATCGCCGAACAGCGCTTCCCATTCCAGCGCGCTGTGCCGGGTCAGGGCGGCATGCAGGTGCGGGACGATCTCGTTGGCATGGTCGGCGCGCTTGCGCACCGTATCGTAGCGTTCGTTCTGCTCCAGCATGTGCAGACCGGTTTTTTCGCACAGCGCCTTCCAGAAGCGCGGCGTGTTGGCCGAAATATAGATATGCCCTTCGCGCGTGGGATGGATGCCGGTGACGCCGCCGGAGCGCATGTCGCGACCGATATCCAGCGATTCGCCCTCGGCCCAGATCATCCGCGCCGACTGCATGGTCAGCGCGCTGCGCAACAGCGACACGCCGACGAACTGACCCAGTCCACTGCGTTCGCGTTCGTACAGGGCGGAGGCAACACCGGCGGCCAGCAGCGCCGCCGCGTAGTAGTCGACGACCGAGCCGTAGATGATTTCCGGCGCGCCGCCGCGCTTGCCCTGCAGCGCACACATGCCGGTCATGGTTTGCAGCACCTGATCGTAACCGGCCTTGTCCTTCATCGGTCCGGTCTCGCCGTAGCCGGTGACGGCGCAGTAGATCAGGCGTGGATTGATGAAGCTCAGTTGCTCGTAGCTAATGCCCAGGCGCTTGGGCACGCTGGGACGGAAGTTGTGCACCAGCACGTCCGCCTCGCGCACCAGCTTCAGCAGCGCCGCGAAACCCTGCGGTTTCTTCAGGTCCAGGGTCATGCCCTGCTTGCTGCGGTTGACGCCCAGGAAAGCGCGGCTTTCGGCCTGCAGCGTGGAGGGATACTTGCGCAGGTTGTCGCCGTCGGGCGGCTCGATCTTGAGTACGTCGGCGCCCTGGTCGGCCAACAGCGTGCAGCCGTAAGGACCGGCGATGTAGGCGCTGAGGTCGAGCACGCGCACGCCGCTCAACGGACCGGCGGCGCCGGTGCGGCCTGCGAACGCGAACGGGGATTCAGTCGCCATACGATCCTTTCCCTCTACCTCATCCAATAACACTGGCGAAAAGTCTGCTTCATGATCGTCCGCTTTAACAGGTTCGCTTGCTAGCTTCTGACGGCACAATTTCTTGCTTGAGGGGCCGGCCTTAGTCCGGCGGAGGCGGCGCTTGCTCGGGCGCAAGCGAGAACCAGGTCAGCCGCCAAGCGCCATGTTCGCGGCCGCCGGCCCGGTAATACGGCACCAACGTTAGCGGCGCACGGCCCAGGCTGTGCAGGTGGATCGCGGCGCCCTCGCGGCTTTCCTCGGTTGCATCGTGCAACCACTCGTCGGCCGGAGCATCGGCAAGGCGCAGCGTTTCTTCGGTCTTGAAGCCGTCGATCAGATCGCTGGCGTAAACCAAAGGCCCACGCGTCACCGCCAGGTATTGGTAGTGCATCACCTGCTGGCGCACCGGCGAGCCATCCGGCGCGCGCGATTCCTGGATGTTCTGCTGCACGCGCCGATGCGCGACAAGCGGCATCGGCAACTCGAGAGTCGCGACATCGCCCGATCGCCATTCGCGCTCGACGACGGCGTAGGCGCCGGATGCCGCTCGCGTGGGCGGATTGCCATCGCTGATGGCAACGGTCGCGTCTTCGGCCCATTGCGGGATGCGTATCGAAATGGCGAAATGCGCTGAATGTTCGCAGGACACTTGCAGCTCGATCCGACCTTCGAATGGATAAGCGGTTCTTTGCGTCAGCGTGACCTTGCCGGCACGCGGATGGAAGAAAACCGCTTCACCCGGGCCGAGCAGATTGACCATGAGATCGCCAATCGGTGACTGCGTATAGGCCAAGCCAGGCAGTTCTTCGATCGCCATCGCTCCGCTGGACTTGCAGCAACGCCAATACGTCGTATGCACGCGGCGGCCGTTAGGGAAAGAGTAGTAGCACCAGTCCTGGCCGTCGGGCGCCATCGCGCCGAGCAGGTCGTTGTAGGCCGTGCGCTCTATTTCTTCGGCGTATTTCGCTTCGCCGGTGATCGCGAGCAGCTCGCGATTGAGTTGCACCCAGGCCAGAATGGAACAGGTTTCCACATAGCCGTGCGGACTGAACACGCCGGCCGGATTGAACACCTCGCGCGAGCGGTGCGCCACACCGCCCCATGGCCCGCCCCCCAGCGTGAGGTGATGGGCACGGATGCTTTCCCACACGTGGTCGACCGCCTCACGATAAGACGCGATGCCGGTGGCTTTGTGCAGTTTGGCCAGCCCCACCAGATTCCAGGCCAGCTGGTAGGCCTTGCCGGTGGCGATTTCCGATGCATCAGCGCCGGCGAGCGCGCGCTTGAGCAGAGCCAGGTCCGGATTGTGGTCGGCCTGCTCCAACACCAACTGCGCGAGGGCCAGATAGCGCGGCTCGCCGGTGGCCAGATACAGCTCCACCGCCGGATCCATCAGCACGGTGGCCGACATGCCGTGATGGTTGCCCAGTTCGGTGATGTCGATGCCCTGTTCGGCGAGGGTGCGCCAGCACAGGTCGCCGATCTTGCGTGCGGCCTGCAGATATTCCGGTTTGGGGAAATGCTTGTGCACTTCCAGCAGACCGAGAATCAGATAACTGTGCGTCCAGATGTCCCACGTGCGCACGCTGGGTGCGCCATCCCAGGTGCCCGACTTGGGCGGCTGCTTGCGCATGAAACGGTGATCGCGTGCATAGGTGCCTAGATAGCCATCGGCTTCCTGCACGCCGACCAGATAGTCGGCGACGCGCAGCAGATTGGCGACCAGATGCGCATCGCCATCGCGTGCAGCCGACTTGGCGGCGGCGTAGAGCCATTTTCCGGCGTGTTCGCCGTACCAGTCGCCTTCCTCGTTCTTCGCGGCGCGCGCCGGATCGAAGATCTCTATGGCCGGACTGGTTTCATCGACGATGAAATGCGACAGACGCCCCGACCGATTCGCGGTGAGCGCCTCGCCCAGCAATCCACCTAGCCGTACTTGCACGGAAGACGGCGGAGCCATCGCATTGTTCTTATCCAGGTTCATTCCGCATCCACGACGCAACGGAAGCCCAAGCTACCCGAGCGATCCTTGCCCGGCGCCATCAACAAGTATTTGCCGTGCTGATCGAGCCGGTAAGCCTGCGGGAAATACCAGTGCGAAGTCTGTGGGCGGTAACAACTGCCACCACGCAACACCGCGGCACGGGTGTGGTCATCGAAATATTCGTCGGTCCATTGCCAGACATTGCCGACCAGGTCTATGACCCCAAACGGACTCGCGCCCTCGGGATGCGCATCGACATCGGCGGGCGGGCGCAACCGGCGTTCGCGATTCGGAGCGGGCACCGCCGCGGCATTCCAGGCATCGCCCCAGGGATAGGCCCGGCCATCGATACCCTGAGCGGCGTATTGCCATTCCCATTCGTGCGGCAGGCGCTTGCCGGCCCATTGCGCGTAGGCGCGCGCGTCTTCGATCGACACCCAAGTCACCGGCTTGTTTTCCCAACCCGCCGCCGGTGCGCCTTTTATCCAGTCGCGCAGGAAGTTGTGGGAGTCGCGTGGCCGATAATCGCTTTCATCGACGAAGCGCCTGAACTGCGCATTGCTGACTGGAGTGCGATCGATATGGAACGAGCGTATTTGCATCAGTTTGCGATGCCCGCGGCGCGCGCTGTTCTCCCAGGGGTATTGGAAGTCGACGCCATCCCAGGTCTGGCCTTCGATCTCGATACCGCCGACCACGAAGTCGAATTCGCCGGCGGGAATCGTCACCATGCCTTCCGCGGGTTCGGCGATGGGCGCGGTGCGCGCGATCTCGACCAGGGTCTGCGGAATCGACTTCCACTGATTCGACAACGACTGCAGCGAGATCTTGGCGAAGCCCTTCATCAGTTCGAGGAAGGCCTCGAGGTCCGCATCCTGCACGCCCGCCTCCAACGCCAGCAACGCGCCGTAGCCTTTCCCTTCCAGCGTCATCGTCAGCGTCGCCTTGCCGTCGGCCAGGCGTGGCTGCAGCGGGACGCCGTTCCACGCATCGAAGTAACGCGTGCCTTCCGCGTGCGGAACAGCGATCTGCTCGCCGCTCACTTCGTACTCGTTGCGGTTGACGAGATTCCACAAGGTCCTGCCCTCGCCCGGGAAGCGGCTGGCGAACACGCCCGCGTGCAAGGTCGCGGCGTACGGCTGCCAGTCCATGCTGACCATCAGCGACGCGAACTTGCGTTCGACTGTGGCGATGCGGCGCAAGCTGGCGGCGTCGCGTGGGGTGAACTGGTTCCAGATGCCCCAGATGTTCTCCCATGCGTTGTAGCCCACGCCATTGAAGAAGATGTACTGCAGGTCGTTGCTGCGGTCGCGGCCCCAGCGGTTCTCGTAGTTGATCATGTGGCGCGGTTCCAGCCACTTGAACTTGGCCACCGATGGAATCACGTCCGCTGGCACCTTCTTGCCCCAGCTCTGCACATTCCAGATCAGGTGTTCCTCGGCGCTGATCGTCGATTCGGGCTGTACCACCACCGGACAACCCAGCGCGTCGCACGCGTCGAAGAAGGCGCGCGGAACACCGTTGTAGGTATCGCCGTTGATGCCGTCCGCGCCAGTGTCCTTGACCAACCGCGCGATCGCGAGCCAGTCCGGTTCGCCCTGCTCGCGGGTACCGTTGTCCCACGGCATGGTCGGCAGGAACACCTTCACCCCGCGCCGGTGGAAATCGGCGACCACGCCGCGGATGCCTTCGACGCCGCCAGGCAGATCGTGGATGAGATCGAACTGGTTGCGATCGTCGATGCCGATGTTGGGGTAGATGTACCAGAGCAGCACGCTGTCCAGACCGCCGAAGCGTTCCTCCAGATCGTCGAGATAGCGGTCGACGGTGTACTTCCCCATCGCCGGATCGTAGAAGTAGCGGTCCTCGATCATCATCTGCGCATGCACGAAATTGCGCTGCGCCCATTGCAGTTCCGGACGCCGGTAGTTGGCATCGTCGTAGCCGATACGGGTGAGATGTTCGCGACGCCAGTCGGTCAACTCGCGGATCCAGTCGCCGGCGGTGCCGTTGACGTCCATCTTCCAGTGACCGATCTCTGCGAACGGCCAGCCCGGCGCCTTGCCCGGCGTGGGCAGGTAGCGCTGGGTGGTGACGTGGGAGAACTTGTATTCCGCCCTGATCTCCGGCCGTTCCTCGCGGTCGCGATCGTCTGGCAAAGGCGCTGTGTTTTCCGGGCTTGCGGTCATGGTCTTAGTGATTTCTGATTCTGTTGGAAGCGAGCGATTGAAAGCGAGTGTCACACAAGGCCGCAATAGGCGGCGAGGGCGCGGTTGGCGGTTGGCGCATGGCGGTCGTTTGAACGCAGCATCGTTTCCACTTCGATACGCTGCGGAATGCTGGATTGTGCGCCCAACCGCGTGCAGGCCAATGCCGAAGCCGCGCACGCATAACGCAGGGCTGCAGGAAGCGCATCGCCCAGGTTCAGCGCGGCCACAAGAGCGCCGCAAAAGGTGTCTCCTGCGGCAGTGGTATCGACCGCCTGCACCTTGAAGCCGGACTGCAGGAAGAATTGCGCGTCCTGTCGCGCGCAGCAGCCGCGTGCACCCAGGGTTACGACCACGCAGGGAACCTCCAGTTGTTCCAGGCATTCGGCCACGGTGCCGTGATGCCCGGTGATCGCCGCCAGTTCGCCCTCGTTGACGATCAGTACATCCACCGACCGCAGCAGTTCGGTCGGCAAAGCCCGCGCGGGGGCGGCATTCAGCACCACTCGCACGCCGGCTTCGCGCGCGGACAGGGCGAAAGCGGTCACGGCTTCAATGGGCGTCTCCAACTGCAGCAGCAAGTGGCTCACATCCTGCAGCGACGGCAGTTCGTCGCCGCGTAATACGCCGTTGGCACCGGGCGCGACGGTAATCGCGTTCTCGGCATCGTCGGATAAGCAGATGAAGGCGGTGCCGGTGGGCTGCGCGCTGCGCACCACCTGTAGGGTTACGCCCGCATCGGTCAGCGAATTCTCGATGGTGCTGGCGAATGGATCGTCGCCCAAAGCCAGCAGCATGCGTGTGTCGACGCCGCCTGCGCGTGCGCAGGCGACAGCTTGATTGGCGCCCTTTCCGCCTGGGAACGTCGCGAATTCGCGGCCGAGCACGGTTTCTCCCGGCGCCGGCACGTGCGAGGCGCGCACCACGAAATCCAGATTGGCCGAGCCCGCCACCAACAGGGCGCGGCGTGCGCTCGTCTTCATGGCAGCCGCGCCTGCTGCACCAGGTTGTAGAACTGGGTGCTGATCCGCGGCAAGTCGTTGGCCGCGTCGTTAGGCAGGTGTTGCAGCAGCAATATCGAAATCATCCGTTGCTGGGGATCGATGGAAAAATAGGTGGAGGCCGCCCCCGACCAGCCGAACTGTCCGGCCGGACCCAGGCGACCCTTGCCCGCGGGATCGAGCAGCACGGAGCCGCCCAGTCCGAAGCCTTCCGCATCACTGAACTGGGTCACCGGTGGATCCAGGAAGGTCAGCTGGTTGGCCATCATCCGCTCTACCGTCTTACGGCTGAGGACTCGCACGCCGTCCAGCGCGCCGCCGTCAAGCAGCAGGCGGCATAGGCGCATGAAATCCGGGGCGGTGGAGTACAGGCCGCCGGCGCCGCTGGGATAAGGATTGAGCCTCTCGCCGGGATGCTTTGCACTGGGACCGTCATCCAGCTTCAGTTTTCCATCCGCTCCCATGACCGTGATATCGACGATGCGGCTGCGTTTTTCGACGGGCACGCTGAAGCCTGTGTCGGTCAGGCGTAACGGATCGAATAGGCGCTGTTGCAGAAAGTCGTCGAAACGCTGCCCACTGACAACCTCTACTATCCGCGCCGCTACTTCCATTTGAGTGCCGTCGTAGCGGAACACCGTGCCGGGCTCTGCCGCCAGCGGTATTTTCGATAGACGTCGCGAGAACTCTTCCAGGTTCGCCGAACCGTGCAGATCGGCGCGTTCGAGCAGCTTGGTCGCTTCTTCAATGCCTTTGCCGCCGGTCGCGAAGCCCGCGGTGTGGGTAAGCAACTGATGCAGGGTGAGCTTGCGGTTTGCGGGCCGCAACTCCGGAAGATCGGCGGTGCCGCCGGCGAATATCTGCATGCCGGTGAATTCCGGCAGGTATTTGTCGACCGGATCGTCGAGATTCAACTTGCCCTCTTCCATCAGTATCAACACGGCGACCGTGGTTACCGTCTTGGTCATGGAATAGATGCGGAAGATCGAATCCTTCTGCATGGGCAAGCTGCGGGACAGATCGCGATAACCGTAGGCTTGCGACTGCACCACTTGGTCGTCGGCCATCACCAGGCTCACCGCGCCCAGGTATCCCTTGGCATCGGTGGCCTTGGCCAGGAAATCGTCCAACCGCTGCAGGCGGTCCTCCGAAAATCGGGAGAGATGGGTTTCCGTACCTGCAGCGGTTGATGGTGAAGGCGGAGGCGGCAACGCGGCGGCGGCAACCGAGGTCAGGCAGAGCGTTATTCCGCACAGCATAGGCAGCAAGCGCGCTGCCGGCGGCAACGCGGCGGCCCACGACGGTTGCCTGCCATCGGGCAAGCTCAGCTTGAACCCGACGTGCAGGCGGACGTAAGCAAGCGACAACTCAGCGATCAAAACTTGATCTGGTGCGTGAATGAGATCATGCGACCGCGGCCGGCCCAGTAGTTCTGGAAACCTTCCAGCTGCGACCAGCTCAGGATGTATTGCTTGTCAGTCAGATTTTCGATGCCCAAGGAGAAGCGGCCATAGCGGTCGGTCTGGTAATTCACGCCCAGGTCGAACAGGGTGTAGCCGTAGGTATTCTCGGTATATGAAAACTCACGCCCGTCGAATTCGCGCACGTCGCTGCCGGAGAGATGACGATCAAACAACTTGGTCGCACCCAGCGTGATATCTCCATTAGGAACGAATTTCCAAACCACCGACGCAGAAATCTTGTCGGGATTGATGTCCAAAACACCCATGGGTTTGGTGAGATCACCTGCGGGATAACGGCCCGTCGTATCGGAAGACCAGAACGCCGTTTTGCCCCGGATACGCGAATAAAGCGCACTCACCTTCCACTGGTCGTTGAAGCGCCACTCTCCGCTTACTTCCAAACCCTTGATGCGGGTCGGTGCGCGATTGAGGATGAAATCGTTGTTGACCGGATCGATAGCCAGCGAAGTGCCGAAATCAGACTTGGAGTCGTAGTGAGAAGCTCCGAAGGAACCCCGCTCGCCGCGCCAGTTGAAACCGAATTCGGTGTTCTTCACCACGATGGCCTGCAGGTCGAGGATCCCTTGCACCGTTGCCTGCGGATCGTTGGGGCAGCCATCCGGTTGCGTGCCTTCCGGGCTGTCGTTGGAGCACTGTATGTTGCGCAGCGGAATACCGACGTTGGGCAAACCGAACCCTTCGCCGTACGAACCGAATACCGACCATTCGTCGGTTATCCGCCAGATCGCGCCGAAATTCTTCAAGGTTTCCGTGTAGGCCAGCGTACCGCCTTCCACGAAACGGAAATCGCGGTAAGCAGTGGTGGTGTAGTCATCCACCTTCAACTCACCGTCTTCGCGACGTACGCCGCCGCTCAACGTAACCGGTCCGATGTCGTAGCTGAGCTGCAGGTAAGGCGCCTTGCTGGTGTACTCCATCGGGGGTACCCACTCGCGATTGGTCAGCGCAAGGCGTTGTTGCGCCTCGTCGTAGACGTAATCAAAGCCCGCGCGTAACTCCAACCCGGAAACACCGAAAAGATCGGGACGTGTCCAGGAAACACGTACGCCGTGCTTCTTTGAATCAATTTCCGACTGGTCGTATATACGCTGGCTGGCCGGGAGACCACCAGGCGGAATCTGGACCACTTGCTTGTCGTCGCCATTTTCAGGGAGATAACGCATTTGCTGATCGGCGTAGTAGACGTCCGCGAACAGCGATCCGCCAAGAAAATCGCTATGCACGTACTTCGCCGCGAACTGCTCGAAGTCGTTGAATTCCGCTTTCGAACCAAAAATATGTCCGCGTTCGGAAGTATTGGTCACCGGTTTCGGACAGGTGGGTGATACGAAGCGGCAACCTTCTACCTGGATATAATCGCCGTTGCCTTCGATCTTGAAATGACTGTAGGTGGCCTGTATGCGCTGCTCGCCGTCTTCGCCAAAATTTAGGCCGGCCTTCAGGAAAATATTATCGGCCACCGAATCGGATACCGAGCCGCTGGTATTCATGCCGATGCGACGTCCGTTACCATCATAGGAGATACCGCGTTCGATGCGCGATATGCCGCCGATGAAGTCGAAGTTGTCCGCTTTGTAGGCGTGATTCACGCCCAACTTCCAACCCGAGCTGTCGTCGCCGAATTGAGTGGAGTAGCGGGAAGTCACCGTAGTCTCGTGGCCTTCCTTAGTCGGATCCTGCGAAATGTAGTTAATGATGCCGCCCGCGGCACCGATGCCCTCCGAAGCGGAGGGGCCGTTGATGACTTCGATGCGGCCAACCATGCCCATGTCGGTAAACGTGGCGTTGCGGCCGCCTTCGCGCAGCGGTGAACCCTGCGGGATGCCGTCGAATAGACGCAGGGCGATGCGGCCGCGCAAGGTCTCGCCGGTATTACTCATGGCCTGTGAGGATTCGGCGTAGCCGGGCACGGTGCGCGCCAGCACGGCTGTCGCGTCTTCCGTCACCAGCAGCGTGTGCGCGATATCCTCTTTGGAAACCATCGTGATGGCGCCGGGGATCTTGTCGATCTCCTTGGGAATCCGCGTACCTGTCACGACGACTTTGTCCAGGTCGGTGGCTTTGACTCTCTCTTCGGTCTGGTCGGGATCGGCCGCTTCGGCCGCCTGTTGCGCATGGACGCTGGCGCTGACGGCAGCCGCCAGCAGGAAAACGCCGAATGTGGCCGGTACGTGCTTCATGTGTGTGGTCTCTCGGTTTTTATGCTTGTTAAGAGACGCGTGGATCGCGGCTCCCCCGTTATGCGTATGCGCGTCGGCAGTTCGCATGCGATGCGATCTGCGTGCCAAGCATCCCCTCCAAGACGCTTACGTACAGCCCCGACAGTGGACGGGAGACTATGCGTTGGTCGACGGGAATAGAACCGGGGCGAACTATGTTCAGAGTCTAGTTTTTGTTGCTTACCGAATACGCCATTCATGACGCGTTGCAGCATGAATATGCTGGCTGATCTATACACAGGACGTCATCCCAGCGAAAGCTGGGATCCATTTTGCTCTTGCCCTTTTGATCGACTCCGCGCGAACGTCAAGGTGGGTCCCAGCTTTCGCTGGGATGACGTCCCAAATTTTTTTAGGTTTGGCGTATGCCTAACCGTTGACCACCTTCATCGCCGCCCTGCTCTCTTCCAGGAACACGGTGACCAGACGAATGCGGATCGTCGAGCGCGACCACACGATGCCGATCTGCCGCGGCACGCTTTCTTCCGGCAACGGCAAGCGCACCAGCTTCAGTCCTTCCGGCCACGGCTTGGCCCAGTCCGGCACCAGCGAAACGCCGAGGCCGCGGTCGACCATCACCGCGATCGCGTTGAGCGCGTTGAGCTCGAAGCGTTCGTGCGGAGTGATGCCCATGCGCTGCAGGTATTCCTCGGCCTGCCGGCCGCCCCAATGGTTGCGGTCGTAGCGGATCAGGGGTTGCGTAGCTAGCAGTTCGTGTGGATCGCGGCCGGCCATGCTCTCGGGGGCCAGTACCACCAGCGGTTCCTCGCGCAGCAGCTGCCAGTTGCAGGTCTTAGGCAAGGTATACGGCGCATGCAGCACGATGGCCGCGTCCAGCTCGCCGCCTTCCACCGCACGGTAGAGATCGGCCGAATAGCCCGGCTTGATGAAGACGTTGATCTCGGGAAACTTCTCCACCATGCGCGCCAGAATGTCCGGCAGCATGCCGGCCAGCGCGGTGGGACAGGCGCCCAGGCGCAGTTCTCCGGAGACCGCGTTGTCGTTGGCCAGGCTGCGCAAGTCGGCCACGTCGCGCAAAAGATCGCGGCTGCGCTGCAAGATGCGCGAACCTTCCTCGGTGACGCTGACCGTGCGCCCCACCCGCGCGATCAACGGGGCGCCGATTTCGCGCTCCAACGTGCGGATCTGCTGCGCGACCGCCGCCGGGGTGATGTTGAGCAGACGCGCGGCCGCGGCCATCGAACCACGATCAACGACTGCCACGAAGGTCTTCAGGAATTGGGTGTCCACGTGGTTTCTCTAGGCGTGAGCGGCAGACGGAGCGAAAGCGGCGAGCAGCGACACGACGCTGCAGGACATCACCGCAAGCATACTCAAAAGATAGCCGTACATGCTTGTTGCGAAAGTCATGCGCTTGCAGGATTGCTCA
>Ga0307513_10006833_pt1 | contig 14868 bp, 16 predicted proteins | sample 15_EM_MG_FD_202174 | JGI IMG/M metagenome (GOLD analysis project Ga0307513, IMG submission 202174) | Populus trichocarpa ectomycorrhiza microbial communities from riparian zone in the Pacific Northwest, United States - 15_EM | ecosystem: Host-associated > Plants > Roots > Unclassified | place... | reverse complement strand
CGGTCGGCGCTGGAGAGGTACCGCCTGTGTTGCGGAAGCGGTGGGGATGAGTGGGCGGGGAAATGGGGCGGGCTGGGCGCGGTTGTCCTCGAAGGCCGGCCGGGGCTTGATCTTTTAGCCCGTCCGGCGTTTGAGGACAAGGCCCGTTCAGGGCCGACAGCGGGGGTCTGGGGGCGCAGCCCCCAGGGATGGGAACGGGTAGGGGCGGCGGGGGCGAAAATTCCTACCGGCTCCGGTGCAGCGCCACCAGCAGCTGCCACACCTGGTGGGTGATCTCCTCCGACGTCGCCTCGATCCGGCCGTGCAGCCAGTCCGCCAGGACCCCGGCGAACGTGGCGGCCACCGCCGACGCGACCAGCGGCGCGTCCGCCGCGCCCGCGAGCTCACGTTCCGCGAGGCTCCGCGCGCGCAGATCCCGGTGCAGTACCTGACCCAACGGCCCCCCGCCCCCAGGGCTCAGCAGGGCCCGGTACAGCGCGGCGTGCGGAGCGAGGGCCGCGAAGAACTCCACGAGCGCGACCGGCGCGATCACCGGATCGGGCCGGCCGCGCCAGGCGTGCAGGGCGTCCACCGCCTCCCGTACGACATCGGCGCAGGCGTCGACGGCCAGCGCCTCCAGGTCGGGATAGTGGACGTAGAAGGTCGCCCGCCCGACCCCCGCCCTGCGCACCAGCGCGGCGACGCTGACCTCCGCCAGGGCGTGCTCGGCGCATTCCTCCAGCAAGGCCTCGCGGAGCCTCGCCCGGGTGCGGGCGGCCCGCGGGTCCTCGGGCGCGCCGCGCGTCACCGGGCGACGAGGGCGGCGGCCAGGGCGATGGCGCCGGGCAGCGCCTGGGCGAACAGGATGCGCCGGTTCGCCGTCGCGGCGCCGTAGACGCCGGCCACGATCACACAGGAGAGGAAGAAGACCTGCGCCCGGAACCCGGTCGGATCGGCGGCGATCAGGCCCCAGACCAGGCCCGCCGCGAGAAACCCGTTGTAGAGCCCCTGGTTGGCGGCCATCGCGGCGGTCGCGCGGGCCATCTCCGGGTCGAACCCGTGGAACTTGCGCCCCGGCGGGCGCTGCCACAGGAACATCTCCATCACCAGGATGTACGCGTGCAGCGCGGCCACCAGACCGACCAGCACGTTCGCGACCGTCTCCATGCTCGGCAAACTCCTACGTCAGGCTTCTTGGACAGGTGTCCATCATGGACAGGTGGTCAGCATACATGGACGGGTGTCCAGGAAATCGCCGCCGGGTTGTCAGAGCCTGCCGATAGCGTCCCGATCATGACCGAACCCACGACCTCCGAACCCGCGGCCTCGGACCCCACCATCACCGTCCGCCCCGCCCGCGCCGACGACATCCCCGGACTCGTCGCCTCCAGCACCGCCCTCTTCGCCGAGGACGCCGGCACTCGTGATCCGAGCGTCGACGTGGACTGGCCGCGCGAGCACGCCGCCGCGTCGTTCGCGTCGGCACTGGACGACCCGGCACGTCTGGTACTGGCGGTCGAGCACGCCAGCGCGGTGGTCGGTCATCTGATGGGCTCCCTCACCGAACCCACCGCCATGCGGCCGGTGAAGGCCGCCACCCTGATCAGCGTGTACGTCCGTCCCGCCCACCGGAGTTCGGGGGCCGGAGCACTCCTGGTGGACACCTTCGTCCGGTGGGCGGGGGAACAGGGCGCCGAGCATGCCGAGGTGACCGCCTACGCGGCCAACACCGACGCCATACGCTTCTACGAGCGGAACGGCTTCGCACCGCAGTCCCTGACACTGCGCCTGAGCCTGAGCGCGGGCTGAGGCCCGGGCCCGGGCCTCTAGTCAGGCGGCACCCTCCGCCGCGTACACCTGCTCACCCCCCACATACGTGAGCGCCACCTTCGTCTCCGCGATCTCCTCCGGCGGGCCGGCGTACGGATCGCGGTCCAGGATCGTCAGGTCGGCCAGCGCCCCGGCGCGCACGCTGCCCGTGTCGTCCAGGTGGTTGGCGTACGCCGAACCCGCGGTGTACGCCGTGAGGGCGGCCGTCAGGCCGATGCGTTCGGCGGGGAGGAACACCCGGGGTGACGCGGAGCCCGGTGCCGCGCGGTTGACCGCGACGTGGATCGCCTGGAGCGGGTCGGGGCTGCTGACCGGCCAGTCGCTGCCCGCCGCCAGAGTCGCCCCGGAGCGCAGCAGCGCGCCGAACGGGTACTGCCACGCCGCCCGTTCGGGCCCGAGGAAGGGGATCGTCAGGTCGTCCATCTGGGGTTCGTGCATGGCCCACAGCGCCTGGATGTTGGCGACCGCGCCGAGCCGGGCGAAGCGCGGCACGTCGTCCGGGTGGACGACCTGGAGGTGGGCCAGATGCGGCCGGGTGTCGCTCGGCCCGTTCGCGGCGCGCGCGGCCTCGACGGCGTCCAGGGCGTCCCGTACGGCCCGGTCGCCCAGCGCGTGGAAGTGGCACTGGAAGCCGAGGGCGTCCAACTGCGTGACGTACTTGGGCAGTTCGGCCGCGTCCACGAAGCTCGTGCCCCGGTTGGCGGTGGCGCAGCCGCACTTGTCGAGGTACGGGTCGAGCAGCGCGGCCGTGCCCGTCTCGGCGACCCCGTCCAGCATCAGCTTCACACTGCCCGCCCGGAACCTGCCCCCGCTCAACGCGGCCCTCCGCTCCACGAGTTCGGGGATCTGCTCGGCCCCGCGCTCCCGGTCCCACCACAGGGCGCCGACCACCCGCGCGGTCAGTGAACCGTCCCGGGCGGCGGCGAGGTAGGTCTCGGAGGGGTCCTCCATGCCGAGGAACGAGCCGACCAGCGCGTCCTGCCAGGCCGTGACACCGAGCGAGTGCAGCCGGCGTTGCGCGGACAGCAGGGCCGCCAGCCGCTCCGCCGCCGTGACCGGCGGGGTCAGCCGGCCCACGTACTCCATGGCCCCTTCCTGGAGCATGCCGGTCGGCTCGCCCGAGGCGTCCCGTTCGAAGCGGCCGTCCACCGGGTCCGGGGTGTCCCGGGTGATGCCCGCGAGTTCGAGGGCGCGCGTGTTGACCCAGGCCCCGTGATGATCCCGGTTGGGCAGGTACACCGGGCGGTCCGGGACCACCGTGTCCAGCAACTCCCGGGTGGGTGTGCCCCCTTCGAAGGCCTCCATGGACCAGCCGCCGCCCGTGATCCACTCCCGCTCGGGATGCGCGAGGGCGTACGCGCGGACCACGGCCACCGTGTCCTCGGCGGTCTTCGTGCCGGTCAGATCGCACTGGGTCATTTCCAGCCCGGCAGGCAGCGGATGGACGTGCGCGTCCTGGAAGCCCGGCAGGAGCAGCCGCCCGGCGAGATCGACCACCTCGGTCCCCGCCCCGATCAGATCGTGCACCTCGTCCCGGCCCACGGCGACGATCCGCCCACCGGTGACCGCGACGGCCGTGGGATTCCCGGGGGCGAAGACCGGCCCGCCGGTGAAGAGGAGTTCAGCGTGCATGTTCCGTTTCCTTGAGGTGTAGGGGGAGTAGGGCGCCCCAAAGGGGCGCGGAGAACTGCGCGACCAGCCCCCACCGGCCCGCAGGCAAATTGAACCGCCAGCCCGCGGAGCTCACCGTGCCGACGGCTCCCGCACGGCCAGCAGCTGCGGCGCATCCGCATCCGTACCCCGACCGGTGCTGAAGTACGGCGACTTGCGTCCCCACTTCGCCCAGGCGGCGGCCACGAAACCGGACGCGACCATCAGCGACGGCACGAGAAGGAGGAACCAGCCGTTGTCCGGGCTGAGTTCGAGATGGTCGGCGGAGATGTAGAAGGACCAGCCGAGATAGCCGCCGAGGCCCAGGAGTGTGGCCGCGCTCAGCACCGGCAGCACCACCGCCCGTATGCCGTCCCGCCAGTTCTCACGCAGCAGCCCCCGGAAGCGTACGGCGGCGGCGAGTGCGGTGAGTGCGTACGACAGGGCGACGACCATGCCGATCGCGTTGACCGCCGCCAGGATCATGTCGGCGAGGCGCGGGATGACCAGGGCCAGCCCGGCGACGGCCGCTGCCAGCGCGCCGATCATCAGCGTCCCGGCCGCCGGAGTGCCGTACCGGGGGCTGACCCGGGACCAGGCCGGGCCGAGCGTACGGTCGCGGCTCATCGCGAACATCGCGCGGGCCGTCGGGATCACCCCGGCCTGGAGCGAGGCCACCGCCGAGAACATCAGCGCTACCAGCGGCAGCGCGGCCAGCGGCTGGTCGGCGAGCCGCTCGCCGAAGAAGGCCAGCCCCTCGGCGCCGTGGCCCGCCAACTCGCCCTCCGACAGCACCCGTTGGAAGGCGATCGAGCCGAGCATGAAGAGGCCCAGCATCGTCACCAGGGTGGTGATCCCGGCCCGCGATGCCTGCCTCGGGTCCTTCACCTCCTCGTTCACACTGAACGCGGCCTCGAATCCCCAGTAGCAGAACACCGACAGCAGCATGCCCTGCGCGAGCGCCGACGCCGAGGGGATCTGGAAGGGGTCGAACCAGCTCAGGCTGAAGGGGTGCGGGCCGACGACGATGCCGTATCCGCAGAAGCCCAGCAGGACGACGTACTCGAAGACCAGCAGTCCGCCCTGGAGCCGGGCGGCCGTTCTGATGCCGGTGACCGCCGTGAGGGTGACGGCGACGAGGATCAGGATGCCGACGCCGGTCGTCTGCGCGGTCGAGCCCGGGTCCAGGGTCAGCCCGGCCACCCGGTGCAGGCCCGCGTCGCCCGCCAGCTGGATCACCGCCGAACCGGTGACCGCTGTCGTGTACGCCAGGAACACCACCGCCGCCACGATGTTCACCCAGCCGACCATGAAACCGAGCCAGGGACTGAGTGAACGCCCCACCCACACATAGCCGTTGCCCGCGTTCGGCTCCACCCGGTTGAGCCGGGCGTAGGCCCCCGCGATGCCCAGGATCGGCAGGAACGCCAGCAGCATGATCGCGGGCAGATGCAGCCCGACCACCCCGGCCGTGACCCCGAGACCGATGCCGATGCTCGTCGTGGCCGCCGTGCTGGACGCGGCGATGGCGACGCCGTCCAGCACACCGAGGGACTTCCGCAGCCCGGGTGGGGGTGCGCCGTAGGGCTGGGGATCGGTCATGGCGGTCTCCGCTCACACCTGGGGGCCTCGGTCGACCCCGGTGAACGCACATGAAACTGCCCAGGGCCTTAACAGGTCAACGGTGTTGTCATAAGGTGCCGCCACCGGCCACCGCGCAGGAGAAAGAGGGGAAGCGAGGAAGCCCATGAGTGAACGTGTCGTCCCGCCCGCCGCCCGGCGGCGCAGGCGCCCCACCAAACAGGGCGTCGTCCTCTCCGAGGAGCTGATCGTCGAGACGGCGATGCGGCTGCTCGGCGAGCACGGCGCCGAGGCACTCTCCGTGCGTCGCCTCGGCCGCGCCCTCGGCGCCGACCCGAGCGCCCTGTACCGCTACTTCCGCGACACCGACGAGCTGATGCTCGCCATCGCCGACGAGCTGATCGGCCGTACGCTGCGCACCTGGCGCCCCAGCGGCGACTGGCGCGCCGACCTGCGCGATCTCGGCCTGCGGATGCACGCCGGAGCGCTCGCCCAGCCGCAGGCGGCGGTGCTCAGCTCGTACCGGGTGACCGGACGGGCGTACGAGATCCAGGCTGTGGAGACCATCCTCGGTGTGCTGCGCGGGGCCGGGTTCCCGGACGCCGAGGCGGTACGGATCTACCACGCCTTCGTCGACCAGGCGCTCGCCTTCGGTGCCCTCGACTCGGCGAATGCGGCGCTGCCGAAGGCCGCCCGCGAGGCGGAGTCGGCGGTGTGGCGGGCGACCTACGCCCGGCTGCCCGCCGACACCCACCCGCACATCAACGCGACCGCCCGCCATCTCGTGATGGCCATGCGCCACAGCTCCTACCCGGCGGCCCTGGACCTCTTCCTGACAGCGGCGGCGGCCCGCCTCGCGCAGCTCACCGTGCCCGGCGGCGCACAGCCCGTGTGATTCCGGTGGACGGGGTACTCGCACCGGAGAGGGCTGCGGCGACCGGACCCGCCCCGGACTCCGTACGGAGGAAGCATGACCTTGGTGACAGCAGGCGTTGTGGTGCTGGACTGTGCAGAACCCGAGAAACTCGCCGCGTTCTACATGGAGTTGCTGGAGGCCGAGGAGACGGTGACGACCGTCAACCGCATCGAGATCAGGGCCGCCGAGGGAACCCGGATGGAGTTCCGCCTCGACGCGAACATGACCCCGCCGAGCTGGCCGCGCGCCGAGGCTTCCTTCCAGGTCCATCTGGACTTCCGCGTGAGCGATCTCGACGAGGCGGAACGCAGGGTGGTCGGGCTCGGCGGACGCGCCCTGGAGACGAACGACGCCGGCACACCGTACGAGGAGCGAGGGTACGCCGACCCGGCCGGCCACTCCTTCACCCTCCGCCGGGACGGGTCGACGGCGCCCGAGCAGCTTTGACGGCTCGCGGGGACGGGCGGAAGGCGGAGGGTACGGCGTCCGCGGACCGGCGGACACGGCTGACCGTGCTGGTCGCGCTGGGCGCCAATCTGCTGATCGCCGTCGCCAAGACCGTGGGCGGGCTCGTCAGCGGGTCGCCCGCGCTCCTGTCCGAGGCCGCGCACTCCGTGGCCGACAGCCTCAACGAGGTCTTCCTGCTCGCCGCCCTGCGCCGCAGCCGCCGCCCCGCCGACCGGCGGCACCCCTTCGGCTACGGCAAGGAACGGTTCTTCTGGTCGCTGCTCGCGGCCGTCGGCATCTTCGTCATGGGCGGCTGCTTCTCCTTCTTCCAGGGCGTGGAGGCGCTCAAGGGCGGCGCGGAGGAGTCCTTCGACGGCTATGTGGTGGGCCTGGCCGTGCTCGGCGTCGCGCTGCTCGCGGAGGGCACTTCGCTGCTGCGGGCCGTGCACCAGGCGCGCCGGGAAGGTGCTGACGGTGGTACGGGGGCTCTGCGCGACCCCGCCCTGCGTACGGTGATCGCCGAGGACGGCACCGCCGTGCTCGGCGTGACGCTCGCCCTCGCGGGCATGGCCCTGCACATGGCCACCGGGCAGGTCGTGTGGGAGGCGTCCGCCTCCCTCGCCATCGGGGTACTGCTCGTCTGCGTCGCCTACTGGCTGGGCCGGGACGCCCGCGCCCAGCTCGTCGGCGAGGCCATCGACCCGGAACTGAGCCGGGAGATCCGCGCCCTGCTGGCGGCCCAGCCCGAGATCGACAGCGTGGAGGCGCTGTTCACCATGAAGATGGGCCTCGACTCCACACTCGTGGCCGCCCGCATCGATCTCGTCCCCGGTCTCGACAGCGAGCGGGTCGAGGAGATCGCCGTACGCATCAAGCGCACAGTGGCCCAGGCGGTCCCCGAGGCCGGCGAGATCTTCCTCGACGTGACCGACGCGGACGCGGAGGAGGCAGGGGAAAGCCCCGCCGCGACGGGGGAGCGCGGCGGGGCCTGAGGCTCGGATGCCCGGGGGTGAGGACTTCATGCCTCCCGGAACCGGAAATTCTTTCCGCCCGGCCGAGAACGGCTGCCGGGGTCAGTTCCCTTGGACGGGATCAGTTCCCTTCGAACGGATCGAGGACGAACACGGGGATCTCACGGTCGGTCTTCTTCTGGTACTCGGCGTACTGGGGGAACGCGGCGACCGCCCGCTCCCACCACGTGGCCTTCTCCTCGCCGGTCACCTCACGGGCGACGAAGTCCTGGCGTACCGGCCCGTCCTGGAGGTCGACGTGCGGATCGGCGACGACGTTGAAGTACCAGACCGGGTGCTTGGGGGCGCCGCCCAGCGAGGCGACCACCGCGTACACCCCGTCGTGCTCCACCCGCATCAGCGGTGTCCTGCGGATCTTGCCGCTCCGGGCGCCCCGGGTGGTGAGCAGGATCACCGGCATGCCGGTGTCCATCAGGGTCGTTCCCTTGGTTCCGCCGGAGCTCTCGTACAGCTCCACCTGGTCCCGCACCCACTGGGTCGGACTGGCTTCGTACTCGCCCTCAAGAGGCATGGCTCACGTCCCATCGTCTCGTCGCGTGTGACTGTCGCTCATGAGGGTGAACACCCGGGCAGGGTTTATTCATCCGGGGCGCGTACGAAACCGCTTTACCCGCGAGGTAATCGCCCCGTTCGGCGTACTCGACCACAGTGGGACCCATGACACCCGCAGCCACCACCCGCTCCGTCGTGAACGACCTGTTGACCCGGATCGGCGAGGGCGACCCGGCGCGGATCGCGGAACTGTACGCGGAGGAGGCCGACTGGCGGCTCAGCTGGCCGGAGGACGAGCACGGCCGCGCCGCCACCCCGTGGATCCGCCATCGCGCCGGCCGTGCCGACGCCGCCGCCCACTTCCGTGACCTGGGCGCCCACCATGTCCCCGGCGAGGCCGCCACCGAGATCGAACGGGTGCTGGTCGACGGCGAGGACGCGGTCGTGCTGGGCGAGATCCGGCAGACGGCCAGGGCCACCGGGCGCCCCTACCGCGCCCGGTTCGCCCTGCACCTGACCGTGCGGGACGGTCTCGTCGTACGCCATCACGTGTACGAGGACAGCCTCGCCGTCGCCCGCGCCTTCGCACCGGACGACGACCGAGGACTTCGCCCGCGGCCGTGCGTCACGTCGGCGACACCACCATCCGCACGGCCAGCGCCATGATCACCGCGCTGGACACGAGCGCCGTCACCAGCCGTCCGCGCCGGCCCGTGAGCACCCGGCCGAGCAGTGCGCCGCCGGAGGCGACCAGCAGCTGCCAGCTGGCCGAGGCGACGAAGGCCGCGAGCACGAACACCCCCTGTTCCCAGGGGGACACGGCGTCCGAGGCCCGGCTGCCGAGCACCAGGGCGGCGAAGTAGATCACGGTGGTGGGGTTGAGCAGCGTGATGCCGACCAGCAGGAGATACGCCCGGAGCGGACTCGGCGGTGTCGGGTCGGAGCGGGTGGAGAGCGCGCCTTCGCGGTACTGCCGAAGGGCGCCGGCCCCGCCCCGGAGCGCGAGCACGGCCAGCACCACGGCGGAGGCCCAGCGCAGCGGCACCAGCACCGGCTGCAGGGCACCGGCCAGCGCGGAACCCCCGAGAGCGGCCAGCAGGGCGTAGAGCCCGTCGGCGGTGGCGATGCCGAGCGCGGCGCAGACACCGGTCCTGAGGGACGTACGGGCGGTGAGGGAGACGAGATACGTCGCGACGGCTCCGACGGGGATGGCGATGCCGTATCCCGCGAGCAGCCCCGCGACCAGCGCGGCCGTCATGACCGGGGAAGCACGGGCCTCCGGGGGCGGCCGGGCTGCTGCTGGAACCGCACCGGACGAGCGGCGGCGGACATCAGCGGCAGGAGGGCGTCGATCGTAGACATGGCGTGATCCTGGGGGCGGAGGCCCGGGACCGGCAACTCATTTAGGGTTTCCGGATGACCGAGCCGACCCGACAGGCCCCGAAACCCTTCCTCTACGTCGTCGTCTGCGCCGCCGGAATCGCCTCCGACATCAGCAAGTTGATCACCGCCGCGCAGGAACGCGACTGGGAGGTCGGAGTCATCGCCACGCCCCTCGCCACGGGCTTCTTCGACACGGCCGCCGTCGAGGCGCAGACCGGCCGCCCGATCCGGTCCGCCTGGCGCAAGCCCGGTGATCCACGGCCCTTCCCGGCGCCGGACGCTGTGCTGGTCGCGCCCGCCACCTTCAACACCCTCAACAAGTGGGCGGCCGGCATCGCCGACACCCTCGCCCTGGGCACGTTGTGCGAGGTGTACGGGATGGGGGTGCCGATCGCCGTACTGCCGTGCGTGGGCGACGCGTTGGCCGCCCATCCCGCGTACCGGGCGAGCCTGGAACGGCTGGGCGGGATGGGCGTGCGGTTCGGGGATCCGTACGCCGGAGACGTCCAAGAGGGCGGTGGGCGGCCGGAGTTCGGGTGGGAGCGGGGGCTGGAGCTGCTCGTCGCGCGGTGATCGGTCACGCGGGATCCGTCACACGGTGATGTCCAGCGGGGCTCCCATCGGCAGCCAGCGGAACCGGTCCCGGATGTCGGCGGGCGCCTTCGCCAGTTCCGCCTCGATCGACCGCCGGCCCTCCTGGAAGTGCCGCCAGCCCTCGTAGTGGACGGGCAGGGCGGTCCGGGGTCTCAACTCGCCGCACAGGGACACCGCTTGGGCCGCCGTCATCGTGTAGCGCAGGGGGCCGGTCAGCGGGAAGCGGACGCCGCCGAGGTGGAGGAGTGCCGTGCCGACGGTCAGCCGGTGGGCGACCTCGCGCACACTGTCGTACAGGACGGTGTCCCCGGAGATCCACAGCACGCCGTGCCGCTGCCCCTCCCAGCGCAGGGCGAAGCCCGTCACCTCGCCGACGACCGGGCGGGAGAGGGGCGGGCCGTGCCGGGCCGGGGTCGCCGTGACCTCGATCGTCGGGCGGTCCGGGGCTGTCAGGCGGTACGTGGTCCAGGGGGCGAGGCCGTGTGCGTTGCCGCCGAGCCTGTGCGCCCCGGACGGGGTCGTCAGGACGACGTCCACCCCGGGGAGCAGGGCCCGGCCCGCCGTGTCGAGGTTGTCGCCGTGGTGGTCGTGGGTCAGCAACACGGCGTCCAGCGGGGGGAGTTCGGCGGCTGCGAGCGCCGGACCCGTGGTCTTCACCGACGAGGTGCCCCAGCCGAAGGAGTAGCGCCGGCCGGGCGGGTCGAACGTCGGATCCGTCAGCAGCCGCCAGCCGCCCGCCTCGATCAGCGTGGTCGGTCCGCCGATGTGCGTGACGCGGGCCTCGGTCATTCGGGTTCCCTCCGGGGTGCGGATGCCCGGGGAGGCCGAAGTCCGGCCGCCCCGGGCTCTTCACGGTCTACCGGGCGTGCTCGACCGCCCACGCCAGCACGTCGTCCGCGATCTCCTCCCAGCCGGGCGCGGCGGGAAGCAGGTGCGGCCGTCCCTCGTACTCCCTGATCTCCGTGACCGTCCTCGACTTGTAGTGCTTGGCGTTGGACTGCTGCACCTTGGGCGGCATCAGATGGTCCAGCTCGCCCGAGACGAACAGCAGCGGCGCGCGGTCGTCGTTGTGGTAGTTGACGTACGTGCTCTGGTGGCCGGGACGCAGGGTGGCCAGGGCGCTGTCGAAGAAGATGCTGCCGGACGCCGGGACCGCGTACCGCTCGTACAGCCGCCGGGACTCCTCCTCGGCGAACGTGTTCGTGAACGCGTAGTGCCACTGCTCGAAGTTCAGGCCGACCGCCCGGTGCCGGTTGGCCGGGTTCTTCAGCACCGGGAAGGCCGCCTTGATCTGGGTCAGCGGCAGCACCGCGACCCCCTCCGTCGGCGCGGAGTTGATCGCCACGCCCGCCGCTCCGTGGCCCCGGTCGAGCAGCAGCTGGACGAAGACACCGCCCGCGGAGTGGCCGATGAGGATGGGCGGCTTGTCGAGGGAGCGGACGACGGTCTCCAGGCTCTCGACGATCTGCGGGACCGTGACCTGCTCGACCGGGGTCGGGTCGGCGTTCAGTGACTCGACCTCCACCTCGAAGCCGGGGTAGGCAGGCGCGAGGACGCGGTAGCCGCGCTTCTCGTAGTGGTCGACCCAGTGCTCCCAGCTGCGGGGCGTGACCCAGAAGCCGTGGATCAGGACGATGGTGTCCGGTGTACTCATGGGTGCTCCTCAGTCGGTGGCGCGGTACGCGGCCTTGATCTGGCGGACGACGATCTCCGGGCGGGACATCATCACGACGTGCGAGGCCCCCTTGACCTCGACGGTCCGGCTGCCGGCCCGCTCGGCCATGAACCGCTGCACCGCCGGGGGGATGACGTTGTCGGCGGTCGGGATGACGTACCAGGACGGCAGGGACTTCCAGGCCGGTACTCCGCTGCCGCTGCCCAACCCTTCGAGGCTGCCCGGGCGTTGGGCCGCCGCCATGAGCCGCGTCGTCTTCTTCGGCAGGTCCTGGGCGAAGACGTCGTGGAACTTCGCCGGGTCGATGTAGCCGTCGTGGCCGTCGGGGGCGCCCGGCTGCGGATACGTCCGCACCAGGAGCGACTCGGGCAGCTTGCTGCCGGGGAACTTCCCGGCCAGGTCCAGCGCGGTCTCGCCCTGGTCGGGCGCGAAGGCGGCGACGTACACCAGAGCCTTGACGTTGGCCCGGTCGCGCGCCGCGTTGGTGACGACCTCGCCGCCGTACGAGTGGCCCACCAGGATCACCGGCCCCGGGATGCTCGCCACGACCGACGAGACGTACTCCGAGTCGCCCGCGAGATCGCGCAGCGGGTTGGCCGGGGCGATCACCGGAAAACCGGCGTCCTGAAGGGACTTGATCGTGGCGTTCCAGCCCGACGCGTCGGCGAACACCCCGTGGACGAGCACGACGGTCGGCTTGGGGGCGGTTCTCTGCGCCGCCGTGGCTGCCGGGGACGAGGGTGCCACGGCGCCGGTCAGTCCGACGACCAGGGCGCAGTTCGCGAGGACCGTGCCCAGGGTGCGGTGGAGTCGCATGCTCACGAAGTTCCTTCCGGGGATCAGGAGTTGAGGAAGTCGAGGAGATCCGCGCTCAGTTGGTCCTTGTGCGTGTCCGTGATGCCGTGCGGTGCGCCCGGATAGACCTTGAGCGTCGCCGACTTGATGCGGGCCGCCGACGCCCTGCCACCGACGTCGATCGGCACGACCTGGTCGTCGTCGCCGTGCACGACCAGCGTCGGTACGTCGAAGGCGTCCAGGTCGGCGCGGAAGTCGGTGGCGGAGAAGGCCGCGACGCATTCGTAGGCGCCCCGGTGCCCGGCCTGCAGACTCTGCCGCCAGAACGCGTCCCGGATGCCCTGCGAGATGTTTGCGCCGGGCCGGTTGTGGCCGAAGAACGGCCCGTCGGCCAGATCCCGGTACAGCTGGGAGCGGTCGGCCAGCGAACCGGCCCGGATCCCGTCGAAGACCTCGCCCGGGACCCCGCCCGGGTTGTCGTCCGTCTTCAGCATGAACGGCGGTACGGCGGACACCAGCGCGAGCTGTGCGACGCGCCCGGTGCCGTGCCGGCCGACATAGCGGGCCACCTCGCCGCCCCCGGTCGAGAACCCGACGAGGGTCAAGTCCCGCAGGTCGAGGGTGTCGATGAGGGTGGCCAGGTCGTCGGCGTACGTGTTCATCTCGTTGCCGTGCCAGGTCTGGGTGGAACGGCCGTGGCCGCGCCGGTCGTGCGCGATCGCCCGGAAGCCGTGGGTCGCCAGGAACAGCTGCTGTGCCTCCCAGCTGTCCGAGTTCAGCGGCCAGCCGTGAGCCAGGACGACCGGGCGGCCCTGGCCCCAGTCCTTGTAGAAGATCTCCGCGCCGTCCGCTGCGGTGACGTATGGCATGGGGGTGTGCTCCCGTCTGCGGGACTTGTCCGACCCCCTGATCGTCGTCGGGTCCGGCGGGCCCCCGTATCCCGTGGAGCGCGTAGTCGTGACCCCGGATCAGAGTCCCGGGGCCTGGGCGAGCTGCCGCCGGGACGTCACGTCGAGCTTCCGGAAGATCTTCCGCAGGTGGTAGTCGACGGTGCTCGCGCTGATGAACAGCTGGGCGGCGATCTCGGCGTTGGTCGCGCCGCCCTTCGCGAGACGGGCGACGGTGAGTTCCTGCGGGGTGAGCGCGCTGGCCGCTCCGGCGGGTCCGCGCCGGGGGTGTTCGCCCGTCGCGGCCAGTTCCTGGGCGGCGCGGGCCGAGAAGCCGGTGGCGCCCATCGCGTCGAACAGGCCCACCGCCGTACGGAGTTGCTCGCGGGCGTCCTTGCGGCGCTTGCGGCGGCGCAGCCACTCGCCGTAGTGGAGGTGGGCGACCGCCCGATCGGCCCGGGCCCGGGTCCCGGACAGCAGAGCGATCGCCTCGGCGTAGAGCGGCTCTGCCTCGTCGGCCGGGGCGAGCAGGGCCCGGCAGCGGGCCAGCACCCCCAGCCCCCACGGCGTGTCGGCGGCCGTCGCCCGGGAGGTGAGCGTCCCCAGGGCGGCTGTGGCGAGGACGCGGTCGCCGCAGCGTACGGCCGCCTCGACGAGGTGGGGGAGGAGACGGGAGTGGACGCCGTACGCGTCGTGCTCGACCAGCGCGTGAGCGTGGTCGCGGGCGGTGGCGTAGTCGCCGCGGCTCAGGGCCAGCACGGTCATCCCGATACGGGCGATCGACTGGACCGCACCGGCGCCCAGCCAGGTGCCCGCCTCCATCGAGCCCTGGAGGATGGCGTCGAGGTTCTCGGAGTCGCCGTGCCAGGCCAGGAGTTCGGGATGCCGGTAGATCGCCCACACGTCGTCGGTCGCGCCGATCGCCGCCCGGATCTGGTTCCCCTCCGCGTGCAGGGCATCGGCGCCGGCCAGCTCGCCGAGGTTGGTCTCGGACATCACCGCGCAGTACAGGGCGCTGTCCAGCTGGATGAGCGCGCCGGCGGCCCGGGCCACGTCCGCGGCCCGGCGCAGCACCGCGGTCTGGGTCCGCTCGTCCCACCGGATCATCGACATGGTCACGGTCGGCAGAAAGGCGCGCAGTACCTCCTCGTCGGGCGTGCGCGGGTCCAGCACCATCGCGCAGGCCCGCCGCAGATGCGGAACGGCACTCTCGTAGCCGTCGAGGGCCAGCACGGCGAACGCGCGCAGCACGAGATCGACGCCGGTGGCGGGCCCGGAGCGCGGGACGAGCGTCTCGATGGCGCGAGCGACCTCGGCCGGCGAGGTGTCCCGGCCGAGGTGCTCCGCGGTGATGATGCCGTGGATCGCCTGGAGGAACGCCTCGCGGGCCAGCTCCGGCGCCCCCTCGGTGAGCAGCAGCGCGGCCCGCAGACACAGGGAGGGCGCCCGCGAGAACGAGTCCGCGTCGCCCAGCGCAAGGATCGCGTAGGCCCTGACCAGCAGGATCCGGCCCCGGCCGGCCGCGTCGAGCAGATCGACGTCCACCGCGTCGAGCAGCGACTCCGCCTGCAAGGGTGCCCCGGCCCGCAGCGCGGCCTCGGCCGCCGC
>Ga0307513_10006832_pt1 | contig 14868 bp, 12 predicted proteins | sample 15_EM_MG_FD_202174 | JGI IMG/M metagenome (GOLD analysis project Ga0307513, IMG submission 202174) | Populus trichocarpa ectomycorrhiza microbial communities from riparian zone in the Pacific Northwest, United States - 15_EM | ecosystem: Host-associated > Plants > Roots > Unclassified | place... | reverse complement strand
CGGTCCGGTTCGGTTCTTGATTTCAAAAAACCGAGAAAACCTATATGCTCATATTTCTTCTCGAACTCGTCAGTAAGATGCCTTTTCACAACTATTGTTTTCCCTGCATTGTGCAAACGAATTAAAAGCCAAAAATCAACACCACTGATTTCATCCCAAATCCAAAACTCTGCTATAAATCAAAACCCTAAATTTCAAGGCACTGGAAATCTGGACTTCCATAGAAGTCATCGAAACTGAGCCTTACATTATTCAACACAAAATGCAGAATCATGAAGCAAGCAAGCAAGCAAGCAAAGCAATTATATCACTAGATTGTTGCCTCAAATGTAAAGGGGAAACAAATTGAAAGATATCCATCCTACTCACACAAACAAATCTTCCCATGGTTCATCGGAAAGACTACTAACAATAACATTTCGTATGTGGTGTTGGTTGGGGTTCTCATGGCTTACAGGGGATGGTGGTCTCTGCAATCATGTAAGTCATAATATATGGATCCATGTTTGAAGCAACCCTTCTAAGTCTAGGGGGAAGGAGAGGGAGAGAAAAAGGGAGAGGGGGCTGCGGCTAGGGTTACTAGAGAGAAAGAGGGAGAGGGAGAGGGAGAGGGCGGCTAAGGTTACTGGGGGGGATAATTTTTTCTATTTATAGTGCCTTTTTTGAACCGGTTCGGTTCGGTCCGGGTTAACCGGTTCCTGCATTACAAAACCGAAAACCGAACCGAACCGAGATTTTTTCTAACTATTCTAATCGGTTTAATCGGTTTTTTTTTCGGTTCGGTTTTTTCGATTAATTTTTTCTCGGTTTTCTCGGTTTATTCGGTTTTCTGATTTTTTTGCACACCCCTAGCATTTCTTTTCACAATCTGATTAGATGAGTTGAGAAAAACTTATTGAGAAAGAATATTGAGCATACAACGATGAGCTTTTTACTGCAAACTATGAGATGCATGTCTGGATGATTTGGCAATTCCATGAAAGCTGATGATAACATACTTGAAGAGTATTGTTTCAACTGGAGGCAAGTCTATGATCGATTGGCAATCTAGGATGAGGTTGATAATAGAAAACCTTTTGATGAGTTGGCAAGATGCATATAACCAATCAAAATCAAAGAGATAAATGATTTGTTAAGCTTCTTAATGATGAATCAAGCAACACCATACTTGGGGGGCAGAGTCAAGCTTGATAAACAACGAGAGCAGTAACCGTCCAAGACAGCCTAAGATAGGCACTACATTTACAACTGAGTGATGGCTATCACATGAATGAACCAATGCATGGAAAGAAGAAAGAAGGCTTTAGAATGCAAACAAAGGCACCCTATGGCGATGGAGCATCAAAGAGGGGGGACCTATATTTCAAATTAGGTTAGGATGCATGCATGTCATCTGACCTCAAAGCATTGCACATATATTTTTTACTTGTTACAGGAAAAATCCTCAATGAAGTCTAGCAAGATTGTGGACAGAAAGAATCATTGAGTTGATAATAACAAAGAATCATGGCTTTGACCCTGGAACAGGAAGAAGATGAGATGAACCCTACCATAAGAAAAATTTAAAAAAAAAAGAAAAAAAAGAAATGAGAAGATCAATCTTGTCATCAGTAGGAGTCTTCAGGTCAACCTTGCAATCAGGAAACACCATGTATTTAGCCTTATCCTGTCATGACTTCTCTAACCAAGTCTTTTTGCCAAGTAAGTCATATTTTTCCATCTGGGTAGGTCACCCATAACAATAAAACCACTTTCCACTCTTCATCTGAGTAGGTCACCCATTACAATGAGACCACTTCATATTTTTTCCATCTTCCATTTGGGTAGGTCACCCATCATAATGAGACCACACATATATTTTTTATTTTGGTTCTGGTTAAAGGAGATCACCAGATGGGATCTCAGGTTAACCTAACCACACACAGAGTTTAGCTTTGGTTAAAGGGAATCGCCAGATGGGATTTCAGGTTGACTGAGCTACACACCGATTTTGATTCTGGTTAAAGGAGATTGCCATATGGGATCTCAGGTTAACCCAAAAAGAAGAAAAAGAAAGAGAGAAAGAAAGAAAAAAAAAAGAAAGAAAGAAAAAGAAAAGAAAAAAAAAAGAAAAGACAAAGTTATGAGATGAGTGGATCACTCAGCAAGCCAGGAAGACCTTAAGTTTTCTTTACAAAGCTTACTATGCAAAACATTGAGGATGTTTTGCTTCGTAAGCATTGTAAAGAGGGGACATTTGTTGCTACCCAATTTTTTACCCATGTTTTTGATAAATTTTCAGAAAAAAACCAAAAATAGCAAAAAAACAATGAAAACCCTAAAAAATGCATTTTTGATATATTGCATCTTTTTTAGCATTTTCAACGTCATCTTAGAAGAATTTAAATTTTCAAAGGTATTTTAAACACGTTCAACTTTTAACGCGTTAATTTTACAATCACTGATTTTCCTTGTTGAGTCAACATTGATATTGCTCGCTTTCCAAAATACAAAAAAATAAGAAAAAATCAAAATTGACAAAAAATAAAGAAGTTTAGGGACTAATGTGTTTGGGGACCAAGCCACTTTGCCTATAAATAGAGGTCACAACACACACAAAAAAAGGGGATAAAAATTTTGAAGGGAGAGTTAACAGAAAACATAAACCTAAACCCAACCCATCTCTACCAAAAAAAAGTCGTCGCCCTTCCTCTCTCTTGGGACCAAAACCAGAGAAACCTCTGGCTTAGGGGGGCTTTTGATTTTTGGTTTCTTCTCCCTTCAGTCGGGCAAGTCTTCCTCTCCCTCACCTAAAAAAGCCACACGCCAGACCTTCTCCCTCTCAGTTATCCTCCCCACAGGCGTTGTACCCCCACTGACTTCAGTTTCTTCTCCACCGGCATCCGAACCAGCCCTCCTTCCTTCTCCCACAGACCAGCCACCCGAACAACCCCACTTCCACAGACATTCCCCTTCCCTTAACTGTTTCTCTCTCAACAGCCCCTCACCCTCCTCTCTCAGCTTGTCCTCATCGGAGATCTAGCCTATCCACGGTCTCCCTCTGCTCTCCCATCTGCACCACCTTAGCCTCCCTGCTTACCGGCTTCCGTAAAATCCACCCGAAAGACAGCCAAGAAAGGGCGAAGGGGTAGAAAACCGAGACTTTAAAGGCGCCGATCTCCCAGTCATAGCAGTGGTAGGAGACACCGCCGGTGTAGAAATGAAGGAGGAGAGGAGAATTCGCCGATCTAGCCATCCATACGTCTGGCCTATGGCGGTGCGTGCACTAAACCCGACTCCAGATCAGCAGATCTAAATGGAAAGCAGAAGAAAAGCAATCTACAAAAAAAACTTAAAACAAACTGCTTGTGTTTCTCTTTTATTGTTGCAGGTCACGGTGAAACCATTCCAGACCCCCTGTTTGTTGGACTTTATTGCGGCGGTGCGTGAACCCACGCGCCGTCTATGGCGGCGACACGTGGAAAAGACATGTCGCCACTGTTTCCGTGACCCAGAAGCCTTAACTGTTCCCGAGGCTTTTTTTTTTAATTTTCAGATGTTGATGTGTATATTTATATTACTGTTGTTTGATTTATTTTGAATTGTTTTTATTTTGTAACATGTAATTATGGGTGTATGTGTAAAACATAGTAGAAGTGAATATGTGTTTGTTTGTTTTATGGATGTTTTTTATGATAAAACTGCAAAGACAAAATAAGAATTTATATTTTGATTTGCTCACGGTTAAGGATTATGAACTTACATGTAAGTCGTATTTTTAATATCCAATGAAAGAACAAAATTTTTAAAACTTCTTTAACAGAGCAAAACCACAAAGTAGTTTACCTTAGGTAGGGTGCGCTAGGGGTGTTAATATCTTCCCTAGCCACAATCAGTCCCTTACCCGTGAATCTTTGACAAGACCAGTACATTCGGGTTTCCTAGTAACCCTCAATTAATATTAGGTGGTGACTCCTAAGACCCCAAATCAAGCAAAAAACAAACGAAAATCGCCAACAGATGCCACGCGACAGACGTGCGACACTAACCACCCGAAATCATGGATGGTTAAGGAAGCATCACAGTTCTAGGTGGTAGACATGAAATTAGTTAAGGCAGAATATCCAAGGATTTTCCAGTAACATAGCCAACAATACATAGTCTCCAGATATCCTTATTACTTCCTATATCTTTAGCTAACAGAGAGCAGGATTTAGCACTAGTGAACACAGGAAAGTGAACAAGGGGAGGACCCGAAGAAAACATAGCCCTCCATTTATCAATGGAAGGCTTGTATGTACCTGGAGTGGGAGGACCAGCAGAGGGAGCTGAGGTTGACCCATGTGAAGGACCCGAAGAGGAAGTGCCTCCAACAGCAGGGTGGAGACCAGTGGTAGCACTAGTAGGGGAAGCAGCTGCTAAAGGAGGGGATTCAACACAGTATGGAGTAACATCCAAAGGAGTCAAGATCCCAACAGGCCTAGAAGCTAAGTGACATCTCACGGAGCTTGGAGCTGGGAAGGAACTAGGACCAGATTCAGAGTTATAGTCCAAAACCAAAGTAATCAACCCACTCATCCTCAGGAGTATCATCCACAGAGAGGACCTCAACCAACACCTGTTATGGAGCAGCAGAGTCTGACGCATCGCCTAAAAGACCCTGATCTGCCTTAGCAGCACGACCAGGAGAGGGAGGCAGGGGTGGAGACACCACCAGAGCAAGAGCACTCGTAGTAGGCACAATAGGAGATTTCTCCCGATTCAAAGATTGATTGTGCTTGTTTTGATTGTAGTGGTGGTGCATCCTGATAAGATAGATCAAATCGAAAATAACACTTTTTAGCAAAGTGTCCGGATTACCACAAATTTGGCAAATGATAGGAGGTTGATTGCTATTTTTATTGGATGAATTATAGCCACCACGATTGCCACGCTCCCTGTCACGAGAGCTGCCACGTCCATGTCTTTGAAAAGGGTACTATAACTGTGCAATATTTGCAGTAGGTTGTTGGACGGCATGAGTGAGTTGATGCCGTGAAAGGCGATCTTCAGAGGTCAGCAAAAGGGAATAGATTTCTTCAATAGTGATACTATCAGTGCGTGCTGATATTGATGCCACAAAGTTGTCGTATTCATTGAAACCTGCAAGAATATATGTTATGATATCATCATGACTTAGTGGTTGTCCAGCAACAGTTAATTCATCGGCGAGCCTTTTGATGAAATGAAAATAGCAGGTGGCAGACTTGCTGCCTTTCGTTGCAATTGCAAGTTGTGTGCGAATTTGCAATATGCGCGCACGAGATCGTGATGAGAAAGTGTCATCCAAAGCATTCCAAACAGCCTTGGAAGTTGTATAATTAACAACTTGAGCAAGAACTAGTTCAGACATGGAAGTCATAAGGGTGCTTAGAATGAGGTTGTCTTGACAAACCCATTGAGAGTAAACTGGGTTTAGGCATTCAGAGACAACAACAGTTTCAGGGTGAGAAACAGAGATGATTTTAGGTGGTTTGGGGATGCTACCATCAATATAACCAAAGAGATCTTGTCTTTTGAAATATGGTACCAGTTGTGCTTTTCAGAGGAGAAAATTGTCATGATTAAGCTTGAATGTGACAATGGAAGGCATGGAGATGACATAAGGGTGGGTTGGTGTTGCAGGAGAATTTGAGGAAGACATTCTTAGACGTTGGTCTTTTATGACTCTAATACCATAAAGGGAATTCCAAAACAATGGATTTGAGAAAAGTACATGTTTTTTTATTATTAAAAGTTATGTGTACATACAGCTTATATAGCATTACAGTAACAAAGGAATTGTAATGAAAATATTTATTCAAGCTGATAACAGCTGTGCAATTTAATATGATAAGATCACAGGATCGTATCTTATTTAATTTAGGCTCCAGATATGTTGTTGTGATCTGATAAATATTCTTCTGTTGTTACATTCACGGAGGACCTCATTATCATGATTGCTTGTTATGATCCCTTGGAACTTCAGTTGTTGCATTCACGAGTTGATCAAGTTCTTGATTTTCATCCTTGATTTCAGTAACCATAACTTGATTATATACAAGGAAGAGCCAATTGAATCCTATGGGACAGTTTTTTGTTGAGAAAATATCCTTAAGGAAACGAATGACATATAGAGTAATATGATGACAAAGAATACTACCGAAGATGTGAGAAAACAAGAATCTTTCATTGGAAAATTTTACCAATAGAAAATTATGGATAACAAAGATATCAAAACTCAAATTAATGAATAGCATAAGCTGCTAGAAGACATGAAAGCTGAAGGTATCAACCTTTCTGAAGGATTTATTGTTGGAATATTAATAAATAAATGAAAACTACCCAACTCATATAACGACTACAAGAAACAACTGAAGCACAAACATAGAAAATTATCTTTGATCGATCTCATAACTCGTATCATCATTTAAGACACAAATTAAAAGGAGTTGCAAGCTACTAGAAAAAAGGAGATAACCATCCAAGCAAACTTAGTAAAAGGGTATTCATATAAAAAAAAATATATGAGAATAATAATAACAACAACAAGAAGAAGTTCAATGACAACAAATCCAATATGTTCAAACCCGAACCTAACAATTTTAAGAAAAAGAGAATCTATTTTGTATGTGGCAAACCTGGCCACGTTGCACCTCAATGTCGAAAAAGAGTAAGAAACAACAATCCTCTTAAAATCAAGGTCAACATGGTTGAGGGAGAAGATATCATTATTGCAGTTGTTTCTCAAGTCAGAATGGTGATCAATGAGAAAAATTAAGTGGTAGGTTCTAGTGCTACTAGGCACATATGTGTAAATAAAGAGTTCTTCTCCACTTATACACCTTTTAAGGATGAAGAAGTGGTATGCTTTAAAGATTCAAGAACTTCAAATGTTCTTGGTAAAGGAAAGGTCTTTCTGAAATTGACTTTAGGCAAGACATTAACTTTGAATGAGGTGTTGTATGTCCCTAATATAAGAGCAAATTTGGTCTTTGTGGCTTTATTGGGAAAATTTGGGATCAAAGTATCATTTGAATATGATAAGATTGTAATGACTATGAATAATGTATTTGTAGGGAAAGAATATTGCAACCATAGATTTTTTATACTCAATATTGCTAATGAAATGAATGAAAATGCATCTTCTTCTACTTACTTGCTTGACTCCATTAATTTATGGCATGCTAGATTAGGACATGTCAGTTTATCTTATCTTAAGAAAATAAATTCTATTGGTTTAATTTTTTGCTTAATTCTTCATCTATAAATAAATGTGAAATATATGTTAAAGCTAAAATTACTAAGAAAACATTGTATCTGTTAAAAGAGAAACTGAATTACTTAGCTTAATACACAAAGACTTGGGAGATTCAAAACAAACTATGATCAGATGAAGCAAGAAATATAATGCGATCTTCATAGATGATTTTTCAAGATATACAAAACTTTATCTGCTTAAAAGTAAAGATGAAGCTTACAACATGTTCTTATTATATATAAGAGAAGTAAAAAACCAATTAAATAAAAAAAATCAAATGAGTTAGATCTTATAAAGGAGGTGAGTATATTCTTATGAATAACTATTATGAAATGGAAGGTATAATACATGAAGTTATTCCACCTTATTCACTTGAGTCTAATGAGGGGTAACTGAAAGGGAAAATAAAACTTTAAAAGAAACTATGAATGTTATGCTAGTTAGTTCTTCAACACTTGATAATTTATAAGGTCAAGCTATTTTATCTACATGTCATTTACAAAATAGAATTCCATATATAAAAAAAAAAAGTTGGTTTAACACCTTATAAATTATGGAAATGTTATTCTCTTAATTTAAAATATCTAAAAGTGTGGGGGTGTCTAGCTAAGGTTATGTTAATTGAACAAAAAAAAAATAGATATGTTTAAAAACTTTTGATTGTATGTTTATTGGTTATGCTGGAAATAGTGTTGCATATAGATTTCTAGTTTTAAAAAGTGATGTGCTAAATTGCAATACTATTATTGAAATAAAAAATGCAGAATTCTTTGAACACATTTATCCATTAAAAAAAAATTGCATGCACCTATTAATGATAATAAAATTGATGAAACTCACATTGAGAAAGTGAGAAGGAGTAAGAGACAAAGGAAATAAACTTCTTTTGGAAATAAGTTTTTCACTAATCTAGTATATAAGGATCCAATGACCTACTTTGAAGCTGTCTCTTTTTCTGAATCTTTGGTTTAGCAATTAAAGTTGAAATTGATTCACTTTTACAAAATCAAACTTGGAAGATTGTTGATTTGCCCGTAGGTGCAATACATATTGGTTACAAATGGATGTTTAAAATAATTCCTAATAATTCTATAGATAAATACAAAGTAAGATTAGTTGCAAAACGTTTTACTCAAAAACAAAATGTGGATTATTTTGATACCTTTTCACTTGTAACTAGAATTTCTTCAATTTGTATTTTAATTGCTTTAGCTTCTATTCATAACCTTTTTATACATCAAATGGATGTTAAAACTGTTTTTCTAAATGGTGATCTAGAAGAAGAGATAAATATGTTACAACCTTGAGGTTGTACACTTCTTAGACAAAAGAATAAAGTTTGTAAGTTTAAAAATTATTATATGGTTTAAAGAAAGCTCTTAAGCTATGGCATGAGAAATTTGATCAAGTTGTTTTAAATGATGGTTTTTCTCTGATTAGTGTGAATAAATATATGTATACTAAGTCTATTGATAATGAATACGTAATCATTAGTTTATATGTAGATGATATGCTTAGTTTTTGTACTAGCATGAATGTTATGCATAGCACTAAACATTTCTTAACCTTTAAATTTAATATGAAAGATATGGGTGAAGTTAATGTAATATTGGATATTAAAATTATAAGGAGAGACAATGGTATAATGTTAACACAAAAACATTATATAGAGAAACTTTTCAAGAAGTTTGGTCACTTTAATATGATACTTGTAAATACTCCTTATGATGCTAGCACTTAATTAAAGAAAAACAAAGGTAAAGTTATTGCTTAGCTTAAGTAGATATACACACAATCTCAATCATGAGCATTGAACGGAAATAGTCCAACTAATAAAATATTTGAGAGGTATCATGGACTATGATATTATATATATTGGATTTCTCATTGTATTAGAAGGATACAATGATACTAACTTGATTTCAGATTCAGATGAGATTAAATCCACTAGTTGTTATATTTTTATTCTTTGTGGTCGTGCAGTGTCTTGGAAATCATCCAAGAAAAATTTAATCATTTGATCTACCACAGAGTCAAAATTTATAGCTTCAGAATCAGTAGGAAATGAAGCTGATTGGTTGAGGAAATTTTTAACTGAAATTCCATTGGAAATAAAACCAACACCTTCTATATCAATGCATTGTGATTGCCAAGCAACAATATCCATTGCTAAGAATAAATCTTTCAACAATAAAAATCAACATTTTCAATTAAAACATGATGTTGTAAAGCAGCTGCTAAAAGATGGAATTACTTCAATTGATTATGTAAAATCAGAAATGAATTTGGTTGATCCTCTAACTAAACCACTTTGTAGAAAAATGATATTAGAAACATCGAGGGGGAAGTGGACTAATGCTTAAATGACAAATCAAAATGATGGTAACCCAACCTATATGATTAGAGACCTCATAAATTAGGTTTATATGGGTAATAACAAAGTCATTTGTGATTTTATAGCATTATAAAACAAGTCTTTTTTCTATGATGTGAGAATAGTGCTACTTTACAATTAAAAAGAGGATGAACTACAAAATTCTTAATGAGTTCCATATTTCTTATGGATAGTGTTCAAATTGCAGTGAACACTTGATAAAATCACCTATATGAGTGTAGAGTGGGGTTGCTCCTAGAAAATACTAGCAAAATCTCTAGAGCACTTATAAACAACCAGGCGCGCGCATGGCCTTTTAAGCACAAAACCAAGTCAAACAACAAGAAATTGTGGGGGTATAATGTGATTAGTGAGATACCTAACTTACAATATGAATTTTTGGTTCATAAAAATTAAAAATTTCACCAATAATTTTGTAAGTTAAATCTCATTCTTTATATGATCTGGTTCATAGTCCAAAAGACACTAGGTTAGATGCATTACACTCAATAGATAGAATTTCAGCAAGTATATTCTTATTCCAAAAATCTTTTGAAATATATAGGGGATTGTTGTAAATAATGAAGACTATTTCAAAAGTTATTATCTCACATTGGAAAAATACAATTTTTTTCTTGTGAGAATAAAGTATAGGCTTTTTATCCTATATTGAAAAATTAAAACATTCAACTAGCGTTTATATAGTAAATTTTGATATGGAATAGTAACCAATGAGGAAATGTTAGTGGGCTCGCGCGCATAATGTTGAACCGAGCAAGAGGAAAACCGATTATTACCCCCTTGCACGTGAGGCAATGCCTATACATTTTAAACCTTTTGTCTCCAGCAATAATTTGTTCTTTGGCCCTTAAACTGAAACAGTAATTTTCCAGGAATTAATTTTTCTAAAAGTCATATAACAACCACAATTTTTAAACACTATGCATTAATTTTTATTATTGTTATATAACAACTATTTTTCTAACAACTCTTTTATTTTAAAAAAATTGTTCCTTACAAATGCTCTTTAATTCTGTTATTTATTTTCTTCTTTGCTATTACAAGCTAACAACCTATATAAGGACCATGCACTATGTGAATAACAAAAAATAAGAACCTGAGCCAGAATTTTTTACACTTGAACTTGCTGGTTTTAATTTCACTTCTTCTCTTGCTATTTCTGCTTCCCTCATTATTTTTTAAGGAAGAACCTATTGAATCCTGGGGGATAACATTTTGTTGAGGAAATATCCTTAAGGACAGTGTTTATACACGTCTCGGGTTTTGTTTGCTATTTTATTTTTTTTATGTTCTTCGTTCCTGATTTTAATTCCAACAATTATTGTTCACAATTTCATAAATCACTATAGATTGGTGCAGTAATTATTTTTAAAAAAATTAAATTTGATCCTCGAACTTTTATTTCGCATCATTTAGTCCTTTTGAGCCCAAATTAGCTCTCAATTATATATTTGTTTGTACGGAAGGTTGAATTCAAAGACAGATGACTTAAGTTAAGAAAAAAATAGGTGAAACAAGTGGCATGGTAGATTTGAAATTTATCGTAAATGCTCATTTTTGTCACTCCATCTTTTAGCTCTTAGGTAACTGATCCCTTTAGTTTTCAAAAATTCAATTTTTGTACCAAACTTTATTTTTTTTTCATTTTTTTTGTGGGAGGAAACAGAGGGACTCACTGGATTCCAGTGTTGCGAGAGAAAGTTATCATTGGTAACGATTCTTACCACTAAAATGATCGATTTTTTTGTCAAATGATTTCATATGATGAGAGGAGTTCAAACTAGGTGTGTTTTTCTTTACCTTAAAAGTGCGTCTAAAAAACATATCTAAGCTTTGGGAAGATTTTTTTGTTTCAAGTTGATTTTGGGTTTTGAGTTGTTTTTTGGCTTTCTTTTTAGGTAATAGATTGGTTTAACAAGGTTTTTGGAATGCTTTCATAGTGCTTTAGGTTAAAATGAGTTGAAAATGAGTTTTTAGGTGAAAACAACTTGAACGCTACTTTTCTGACCACCACAATAAACCAAAACCTAAGAATCCAAATGACACATTATCTATGATTTTTCAAAAGAAATTGAGCTCCCTATTGACTTAAAAAATAAAAATAAAAAGCCCTTGTGTGAGACATTTCTTGATGGGTCAAGCGCTTGGCCTGGCTTACCAAGCCAAGCAGCGCCTAACCTCATTCTTTTCTGTTTTGTTTTTTTTTTAATTAATATCTTTTGATATGTCTTTTTTATATATATTTTTTAAGTTTATGTTTTAATTAATACCCTTTCTTTGTGATTTTTTTGACTTATTTAGATTTTTTTTAAATTGCGATAATTGTTTTAATTATATTGGGTATGTTTAATTTTTAAAGATGTCAATATGATTCATCTGTAATTTTTTTATTTTATATAGATTAAATTTATTTTTTAAAATTAAAAATGTTTTATTTTTTATCATATTTTTAATACGTGCAGGCTTAGATAGTATTTATTTTCTTTGATTTTATTCAATAAATTTCATAGTATTTTTTCCAATGAAAGAACATTTTTTTTTTTTGTTTTTATTTATCGTCACTTTCTTTTTCAATTGAATTATCATGATCTCATGATCTAGGACGCACAATAGACATGACCTGGACATATCTTATGTCGAGGTCACGTGTTTCACGTGATAACTCAGCTTTGTTTAGGGCAATTTTTCTTATTTGTTGTTGTTACCATATTTTTTATTGTATTATTAAATTCATCAAGATTTAACCTAGTTAACGAATTTCTCTAACTTCTTTAAAAACATAATTGTCTCCTTTTTTTTTTTGTTAAAACAATTTTAGTTTGACCTACAGCATTGCGCGAGCCATTAATCTAATATTATAAACTAAAAGAGATAGAGGTTTTATTGTAGCGTTTTTATTGTCCATCGTCATCCCCTCTCATATCATTGTAGTGAATTTTTACTGTAGTAAATATTTTGAAAATTTTTAATTTGGTCCTCTAACATTTATTATGAACAATTAAGCCCTTTTCAGCCCAAATTAAAACCCAATTGCATTTTTTTTTTTTTTGAAGGAAGGTTGAATTGAAAGATAGTGGACTGAAGTGAAAAATATGAGTAAAATAGATGGCGTCTTTTAAATTTGCAAATTTCATTTTAGTCCCCCATCTTTTAGAATCAAACTTCATTTTCCACTTTTTTTAGTTTTTTTAAGACAAAGAGGGGGTCAACAGATTCTAGTGTAGAGGAAGAAATTTGTTGTTAGCGATGATTTTGGCCACTAAAACATATGATGAGGGGAGTTAAAATTAGGTGTTGTTTTACCTTGAAAACACCTACAAATAGTTTAAAGGTCAGGAAGATTTTTTGTTTCGGGTTGAAGGTTTTAGGGCTATTTTTTGTGTTTTTGGAGACCATGAATTGGTTCAACAATGTTTCTACAGTGTCCTAGATATTTTGAGTAAAAAATGGATTGAAATGAGTTTTTAGGTCAAAAGAACAACAACCTTGTTTTTTTGGCCAACCAGTTGCTAGATTCTAGGAAGCTCCATAAGACGTGTCGTATTTTTTTTCAAGCCTTTTCTTGCTCTACCAAATGCTTGGCCTAGCTTACCATGCCTAGCAGCGACCTCATTCCTTCTTTTTTTTTAATTTTGAATTCTTTTAATTAACATTTTTTTATGTTTTTTTAAATAATTTTTAAATTTATATTTTAATTAATACTCATTCTCTATAATTTTTTTGTCTTATTTAGCCTTCTTTAAATAATGATTATATATTTTATTATATTGAGTGTGTTTAGTTTTTTAAATTGCTGATATGATTCATCTGTAATTTTTATATAATTTTTATATAGATTAGATATTTATTTTTTATAATATTTTTAATATGTGCAACCTTGCATAATATTTTCTTTTTTTTATTTAATAAATTTTATATGTGTGTCTATTTCTATTACAAATTGATTTAAATAGAAATATTTTTTAAACACAATCACGTAAATGACTCATGTTACGATATTAAATATCTTAATCTACATTTGTCTCTTAATTTTTCCAATTATATTTTAATTTATCGTTAATAACATTTTTCATTTATTTACACAATGGTTTGTGATTTATATAATTTGATGCTTGCATAAGTTTTTTTATTTATATTTATGATTTTTTAATGTAAAAAAACAGTTGAAAAATTCTACATGTTTAATTTTTATCACGTATTGGTTTTTTTAGTTTCACATTTCAATCCAAGTTAATAATGCATTGTTTTCTTTTATTTTGGTCCTTATTCTTTTGATTTTTTTTCTTTTTGTTAATGTTTTTGTTCTTTTTAATTTAACTCTCAAATAGAAAATTTATTATTGCCTTTTAATTTATTTTAAATTTTGATTTTAACCCCCATTCTTTTAGTTGCTTTTTTTTATTTTGGATTTTCTTGTGTATTTTTTTTTCAATCTCATCCTTCAACGTTTCATTTCATAGAGATTGGGCTTCGTGATTTTTTCATGTATTGTACTTTCGATCTGATGATCCTAGTTATGGGTTTAAAAAGTTAACAGGGGTTGACATCTTTTTTTTTGTTTTATTTTCTTTTCTGACATCATTGTTCGACATTGTTTTTTTTTTAAGAAAATTAGCTTTTTGGTTTTTTTCAATTTCTTTTTCTATCGAATTATCCCGACCTCATAACTTATGATACAGGTTTGTTAGATTAATTTAGACTAGTCCACCCTTTAGTGTCCAGATTACATGTCTATTGTATTGTCTCGGGTTGGCTTACACTAGTTTTTTTTACCCTGCTTCATCCTTCCATGTTTAATTACCTAAAAATTAAACAACATCGTCTTTTTTTTTTCTAAATAAATTTTTTTTTTCAATGTTATCATGATTGATTATATATTCTTGTTATTTAAATAAAACCAGTTTATTTAATTGGTTGGATTTCTTTTTAAAACAAATACACTTATAATATCTAAATATTTTATTAAAAAAATAATATGAACCCCGCAGCGCAAGCCCTGCTCTTAATAGACTATTGAATATTATTTTAAAGACTACTCGACACAACTACATGCTGATGGAAGGCAGCATGGGTGGGATTATGGGAACCAAATTAATGGACGATTGCATGCATCCTCATCTTCCTTTCAGAAAATTTTGCCGCACTTATGAAATTATCCTTCTCAAAATATTTTCTTCATTGCCACACTTAATGGTGTTTCTGGAATAATTGTACT
>Ga0307513_10006831_pt1 | contig 14868 bp, 16 predicted proteins | sample 15_EM_MG_FD_202174 | JGI IMG/M metagenome (GOLD analysis project Ga0307513, IMG submission 202174) | Populus trichocarpa ectomycorrhiza microbial communities from riparian zone in the Pacific Northwest, United States - 15_EM | ecosystem: Host-associated > Plants > Roots > Unclassified | place... | reverse complement strand
CCCCCCCCCCCCCCCCCCCCCCCCCCCCCCCCCCCCCCCCCCCCCACCAACCCCCACCCCCCCCCCCCCCCCCCCCACCCCCCCCCCCACACCCCCACCGCCCCCCCGACCGGGGGGCGGATCATAAAGTAACCTAAGGACTTGAACGCACCTCTCGAACTGGGGGCAATAAGAACCCCTTCTACAAGAATAGCAAAGGATGACATTTGAAGGTAGTTGGAAGCAAAGATCTAAATAAAATGATAGAAAAAGGAAGCAAAAGGGAATAGAAGTAGAAAATAAACTAGTACTGGTACTCCCGTTTCCGACTTCTGAGTAATAAAGACTCACAGCTGAGTTGAAGACGAAAACTCCTATACAAAGTTCCTGCGATTTTTGCTTGCTAGGACATTAAAGAACCCCTCCCTTCAATCCCCATTTCAGACGCACCGATTTAACCCCCCCCCCCCTTCCAACCTCCCGGGTTCGATTACCGAAGGCCTTCCTCGCAATACCGGTATTGGTTTACATGCTCAAACTGAACCGGCGTGTGACGGGACTCACTGCTAAGATAGCCCGAGATCTGTGTCACTGTTACCTTCGTTCCTGATAACTGCACGTCTTTAAGTCTCTTCTCCTGGTAAACAAGACTTGTCACCCCCACTGAGCCTGAATTCATTCTACCGAGGTATATACCTCTGCTGCGAGATGGACTCGAGCACAGGTTTCTTTGACTTCATATTCTCAGACAATCCGAAGGATTCCAAAGCCGCGTACGAATCATTAAGTTCCAGACCATACCAGATCTTTGACCTCCTCCTGAAGGAAGGGCGTTTCACAAATTTCTTCTCAAGAATTGAAGTTTACGGAAACAACTTCGCTACCTTGTTAAGTCAATTTCCTAGCTTCGAAGAAGATGATTACAGTGCCTCGTTATTACGGGAGATGATTAGAGCCTTTGCTCTCTCATTACTTGCTGAGAGGTTAGATGACATGAGATCTAGGAGTGCAGTTGCGAAAATCGTCCTCTCTGTGGTGAAATTATCGGGTTTAAGGAGGACATTAGGGCGGTTTGGTGTGAGATTAGGAGCTCTCCCGGGGATATTGAGGATATTGATTGCGGAAGGGCACATAAAAAAGCTAGCCCAAACTCACAAAGGGTGCTTTGAAGATCTCATCTCTGAACCACAAGCCAGGGAAAAGTGGGTTGAATTTATTATGGAACTCTGCAAGGAATGTAAGACGCATAGGTCGAAGCCTGAGGCAACCGGTGCCCTAGAGCTGGCAAAGTTCATCCGGACTGTTCCTTGTGAATTCTGCAATTCTAACGTTTCTTTTGATTGCGGACTCACCGACGGCCCCGAGGGGGAACCTACGCGAGGCCAGGGTTCGTCTTTCGGGCTAACCATGGAGTCGAATGTGTTCAAATACCTCTTGGGCGAGCCTCTTGGGCCATGGAAGATTGTTCTTTCTCAACAGGCCATGGAGGATCTGGGAACGGAGAACGCGCAAAGTACTTGTTCCACTAAAGAGAGGCCTTTTTTGTTTTAGGAATTGCTAATATTAGTTAGATAACTTCGAGAATGTTCGGCGAAAGTTCTCCGAGCTCGCTTCCGGAGACTGGGCTGGAAAAAAAATCGTCCACAGGGCAAAGTGGGACAACTCACTGAGTTATCGAATCCCATTATTCCAAGCCTTCTACAAAACCCAGCATTTTATACTATGGCAAATCGATACGGCTTTTGATGAAAGGTTTGGCGAGGGTTACCAAGTTATAAAAGGTTCGGATGTCTGTGAAACTAGCCTTGTGGGTAGAGAACTAACGATGGGTAACCGCGGTTTAGTATGGGCTGTTGGAAACCTTAAAAATGTGGGTATTTGGTCCCTGAATGATGTAGGTAAGAGGATATTAAGATGTAGTAGCTCGATAGGATTGGTGTGCAGATTCATCGGGAACAACAAATCTACACGAAAGAACGAGTGGAAGCTTGTAACCGGAGTGATTTGGATGGGTCACGGGAGATTAGGTATCCAGTGAGGGTATGCTTGGATGGCGAGGAAATTGGTGTTATGGGGGTTGATGGCATTAGTGATGAGGATTTCGATGATTCGGCTCAATTAGGTAAAGAAGTCAAAATAGTCCTACTTGAACTGTTGCATGAGGATGCTAAATTCGCGGCCAATAGCAAAATTTTATAGTCTCACTAGCACCGTACTGGACAACATTGCTTCTACAGCTGGACGGGTCGCATACCCTGTCGACATATCTGGGGAGGAGGCCGCAGTAGTGGATCACTTCCTGACCCCAGCGTTCATCCTTGGGAGAAGCGGGACCGGGAAAACCACATGCTTAGTTTATAAGCTAGTAGGAAGGTATCTGTTTAGCAGAGAGAATGTGGGACCCTTGAGACAAGTATGTGGTTACTAGGTTTCTGAGATTGGATCATGGATTGGGGGTGTAACGTCGACCACTACGCTAACAATGATAGGTCTTGCTCACGAGGTCAAAGAGATTGGTGTTGAAGTTAAGAGAAAATGCCGAGGGATTGCTTGAGGCCAAATTGGGTGAAAGGAAAGGGCCAAGTGGGGGTAATGATGCCAAAAAGGATCTTGATGATAATACGAGAAAACAATTTTTATCACTCACGGATGCCGATTTCCCACTGGTATGCACTTTTGATTGCTTGCTAAGACTCATTGAGAATAGTATCAGGTTTGTCGCTCCTCTGCTTCAAGTGTTGCGGTGTGGTAGGCCTACTAAGTCGCCCTTAGAGAACAGGAAATCCGGCGGAGGTACATAAAGATAGACAATTCTAAATATAACCGAGTAACTGACTTCGTGAAATTTAACATCGAGTATTGGGGGCGCCTGTCCCCAAGATTAAAGAGGGGTATTCCGGTAGATTCAGCATTTCTTGAAATAATGGGAGTCATCAAGGGATCAGTTTCGCAAGCCACAGAATTCGAGCCCTTATCTCGCGACGAATATTTAGGACTGCGCTGGAGATTGGCCCCAAGCTTTGCCTCGGAGCAGGAGAGACATACTATTTATGACATATATGAATGGTACGAGCAGGCAAAGAAGAAACGTGGCGATATCGATCAGGTGGACCGAATTATCAAAGTCATGAAGGCTTTGGAGGGATTCAGGTCTTCCGAGGTGCTTGGAGAGAGTGCGTTTGAACGGAAAATTAGAAGCGTAATAGACGAAATCTATGTTGATGGTTAGCAATTCTAGATCCAAAATGCTGGCTTGGGGGTATTAACAACAAACAGAGGTCCAGGATCAGCGAACGTCGGATATAGGGATGCTTTTGACCCTAGTGGGATCTCCCCGCGGTATCCATTTCGGTATGGTTCCCCCTGTTTTCCGTCCTCCTCTGGTGCTCAAGTCTCACCAATAATAGCGGGGGACACTGCTCAGTGTATATCCAAGGACGCTCTTTTCCGGTTCGCAAATGCGAAAGCCTTGTTTTATGAGCGTTTTAGAAATGCCACTAGCAGCGCTAGAGAGCTAAGGCCAACCTTACTTCCTTTATCACACAACTTTAGATCTCATAGACAGATTTTAAGCGTTGCCTCCTTAGTGATGCACCTCTTGTATAGAGGTATGCCGCCCTCCGGCCCACTTTACATTCTGTTACCATACTTATGAAGCAATTTAGGCTTTCCGGAATTGGTAGATGAATTACCTCCCGAGATTGGAGATAGACCCGGCCCTAGACCTGCGCTTTATGGTAACACCCCCGCTGCTGGAGCCACTCTATCTAGCTAATTTTTGAAGTCGGGAATAACATAATAGATGTCCTAAAGTTGGGTGAGAAGATAGAAAGTCCTCAGGAACCGGACGGAAAGAGCGGCAATTTCAATGAATACGGAGAAGCGCGTGTCATTCTGGTGAGGGATGAGGAAACCTGCGACAAACTTCAAGAGAAGCTTGGAAGGTCTTCCCTGGTATTAACTATTCTTGAGAGTAAGGGCATGGAGTTTGATGATGTTTTCCTTTATGACTTCCTTAGCACAAGCCCGTACAGCCATAAATTGAATATCTTGGAAGAACTATTCGAACGGAGGCATCACACTGGTAAGATTTACTTCGTAGAAAGGATTAATTTTGACAGGGGGCGGGACTGTGTCATGTGCTAACCCCTTCCAATTCTAAAGAGATATCTCCAGAAGATCATTTAGGACTGGGGAGAGAAGCCGGGAATGAGAATTTGAATAGACTCGAAGGGAGAACAAGACCGGGAGGCCAACATAATGCGTCTAGTTATCAAGGGAGCCATGCGGATTGGGTGAGGGAAAATATCGTGAGTAACCAACAGCCTATATCTTAAAAGAGATACTCATAGCATTACAGGTCCTCTGCTCAGAATTGAAGGTGACCAGATAGAAGTCAGCTCCTTGTTTTAGACTTAATTTATTTGCTAATCTCGTTCCGCGGTAAAGCATCTATATGTGGGAGTGACCAGATCTCGCAGCAGACTTTGGATACTTGAAAGCAATACAAGTATCTTAGGCCCAGTTCAGCGCCTGTTCAATCAAACAGCAACAAAGTTGCTACCGCACCGATACCCTAGTCCCATACTAGAAATTTTAACAGAACAGGATATAGAGGTATGTCCTGACATTGCGCACGATTGCCGGCTCGATTATCCACTCTGACATCCCTAGACTTCGGAGCTTCGTAAGCGGTTATCTACAGGAAGGGCGATCAGTGTCTCTCAGTGGAGAGAGATGGGTTATCAAATGATTGACGACCAAAAATACTCTAAAGTTCGCAAGTACATATTACCTTTTCAAAGTGCAAGACTCACTATTTCTATTTTAGGCTCTCCGCTGCTTTGAGGATGCTGAAGACCCTCACGGAATTGCATTGGCCAATGCATATATTATCGAGCAAAACGGACTCACCAAGAGAGCTCTAGGGTCGCTTGAACTGGCTAATCTTGATTTTATAAAGGCATCAGAATATTTCTTAAAAGCCCGCAGTATCGCAAAGGCGGTTCAATGCCGGAAGGAAGGAGGTGATCCAAAGGGGGCAGTTAGTGAGTAAATCCCGAAGGAGAACTTTGATATTAATGGCTTATGGTATAGAAATTCTTGCCGATAATGGAGCATATGAAGATGCTGCCTGGCTCTCAGCAGATGTTAGCTTGTTTTTACAAACCAGCGAGATATATACTAAACTCAACAAACATGAGAGGGCACTCGCGGGCTATGCTCGTGGGAAGCAATTCAAAAGGATGTTTAGTTATATCAGAAAGTTTATACCCGATCTCCTTTTCTGTTTAATTCCTGGAGCCCTGTGGCATAGTGGGGTCAGCTAACCACAGAGAACAGGTTTGAGTCAGAGATTGAGCCTTGCTGTCTGAAACAGTATGTACTGTTCGGTTACATAACCGAATTTGGAGACAACGACACGACTCCCAGCGAATTTGAAAAACGGGCCCTCAATCTTATTGGATCTCCAGAGGAGCAGGAAATGGTTTTGTCAAGATTTAGCCTGAAGAACAAGCTTTTTGAAATGTTCTGTACTAACAAGAAATACATGGAAGCCTACCAGGTTGGGATCGGTTCTGGGCTTGTCAGGAACTCCATCGAGTTGCTTAGTGAAAACCTCTTGTTAAAAAATCTGACTCGGGAACAGGGGGTCCAGCTCAACATGCTGTGTAAGTTTCTACAAGCAGAGCATATAGCAACCAATCTTTGGCCCAGAACCAAAGAAGATGGACGGATCCACAAGGTGCTGCGGGCAGCTGTCGGGAGCCCACAGATCAATTCGTTTGTCAAAATGTGGGAAGATATTAATCGGGGTCTCGATAGTTCCGCTCGGCGCGGGACCGGTGTAGAGATGGGGAAGTTTCGTGATATGCGGACTTCTGGTTATGTGGATATTCTGGTTTGCCCCCATAAGATGTTTATGCTTTGCTCGCCTCTAACTCGTCTGCAGGTAACGCGGAGCGCATGTCCGAACAATGATTTCCGGCTTCCGTTCGATCATATCGAGTGCATGTTTGAGGATTTGAGGATAATCTCTTCACATGGAAAGATTCCTTATTCAGCTCAACTCTATTGCGGAATTTACGAGCCACCTAGCCAGCTGGGCGAACACATCCTCCTGGAGTGGTCTCCACTTCGTGCTAGCTCTAAACAGCGACTCCCACCCAGGGTGGTGGATATTGAATCGCTGAGAGCCAAAATATTAAGACATATTTTCGGGGATGTCGTCCCCCCCCTTGTTTCCCTTAATGCGGGATTGCGGAAAATATGGAGTAAAAAGGCAGAACCTCAATTCCCACCCCTGTCGATACTATGTAGGAATAATCTCAGAAAATCCGGCCTGATCTAGTATAAAACCTTGCTTACATATAATCTAGCTGAGGCCTATTTTAAAAAAGTAGAGGTAGGTTCTCTTCATTGAAATTCTGCCCTCAGACCGCTGACTCACAGTGTACTAGTCGCTGGTGCGCCTTTGCCGAGTATTTTTAAATTTAGAATCCTCTTCATTGAGCGAGAGCAATAGACTGCCTCAATATTCCTTACCGCAGGATTGTGAGATCTTTGATCCTATCCCACCCAGATGTCTTCTTTTCTAATACGTCGCAGGGGATTGGACATTTTGGAAAGGAGCTGTTCTGGAGCAATTGGAGTTCAGGTCCTCGTTCGAGCAGAGCCTCGAAGTTCTGTCTCACATTAAGTCTGAACTCATCCCCCGAGGGGGGAAATATCACGCGTTATACCAGTGTTTGATCGAGGATGACACAACAGAGTATCGGATGGAACCTGCTCTTCAAAAGAGCATCGGAGCCTGTATGTCTTCGCTTTTGGGCCAATACCAAACATCGCTATTTCTAGGTATGTGGAACTATACACTAAGATTTTTGCAGACTTGTGCTCTAACAAGCAATAGACTACAAAGAGCTGTGGAGGTTTACCTTCCTGGACATGCGCACTCGGGTGGACAGGGGGAATTTAAGCCTCAAATATAGCTGGGAAATACTAACGCTAGTCAATCAGTTCATGTCGGAGACTGAAGCTGGAGATTTTCCGGGAAAATTTGTATGTTTGGTTCAGCTGCTCGCCTTCTAGTTGGTTTGTTAACTTTAGCATAGTGCGAGAATATTTTCGGGATCTTAGGCAATATGAGGAGAGCAACGAACTCCCTAAATTTTTACTCGGCCTCCGTCATTTCTCTTTACGAAGAATTGGCCTTGTCTTTGGTAAGTATGTGATCTGCATCCGGGATTTTGATATTAACGGAGTTAGATTTTCCTGGTACGGCCTTATGAGTTTCTTATTCCGGATTCCTGGCATCGTTTGTACTTCAAGAGATGGGAAAGAAAATATAGGTCACCTTCGGTTCTGGAACGCTTCCGGTACAAGCAGTGTCTAGCTAAAGTTTGTATGAGCTTCTGCGAAATGGTTATAAACATAGAAGGAAAGCATAAAACGGATGCTGCCTTAGGCCGGCGAAGCGTCACCATAATTGTTGTATGTCTCATCAACTTGGGTACCTTTTTTCCCCGACCGCGAGAGTATGCGGAATTATGGCGGAAGTCACAAGAGGTTTGCTTTTCCGCTTAGAAGAGACTTGGGAGTTGTGGTGTGCTTATTTCCTACTCAGGTATTCCGTTGTGCCAGGTTGAATGCTAGCGGTATCCTGGGGCTACGAGGGGACGCGCTCATAGGACGTTTAGCAAAAGTCTTCCTGGAGTACAAAGGGAAGGATTCAATCCGCCTTGTGTCGGGCTACCAAGGGTGGGTCGACTCTTTTGCCGGGATCTCATTGAAAGCAAACAGGATCAAAGTGGTGGCGAGCCGCCCTACAGCAGAGAGGAAAAGGCATCACTGGAAGCCGAGCAGGGACCAGCGCACGAGGGATCTCAACGCCGCACATATTTTGACTGCTTTTTGGAAGTTGAATGGCCGGAAATTTCTGGAGAAGATGAAGGAACATAGGAAGATGAAGGAACGTAGGAGGTACTTCGCCTCGCGGTACAAATATCCTAAAAATTGTTGTCTATCGGTGGATATGGGAGAGGATAGAAATTGGATGTATTGATGGCGGGTTTTTATCTTTCTATTTTTTTACCCTTCGAACTTAGGCCAGTTGGGTTAGCAATGAAGAACAATATTCCTATGTTTTAACCTCTTGGGCCGTAACCTTTAGTATCTGGTTGACATGTTCCAATATTAAGCAAATCCGCAAGGAATTGGCTAGGTGACTTCAGCCCTGTTTAGACGCCTTTAGTGCCGAGTTGCACTAGTACTTTTCACCTACCTGGCTAGGCTGATCAACATGACCCTTTATTGGCTCACGGGTCTTTTCCGCCAATCCCTTGCCACAGCCATTGCAGCCATGCGAAGCGAGCCGGTCACGGCAGCGGATCCTGGCCGTGACCAATCCTGATTGTAATAGATATGGTCGAGATTATCCGGTAACTTGCTACCCTCTACTGGACACAAATATATCTCGTACAGCGCTGTACTCACCCGTCTTCGCCAAGAATACCTCCGTGAGCCGAATATTTGGTGAGAGCTCCAGCAAAATACCGGCTGGCGGGGGTATTCTTGGTAGAGACGAGCGAGTACAATTCCACTCATTCCGGAGTATACGGTATTTGCAAGTGCTATGCCGCCGCCTCTCACCTCAAGAAATTTCCTAGCTTAATCAAGAGCCCACGATAAAAAATCTGAAAACCAAAAAGCGTGTGGACAGAAGTCAGGCTCTACAGCATAAAATAGCCCGGGAATACCAAGCATACCCGCCTATTACTAGTCTGCTCAACAGCAGGTTTCTAGAGCGTTTCTCGGTAGGAATGTTAGAAATTGACGGGAAGGCTTACAGTACATGCTTCGAGAGCGCCTCATCTAGGTCTTCCAAATAGTCCTTTTTTTACAAATGCAATCATATGCTCGGGCTAGTATGTGCTCTGCGGCACCGGCGGACCCCCGGCGCCCAGTTCAAACAATGACAGCCCCACGGCCTAATTTCAACGGCTGGCTCTGCGCTGCGGCATCGCAGCCCCCATCGCTAGTGTTTTCAGCACCGATGGCATCATAATTCCAGTAGTAGTAGGACGTTGTATCAAGGAGCGCAGGTACGGTAACCGAAAGCGTAATAGTATGGAGGAGCAATGAAGTGTGGACGTGTGAGTGCACAAAGGCATGAGCGGATGTATAGGGTTACCGTACACCTTAGTTCATAGGCACTCACATAGTGATATTTATCTTCTCACAAAGGTGTCCCGTACCCTGGACATGCTTTTTTCCTCTTGCCCGTAACTCTCTCACCCCCCGCCTCATATCCTTGCTTCCGTCCGGAGAAGAAATGTCTTAAAACCCTAACCCTATTACCCCCTCGCCCAAGCTTAAGGTCGAGCTAATTGGAATCATAGGTTATGATATACCATGCATACTACCAAGCGGCGAAATCGGGCTTATGGACCATACTGTAGTGCGGTGAGAGTTCTAACTTGAGTGTCCTTGTTCGTGTAAAAACCGAAACAATTGGGCATGGCGCTAGGACGTCCAGAATTCCCCCTTTGGATTAGGGGGAGAACACACCGCGGGGATTCTTTCAGCCCTGAGACAGTAGACCTTACTAGGAGAGGCAACTCCAACGTCCTAGCGTGATGCCCAATTGTTTCGGTTTTTACGGTTTTGTGGCGGGTGGCTCACGCCGTTAAAGTACGAGATACTAGTACCATGCCCGAGTAATTTGCTATAATATTATCAAGGCTACAGTTGTTATCCATTGAAGTTACCGCACTCCAGCTCCGGATCGCATCATGGGATACAATGTGGCTAACTTCGCACCTTGCGATTATTCTATCTCTTCTGAAAATATACGCGATGACGTATAGTATTGCTCTCACTTCGCTCCTCCCACTCAGATGGCATTCCTTGTATTTTCCCCGTTCCCACCACAAGTACAAGCACTAAGGCTACTGCTATCCTCCCCCCTCACCGAAACCCTAGCGATGTAAACTCAAATCTCTCACCATAGAGCTACCTTCACCCTTATTCATGGTGTATTCTATTTCTTTATATTTATTTTTTAATATAACATCAATACAAAAATTATATTAGCCGTGACCCAATACTTAGTGATATCACAAAACTAATGATGGTGTCTGGTAGCATCCCTCCCTTTCAACTTCGAATAATAGTCTCTCCGGGATGTGACTCGACATTACCCTTGGCCTAGGAAGTATTTTTCCGAAAGGGCTGTTTGGATACAACGGTTCCGTTCCGTCGCCTTATGCAAATGACCTTTTTCCTTCCGTTCCAACATTCTGAAACAACTGTTTCTACAGGCAAAATGGTCACAAAATGGAACAGTTGTCCCCCTCCGGTTTGCCAAACAGGCTCTCAGCATCGGTGATAGGGCCAAGCTTCAGGTTGAGTTGCTTAGCCACAAATTCCGTAACGTCGGTGTTATTATGCTGACCGTCAAAGCCCTCGTAGTTAGATCTGGATTCGTACAGGGCCGCGTCAACGGTGCTGTGCTCCAGCATAATAGACCAGTGAACACCAAGCCTCTCACTGAGAGATTGGCCGAGGGAAACCCCGGACTCGGGAGAGGTGTTCCTAAGGGTGATTGCGCGGGAAATTTCGTCGTTGGTGGGTGTCATAATAGGGACCTTCGGACTCCCAATTCGGTTATTTGAAGGAAATTTTTAAGTTTGCATTGTCCAGGAGCTTGTCGGTTTAGGGAATCCCTATGAAAAAACAGGTTTATGTTATCAGGAATCTCAGAAACCTTTTACCCCAGAGCAAGAAAAAATAGGGATCCCACCAGCCCAGCTCTCCACACTATACCTCTAAAGGAATGATAACCGTTCCGGCCAACTTACGGTTTGTTTGGATGTCAAGAGATTGAGATTCGTGAGATTGGCAATCCATGGATTGTGCAACTCTAAACGAGAGATTAGAATCTCATAGAACTTATTTTTTGTGGCGCTTAATAAAATAATACCATTGGCAGAAACATCATAAAAAGAAGACTTAAAGCGCTATGTGTTGCATGCAACGGGAACTTAAATGCTGATGAAAAGTCTGGGGTTGCAGTTGCTTGCTTTGGTGTAATCTCTGGAATTTTCACCTCCACAGGTAAAACTCAAATCGGCTAGATTGCAGGGATGCGGCAGGGATTACAATCTCTGAAAGATGGACATCCAAACACCACAAATATCTTGATTCTGAGAGATTGGCAAGAAACTGAAGATTTGCGTTGCAACCGCCAAGAATCTCACAAATATTTTGATATCCAAACAGGACGTTAAAAATTTCCCTTAAACAACCGAATCGGGAGTTCTAAAGGTCTCTACTATACGAGTAATTCCGTATGTCTTGAAAATCTTATCGCGGGTGTAACGAGCGAGGTTGGTATCTGTGGGCAAGGGGTGTACTAGTACATCGTACTGTACTCGGGCGAATCGGTAAAAAATGGGGGGCCTTAAAACAGGGCTTTATGTAATCTAACTGAACCAATGTGTGACAAGGCTCGCTGCTAGGGCAGCCTGAGAACTATGTCCTTGGTATGATACCTTTGTTCCTGATAACTGCACGTCTTTAAGTCTCCTCTCCTGGTAAACAAGACTTGTTACCCCCACTGAGTTCGAATCATTCTACTGAGCTCTATACCTCTGCTGCAATATGGAGTCAAGCACGGGTTTCTTTGACTTCGTGTTCTCAGACAATCCGAGGGATTTTAAAGCCGCATACGAATCATTGAATTCTAAACCTTATCAGATATTTGACCTCCTCTTGAAGGAAGGGCGTTTCACAAATTTCTTCTCAAGAATAGAAGTTTATGGAAACAACCTCGCCAACCTGTTAAGTCAATTCCCTAGCTTCCAACAAGATGATTACAGTACCTTGGTATTACGGGAGATGATTAGAGCCTTTGCTCTCTCATTACTTGCTGAAAGGTTAGATAGCACGAGATCTAGGAGGGCGGTTGCGGGAATCATCCTTTCTGTGGTGAAATTATCGGATCCAAGGGGGACATTAGGGCAGTTTGGTGTGAGGCTAGGAGCTCTCCCGGGGATATTGATGATTTTGTTCGCCGAAGGGCACATAAAACAGCTAGCCCTAACTCATAAACGATGCTTTGAAGATCTCATCTCTGAACCACAAGCCAGGGAAAAGTGGGTTGGATTTATTTTGGAGCTCTACAAGGAATGTAGGAAGCATGGGTGGAGGCCTAAGGCAGGTGGCGCCATGGAGTTTATTCGCACTGTTCCCTGTGAATTCTGCAATCCTAACGTTTCTTTTAATTGCGGATTCAACGACGGCCCTGAGGGGGAACCTGCGCGGGTCCGGGGCTCCTCTTTCTGGCTGGGCATGGAGTCGAATGTGTTCAAATACCTCTTAGGCGAGCCTCTTGGGCCATGGAAGATTATTCTTTCCCAACAGGCAATGGAAGATCTGGGGAAGGAGAATGCTCAGGGTACTTGTTTCACTGAACCGAAGTTTTGGGGGGAATTGCTAATGTTAGTTGTCTAACTTAGAGGATGTTCGGCGAAAGTTCTCCGAGCTCGCTTCCGGAGACTGGGCTGGAAAAAAAATACTTCATAGGGCAAAGTGGAACTCACTAAGTTATCGAGTCCCGATATTCAAAGCCTTCTACAAAACTGAGCATTTTATACTATGGCAAATCGATACGGCTTTTGATGAAAGGTTTGGTGTGGATTACCAGGTTATAAAAGGTTTGTCTGTGAAACTGGCCTCATGGGTAGAGAACTAACGACAGGTAACCGATGTTTAGTATGGGCTGTTGGAAACCCCCAAAATGTAGGTATTTAGTTTTCGAACGGTGTAGGCAAGAGGATATTAAGATGAAGCAGCTCGACAGGATTGGTGTGCAGATTCATCGGGAACAACAAATCTACACGGAAGCGCGAGTGGGAGCTTGTGATAGCGATTATTTAGATGGGTCGCGAGGGATCAGGTATCCAGTGAGGGTGTGGCTGGAAAGCAGAGAAAGTGGCGATATAGGGGTTGATGACCCTAGTAATGACGATTTTGGTGATTCATCTCACCTAGGTAAAGAGGCTAAAATGGTCCTACTTGAGCTGGTGTATGAGAATGCTAAATGCGCTATAAGTAGCCAAATTCTATAGTCTCACAAGTACTGTCCTGGATAATATTGCCTCTATCACCGGAAAGGTGGCATACCCGATCGACATATCTGCGGAGGAGGCCACAGTGGTGAATCACTTTCGAACCCCAGCCTTCATTCTCGGGAGAAGCGGGACAGGGAAAACCACTTGCTTGGTTTATAAGCTAGTAGGGAGATATCTATTTACTAGGGAGAATGTGGGATCGTTGAGGCAAGTATGTGGTTGCTGCGTGTCGGAGATTGGATCATGCTCTAGGAGTGTAACGTTGATTCCGCTAACAGCGATAGGTCTTACTCACGAGGTCAAAGAGATTGGTGTCGAAGTTAAAAGACAATGCGGCGGGGTTGCTGGAGGGAAAATTGGGCGGGGGGCTAACTGTGGGTAATAATCCTAGAGGTGGCGATCTTGATGAAAATACAAGAAAACAATTCTTATCGCTCACCGATGCGGATTTCCCACTGGTATGCACTTTTGATTGCTTGTTAACGCTTATTGAGAATAGTATTAGGTTTGTTGTTCCTCCGCTTAAGCAATTACAGTAGGGTAAGCATACTGAGTAACCCCTAGAGAACAGGAGATGCGGCTGAGGTACATAAAGATAGACAATTCTAGAAACATCCGCGTGACCGACTTCACGAAGTTTAGCATTGAATATTGGGGGCGCCTGTCCGCAAACTTAAGGAAGGGTATTCCGGCGGATTTGGCATTTCTTGAGCTCATGGGAGTCATCAAGGGATCGGTTTCGCGAGCCACAGACTTCGAGCCTTTATCTCGCGAGCAATATTTAGGACACCGGTGGAGACTCGCAAACTTTGCCTCAGAGCGGGATAGAGATGCTGTTTATGACATATACGAGTGGTATGAACGGGCCAAGGATAAACGTGGGGATATTGACCAGGCGGATAGAGTTATCAAAGTTATGAAGGCTTTGGAGGCATTTAGGTCTTCGGGGGTACCCGAAGATGGTGAATTCGAACGGAAAATCAGAAGTTTACTAGATGAAATTTATGTAGACGGTTAGAATTTCTTGATCCTAATAATTGGCATGGGAGTATTAAAAAAAGGCAGAGGTCCAGGATCAGCGAACGTCGGATATAGGAATGCTTTTGGACCTAGTGGGATCTCCCCGCGGTATCCATTTCGGTATGGCCCCCTCTATTGTCTGTCATTTCCTCTTGGCGCTCGATTCTCACCAATGAACAGCAGGTGATACGGCCCAGTGTATATCCAAAGACGCTCTTTTCCGGTTCGCAAATGCGAAATCCTTGTTTTATGAACGCTTTAGTCCCAACACCAGTAGCAGTGGAGAGCTAAAGCCGTTGTTGCTTCCTTTATCACACAACTATAGATCTCATAAACAGATTTTGATGGTTGCCTCCTTAGTGATGTACCTCCTATATCGAGGTATGCTGCTCCCCCGGGCGCTGTACTCTGTTATAATTCTTATGAAGCGATTTAGGCTTTCCAGGCTTGGTGGATGAATTACCTCCCGAGGTTGGAGACAGACTCGGTCCTAAACCGACTCTTTATGGTAACCCCCCTCCTACCGGAGCCCTCATTGTAGCTAACTTTTGAAGTTGGGAGTAACCTAATAGATGTCCTGAGATTCAGTGAGAAACTGGAAAATCCTCAGGGGTCGGATGACCAGAGCGGCAGGTTCAATGAATATGGAGAAGCGCGTGTCATTCTGGTGAGGGATGAGGAGACCTCCGACAAACTCCAAGCGGCGCTAGGAAGGTCCTCACTGGTATTAACT
>Ga0307513_10006830_pt1 | contig 14870 bp, 21 predicted proteins | sample 15_EM_MG_FD_202174 | JGI IMG/M metagenome (GOLD analysis project Ga0307513, IMG submission 202174) | Populus trichocarpa ectomycorrhiza microbial communities from riparian zone in the Pacific Northwest, United States - 15_EM | ecosystem: Host-associated > Plants > Roots > Unclassified | place... | reverse complement strand
TTGAAGCATTTCCAGACTCGATGACCTCAACAACTCCAGGCCGCAGGGGCTCGATTGAGGGAACGTGGTTAGCGAGGATACCCATGTCTCCGGTGGCAGCTGAGATGTTGACCTGGGTCACATCTGCAGAAGTGAAGATTGCCTGGTTTCTAGCTCAGAAACTCTTGACACGGAGGTTGGAAAAGTCGACGCGAACCTGGTGAGGAAGAACGAGCGATAGTTTTATCTTGTCGGCGACCTCCGCATAGCCACGACGTCCCAGTGGGACAGATTTTGGTGCGCGTCGAGCAGCCGAGGAAAGGAGTCGGAGGGCGGACATTATTGGTGGTAGAGGATGGCTTTCGGAAACGTCCGGATGCAGCCTCCACTTCCGCATGCGCGTCTAGTTCAAATTTGCTGGCGAGTTCTGCCTCGGAAAGCCTCCAAAAATACCCAAAAAATATCTACATCCGCATTACTGATATGATACCAAGTCTTTGCCATGGTTTTTACCCCAGGAAGCAGTCCTGGCTCCTCCATCCCTCGTTCACCCGGGAATGATTCGTGAAAAAGCGGGTGGTAAGAAACTTCCTCACGTGCGGTCTATATCCCTCAAAAGATCGTAGTCGATCTCCTCGCCCACTACCGAGTCGGATTTATAGGCTGGATGGGGCTGGACAAAATTCCGTATTCATGTTGCGTATCTCAGCAGGGCTCCTACAGTAACCACCCGGTTCCTGTGAAGGCCCAATTGCCATGGATAATGACAGGGACTGTGGTATTCATGCATTGACTATCTCTTGATTGTACAATCACTGTCAGGAATCAACTTAGTCGCGTCCTTCATCTTCCTCTTCATCCCCACTTTCGTCTTCACCTTCTTCTTCACCTTCATCTTCATCTTCACCACCAGAACCCTCCTGATTCTTGCTACCCTCATCGCCATCCCCTTTGGCAGAGGGGAGTCCTGTTAGACTCGGTTCCGCCATCACCGCATCAAGCACATCGCCCTTCGTAAGAGGATCATTTCGAGACCCTTCCGCACCCTTCTCGAACAACTTCGAGAGCAAATGCCTCATCTTCGATAACTCGTCCTGCACAGATCCGAGCTGCCCCTCAACAGCCTTCAACCTTTCCTCCGTCGAAACCTTAGACTCTTCAACCTTCTGGATGACCCTCACGAGTGTGTGCTTTCTGGTATGGGTATTGTTGAACGCAAGACAGTTGTACTCGCAATCAGCACAGACAAATTTCTCCTCTATACAAAAGACGCAGATGAGCGGGGGTAGGCGTGAAGGGAATTCCGTGAAAGCTTACTTGTACAGTCGACACAGTACCAGCAAGGCAATGATATCACCTTCTGACAGTGAATACACTGAGGCATTGGTTTCTGCTTTGTCTTGAGCTCTGAAAGGGTTTGCCGTGCGGCTTCGAGGGCCTCCTTAGCATTCTTCTCCGTCCTTGCAGTGTCGCGGTCGAAAAGGATGCGGTGAACCTTCAACATGTTATGATTCGGTGTGTGCGGAGTCTTCAAGCCCGGCCGACTCTCAAGTGTAACCACGGAATTAAGACACTCGGATTCCGAGCAGAAGTCTACTGTTGTCTTGTCGTGACAATCCATGCAAAGGACTCGCGATCCTCCGAGGGCAGCGTCACAGGAATCGCAGTCGTTGTTACTGCATTCACTGGAGTGAGCGGCATCCAGAAACCCTGCAAGAAATTGTCAACGTACTGGATTATAACCTTGCTCAGCTTGATCCTAATCAACGAGGCGTAGAACTGCGCATCAATTTCATAAAACGAAGAGAGGAGGTTGCTATATTCATCCGATTCGTCGTCGTCGAGCTCCTTCCCATAGTATTCGTCCCTGATCGCCAGCTGCATATAACGTTTCCCATCCTTGATACGCTTGAGAATATACGAAGGCGACCACGAGTCCCGTCGAATGCGATCCAGAATCACCGTCGTTGCGAATTTCCATCGTGCTTTTGCGTCAACTGTAGATGGTGCGGAGTAGAAGCGGACAAATTCTGGGTCGCGTTTGAACACGAACTCTCCTGAAGTACCATCTGATATCGTCATGGTCCCCCTAAGGGAGTTCTCCTCTGGGTCAAAGTGCCCCTTCATGCTGATATCCAGCCACGTAGACGCATAGGTCATCTTCAGATTCACCCCCACCTTATCACCCTCGAGAGGGCCTGTGGTCCCGGTGATGGTGAATGTCGTGTGGAGCCCTGAGTAGTAACGTCTCCCCGAGGCGGCAAGTGAATTCTCTCCGGTACCGCGGTTGAGTGTCCACTTTATCATTGGTCCAAAAGGATCCCCGTCCTCGTAAATGAAACCATAATACGTCCCGAGTCTATTTATCCAGTCAGTTTAATCCACAGAGGCGAAAAAAAAAACTCACAAAGCGTCCGGTCCATCAGTAGACGAGGAAATCGTGGGGGTGGGTGAATCGTACGCTTCGAAATCGATTTCATGCTGATTGGTAGTGGGGTAGTTCAAGATGCTCAAGGGGACTGAATCTGGATCGGGAATAATTTCCTTCCCCGCTGGGGTGGGATCCGGCAACGCTCGGAGCTTGTCTCCGTGGAAGCTGTTATCCTCGCTGGCAATGTTATACTGTAAAGTGGCGGTTAGATGGATCTAGTGGGACTTAGGAGTCTATGGTGCTTACCAGGCCTTTAGCAAAAGTGGCGAACTGCTCCTTAGGCGGTAAATTCTGCTGCTCGAATATTGCTATGGAGGCCGAGTAAGCTGAAATAACGGGTTGCGTGGTTGTTTCTCACCCCTGAGGTCACTGATCCTATACAAAGTGGCAGAGCAGATAAATTCGATTGTCTCCGAAGCGTCAGGGAGCTCAGAATCGTCTAGAACGTGCTTGCGAGCAAGGCTGATCCTCTGTAAGTCTCTCTTGAGGACAAGATACAACATAGGGAAAAGAGTCTGCTGGGAGTAAGTTGAGTGCAAGCCCGAGGTTGAGAGCAACCATACCGTCTCAATCCGCCCATTCCCTGAGATCAAACGAACTACATCATAGCTGTCGATGTCATATTTGATATCCTCCAAGTTCTTCTGCAGCCTTGCCTCTTCTGCAGCAACGTGGGATTTGAACTTTGCCTTGAGATCCTCCGTGCTCTTCCGCCATTTAAACGACCTTACGTAGATCATCACTTGCTCCCAGACGTCACCAATGTACCCGTTCACATCCTTCCGATTCTCCGGAAGGACTTCCTCGGATAAACGGATCATAGCATCGAAGATCTCTTCGATCTTCTCGCAGTAGTCCGTACAAGTTGTCTGCCAGCCTGGTAATGGTTAGTCAAAAACTGCCTCAACCAGCCTAACGGTGATAACTACCGATGGCCCAGTATGCCAACCAATGCGGAAGGCTACATTCCACGTGAACAGGTTGCACCAAATAGCGTTTCCGAAAACTCACCTCCAGTCTAGTGGTCGGGAGCGAGTGAAATCGTTGGCTTCCTTGACTGTAACGAAGCCGCTCGCGTCGTCATCAAAAGCCTCGATGATACTCCGGACATAGTTGACGCCAATGTACTGCAGTGCCCACCGATCCGAACTAGCAACACCTTCGCCATCACCCCCAGCTACCATCTCTGAGTAGTAGTCCTTCAGTGCAAGGACGAAATGTCTGGCTTTGACGTTCCCGCGCCACCCCTACATCCGTTAAGTACGAGCACAACCGAAACGATTCAAGCCACTAACCATGTCCTTCCAGATTTTATAGAGGTCCTGAAGGAGAAAGATGAACAAAATATCATAATCCGTTAAAAATACGCACCGGGTCTACGATGCGTTCATACGGACCCGCAGTTACAGCTGAGATAATCCTGTCTCCTTCTCGGGTAACAGCACGCTCGATATCCTCTTGGATCTGCCTCCTTTGAATACCAAACTTGCGATCGAAGAACTCCGCGTTTTTCCCAATCGCAACGGCAGGATCATCTCGGATCTCGTGTTGGATTTCCGCGAGATCGAACTTTTTAGTGGGTCTGTGTCTTTCCACCCCTGCTGGTACAGAAACCGAGGCTTCGGCGTCCGAAAGCTCCCTCATGACTTGTTCGTTGTCAATTACCGCGTCGCCGCCTTTCTGCTCGACGAGAACGGCTAGCTGTTTCTGCTCAGGAGTGACGAACTTCTGAAACATCTCCATCATCACTTCCATCCTAACCCGAGCTGTCAGTCGTTGACTAAACAACGTACAATCAGGAAACGCACTTCTGGCTGAGTTCCGCGGTTCTTTGATCAACCGTGTCAAGCTTTACGTTTGCTTCATCAACGCCAACAGCAGTGTGGATCGTCAGCGCGAACTCGAACTCTTTCCGCCTGTTTGTGAATGTTTCGACAAACTCTAGAAGTCGACCTTCCCATATCGGCCCGGCGAAGATTTTGACAAGTATCTTCTTCCTAATTCGTTGTCAGGAACGAGGAGATGGTTAATATGTAGCGAGTACTGACTTCAGGTAGGTATCACAGGTATTCGCACACCGCTTGATATCCTCTGCGACATCAAGACATAGCTTCTGCATCCGACCTTCGATTGTCTGCCCGTCGGGTGCCACCTTTTTAGGGTCCGACACATCTTTCAATCTATGGGATGTTCAAATGGGTAAACGATACACGGTTAACGGGGGACATACTGGACGAGAACGGCCATCATATCTTTCATCCTGGAAATGCATCGATGAGGTGTTATCAATATATATCACACGCAACCTACTCGGCATAAAGAGCAATAACCCTCTTATCGTTGTTCCGACGCTTCACCTCAAGCGTGTAAACAGCCTTGAATGCGAGGACAGCAACTGGGAAATCATCAATGAGAACTCGTATGGTCAAGGTTGACTGATCCATACCGGATATAAATGGATGCACTTTTGCGACCTCGTCCAGCGCTTTCATGAGGGCAGGAACCGCCTCCATGAAGGTGTTAACACCCTTCTCGATGGCATCGGCGATTTGTGGTGTGTTAGCAAGAGCCTTAGCCGGCACTGCGAGTGTATCGATCACAGCTTGTTGTCCATCTGAGAGCGTCACGGCGTTCTGTACCTTCTCTTTATAAGTGTCAGCATGCAATCGCTACGGATACGGACACGATCAACGTACCGACCCTATTGAGGAACTTCTCTACGCCCTGCGCTTGAGGCAGTTCCGCATTCGCTGCACTCCAAGCTTCCCTCATGGCATCGAAATATTGGGGAACATTGGGATCCGTGACGGTCTGTATCTCGGGAGGTATTTTTTTCACAGTCGTAGGGGTGGCATCGGGGGAATCTTCAGACGAATCCTTCGAGGAAAACTTCCTGAAGAATTTTGGAGTTGGCATCGTGAGGGGCACAAGAGAGGTGGGATGAGTCCGAGCGCATTTTGAATGTGTAAGCTAATGATCATCAGTGAGCGCCCGCGGGATGTGGAACGCCCATGCAACGGGGTATACGTAATGGGCGCAACATGAGATCAAGGGATGTACTTAGAAATTCTTCATGTGCGCAGGAGGTCTGGTGGCGCCCTGCCGTGGGTTCAAACCCCTTCGGCTGGGCGGCGATATGGACAAAGTCCTCGTCACACTTCCACCCCAGTTGATGATGGTCGGCACTAAGGGTAAAACGTATACTCTGTAATCATTGGATGGTGGGTTGGTATTCCGCCGGTTGCACGGTAGTCACCGATTCACTTCACGCGGCGTCCCGACCATACCTCTTTGCTTATTTTTGCTGGTCATCCAATATAAGGACGAGTGGAGGAACGAGAAGTAGTCCCCGGATGCGGGCCATATGGAAGGACAAGGGAAGAAGGCCTGGCAGAGGTCACGCGTCACGACGGGGCGATCTCGGGACGCGGACACGGTAAGTCCGGGTGAAGGTGACGTCATACAAAAATCCGAGGTAGTTAATTGCGCTAGGCGCCGGAAATCCGAGGGTGATACAATACACGCTACGGAACATAGAGCTACAGATGATAAGATATGCGATGGGTTTGTGGGATGAGGATGTGAGTAATAGTGATGAAATACAATAAGCAAAATCCAAAGAAAGAAACTAGATGGAAGAAAAATGGCTGCAGGACTTGTGTAGGAACCACCTCGCCATAGTCTGCTTGAAAATACACTCGATGACCCACTTGATCCCGGGGAGTCTGATCATATCCGGGGCCATGTATTCCAGGGGAATCCTAGGATCACCCGCAATGGGGGCAAGACCATTCCCACAGGTCTGGGCCCAAAAGCCTTCAACCACGCAGGAATATTCCCCACACTCGACGTGCGCCCTGGTAAATTCTGTCCCCGCAGGGGCAATATATGCGGGCTGCATCTTGGCGTAATAGTCGATGAAGCCCGAGACATCGTCCACCATACGTCTCCGACCTCGTCCCATGAAACTGGAGAGGTAATGGACAAAATTAGGTAGGATGCAGTATGACACGATGGTGTTCCCCTCGAAATCGGTGGGACAGAAATCGACGGGTAGGCCGGCGGGGGACATCGGAATAACAAGGGGGAAAGTGGAGGTAAAGCCCTGGAGGTAGAACCAGACCCCATACTTTGGATACATGTCCCCGGCATCCATTCGCGTAGGATCGTCTTCAGGAACGAAGTTGTGATGGATAGGATAGACGCGGGTTCGAGAGTAGACACTGAGCTTCCACTGATAGAAGTGGAGGGGAGACACCCATAATTTCCTGTTCTCGTACACCCATGGTTCTTTGTCTGGTAGGGCCCAGTCCGGTGCGATCTGTGGTACACCGTGCATAGTGGTTAGCGATGCACCATGGAGATGATCCCAGTGGTTTTACTCACGAATCGGCGGTACCGGATGATATCTGTCTTTGTGGCATCTTCCACGACCTCCTCCCCGAAGTCCATGGGGCCACAGTATTCATACGAGTTATTGTCGAAGAATCGTAGGGCACTATATTCGACCGAGTAGGAGATGAAGAGTCCAAAGGACTCGGGGCTGTCTTCTTGTCGGATGACTTCTGGTGTCCAAGTGGCCAACTGGATCGGGAATACCTACGGGTGGCTTAGCCGCGTAGAAAGGCGGAAGGATGACATTCCCAAACCTGTTCCACGTAATCCTCCAACAGCGAAGTGGATACATTTTTCAGGACGCGAAAGTGCATTTTTGTGGGGGGATGGGGTGTGAGGGTCGACGAGTGGGAGGAGAACTGATCGTGTCCCGGTTCAAATGGGTGGACCAGGTCACATGTTGAGCCACCCATGGCCCTCGGTTTTTTCCGCGCGTTATGGGCCAGACACCACACTTCCTACTCCGCGGTCGTGTCTAACACTCGCATGAACCCCGAGACCTAGCAGAAACGACTGTTCGGAGTTCCGGTTGTGGTCGTGATCTAAGCGAACTGCTGCCGCATAGCTGATCTGACGGACGGGCGCCAGGCTACACAGCAAGACGACATAAAACACCGGTGGGTGGAGAGCTCCATCCAACGACGATCCGTTAATCCCCAACTGCGACGTTCCGAAGCCACCTGACAACCCCAAGGTATTACAGTGTTGGCCATGAGGGCTTGAGCTGCTACACCGGGCATTCGACTTCCAGAGTATCAGCTGGCTGACGCGGCCTAGACTCTGCGGGCCTCTCAATCCGAATCAGCGAAAGAAACGAAGACAAATTCTCGCAAGAGACCGAAATGGTGAGCGCCCACACCCCAATCTCCACCGACGAGACAAGGTCGACAGCTGCCAGCCTGCTAGAGCGCAGCGTCGAAGACACCTTCAGATACAATCACACATCGAGTTTTTGGTCCGCTGGGGTTTAGGCACATTGTGATTGGGGTCATACACGTCTGAGGCTGACACGTAATATTTTTCCCGACCAACGCGATTTCCATCCCCAGCTGGAGCAGTGAACGCGAGGAGTCCTTCAGAGCGGTAAAACACCTTGCACTCCCAGCGTACAGCAGCTAAGAAACCAGAGGGGTGGAGGAGGTGAGTAGGAGTAGCCGAGGCTTGATGGTAAATCGGAAGGTTAGTTGGTGGCGTCATATTGGGGATCGCCATACCCAAGATCGGTAACGGGTCACCCGGTCACAGTCGACAGCGAAGTACGTCGTCTCGATGCTCAAGTTTACGCGTTAGAATGCCTCTCAGGGGATATACAGCCTCAGTAGGTACGAATCTCGGTATGGTCAGTCCTCCTCATCGCTATCTCCACCCACACCAAACAGCTCTTCTCGTTCATCCCACACGTCTCCCAGTCGGATGGCCCCCGTCTCAGGTATTTTGTTGGTTGAAGAAGTTTTTGGTTGGTGTTGTGAGGTAGTTTGTAGTTGGACCCCACCCGCTTCGAGGTCGTCTTCATCTTCGCCATCAGAAAAGTAATCTGTGTCGAGGGGCCGGTACAAACGAGAGATCTGGAATCCATCGATTAGCCGCGCGCGTTAGGCCGAGGGATCTGCCCAATACCTCTCTTCGGTGTCGGTAGTACTTTTCTAGGTGGTATGATACATACAGGCCGACGGACGATCCGAGGAGATTCGCTATTACGTCCCCGATTTGGAATTCCTTGTACTGTGGCGTTCGATGAGATGCGATGGGCCAAAAGATAGAGACGATGCACGTACGGGCAGTATGGACTGTACGATTTCACTGACAATTCCTCCTGCGAAGAAGCAGACGAATCCAGTGAAGATGACCGGAGAATAGCGCCAGAACCATATTCTCCGTGCGTCGCTGGTAAATGATGAGTCGATATGCGAACAGCATCAAGGAGATGCGCACTCTTCCACGTCAAAGATGAAGTAGAATACGCCGGTTGCGGAACCAAGACAGATGAAATGTAGGAATCGTCTGTTCAGCGGTAGGGAGTGGGAGAAATTTGCGAACCCCAAGAAAGCCAAGACCAGCATGACGATGAATGTGAACACAATGAACCACTGGCCAGTGCCTATTCAGCGTGAGAGAGAACATAGGGAACGGTGAGTGTCTCACCGGTCGCAGGCGAATCGGCATGTCATAAACTGGTATCCGGAAGTGGTGGGAGCGCATTATAGCCTTTGTAGCCCTATGCAAAGAGCGTTGCACATTCCCGTACGTCCGGCCAGCAAACGAGTCTACCATGAAATGTGTGCGCTCGCGGGGAAGAGGGGGAGATGGGAGGGGTAATGATGACCAGTGGTCAACGTGAGCTGGATTCGATCATTCCCCTACTGGTGATGTCGTCAGCCTCGGCGTCCCGTTGGCTGGCTCCCGACTCTTACAAAATCGCTGTCCGTAAGGCATCTGGTGGGTCAGTTGTGTTGAAAGATTTCAGCGGAGGAGCTGACCCAGCTGGCAGAAGCACAGCATCTGTAGACCGTGTGAATCCGCCCTGGTCCATCGGAAACGAATTTCAGTCACCACTGGCGATCCTCTGAGCTCGAAGCCTGGAAGTACGTTCACGATTTATCTGGGTATAAACCTCCAAGGGAGTACGAGCCACTGACAGACCTTCAAGTTACTTATTGAATATTGAACAGTCATGTCCTCAACTCCCCCCGAATTCCTCGTTCAACAGCTCTCAGAGTTCTCCGCCTGCGAAATATCCGACGCCTTGATCAAATTGGGCTCTCCAAATGGCGGCCATATTCCTGACATTCATCTAGTTTCGCCCTCTGGATCTAGTCAGACGATCTGCGGACCGGCATACACAGTAAAAATGGTGTTCTCTTCAGACACAGGGGCCCCAAAGCTTTCTTCGCATTTCATCGATACCGCACCTGCTGGGACAGTTATCGTGATCAACGCTCCACTGAGTTCAGTCCCCCGCTTTCGGAACGAGGTTCCTGAATTGACAAGTCGTCCCTCGTAGCTGCGAAGAACGCGGTCTGGGGTGGACTCATGTCTGCCGGCGCACAAGCCCGCAAAACACTTGGGGTGGTGATCTCCGGTCGCTGTCGGGACATCCAAGAACACAATTCCCTTGGGTATCCGGTTTTTTCGAGAGGTCGTTCAACTCTTGGTCAATCCCCCTTTATGCGTCCATCTGCGATAAACGTTCCCCTCGAGATCCACCCACAGGGTGCCGAGGAGAGCTTCCCCCCTGTGACGGTACACCCGGGAGATTATGTCATCGCTGATGTGGACGGTGTTGTCTGCGTCCCTCAGAAAGACATCCGGGAAGTTGTTGAGATTGCGAAGAAGGGAAAGGAGATCGACGAGCGTTGTATGAAAGACATCAAGGCTGGGAAGGGCATCCAGGTCACTTTCAAAACTCATAGAGGTTAAGTATGTAATTTGTTTATCCATTGGTTATGCGTTTTATTCCGTTGCCCGCCACCGGTCACGCAGTCGTTGCTTTGAAGCTCGGGATACCAATTGCATCGCAACGTTCACGGTGCAGGCTCCATCGAGTGCACTGTCAGCTATGATCAAGGAGTTTCGTTGGCGACAGAGGTGTGTGTTCAGGATCCTACTGGCCTTCTCTCAGGAAATTGGGGTATTCTCGTCTTGGAAAACTTTTTCAGGTTTCTGGGCGCCGTTGTATCCGTATGTCGCGCAACGTCCCTCCGAGGGTTTCGAGCTAACTCTTTCGATAGAATAAGCCCAACTGCTAGGCCCTCGTCAACGAAAGGAGAATATCCTAGACACGCCGCAAGTTCACCGAAAGCTGGCGCATTGTACGACGCCACCCCCGTTGAAACTGTGTGGAATATGTCACCCTCGATGAGCTACCCGCAGCTTCCGCGCGCTTTTGAGCTTACAGGGACCGTTTACCTGGTGGTTATTATGGTCTGTTTGAGGAACATCAGATTCTCACTTTGATCAGGGCATCCTCCAAGGGGTTGCGGGGTGGTGGGAACACGTTTCTAGATCCTGCGCAGGGCTGCCTCAAGCCCGAGCTGATCTGCATGTTTCTCGTGGCGCTCGGGAAAATGTTCCTCCCATACATACCTGAATCAACTATCTTATCATTCGCACCAGTGTCTTTGCTGGCTGGTTGATCAAGGTGGTGATAGTTCCGCACCGACTCATAAATCGCAACGTCAGTCCTGGGAACCCTCTGAGAGATCTGACGTGGATCCTATGCAAGGCTGGGCTGGTGTGCGACGTGGCCGCAGCAGTGGGAATTCAATTTTTGATTGTTTGGCCCTATTTGGTATGGCCAGCAAGGAAAATGTTCCACGTCTGCTGTTGGCGTGGCCAACGCTCCTTTCAACAACACATCCATCATCCCGTTACAAAAGTAGCTACTTTTCCGACTCCAGACGGTTCTCCCACTCCCACACGAGACGATTCCACGCACACACATCATGTCCTCCACTTCAGTCTACTCTTCACCATCTCCTGCCGAATCATCTTCGTCTCCCACCGTGCGTCCTACATCTACCCGGGACGATTCTTCCATCATGGAACCTCCACGTAAACGGGCCAGGGGCGATCTCAACCCCGAACAGCGACGAGAGGCTAGAGCTCACCGTAATCGAATTGCGGCTCAGAACTCTCGTGACAAACGCAAGGCGCAGTTCGTTTACCTGGAGCAACGTGTGGCAGAACTGGAAGAAGAGAATCAACGACTACGAGCAGGCATGGGCCTCTCTCAACTCACCCCCGCCGGCAATAAATCCGCCAATTTTGAGAGAGAATCGGTGCAGGCCCGCGAGAACAGAGAGCTCAAGGAGAGGATCAAGAGTCTAGAGAGCGGATGGTCTGCTGTTATCAAAGCATTGCAGGCCTCTGGTCTCCCGCTCAACATCCAAGTCCCACCTCCAGCCTCCACCGACTCCCCTCTTCCTTCATCCACCGGCTCTTTCCCCATCACCGCACCCCCATCTCCAGCCGTCTACCCCCTCTCACCAGCTACTTCCACCTCATCACTCTCGAGTTCGAATATTTTTGAGGAGTTCGAGTCCACTCGCCACCTAGCACGGGTGGCGACCGTCGAATCAGGTGCCCAACTCACCTCGACGTCCCAGCAGCGGGTGGACCCGCAACAACTCATTGTATCACCGAACTCAACATCACTCCTTCATCCTCAGCGACGACGACTGCCGCAGACGACCCGGTCTCGAAATCGGTCAGCGACAGCGCTATGGAGGAGTTCTTGCGGGAGATCATTGCCCCCTCACCTTCGTCACCAACTACGTCTCTCCCTTTTGAAGTCTTCTCGGATATTCAAGTTACCGACATCCCGTCAGCATCCTCCTTCTCGACGGCGGTGATGCCCGGTAGCGTATTGGATGGAGATGATTTACAGAGACTGTTGAACATGATTCCTGATGTTCAACTCGACCAGGAACGAATCGAATTCTCGCCCAGTCTAGATGTTCCGTTGGCTGGGTGGGACTTGACCGCGTCTGTATTTTGACACCAGCTCGTTCCTCTTGTTCCCCTTCATCTCTCTCTCTCTCTCGATCTAATTCTCTTCTATTTTTTTATTCCTCTTCCGGTTACGTCGTGGGTTGTGGTGGTTTTAGATCAAACGTTGGAAGATCTCCCGTGAACCTCTGATCAGTGAGGGACTTGGTACGCTTCGGATCTACTAGAGTTTTGATGCAGCACCTTTTTCTGTTGTCGTTTCGCATTTCTCCCCAGTAGGGTTTGATGAATTGTGACTGCAGTAGGATTAGAGAGCGCTCGATACGATTTGTAGTTTTGGAGTGTTACCTCTTCACTCTTTGGGACGAAATACAGGATGGTTTTCTTTTGGTGTAACTTGTGAATGGTTCCGGCGTGTTACAGCGAGGCGAACTCGGGTGCAGTCACACAACGGATAATATTAATATTAGGAAGTGGCTGGGTGTGACCGCCGCATCGTTACCCGCCTACCTCATCCTCCGCCTTATCCATCCTCCCCGCCCCGATGAGAGCCCTCCGAGGTTTCGTGGGTTCGCGCCCTTCCACATCCCCCGACCCCCAGCCGTCCACCTCCGCCATCTTCCCTAGTCTGCGCAAGCTGGATCTGCCCACGGACCAATCTCACGAATCGCCCTTGCTGACCCTTAACCTCTCTGCCCTTTCCTTCCTCGACACTGTCGTCAAAGACGAATTTTCAGACAGCCCCCTGTATATTATCGAAACCAACCGGGATCGCACCAATATCCACCGCTGCGAGACCGAGAACATCACCAACGTCGTAAAAGTCCAATGGCCATCCCGTTCGAAGATGATTTCAGCAAACACTGTCGCCCTCTCCGGCATTTCCATACAGCTGCACGGTGGTAGATGGAGACCCGCGGAGGAGTTTTTGAGATTTGGTTCCTTGTTCACGTACGTATTACCCCTTCCCTCGGATCGCCTTGCCCCCCCATATCCCATAGAACGTCACGAAAAACTCTGTCTCTTTGCAGTTCTCGCAAGTTTCATATCCCGCACCATGCTAATAGTTTGAAGTGGAAACGAGCCGGGGGGTCGTACACAGTTCGTGGCCCGTTCCTTGCCCTCACCGCCCATCCCCCTTACTCAACCTGCTACCTTTTCTTCCATCCTATTCAGTGTACCTGTTCGTCCATCAAAGGCCCCCTGGCGATCCTACAAGCCGCACAACTATCAGCTCCTCCGCGCCTACGAGTATATTCGTCCCTGCTGCCAGAAGATGAGACGACCCGAGACCAACCTAATTATGGTGGAGTCCCACACGTACTCCTGGATTACCTTATTGCGACTTCCTTGCTTTTGGTGACCGACCTCGAAGAATACCTGCATCGGCCCTGCCAAGATGTTGGTGCGGCCAGGTCCGCGATGGAAGCCTTCCTCCCGCCTGCATTGAGAAATAGAGGGAGTGGAAGGGGCTCATACATTTCCACGGAATCCCGCAGTCCGACAAACTCGAGCGAGAATGTCTCCTCGTCCAATAACACTACCCTGACAGATGATACGCGCAGTATCAATTCCGAAGTGCCTTCGACCCCATCCTCGACAATATCCCAATACCACCCTTATTCTTTCTCCCATTTTGCGGCTATGGATCCCAACGTACCACCCGTACCAGAAGTTCCGCCGGAGCATCAAGCCTCCGTACCTTCCATCCCCCCGCGCTCATCCACGTTCCCGTCCTTGTCGACACTTGGGCGAACCCCTACAGTTCGAAGAAGACTTCCTCAGCCTCCAGGATCAGTGACCCCGATAACACCCGCCCGAACAGAACAGCCTTGGAGTCTCCCCAGCGCGCGTTCGACACCCGACCTTACATTACACGCGGATTCCCCGGATTCTTCTATGAGTACCCCTCCGCCTCTCCCAACACCGCCCCAACACCCCCAACATCAACGGCAATCGAGCGAGCCCCCACGGTCGTCAATCTCGATTAACCGAAGGCATCTGCCCCCTCAAAGGCAACCACCACAGTTACCGATTCCAATACCACCGAAACTGCGAGAAGATCTGGCGAGGTCTATATCGCCGTCAGCGACATCTTCAGATGGGATCACGAGCGAGGTATCGGTGCAAGCAGATGAACCTGGTTCATCCATTCGCGAAGGCGGTGGCGGTGCTGGGGGTATAGGGAGCAATCAACCGCAGGAGTTCCACCGGAGGTTCAGCGACATGGACAACCCGTCAACGATGCGGGCATCGGTGTATGAGTTGCCGCCGCCTGCGTACGATGCTATCGATTTTTCATTACCTCGCCAGCCGGTGCTTGGCGGAGAAGGGTATCAGTCTTTCTCGGTAAACTCTAGGCTGCCTCCAGAGCAGATATCATGACACGTTTACGACCACCTCTTGCGCTGTCTGTCGTCATCCCTTTTTTTGTGGTCTGTTTCTGTGGCTTCCTTTGGTTAGGCTGATGCCCCCTGATCATGCTTTCTCTTCCTTCCGCACTCTTTTGATTCCATTTCACGCCTTCTTGGCCTCAACGCTCTTCTAGCCTAGGAACCGTGACGCTTATTGTAATCACCATCTACCGCGCCCCCCTTTGCCCTCGCCTCTGCCCCAT
>Ga0307513_10006827_pt1 | contig 14873 bp, 12 predicted proteins | sample 15_EM_MG_FD_202174 | JGI IMG/M metagenome (GOLD analysis project Ga0307513, IMG submission 202174) | Populus trichocarpa ectomycorrhiza microbial communities from riparian zone in the Pacific Northwest, United States - 15_EM | ecosystem: Host-associated > Plants > Roots > Unclassified | place... | reverse complement strand
AGTCAGTGGCGGTCGATATGCACCTGGTGGACGAAATGGTAACTGCCGATCACCCTTGACCATGTCCGCCCATCTTGGCTCACCGGCCCCTGCCGCAGTCATCGCAGGCGGTAAGCTGCACGATGTCCCTCGAGACAGTCTACTGACACGAGAAAGCTAGTAGCGTATGCAGATACAAGTGTGAATGTCTGATCAGTTTTTCTCGCCCTGTGGCCCCAACTTGAGGCGGCTGAGCCAGACGACCTGCACACAAAATAGAAGTTTTCCTCCACCTCTGAACCGCCCAGGCTGTCCTCAATGAGCCTCCTCTTCCTGTTTCTGGATTCTGGAGATTGTGATCTCTGCTCTCCTGGTTCGCAAGACAACACGGCAAAAGAACAGTCGGAAAAAAACGATCGATGCTCTTGTCGGCTCTTCCGCCGTTCCGCATGGAAACCGCTTCGAGCTGGTCGCCCCGTAACCGCACTTGGAACGTGTCTAATCGCCGGGTTCCTCTTACGTGCGGCGTAACAGGGTTTATCCCGTATTGCCTTGCTTCATCCACCGGGGCCCTCGGCGGTCTTTGCGACCTGCTGCTGCATTTCATGATAACACTAGACTGTACTCTTAATTCTGGTGGCCGAGGCTGAGGGACAACGACCGCAAGCCTGTGTGCCGTGGTGCCCGGTTGTGGTTTCTTCGACGATGCCAGATGGTTCATCGTCGCTTCCAGAAACTGATCGCACAGGATTGCCGCAGAGTTGAAGTCCGATTTCGGTGGCCCCGCCACGTGCCGCGCCTCCGTCAATCGGTTAAGTTTACTATTTCCGCTCACGGCGACTAGTTCCCCGTCACTTTTTTCCTCCCTCCCTCTCCCTTTCTCTCCCCTCTTTTCAGCTTAGGAAAGTGCCCGGTCATGGCCCAAGATTCACCACAGTTCACGCATTCACTCAAACAACAAGAGGTTATCATTCCAGATCTCACCATCAAGGAACTTTTGGATGCAATTCCGTGTGTATCTATTGGTCATGGTTGTGTGTTGGCAAAAAATCTGACAGTCTCTTAGAGCCCACTGCTTCAAGCGTAATGGGTGGCGGTCCTCTCTCTACGTGTTCGTCCAATGTCCAAATCCCGTCCCCAAATCCCCAATTCTGACCGTCTCCCCGTGTAGTATTGGTGACTTCACCGCCTTGACCGTCCTCTACAAGACCGCTTCCTACCTTGACGGACTTGTCACACCTGAGGTCTTACAACTACCTCATCCGTTGCTTTACTCCGCTGCCAAGTTCTCCCTTTGGGCAATTTACACCTTTTGGGCTGGTCTCGTGGGAACCGGTCTGTGGATCATCGCTCATGAATGCGGACATCAGGCTTTCTCAGAGTCAAAGTTCCTCAACAATGCCGTTGGCTGGGTGTTGCATTCGGGGTGGGTATTTGCTAGCATTTATCCTGCATTCGTGGCATTGATCTGTATGGCTTAGATTGGGCGTTCCATACCACTCGTGGCGTATCACCCATGCGAAGCATCACGCTTCTACCAGTCACTTGACGCAAGATCAAGCTTATGTTCCTCGAGATCGCGCGTACTTGGGCCTTCCGGAGTTCAACGCTACCAAAGAAGAGCTTTCGGGTGGCAGTGTGACCGAGGAGGTCAAGAAGGAACTGGTCGAAGCGATTGGTGATTCACCCATTGGAACGTTCATAGGTGCTCTCAAGTATTTGGTCAGTTCCCAGTATCCTCTTGATCACAACATTAACTAATCATCGGCGCTGATTCAGACCGTCGGTTGGCTGGCGTACCTACTCTTCAACTCGTCCGGTCAGGCTCGTTATCCATTTGGATTGACCAACCGTGAGTGTTAGAAGAACGATTGATGACATATGGGCCTGCTAATGACGTCTTGACGCTGTATGGTCTGTTTTAGATTTTAACCCCAACGCGGCAATCTTCTCTCCAAAACAGAGGATGCAAATTGTCGTCTCAGATGTTGGAATTTTTATTTGGGTCGCTGCTTTGTACTACTCGATTGGAAAGTTCGGGTTCCTTGAGGTGTTCAAGACTTACTTGGTTCCTTACCTCTGGTTAGTCTTCTCCTGTTCCCTATTTCTTACCTCTGACGCGCCTTTCCGTTGATAGGGTCAACCACTGGATCGTCATGATCACTTTCCTCCAACATACCGACCCCCTCCTTCCACACTACCGTTCAGGCGAGTTCACCTTCCCAAGAGGCGCACTGGCGACATACGATAGAAACCTTTTGGGAGACTTGGGTCCCGTGATGGCTTGGCTGGCGGCAACCCTTACCCATGGAATTTCCGAGACACACGTAGCGCATCATGTACACAGCAAGATCCCGCATTACCATGCTTGGGAAGCTACGGATGCACTGAGGGCGAGGTTGGGGGAAGCGGGGATTAAGTTGCAAGGGAGGAATTCAGGGTGGGGAGAGGTTTACAGGGTTTATAAGCAGTGCAGGGTATGTCTCCCGTCTCCTTATTCACAGTCCAGAATCACGTTCCCCCACTCGCTGCCCTGCCACTCTTTGCTGACACGAGTCCTTGCCCCTGCTTCACAGTTCATTGAGGCCGATGGAGACATCGTGTTCTACAAGAACGCTCAAGGTCTGGCGGCCGCCCGACCCAAAATGACCGGCGCCGACCTTAGCGACGGTCATGATTCGGGAGTGGAGATTCCCGAAAAGGATCTGTGAACATCTTCCTTTCCTCCCCTTCGTTTTTGGGTTCCGACGCCGCGGTTGAATCCATGTAGTCACGGTTGTTGTGCGATGATGGGTCGGGGTCTCACGTTCCTTTCCCCGCGTCCACGCCCGTGCCTCGGAGATTTCACTGGGGTTAGGACTGGTTCGATTGGAGTTGGTGGACTCTATAGATATCGCGCAATGCAGGCACTTTACGAGTTTAGGTATAATTCTGCACTTACATCCTTTAAACTAATAGAAACGAGCAACGCATATAGACATTACCCAAGCGGGTGAACGAGATGAGGCAACTGAGATGCGATTTGATCGAGCGAGTCCACCACGGTCACCGATGGATCGGTGGCTTCATTCCCCGGTAGCTCCTGAGGGTAGGACCTGAGCGGGACCTTTCTTAAAATACACCCGGGAGAACCTGGGGATCATGCCTATGGATCGTGGCCCGCATCACTCGGTCACCCCAACTTTGGGCAGCGGCAAATTGGGCCAGAGGACGATGCGTGCCAATCCCCCCCGAACAGCAGCCCCACTCCCGAAGACACTTCCAAACACGTATTCTGGTTTTTGTGTGTTTTGGGGCTGTTCAAGGGCGTCATGTGCGCCCCCTGTTCCGTAAGGATGCGAGCTTAGTGCGAGAATGGCTGCGTGTCGTGGAAGAAACAGATCCAAGAGCATAAAAAATAATATCTCAATAACGGAGCATTTTCAAGAAGTTCTGTCTGACAGGTCTCTTCTACGGACGAGAAGAATGTGACCTGTTGGTTCAGATTGTTCGCAGGGAACCTGTGTGGCCGACTTTTCACGCGGGATCAAACGTCACAAAGTTGTAGTGACCAAGTGCTACGCGTACGGTGTTGCCTGGTGCGTCGAATGAGAGATATGTATATTTGTGCGGGGGGGTTTGCTACAGCATATTCATGCGTTTCGGGGATACGTGGTGTATGACCTATTCGGATGTAACGATTGTGATCCCCGTACCATCGCATGCAGTGGTCTAGCAATGCTTGTCGAGCGCATCCGCGAGAGCATTTTTCTCATCGGGGTCGATGGACAAGTCGTAGTATTGCTTAACTTGAATATAAGCGGTAACGTAGGTGCACTTGAAGGAATCGTTAGGGGGGAGCCAGGAAGCGGGGTCCTTGTCGCTCTTGTCTTCGTTAATTGTGTGGGTAACGGCGGCTAACTGGGGTCGAGTGATATCGTTGGCGAATTGTTCGCGGCGAGCGGCAGTCCAGTCGCGGGCACCACTGATCCAGGCTTCCTTCAAAGGAACCATATGGTCCTACGAACGTATCTAAGTTAAAACAATGGATATGAGGCTTGAGGGGTGTAGGTTGCTTACAATGTCGATATCGGAAGCCGAGGTGGCGGAGACGTCATCGTAGGGTGAAACCCAGTTACCGGAAACAGCGGTACATTTGGAATTTGTGACGACGTTCGTGCCGTCCCTCTTCAGAACGGCTAAATACGGTGACAGATCAGTCAATAAGGTGCCTGAAGGCAGTGAATCGGAGGCTGACTCTCTCTGGTGTTGCATTGACCACTGACTAAGAGAGACGGCGAGATGCTTCAATCTGACTTGTTCGGAAAGAGTTGGGGTGTGTGGGGAAAGCTTACTGATGATCCAGGTGTGGAAGTAGTCTCGTTTGTATGCAGGGGAGTTGGATGGTTCCTCAACCGTCACTGAAGGATGCAACGTTGAGATGTCATTCCTGGGAACCGTGGATGCAGACACTCACATTGGGAGAGATAGGTCTTCGCGGTCGAGGCGGAGATTCCGACCGGCAACGCACGACGACCGAACTCGGAGAAGTGAAGGGGAGCAGCAATGGTGCTAACAACGAGGGTGCCTGCGACGAGGATCGAAGAGAAAGCAACCATCGTACTAGAAGCTGTACGTGCAAACACAGACAGCGAGGAAGGGGACGTTCACCGAGGAGAGAACGGAGTCTCATTGCCAAGCTCGGCCCGTTTTTATCCTAATCGCTCTGAAACAGACAAGATAGGGAATGTTCGGGTGTCGGAAGCCCGATATTTCGAGGAATGCACCATATGTACGCACCATGTGGACGACTGGAAGGAACTGAAGGTGGAGGCGGGAGCCGTCGTGGCCTGGTTCATGATGTAGTATCAAAACGGCGAGGATACCGTTGGTAATTGACATTCGTCCCAAGAACCACCTGAACGAATCCACATGCACACTGTAAGGCCTGTAGTGATCGGCATCATGGGAAGTCTAAATCTGAATCGAAGGACAGGCCACAGAAGCAACCGGCCAAGCTTAGGAGAGGTTGAACACGTCCGGGGGACGCCTCCGTTGCCTCAATGTCACGGTTGGCATGGGGCAGTTGATCGCCCAACTCTTGTCTGGGTTGAGCTCGTTCGTAGAACCGGTTCTCGTGTTTGGTATGGGAGTGTGCGACGTGGTGTAGCAGCTGCGAGACCCGTAGATAAGTGGAGGAAAGGGAACAGCATCCACCTCCTTCATATGGCGCAGGGAGATAAGCTCTGGAGATCTATTCTGAGATCTGAGTGATGAATTCACTGCCGAGCCCATCGAACAAAGAACACAACGACTTACCCCGCGAGCATACAACCATGTTTATTTTGGAATGGATGGTATGGTTTCGAACTGCAGGAGCAGCGTGGTCTCCGTTCTGGAAATAGTTCGTGTGCGAGGTGGAAGCCTGGATCATCATCATCGACGGGAACCCTGTGGGGGTGAACGTTAACAACGTTGATGCATGATGTCAGACGATGAACGCTCGAGCTTCTTGTTCGGATCCATAACCGTCTCCTCAGACTTTTAGGACCTCTTCGACGTTGGCGGTAAAGTCTCGAGACCGATCACTGGCGGAGATCGTGGTATCGGTAAAACGGTGTCTGATTCATTCAATTGCTCTTCAGTTTCAGCGTTCAGATATATCAGCTTACGTGAATAACTCTCGAAGGTTGCAACTAGCTCGTAAAGAACGGTGCAAAGGCGTGGCACTGCTTCGTGGTTAAAATATCCAATATCTGATCTCGTCCGGCTGAACGTACCCCACAATCCCTGTACTACCACAGGCGTGCGTCTCATACCGGACGGTCAAAGACTGAAGAACTCGCCGGAGGGCATGACGCCATCGTTTCCGGAGAATGCATCCTAATTGTGGAATACATACAGAGGCTCTCCGTCGACAGGCTCATGGACGAGACTCTTTATGTCTCGGTTGATAGCGCTGGGGATGCTTGGGGAGAAAGGTTCGACGTCACGTCTACGCCGTGTGTCCTGCGTTTCCTTGACGGTTGTTGGCTAGTGACTATCAGTGGCGAAATTATTTGGCCCACGCTTGGACCGAGGTCTTGACGCTGGACTTTCACCGAAGATTTCTTTCACCTGGAGACGCTTGCCTCTTCTTCGGGCTGTCACAAACGGGGGTAGAAAAGTGGATGAAATTCATTCGACCCTGCTCAACGTGGGCGATTTCTCTCTCCCTCTCAAGGCCGGTGAAAGTGCTGATTTACGATTGTTAGATTGGTTCTATTGAAGGGATTGTTATCTCAAACCACGAAACACTCAGCGCTAGCAAGTCCAGCCGCCGTAATCCGTCTTGCTACGGATGGTGAGCTCGGATGGGGGGTATCATCGATAGCACCACCACGTGCAGTCAGTATTCCAGTTTCCTCGTCTTCTTCAATTCTACCCCTTCGCTCAATGGGCCAACGTAAACACTGCGTCGATGATCCCTTCGTCCCTCCCTGTGTTGTGCTTGAATGACCCAGAACACGCGATGGACGTTCACTTGTGCGGTCCTTTCCAGCCGGTGTTTATGCATATGCATCACTGTCTATATAATCGTGCACCCACACATTCGTCCAAACGACATGAAACCTCGTGGAACCGTATGTCTGCCCTTTAAAGCTCAGAAATTCGACGGAAGAGTGAAAGCTGCTTCTCTCAGGCTGTAGCGTTATCAGCGCCAGTCGGTATAACGCCCATAACAAGGCCACCCGGGGGGGGGGGGCTTCGACCTGACTTCCTGGAAAGATCGAAGAGGTCCCCACCCGTGGAGCGGAGGGACAGATCAGGTCAGTCGCATCCTACGATTTTTTTCTCCGATTGATCCAGAACGGGTGAGTAACCTCGGTTAATGAGATAGACAGAGATGGTGGCGTGGAAATGGGAAACGTACAATTCCTCATAATCGCTGGACCTTGTCATTGTTTTTTTTTTTTTTGGTGTAACCAAATAGATGGTATATGTTACCACGGGCATACACATCGTCCTAAGGACCTCGTCATTGTCGTAGAGCAAGAGACGACCGATCGTCGTGGGATTTTGCCGGTTGATGGGAGGAGGTTCGCGGGTAAACGTGGCCTGCAGATACATAGAGATAGCTCTTGAACGTCTGACCTATGAATGCAGTGAGATGATTGAATGGTTCTTCTTGCACGAGGCGCAATACGAGGAGATGGCCGCTTATCTCTGTTGGCGTTCGGGTTCTTCCGTACAGCCTTCACACCGCACCGTCACCTCACAGCTACCTCGAGTTTTGACTATGGATGCAAAGACCCAACGACCGAAAGACCGGGAAGGCGCTATCTCGGCGTTGAACGTCGCTGTTGAAGCCTTGAATCTCATAAAGGAGGTCGCAAGCGTTACACCAGCCAAGGCCGCCTTTGGTTCCGTCAGCGTGCTTCTCACGATGATAAGGGTATGTCTCGCCCTGTTGTGCAACGATGGGCTACAAGTTCACAAATGACCAGGACTCGATGGCCAACGAACTGGAGTACGTCGAGATCGGGTTGCACTGCGCTGATATCTGTGAAGCGCTCGACCGGGGGATGAAAGGAAAGAGCTTGGACGAGCTCAGTCAGTCTGTGTGCGATGCCATAAATCGATTAACGACGTAAGTGAAACAAGCAATCCATGCTTGGAATCCATTCGCTTAGCATTCCCTCGATCCTAGGACCGTTGCGGAAATACAAAGGAAGGCCATCAAACAGAGTGGGCGGAACGCGGCCTCCCGACTTTTCCATGCGAAGTATAATAAGGAGAAAATTGCCGCGTGGAAGTTAGACCTCAACAGGATCCTTCACGTCTTCAATGTGTGTTCCATATTGTTTCTGCGTGCTTATTGCTAACAGTTCGTTCGCAGACCGAGCTCGCGATAAACACCCATCACGGTGTTGTTGGCACCCGCACTATGGTCTCCGAGATACATCGGGACCACACCCTTAACGTGTGTTCCATATTGTTTCCGTGTGGCCATCGCTAACCGTTCGCTTGCAGACCGAACTCGGGGTAAACACCCACACCATGGTTTCTGAAATGCATCATACCATGGTGAAAATCAAGGCTGACGATCAAAATCAGTTGGTGAGCAATATTCATACTCTATTCCATCAACCAAAGGAATAACCAGCCTCGTTGCCCAGACCCAAGCCAGGTCAGCAATCTTGATTACCAATGGATCTAACATCTCACACCCCCACTTAGCATGCCTGGAGAGTTACCACCACCACCGCCAAGGGACTTCTTCGGACGCGACGAGCTGATCGAGAAGATCGTTGGTCTCGTAGAAGACACGAGGCCCATCGCTCTCATTGGCGCCGGAGGGATTGGCAAGACATCCATTGCTCTGACCGTCCTCCATGACAATCGCATCAAGCAGCAGTTCGGTGACCATCGTTGGTTTATCCGTTGTGACAAGTTCACCCCCTCCTGCATCCATTTCCTCCACCAACTCTCCACAGTCATTGGTGCAGGTGTTGAAAACCCCAAGGATCTGGCCCCTCTGCGACCATTCCTCTCCTCAAAGAAAATGTTCATAGTCCTTGACAATGCAGAATCCATTCTTGGTCTCCAGGGATCAGTTGCTGGGGAGATCAATTCTGTGGTAGAGGAGCTGAGTCAATACAACAACATTTGCCTTTGCATTACCTCCCGCATCTCTGTTCTCCCTCCTGGCTGTGAACTACTTGATATCCCAACATTGTCAATGGAGGCTGCACATAACACCTTCTATTGCATCTACAAACATGGTGACCCATCCAACCTGGCCCACAAAATCCTGGGACAACTTGACTTCCATCCACTGTCAATCACCCTACTTGCTACTGTTGCCCAGAACAACAGGTGGAACACCAAACGATTGACCAGAGAATGGGAGAAACAGAGAACAGGGATGCTTCATACCCAGCAGAACAAGAGCCTTGCTGCCACCATAGAACTTTCACTTGCCTCCCCCATGTTCCAGGACCTTGGCCCCAATGCTCGCCCACTCCTTGAGGTGGTTGCCTTCTTTCCTCAAGGCATTGATGAGAACAACCTGGATTGGCTATTCCCCTCCATCCCCAACAGAACAGACATCCTTGACAAATTCTGTATCCTCTCCCTGGCCTACCAGAACAATGGATTTATAACAATGCTGGCACCACTCAGGGACTATCTCTGTCCCAAAAGTCCACTGTCAACCCCACTTCTCAACACAACTAAGGAGCACTACTTCAGCAGGTTGTCAGTTAAGGTTGACCCTGACTCTCCTGGGTTTGGAGAAGCACAATGGATCATATCAGAGGATGTGAATGTTGAGCACCTGCTTGATGTCTTCACAACAATTGATAAGAGCTCAGTCAATGTCTGGGATGCTTGTGCATATTTCATGAGACATCTCCATTGGCACAAAATGCGGCTTGTTTCACTGGGACCAAAGATTGAAGGGCTCCCAGATAACCACCCTTCCAAACAAGAATGTTTATTCCAGCTTGGGAGGTTGCTTAATACAGTTGGAAACCCCACAGAGTGTAGGCGACTTCTCATTTATACCTTAGAGCTCCAGAGAAAGCAGGGGGATGGCAATCAGGTTGCTGAGACATTGAAGCTCCTTTCTGATACAAACCACACTCTGGGCCTCTTTACAGAAGGGATACCACAAGCAAGAGAGGCTCTGAAAATTTATGAACAGCTCAATAATACAGTAGGGCAAGGACAGGCTTTGATTAATCTTGCCTGGTTGTTATGGCAAGACAACCAAATTGATGCTGCAGAAAAAGTTGCATTCAATGCTATCAGTCTCTGCTCAGGCCAGGGCAGTCAATTTGTGGTCTGTGAGTGTCACCGTGTCCTTGGCAATGTATGTCACTCCAGGGGTGAGAGTGAGAAGGCCATCAACCATATTGAGATAGCCCTAGGGATTGCATCTTCTTTTAACTGGCATAGCCAGATATTTTTTAACCATTACTATCTGGCAAATCTGTTGTTTGGTCAAGGGAGGTTTAGTGATGCACATGGTCATATCAAACATGCCAAGTCACATACAACCAATAACACATACTATCTGGGTTATGCCACAGAGCTGCAGGCTGAGTTCTGGTATAAGCAACAGAGGCTTAAAGAGGCAAAGTCTGAGGCTTTACATGCTGTTGAGCTTTATGGGAAGATTGGGGCCATTAGTGATATTGAGGACTGCAGAAAGCTTCTCCAAAAGATTGAAAAAGCAATAAGTGATGGTAAGTCTCCAGGAATTACACTGTTTTGTATCCCCATTCACCATCTATCTTCAGTTTAAGGTGCTAAGGGCAGGAGACACTTTCTCAAAAGTAGTCAGCTACATCCTTCTCCAACCCAACTCCACATCTGGACACTCCTTTTTCCATTGCTGAATTCCTTATTGTTCTGAGCCTCACATCTTGAGGACATTCCCTCCCATACTGGCTAGACCCCTATATGCTATGCATCATTCTCTCTCTCATTCTTCCCCCACTCCATGTCAATATTTTGTATTGTATATTCCATTTCCTATATTACATTTGCTTTATTCTTATATATACCAGTATATCAGTGATTGTTGAATGTTTGGTTTGCCAATATGACAACTGTCAATAGATGATTTGCTGTAGTTCAGTTATGAGGCCACATGAAAGTGCAAATAGCTGGAATGTCACCAATCAAATACAGAGTCATCCCAATCCTACTAACCTCAAAAAGGTAACTATAGTCTGTATCCAGGACAGACACCTGTAATGTGCTGGGTCATGGAAGCAAATTTGTAGCAATACCAATGAGTAAAAGATAGGAGTAAAGGCAGATAGCGTAAATAGGCTTCCACACTCCCATTACCTCCAATATGCCCATTGAGGAGCCATCTCTACACACCTTGAGGTACTTGATAATTTGTATTCCACCCTGTGCTGGGCTGAGTTCCCTTCTAAGGTACTTAGCGCAGAACCTGATGCCCGAAACAAAATGTCAAACCGTGAAGAACAGCCCACCAAAAACAATGGATGTATTGATGAAGCAGTTGCTTAGCGGATTGGAGTTTTTCTGCAACAATCTTTCCACCGGTGTATCCCACAGCCCGATAGAGCAACCCTGCAGAACCCCGATATCATAAATTCCCTTAACTTATTCGCGTGCGCGGGTGGCAATCTCGCTTTCGTCCCATTTCACGGCGGAGATCCCCTCACCTCGAGAGCCGAAGTACTCCTCGTACGACACACGACTCCATTCGAGAGTGCCATGCCCGTCGTTGTCGTTTACATTCCCATCACACACAAGGTTGGGGCTACCGTTGCGTTGCTATGGAGTTGGATCACTGGGGTGGGACAGTGAAGTTCATACGGCATGCATATCAGAATCAACCCCGTGATGTTCATGGAAGGATCGAGATAGCACCGTAAAACAGTCCGAGAATATTTGGTACACTTCGAAGGCGAACTCGAAGTGCACACAGCCCTGATTGTGCGAATTGTTGCGGACCCCTTCTATGATGTCCGCTTCTCCGGACAACGTCTTGACAATCACGTCATCGGTAGACAGCGGTCAGAGCCAGAGGTGAACTACATTTTATCATTGGCCATTCCCCAGCAGCCTAATTTGAAGGTGGGAATATCAGGCGAATGAGAACGTTGATGAAGTCTACCAGAAGGCGAACCAGGTCACTGCATAGATCGTTAGGGCAGTTTCGAATTAGGAAGGATACAGAAAACGCTGACCGCAACCCCATGGAACCTTATCGAGCCTGATATAAACGGCCCAGTGATTCACTGCTCCCAACTGGATACCCTTGCGCTATATGACGCCTAGCGTTACACAGAACCCCCTCACGATAGATAGAAAGCTTACCTTGTGCGAGTGGCTCAGGGGCTTAGTTCAGTGCAGCTACCCCCCCCCCCACGGTCACTTTGCCATTACCCCGGACGTACGCCGGGCCCTTGCGAAGGAGTTGTTCTGATCCTGATTGTGTCTGCGTTACCAACCGTTACCTCCGTCAAACACGATCCGTGGTTTATTTGGTTGGATCCGCTCCCGTGAAAAACTCTTACCGACTGTTGAAAATGTAAGTGAATCTCTGTTGAAATGTCAGGCCCTTTGTACGTACCCTGCGGGACCCATGGGAATTGTAAACCGTCCGGGCTGTGATCAAAATCGTTAGCGGATCGCCGCTTTTCGAACCGGGTCGTGCGGTCCGCTTTCAAGCTTAGCTCCCACCGCAGTGGGCTGAGACCCTCGGACCGGGACACAAAGAATGGGAGCATCAATATAGGATGCGCGTCAGCTGCCGATGGCGGGACGGTGGCCAATGAATAGGCGGAAAATCACATAACAAATTGTCCAGCCGATCGCGATTGTCAGCCGTTAGAGAAAAGCAGGAGACGGGTACTGCTCGCATTAGAGCGGGCAGGTCAGAGGAATTCATAATGAACCAGGGCAGTGTTGGGGTGACGAAGGTGACGAAGAGCGCAGGTTTAGGAGGGATAGCCATTGAAAAACGCAGCTCCCGGTTTACCGAATTCTACGGCTAACCCTACGACGTAACATTGAGAGCACTATGGGTGGCTCCTTACGGACATTCAGTGTACATTGATGCGCTCAGTGAAGCAATGGGGAGTAGCAGAATGGAGGGAAGGAAACAGCCATCCAGATTGGCGGACAAGTACTACGATCGGAGGCGACATCGCATTTTGATCTGATACCGCCACTGCCAACTCCGCCTTCCTGTGTCTCCTTCGTCGTACCTTGCCTTTGGCCCGCGATCCCCTCTGGCAAGGCATGACGGATACCGACCCTGTTTCTCCGAATAACCCCCAAACTCCTTCTTGCCGTGGGAGCCCCTCCGGGGAGCTTTCCCACCCCAAGGCCACATCTTCTTCCTCTCCCTATAACAGGTCAAGACAACGCGCATGGTCAGCTCCCACGGAGTTCTGGGACACCGCGATTGGAAGGGCCCTCGGACAAGGGAAGAGGAAAGTTCTCAAGATCACCATCGAGAGAGAGATTATAGAGGCGGGTAAGGCCAACTACTGGCCCCCTCCCCCTACTCCGCTCGTCCCACGTCCCACTACCCTAATCCCCACTACCCAAAGAGAAACTATCAACAAAATCGACCTACAACTCGACCGGTCCGCCTCCGAGGACCAACGCCGTTTCGAGACGATCGGGGATGTACCCTCCGCCACCACCGGCGTCGGGAACGTTCTCATCGTACTCGCCGCGATGTTCGGCGCTGGCACCGGCGAAACTTTTGACATCATAAGATCCCTTCGTGACACCATACGAATAAGGATAGAGGAGGTTGCGCGCAAGGCCGACACCCCCATCGTCATGTCTCTTATCAGAGATCCAGGCGATGAGAACGTCCTGAGCCAACTTCCCTCCAAGACCGACACTCCCCCCCCCTACACACACCCCTCACAACCTGACTACCCTGCCCGTAGAAGGCGCTATCAAAGTACCGGCCCCACGGAAGGGGCTGGGAAAGCGTAATGACTTCTGCAGCGGGTAACTTATTGATTCATCCCCAGATTAACCCCTTTCTTTTCCCCTCCACTGCGGACTCGTCCGCTCCCTTGGACTCATCTATTCCTATGCTGGAGAAGCCTAAAGTAGAACGCTTGGCTGCCTCCAAGCGCTCTCACTCGGACATTTCCTTTCTATCTCTGAACTGTAACAAAGCTAACTACATCACCCATGCTGTCCTCAACTCTATTGTAGAGAATACTGATATTGTTTTGATTCAAGAACCTTGGTATGGAAGAATTGGCACCAACAGATCAGACACTTCCACAGAGGGCAACCCTGTCTTCGGAATGGTCCAGAACCGTGCCTGGTCCCAGTTTATTCCAATCACCTTCACACCCCTTTCACCCCGCCCTAGAGTGACAATCTACATTAACCGTAACAGGGGAGACATCTCAGTAGCTGTGCGCTCAGACCTCTTTGAGAGTCCAGACGTGATGGCTGTTGAGATAGTCGGCCCTGGTTGCCACTTCCTAGTCATTAACATCTACAACGATGATCATAATCAGGCAGCCAACATTCTCACAAATGCTGCCCTACCTGATCTACCTACCATCATATCTGGCGACTTTAATCTCCACCACCCCCTATGGAATGGAGATGAAAACATTCCCTCTTCCCCCATGGCTGAAGCTGCGATCGAGTGGATGTCAGAAAAGGGCTTCATTCTACTGAATGATCCTGGCCTTGACACTTTTGAATGTGGTGGAACAGCCTCTGTACTTGACCTTACATGGTGCTCCCGCCCCTCCCTTATCCGGGACTGGCAGGTCCGCCTAAACCTTGATTTTGCCTCTGATCACCTCCCTATTACATGGACACTCACTACTAGCGACACTCCCCCCCTACAACCCACACGCCAGAGCTTTGTTTTCAAGCCAGAGAAACAGGAAGAGTGGACAGGACACTTCTGCTCCTACCTCTCTGGCCTGGACATGACTTATCCCAACTTCCCCTCTCCTGAACATCTTACCTCCCTAATTGACAAACTTCATGATGCACTCCAAATAGCCTCGGAAAAGTCTTGCCTATCCAAACCCCCCCCAGAGGGCGCATCACTGTCAGGGCCACTCTTCACCCTAAGCTCTACTGCGCCAAAGGTGGAGTCAACCGGAGAACAAATCAATCCGGAGACAAACCACAACCACAACAGCTTTTAGTGGTCACTTCTTCCGGTAGGTGTTCCTGCTGCACAACTGGGTTAACCAGATAGGACAATCACGAGCCTTTTCAATAGGATGTGAGCCTCAAACCGAGGGCTTATCATGAAGAGCGACGGTCTTGACTCGCTAGGGAGTGAAGGGTAAACGTCGATTAAGTGATCAGAACTGAGTGGAGGAGAGCAAGAGGGGGCTGGGGTTTCTTCCGAGGAAACTACTCGCTTGTCCGTAACA
>Ga0307513_10006826_pt1 | contig 14875 bp, 15 predicted proteins | sample 15_EM_MG_FD_202174 | JGI IMG/M metagenome (GOLD analysis project Ga0307513, IMG submission 202174) | Populus trichocarpa ectomycorrhiza microbial communities from riparian zone in the Pacific Northwest, United States - 15_EM | ecosystem: Host-associated > Plants > Roots > Unclassified | place... | reverse complement strand
GATACTTCTTTACTAGAGAAGTCAAAGTAGTGTGAACATTAGTATAAATAGTAGGGCTCTCCCCGATGGTTGAGAACAACATCAAGCAACGGAGAAGAGACCTTAACAATATTATAAGTTATTACGATATTCTTCTATTACTTTATCAAACAATTCTTATTGAGCCTTCCTGACCTATAATCCGTTGTCGCGAATATCCTCGGCCTAGTTAGCTCGGAATCCTACTGTGTTAGCTACCCCGTAACATTATCATTCTTCTCCACACCTTTTCGAAAGTAATCGGGAGGATCATGAACGGTAGCCTCTGCTGCCTGGCTTCTGTGATGGGCCTCGTCAACCTCCACCAATGCGGTTCCCTACCAGGTTTGTGAGTGGCAGATGCGTGCAGCACCCTCACACACGACATCAGGACCCTCCAGATGGATAAAAGGAAAGTCTCTACCCTCTTCCTTGACATTAAGGGCAGTTGTGACAACGTTAACCCCTCCACCCTCAGCCGGATTGTTTTCCCCAAGGGGGTCACCGCTACCTGTTGTCCTGGAAGCGGTCTTTCCTCATGGGCCAATCCTGCCGGCTGCTCATCCAAGGATCGCCCAAAGTCTCGCTCCTGTCTCAGTTGGCACCCCTCAGGGTTCCCCTGTCTCGCCCCTTCTTTTTGTCCTATATGTTTCACCCCTCCACCGCGAGATCCCCTATGGCCTCACCCTCTCCAACGTCGACGACTTCGCCCTGACGGCCACGTCGGCTGCCTACCCCTCACAACGCCCAACTACTGCAAGGGCAGTATGCCATACTGAAAGCCAAAGGCTCCCGCCTTGGAGTAAGCTTCTCCATTCCCAAAACTGAACGAATCAACTAGCGAACAAACAGGGACTGGGATCCACCTTCGCTAGCCCCAATCCATCTGGAAGGGGCAGTTTTCCACCCCAAGAACGAGCTCACGTGGCTCGGTTGCTGGTTCACTCCTTCGCTTGCCACCACTCCGCACTTTACCAAACGTCTGGCCAAAGCCCAAGCGGCTTTTGTGGCGGTCAAGAGGCTCTCCCCACCAGGCATGGGCCTTCCCCCCTACCTTGGCCACCAATTAGCGGCCTCCCTGCTCTTCCCCATCCTCATCTACGGGGGTGACGTATTCTCCCCAACGGTCCGCATTGCGAGAAAGTTAGCGGTCTTATGGCACAAGGTCCAGAGATGGTGTATGAACTGCTTTGCCTGTACCCAAACCGATATCCTGGCAATAGAGGCCCGCATCCCCCCCCTGGACTTGCTTCTGTCTTACAAGAAGCGCTTGGTGAAGCTCCGCCTGCTCTGCTGCCCCCCCCCAATTCAACCCTGCCCTGGCTAGACTAGCCCCCTCAGTGCAAACCCCCTCCCTCCACCGCCAGGCCCCTGACTACAGGGTCCTCCTGGTCAGAAATGCGGGTAGTCGCCTCCTCCTCCGATAGTACCAGCCCCGCCCCTCCTTGAAGAATACGGTGCATCAGCCCTTTCACGCCATCCCCCACTCAATGCTATTCCTCATGGGGGCCGACGGTCGCGCCCTCCTCCCGGTGACCTCTCAACCCCCCCTTGCCGAAACCTCCTCTGACCCCCCCGAGGGGCGATCCTACCCACAGCAAAGGTGGCGCTGCCGCGACCTCCTCATGGAAGAATGGGAGGCCTGGGCATCTGACCTGGCCAGATACCAGTACCGCCCCTCCCTCAAGCCCCACCCCTTCATGGGCCTCAATAAATTCAAGGCGAGAGGGATCCACCAGATGAGATCTGGCAAGAGCTACCTCCGCGCCCATCCATCATCGGACAACAACGACCCCTCTACCTGCCCCAGGTGCGACGAGTTCCCGGAGACCTTTGAGCACGAAATACTCACCTGGCCAGTGATGGAGCCCGCCAGAGCCCGTCACCTTCAGGGGGTATCACACCTAGCCCCCAAAGTGGCCATCTGGTCATCGGCCGCCCTTGTAGGCGGCCTCTCCCGGTTCATTAGGTCGACCAGGACCGCCTTCCCCTCCGGCATGCTATTTCGCCCCACTCCTTCCCCTACTTCCTCTTCTTTCCGCTCATTTAATGTAGTCTCCTTTGGTTATGGTATGTCGTCTCAGGAGGGCTTGGTTTACTCTGTTTTTGTTTAAGTTGCTTGAAATGTCGCTGGTTAATAGGAGTGTTTCCTTACTTTACTTTTTATGATTTTCGCGCCCATATGTGGGCCAGGGACCAGTACAGACCCTATTGAAGAAGATTGGTGATGGAAGTTTACTTTGTTTGTTTGTTTTGGATTTTGGATTTTGTTTTCACCATAGCTAGCGCTCCATGCGATTTCTTGTACCTTAAGAACAAATATATGATACAAAAATTATTTTTTTATAAAAGCAAAGTGAGTAAGAAACCAACCTTATGGAACTGAGACTCTTCTTGAATGTAGTGGATTACTGATTCATGTAGGGCAAGAGATTGTGAAAGCTATAAGGACAAAGATAATCTCCCAACTCCTAGCACAAGGATATAGGTTTGCCACTAACAGACTTCTCTTCTCCCCTCTCCTTCTTCCCGCTATCCTTGTCATCATCGTTATCTTTTGCTTCCTGTTTACCAGCTAGGTATAGAACTGGTGGTTAAGATATGAGGTTGAAGGTCTTATGGATCTTTGAAGACAATAAAGCCATGGGTTAAGTATATAAGTATATTGGAACGTGGTATGGTTTAAGAAATCTGTACAAGTAGCATATACTAAAGGGTTTGTAATGAAATAGATCTTGATATTCAGTCACAAATTTAAATAATAAGCTAGTATTTAATTCCTGATAGAAATAGATATTTTAGAATTGTTAAGCCTGATAGTTTTTATATCATATCAAGTTCAAAACCTGTTTCTAGTCGATATTATTTTACTATTTATGTCATTTAGGCACTTTCACAAAATTGTCTCTTTTTGCTTAGATATTATTATGAATTGTATTTAAACAGAGATTGAACTGAAGTAGATAAACATTTATGCCAAGTCATCTATCGCAAACTATTTGGTGTATACAGAGACATCTTGAACCATATCAGGTGATGAGTATTAAATATTGGATGGAGTGTAGTGGGTTTTCACTTGGTGACTATGTCATTATTACTGCCTGGGGTCAACATATTGTCTCTCCTGCCCACCAGCTCTAACATAATTCCCAGCAGCACTGTAAGACTTGATGTATGTTTTCCCTTTCCAGGTGATTGTTTGCATAGCCCTATGTCCTCTCATTCCCTACTCTTCCCCTGTATTAGGCACTAGTGATTTCTACTTGTGATATTCCATGACTAGACAAATACTTACTTGAAATCTGCTTACTTTGTTACTCTAGTCTGATTACTTCACCATTATGACATTTGATACAACGATCAGGAAACCACCTAAGTATATAGGATATTAAATATTGTACGTATATTATTAAGGTGATTCGGACTTATAGGTTCAAATAAAGCCTTCTTGGGAAATCACTCTAAGTATATGATTGTAAGTGTATAAGCTAACCATATTTCAAACTACTTCCAAGTATATGATTCTGGCTACATAATTGTAGGCCAATTGTTGGATAGTTATGCATCAAGTATCATCTCTATCATTTTACACATTTGGTTTCTCAGTAAATATTGCAGGTATTTGCTTCTAAGTATATGGCCTTTCGCTAATGGCTTCGCGCTTATAGCTTTAGGTGCCAGTTTATCAGTCTTAACATGCTGCTTTAAGCCTTTCATTCTAAGACCTTAAGTATACAAGGTGTCACCTCTTATATGCCTTGCATGCTATGCTGTTACAAATTATGACTAAGCAAGTCAGATTCAATGTGACTGATACCTATTAGCTATCGTTTTGTGATATTTTATACAATCATGTCATTCAACTTATAGTATCTTGCATTACTATCCAATAACTAGTTATTGTTATATTATGTTTTGTTAATTGTTTTCATAAATTACAAGTATGAGTCAGATGATGTAATAACTTTGGCAGATGACTCATATTATTAGTCATGGGTTTTATACAGGTAACACATTCAGGAAGATGTTTTATTTATAAGTTTTGATTGATTACTAAAGAATGATACAGTATTGACTTATGAGAGTCAACTCATGGATTTCCCACTATGACTCACTACAAGTCACAGAGGTCATATAATATGAGTTGATAAGTCCCCAGGGTTCCAGTTGTTGGAAGCTGCCTCTATAATGCTTGACTCTTGACCAAGACAATAGGGTCTTCCTGCAGTAATCTAAGTACTTTAATATAGTAAAACTTCCATTACGATTCCTCTTTCACTCTGTACATAGTACACCTTTCCTCTGTCAGAACCTAAGAGCTAAACAACAATCTTCTATCTAGGGGAGTAATGAACAGACAAACTTTGAGACTATTGTAATAGTCTGCAAGTATAGATACCTGACATAGAACTATTGAGATAACGTAATTTAGGATACAATGGCTCTTTACCTAGATGCAGCTCACTATGACAACCACTCGAATACCGGATGGATATTTTATTATCTGCACAACTAGTAGTATTACCATATTGAAAATATGTTAAAACTTAGTTTTCGAGATGGAGAATCAGAATCAGAATTTGATATTTAGTGATAGGGAGTAATGCTTCTTGTTTACTCACTTTATTCCAAACTAGTTCAAATAGCAAACCTACAATAATAGTAACGAAAATTGAAACCAACTACAAATAATATAGTTTAAGCAAATAACATGATTATCTAGGCTGTTTATTTAATGTATGAACTGCTTTGGTATTTGTTTGTAGGTATTTAGGAAAGCAGTGTGACTAAAAGCAAGAATGGCTAAATAGGTGTCTTGAAATCCGAACAAGATAATATCTGCTCATCGAGTTTAGTAATGTTCCAACACCTTGTAATCTACTTCAATTTCATGATCCTAGATACTTTATAAACATTCCAGGCAGTTTGCCAACTTGAAGTTTTGCAAACTTTATTTCTTAGTTATTGAAATGTAATTTGGAGAGAAATACTACCCTCCAGCATTAACCATGTAGGCTACACATGCTGGATATGGCTAAAAGTTGTAGTATATAGTCTATTCATATAGGTAAAACTATAGTATAAGTTTTAGCAAGCTTGGGTATTGGAATTTAGAGATCTTACACCTTTACTCTAAAGATACTGAATTTTGCTTATAATATTTTGTCATGATAGAGTTATGGTGCAAAATATCTAAATCCCAATCACCAAACTTACTAAAGCTTCTTCCACTCCTTTAGCTATATGAAGAGATGATATAAGACAGCTTGTGGTATCCTGCATGTCTAGCTTACATGGTTGAGGCTGTAGGATAGTATTTCTCTATAAATCACTTTCTAATAAGTAGAGAATAAAATGTGCATAGCATGGCCAACTGTCTTGAAGGTATATACAGTATCTTGGATTACGAAAGTGAAGTAGGTTATAATGTAGTGGGACATTCCGTGAACTTGAACTGCACAAGCAAATAGCATCTTGTTCAGACTTGATAATACATATTTAGCTATCCTTGTCTTTACAGTCACACTGCCTTCCTAAATCACTCCAAACCAATATAAAAGCAGTCTCTTTATTAAATAAATAACCTAGGTGATCATGTTATTTAATTAAACTATAATCTTTATACTTGGTTTCAATTTTCTTTACTATTATTATAGGTAAGAAGATATTTGAGCCAGTTTGGAATAAAGTCAGTATACAACAAGCATTATGGCTTACTATTAAATATCAAATTCTGATTCTGATTCTCTATTTCTAAAAGTACTTTCTAACATATTTTCAATATGATATCACAACTAGTTGTGCAGATAGAAAAATATACATTTAGTATTCCAGTAGTTGAAATGAGAAGCCGAATCAGAGTACCTTGCTGGAATCCAGTAAATTTTGTTAGTTCTTGTCTGAGACCAGCAAGCAAGTCTAATACTATCTGAAGAAATAGTAGTACCTCCTCTCTCCAAGATGATGAAAAAGAAGACTAGCCTATGAAGTGTTCCAGGTTGTTACCTGTTTCTCTTCGTCCCTGGAAACAGGAGTTTTACCTTCCCCTTTAGTCGCTTTCACCTTTAGTCAATCATATTACTACCAAGTACACTCTCCCTCAAGCACAGTTTCTGATCAGGTTTTCTGGAATAACATAAACAATCAGAACACTCTCAAAGCTTGCCAGCAATGCTTTGAGAAGTTCTACAACCCTATATAGTTTGATTTCATGTTTCCCCACCAGTGTAATTTCGAAGAGAATGACTGTTTTGGTTACTGAATACAAGGCCACCAATCGATCCATAATGCAAAATATATAGAATATAGTATTTTTGTAAATCTTCAGGCTTGATACCAGTACCACTATTGCCATGAACATTTTTGGCCAAATTGCCAGATGTGGCAAATAATTGACTATATGTCCTGGAAACCACCTTATTTTAAACACAAAACTAGTGCCCTCATGATGTCTAACAGTTCTTTCATCTGCCTTGAATATACCTTTCTCGCTAAACCAGTCATGGGCATATTGCTCAAAACACCACTTAGCCTTTGTTATTAAATAATCATGCGGAGGGGGGTGTTTATACACTATGAATCAATCCTGTTGAGAACACTGTAGAGATTTTTTGTAAACAATATATGCTCTCCAGCGGGTCCTAAGCCGAGTATATGAAAGGCTATCCTCTGATAGCTCTATAAGTATAATTTTATGATATGATGTTTCATGAACACTATCTTTCAACACTTTACCACTCCACATAGTAATAAAGGCTTCAATTTCCCTTCTCACATACCCCAGGTAGATTTTCACCCCCTAGTTAACAACTGTTTCATCATTAATGGCATGCATCTGAAAATACAACCTTCTCACTGATCCCCAGCCACAAATGGTTGTATTAGTCGCAATTGCATTATCCTTCACAGCGTCCTCCTTTAAATCTCCTACTATGGTGCTGCCCCAGTCTACTACACTCAATGCAGCTCATCTTTCCAACCTCTCCTATTGTCAGCCAAATTTGCTATTAAGTAACTGTAATAAATGAACAATCAATACCTATATGCAGCAAATATTTCTGCCCTGTTCCACAGGCTAATGTAATAAACACCAATATTATTATTGGTTTTCTATTTCCTTAAGAACAGCAATTTGGCTACTGAGACACCAAGTACAACAAATCAAGGAGAGCTACCAATATCCCACTTCTGATCTATCAGAGCCGCATCAGTGAGAATCCAAAGCTCACTTATCTTTTCTCTACTAAGTTGAAAAAGCAACTTGGCATATATTTTGACTCCTAGTGTATTGTCATTGAACAAATACCAATAGTGCTTGCTATGTCTGTAAACTGTTGGATAGCCACAATGAAGTATATGAGCCAGGATATATGAAAGACAAACAAATTTGCCTACATATTTGTTAGCAACTAAGTTGAATAAAATAAAAGATTTGCCTATTACTGCACACCTCCTCCCCCAAGGTGACCAAATACCTTCTAATCAAGAAAGTCATCCCTCAGCTTATCATACATTTTACTAATACCTTGCCATCTGGCTCCCTCTGCTGCAATAAGAATGTTGCAAATATGCTTGTATTTATTTAGAATAGATATCTACTCATCTCACAAGGTAGATCCTTCTTATTATCTAGTAGCTTAAATTTGTGCTCTTGATCATCAGTCATAAATTGTATAATAGGAAAGAGACTTTTCATTGACTGACCTTCAGAGGCTAAGCTTATAGGCTGGCCAAATATTAAATTTGGGCTTTGTAACCATTATTGTAAAATCTTTAATAAGAGGTCCTTGCTTCCTCAATTGCTCATTATAAAGAGCTTTCATTTTGTATTTTAGAAGAAGATTAAAGGTAAGAAGAGTGTATTGAGAAAAGATGTGGAAGGAAGATTGTAAAAAAACTGAATATTCCCTATTCAGTGTCGAGAGTGATGATGGTTATGATGTTGAGAGAAAGAGAATGCAGCTGAAACTAAATCCAGTTTTTGGAAAACCACTTGCACAGTGGGCTTTCACTAGCACAAATACCCAAAACCCTAGTCACCATCAACATGGTGACAGTCACCCTTGCCTACTGACCAATGTACTATAATATGGCAGCCCACAATAGGGCTACTAGTAGTCCATCAGAGAGGAGATGTGGTTCTAAGTGGTGCTCAGAGTGGACAGAAATGGGAAAACACCCACCAAAAACTAAGGTCCTGTTTGGCAGGCCAACTTTTGTATAGTAACACATTGAAGATTGCAGTTTGTAAGGTTTTCCAAACTGCATTTTGTAAGTTGTGCGAAGTTGTAGTTTGTAAGGTATAGCTTGTTAAACAAGATAACGAAGTTTTATAAGGTAGCACAGACACTCTACATATGTGACTACTCCAGCTTAACCCTAACCAGGAGTGAAGATAATAACATCATTAGGGTAGTAAATCAAGTCTATTAGGGCAAACCCCCCTATCTACTAGTCACCAGTCGGCTTTCAAAACTCTCTTAAAACATAAACTACTATGCTACCAAACACAGTTTGCCTTACAAAAGTTGGCCTGCCAAATAGGGCCTAACAAAATAACAGTCACCAGCCATGTGCAAGTTGTGCCTTGCCCAAACATATATTCTTGGCTGAAATATCTGAGAGTGCACGATTCCAGGATAGGACCTGGCGAGCAAAGCTGTGTTAGGTGGTAGCTCATTATTTGAGAAGATCGGAAATGAGACTAATAACCTATTGGGATTGCTAGGAGAGTCAGTGGCATCGTGGGTTCTTTAAGTAGCGTGATAGTGTATATCAGAACATGATGGGAAAAAAGAATCGCCATCTAAACAATACTTATTATATTTGCAGACACTTGCCTAATTCCAATATCGGTCCATTCCGCCCCCTTCTCCTCAGGTACGAGCCCTTAGATATTCCCTAGCTCCACAACTCAACCTATGAATAAGACGCGCTACTTACAGTCGCACCCGATTGTCCCGGACCTCAATCTCCCGGGTTTTTCGTTGTCACGCACGATTTCTCAAGATTTGTGCGGGCTGCGATACATAGAAATACACCTCGCTGTCCAGGACTTTGGGGGTTTTCGGACCGGATGCAAATTTAGATATCTCTAACCCCTGTTCACATTACAAAGTATATTCACTGTTCCGGATCTTCTCCTAATCCTAACCTCAAAAATCCTATCACAGCTGCTCAAAAGCACTATGCATGTCAGAATCAGGAGTTGACTGTCCGGGACAATGAAACATCCGGGAGAGTGAAATGGTTGATAAAAATGGTGACAATTGAGTAGATATGACTCCTAGCTATTCCATAATATTATAAGGTTTGGATGAGGGGTAAAGTAGAAAATAGAAGACCTGAGAGATGAGTTAATGTAGAAAATTAAGGAAACCAACCTCCCAATACAGAACTTGAATTGAAGGATTTCCTCTCAAACAATGAAGCGAAATTACTGACTCAGAAACCGCCCGGCAATGCCACCATCAATCAAGCCTTGAATACGGAGCAAAACAAGGAAAGCACGAGAGAAGCTTGGAGCTTTTGTTGCCGGGAGTACTGAGGTGGTAATCCGGGACAACGGGGTGCGACTGTATTTATGGCATTCTATGGTAAGCTTCCTAACTTGAACATCTCAAGGCACACCGGTAATTTGTGCGGGGGTGACTGTCTTAGGTGAGGTCATGTAACCACAATAAATGCTTAAAGTTGGAATGCCGACTTGCACTACTTTGATCCCAGGCCACAACCATCACACCGCTTCGTCACAACCTCAAAAGGTCACTTACCACAACCACTGATACTCATACCACCTTGGAGGCATCACTTTCGTCTCTATCAGCAACCAGCTTGCGAAAGAATGGCTGCCATGCACACGCAGCAAGGCAACGTTCCTCCCACCCCAAGCAGCCCCCAACAGATAGAGCGTATGACCCCACGTGAGGTGCATTATTATCTTACAGAAGGGTTGGAGGGGGTAGAGTGTGAGGAATATCGTGGTATTCGCTCATTCAAAAGTGTAGTCGATTCACGAGTTGATGCAGTGTGTTCGGGTACATCTGACCAATGCTCTACCCCGTATCTTTTTTTTGGCCCAGTCACACAACACCAGCTTGAGAATATCGAGCGTGTTCGCGATACTCGCTACAAGAGACTCCGCTTCCTCTACTTAAACGAACCACAAGCATTGATTGTCAAACTAATGCCGGACCCAATCACAGTATTGGTTGTCGAGGAGTTTGGGTATGCACTTCGGAAAAAGATCGAAGAGAGGGGTCGAGGAAGGGGGATCTGCAGTATGGGTGGCACAACTTACAAAGGCCCGGATAGCAGGAAAGAAGCCGATGGGGCATTCAGACCTCGCTTGGCCCGCCGGGATATTTATGACTGGCCCACTGTGATTCTAGAATGCGGGCTAGAGGAGTCCCCAGAGCGTTTGGCTGCCGACGCGCGGTGGTGGCTCTATAATTCAGGGGAGGCGGTCAAGATTGTCATACTTTTTTTTGTATCCACCAGCACGAAGACCATTACCATAGAAATTTGGGAACGAGCGGGAATTGAGAACAGAAGAGTCACGCAGCCTGAGGGAAACGATGACTCGGACCAGGTTGACCTTCCCGTGGTTAAACAAACCACAACCGTTAGCGCAGAACATATTACCAGCACGTTAACCTTCAGCTTTGAGGCCATTTTTCTACGTGCTCCTAAAATTAAACGGTGTGAAGGGGATTATACCCTCACAGCGGCCGATTTAAGAGCCTATTATGAACAGGTATGGTCCAATGTGATTGAGAGCTCGGAACCAGAAGACTGTAAGTCAATCTTGGTCAGGCCTTACTTGAATTCTAGTTAAAACTAATTCTAGCAGCGTCTGGAACAGAAGAGGATAGCTGACTCTGTTTGTCGATGGGAACTTCCGCCCCCCGCGAAAATCTACGATGGCTCTAGTCTTGCGCCTTTAGCTTGTATACTTGGTCGGTTGGTCAGTTTATTTTGTCTATTTACTAGTCCAGAATTGATTTTATCTTATTACACCCGTCTGCAGCAGACTTTCTTTGCTGTACTAGACCTCCCATTAAATTCAAAGAGGTGGTGGAGTCGAGAGCCTCATGGTGGCATCCACTAAAATCAATAGACACCCAGGATCGCGTAAAACAAGCTTAAAAACCCCCCTTCACTAACCACTCTTTTATCATGAAGCTCCCACTATGGCAATTGGTTCACCGACGAATACCAAGATGTCTTAAATGGACTAACTGAGCTAACACAAAACCGAGATAATTGACCTATGAAAAGAGCAGGAGCGCCCTGAGGTTTGGAGCTCGAGGAACTTATAGATCTGCAAGTGGGGGTTGAAAATCTCACCTTCATTTCTGACGAATGGAATTTTTCTTCACCAGATCACAGATGAGGAGACAAGATTTAAGGAGTGGGTTCGTCACGTTACAATTGCGATTAGGGTTACCGGTGCAGAAGTGCCAACTATGCGGTTCTATCTTTGCATGATACAATGAACCGGAATTCTCCTATCACCAGAAACCAACTTCCACCGCACAGAGCAGCCCAAATGGGTACCCATAGCCCCTGGCCCACCTACTGTTGTTGAACTCTCCAAACTTAGCTTTAAATATTAATAGTGCTGATAGCGATCGCCGACCCAGGCGACCCCCCCCCCCCACAATTCCATTCACCGCTCTTTGAAGGAGGGGAAGAGGTTGTTTGCACGCAAGAACGGGACTATCGGAACCAAACGGGCCCTTACCATTCCACCCCGGCGTCGAAGCCTGGATCGGCATTGCTCCCTTTGGTTTATAATAAATTTTCGACTGAAGTGCATCAGAGCTCATTTCAACAATATTTCTTTTGGAATTCTCCAGTGATTCCCCATGAAGGGAAAGGCGGTAAGAACTTGTGATCGGGCAACTAAGCTGCACTAGGAGAACTTAGTATTTATGCAGAAGGCATGCCCTGCTCCGCACTCCCACTAACAAGAGGCACACACACACAAAATCCCTCCGGATGGCGCATATCATCAAGCTTGATGTTCCTTCAGCTCTTGCTCCCCCATCCTCGTCCTTCCGGAAACAACGCTTTCGAAAACGAGGAAAGTTTTAGACAAACGACTCCCCTTTCCTCTTCCGATACTACTTTTTATCTTGTTTCGTCTTCTCCGACCCCATTAGGTGCTCTTGCCCGCTCCGCTTGGAAAAGAAGGTGGCCGGCTTCCTAGGACCATATTTTGTTCCGACAAGAACTCTGATTGAGCGCCACCCTACTCCATCCTGCTCGTCCCCAGTATCCGATCATCGATCGGGTACTCCTCTCATCTAACACCTTCAGGCTTCTAACTCCCATACCTGTTCTTTACTCGCCTTCTCCTCAGGTCTTGCTCTCCCCGCTGTTCCCTTCTATAATTGCATTGCATCAAAACTTTCCCCAAATCGACGAAGCCCGGAGGTTGGATATCTCAGGTGCTCACGATTCTTTCCCATTATCGATTCATCGATCCATCCATCCATCAACCACCTAGTGGCTTTTATTAATCCAGGTCGTTCAATAAAAACGACCACGCAATATTCAAAGCGGGCTCCAAAGGGATCCGCGAAACGTAGAGACCCCCCAGCCTCCCCCGCCCCGTGAGTATGCCCAATAGAGAGCGAATACTAACAACCACTCTAGCCGGCTCCAGAATTCCCGTTTCACCTTGATCCCATGTTACAACCATCGCATCGCTTCGTCACAATTGCTTACCTGGGTGTGAGAGTCTACCTGGAACTATAGGTTGTCTGAGATGTTTTGACAAGATATTTCAGTAAGTTGGTTTCTTTTGCGTAGGGGTGGATTTATTGACTAATGGTGTCCTAGTGGGAGGAGGGAAAGAGAGTTTTTGATGAAGTATGTTTGCTCTCTGTGACACCTCCGAGTTCCTGGTGCGTTTTGTATTTCGCGGGTAATTTTTAGATGTCCTAAGTTAACTGCCATAGTCCGGAGATAGTTTTCCACCGCCCGCAAAAAGGTACTTCCACCTCTCATCCCTCGCCCCACCACTCCTAGAATTCTACCCGGGGAACTCAGACGAGATTGTGCTCCGCGCACGCTATGAAATAGTCATCGTGGCGATGAAAAACTGCTCTGAAGATTTACCCATCCGCCGCACGAGCTCCTGCCCCCACTAGGACATCCCAATGGCCACAAGGCCACCTCACAGATTATCTACGTCCGGCTCGACTCACTAACAAATTACATTACGAACACCTCATACACAACTTGGCCCCTCCCCCCTCAATCCCCTTCTAGCTAGCAGACACAAGTAATAACCAAGGACGTCCTCCGTTTCCATGCAATCTACCGGCCTACCTTCCTCCTCACCCTCAGCCTCACCCTACCACCCACATTCTAACACACTCACACTGGACCATGAACCGCAGCCAGTGTTCCCAACCGTCCAGTCCGTCCGTCTTCGGGGGAGGACGGGGCGGACTACGGACTATAGTCCCGGCGCTTGGACCTCCTGTACTAGCCAAGCTGACATACACCTCCAACCGAATTCTTTTCACACCATGAGACATCACTCTTGCAGTCCCCGGCCGTCCCCCGCCGTCCACCCCCCTGCCCTGAACTAAAATGTCTCACCCTGTAGGGCCCGCCGTCCTGCCCAAAGACGGCCGTCCTGCACTTAGGCCACCCCGGACGGTTGGGAACACTGACCGCAGCAAAATAACCAAGAGCGCCGGCAATGCCAGCAACCCCCCACCCCTTGCCATCTGAATCCGGCGTGGATGCCATGTGCTTCTGCCTTCTTCACCACGGTGTTTGGCCACTGATGCGGGGTGGTGGTTTCATAACTCGGGGGGGGCGGTCAAGATTGCCATCCTTTTTTTTGTATCAACCACTACGAGAACCATCAGGATCGAAATTTGGGCAACGATTCTCTTCTAACGTTAGGAGAGAGAGCCGACACCTGCTCTAAGAAGACTTACCCACGTTGTGGAAATTATTGCACCTGCTGTTCCTCGCGCCGCACCAAAGGTTCCTACTAGGGTGAAACCGGTTCCGGAAAAACGTCGATCCCGTGGGAGGCCGCGCAAAAGTTGTATTCTTAGAGGAAGCTGTCGCCTCTGAGAAAAATACAATCATTGATTCCGATTTGCATACGTGCCCTACGGTGCACTCGGATGGCTTGTTCCGTATAACAGATCAGTGTTCCCGAGCGTCCAGTCCGTCCGTCTTTGGCCTAGGACGGGACGGACGCCAAGTTTGAGGCCTTTGCCCGGGACGGACGCCAAATTGTAGTCCGTCCTGATCTATGCCCGGGACGGACGGCCGGGCCCTATAGGTGTCTTAGTTTATGTTTCATTTTTAAATCTCATTAGCATGAGGTCTGTGTTACTATAAAGAGGCGAAACATTTTTATTCTAATATACAGGTGACGGCGAATACCTACAGGTGACTGCCGGGCCCTACAGGTGACGCCCGTCCTTACTAATGACGGCCGAACCCTGCAAGTGACGCCCGTCAATTCAAAAGACGGTCGGGCACTACCGGGAGTTACCATTTCCAGTAAGACTGCAGGGCCCTGCCGTCAACCTACTGTCCTACAGTGAATATCGAGGAGGGACGCCTTGCCCGGCCGCCCATACCAACCCTCCCCGGGACGGACGGGAATATTGGACGCCAGGGCCCCGCAGTCCGCCCGGGACGGTTGAGAACACTGGATGTTAATGACTGGCCGAGTGTGGTCCTGGAATGTGGGGTAACCGAGCCACCGCGGTGTTTGGCCGGTGATGCGGGGTGGTGGTTCCATAACTCGGGGGGGGGGGGGGGGGGGGGTTTTAAAAATTAAAATACTTTTTTTTTTTAAAACCAAAAAAAA
>Ga0307513_10006825_pt1 | contig 14876 bp, 10 predicted proteins | sample 15_EM_MG_FD_202174 | JGI IMG/M metagenome (GOLD analysis project Ga0307513, IMG submission 202174) | Populus trichocarpa ectomycorrhiza microbial communities from riparian zone in the Pacific Northwest, United States - 15_EM | ecosystem: Host-associated > Plants > Roots > Unclassified | place... | reverse complement strand
CCGCAGACCACGCCTAACATCAAGGTAAGTGCGGTCCGCGACCTGGGCGGTGAAGTCGTGCTCCACGGCGATGACTACGACAGCGCCTACGAATACGCGCAGTCCATCGTGCGCGAACGCAATCTCGCCTTCGTGCATCCGTTCGACGATCCGGACGTGATCGCCGGGCAGGGCACGGTCGCCGTCGAAATCCTGCGTCAGTCGCGCGGTGACGTGGACGCCATTTTCGTACCCGTGGGTGGTGGCGGACTGATCGCGGGCATCGCGGTCTACGCGAAATACCTGAATCCGCGCATCAAGATCATCGGCGTCGAGCCGGTCGACGCGGCGGCCATGCATGACTCGTTGCGCGCGAAGAAGCGCGTCACGCTCGATCGCGTCGGAGCCTTCGCCGACGGTGTCGCGGTGCGCAAGGTGGGCGAAGAAACATTCCGCCTGTGCCGCGAGCATGTCGATGAGGTCGTGCTGGTCGACACCGACCAGATCTGCGCCGGCATCCAGGACATCTTCGAAGACACTCGCTCCATCGTCGAGCCTTCGGGCGCGCTCGCGGTGGCCGGCATCAAGAAGTACTGCGCGCTCAACAATTGGCAGGACAAACGCGTGGTCGCCATCAACAGCGGCGCGAACATGAATTTCGATCAGCTGAGGTACGTGGCCGAACGATCCGACGTGGGCCAGGCGCGCGAGGCGCTGTTCGCGGTGGAGATTCCCGAGCAGCCGGGCAGCTTCCTGAACTTCTGCGAAATACTCGGGCAGCGCGCCGTCACGGAATTCAACTACCGCTACGGCACCAGGGAGCGCGCGCAAATCTTCGTGGGCTTCGCGCTGGCGCGCGGCAAGGAAGAGCGCGATGAAGTCATCGTGAAGCTGCGCGCCGCGGGCTACGGCGTCACCGACATGACCGACAACGAGAGCGCGAAGCTGCACGTGCGATACATGGTGGGCGGTCACGCGAATGGCAGCGTCGCCAACGAGCGACTCTATCGCTTCGAATTTCCCGAGCGCAAAGGCGCCCTTTTGAAATTTCTGCAGTCCATCGGCACGCGCTGGAACATCACTCTGTTCCACTACCGCAACCACGGCTCTGACTACGGACGCGTCCTCGCCGGAATCGACGTGCCGGCGTCCGACACCGCTGATTTCCTCGATCACCTCAACGTGCTGCACTATTCCTACAGCGACGAGACTAACAATCCGGCCTACCGGATATTTCTCGGTTCCTGATCGATTTTGCCGGAGGCGGGAACACGGGCCGGCAACACCGGTCTGTGTAGAATGCCCCCCGCAGCCGTCATCAGGTCTCTATTGGTGTTCGACGAAAAGCATCCCTTCTACGGGTCCTATCGCGTAGCAAAGCGTATTGCCATTGGGATCGTCGGCGGCAGCATCGTCATCGCCGGCATTATTCTCGCCGTGATGCCCATTCTGCCCGGCTGGCCCGCCATCTTCGTGGGACTCGGAATCCTCAGCATCGAGTTCGCCTGGGCGCGGATCTGGCTCAAGAAAGCCAAGGAAAAGGCCGAGGACATCGGGCGGAGCATGAGCGGCAAGCCGGCAGTCGACCGAAGCAAGCCACCCGACGCGCACTGACGCGCGTTCGTCTAGTTAGACGAAGACTATTCGATCGGCAGGTCGAACATCAGCTCGCGCACGAACCGCACCGGCGGCGAACCAAACGACAGCACCTTGTCGTGATAATCGTGCAACGAAAATGCCCCTCCCATTCGCTGCTCGGCCTCGGCGCGCAGCGCCAGGTGTTCCTGGGCGCCCACGAAATAGACCGGTAGTTGGGCCGAGGTGAGCTGCGCGCGCGTCCACTTGCCCGCGGCCTCGCGTTCTTCCTGGAAGCCGGATTCCGTCAGCAGCTTCATCGCCGCCTGCCGTGAGATCCCGTCGACGTGCACGGCCTGGTCGAGCACGGCGTTGACGATGGAACGCAAATACCACTTGAGCTGAATGAGCTTCATGAGCGGATCGCCATCCATGTAGCCCTGCTCGGTCATGAGGTGTTCGGCATACACCGCCCAGCCTTCGACGAACGGTCCGGACGACAGCACCGCTCGCAGCGTCGATGGATACTTGTTGGCATGCGCGAGCTGCAAATAGTGGCCGGGCATGGCTTCGTGAATAGTGAGGTTGTGGATCGAGCGCGAGTTGTATTCGCGCAGGAATGACTCCGTCTGCGCATGCGTCCATTGCTTCGGGATGGGCGAGACCGCGTAAAAAGTCTTTTGTCCCGCGTCTAGTGCGCCCGGCGAATCGCAGTAGGCGAGCGCGACCCCCTGCTGGAATTCGGGCATCGGGATGATCTCGAGCGGCTCGTCCGGCAGCGTCACGAGATTTTTCTCGCGCACGAAACGCGTGGTGTCGTTGAGCGCGGCGCGCGCGGAGTCGAGCACCGCATCGCGTTCGGGATGTTCGGCATACGCGAGCTCGAGCGCCGCCTTGATCACCCGTTGTTGTTGCGCATCGCTCGGTTTGTCGGGAGCAGCGGGCGCCGCGCGCTTGCTCTTCATCAGCGGACTTTTGAGGACGCCGCGGGCGATCTCATACATTGCCGCGCGCGTCGTCGCGAGCTCCGACTCGGCACGTGCGCGGATTTCCTCGCGCGACAGCGGCGAGAACAGCGCGAACGCCAGCTTCTGATCGTAGAGCTCGCGGCCCAGGCGAAAATCGCCCTTCGCTTCGGGCGTGAGGCGCTTGTCGAGCCAGATCTGGTGCTGGTTGAGTGCGCTGCGCGCCTTCGTGCTGCTGGCGCGCAGGGATTCCTGTTCGGCAGCCGGCAGCGTGGCTATTTGCGCGGCGATCTCTCCGTCGAGCATCGCGATCAAACCCGCGTTTTGTTTCGCGGCCGTCTCGGCGTGCACCTTGGGTACGCGCGCCGGAACGAGCACTTCGCGCACCTGCGCGAGGAAACGCGGCAGTTCGTCGAGCCGTTTGCCGAGATTCCGCAGGCGTTCGGGGGCGGGCGCGAAGTCGCGCGCCAGCAGCGAATACAACCCATCGCCGGCGATGCGCGTGTAGATCAACGGGTTCCAGCGCCAGTCCTCGAGAGTCTGGATTCTCCAGCGGTCGGACTGCAGATCGTGCTGCAGCAGCAGCGCGTCGACCTGGTTCGCCCGCGAGAGACGGGTGCGGTCGATCGTCGCGAGCGACGCTAGATAGAGATCGGTGAACGTGAGACGCGCCTGCCAGGCATCGGCACTCACCTCATCGAGCCGGTCGTCGTACCGATGGTCGCCAAGCGCGGTGGCCGCGACCGGCGATTGTTCCGGCGCTTCGCGCAGATAGCGCTGTGCCAGTGCTTCGAACTGCTGATCGGGCGTGGGCGGAGGTGGAGGCGCGGGCGGGGCCGGCTCCGGTTGCGTCGGAATGGGCGCACAGGCGCACAGCAACAATGCCACGACTCCAGAAACAACAGCTCCGACTACGGGCGCCTTCATCGCAATGTCCCTCGCACTTCCGAACGCAATGGCCAACGCAGCGCGACGTTACCAGTTAAAGTGCGGGCTCGCAGCCACGCCACCCATCGACGCCTTGAGCATCCAATCCCGATCGCCTGCATTGCAGGCGTTGAGCCAGCCCGACTTCGCGCGATATGCCTTTGGTCGCCTGTCGAGCACGCTGGCATGGCAGATGGTCGACGTCGTGATCCTGCTGCAGGTTTGGGATCTCACGCACAGCAAGTTGTCGCTCGGCTTCGTCGGGCTCGCGCAGTTTCTTCCGTTTCTCGTCTTGTTGTTGCCAGGTGGGCAGATCGCCGATCGCTTCGACCGGCGCATCGTCATTGCCTGCGCCTTCACGGTCGAGTTGGCCGGTGCAGCAACATTGCTGGCGTTCACTCTGCGCGGCGGCACCAACGTGAATGTGTGTTTTCTCGCGGCTGCCTTGTTAGGCGTGGCGCGCGCGTTCTGGGCGCCGGCGGGGCAGGCGATGACGCCGAACCTGGTGCCCAAACACCTGCTGCCGGGCGCCATCTCGGTGAATACCGTCATGTTCCAGGTCGGAGTGATTGCGGGGCCCATAGCCGGCGGAATCCTGGCGGATCGCGGCTACCACCTCGTGTATGGCCTGGCCGCCGCACTGCTTGCAATCACGGTGTTGCTGATTACCGGTCTTCGTCCGGTGCGTGCCCAGGCTGCCGCCGAATGGCGCTGGCACAGCGTGCTCGACGGGTTTCGTTTCGTGTGGCGCAAGAAGCCCTTGTTAGGAGCGATTTCCCTGGACTTGTTTGCCGTGTTGTTCGGCGGTGCGGTGGCATTGCTGCCCGTGTTCGGCGACGAGATCCTGCACGTCGACAAATGGGGAGTCGGCGTTCTGCGCGCCGCGCCCGCCGTGGGCGCCGCGATAGTCGCGCTCGCTCTGGGCTTGCGTCCCATCCAGGCTCACGCGGGCCGATGGATGTTTGGCGGCGTCGCGTTGTTCGGCGTCTGCACCGTCATCTTCGGACTGTCGACTTCCTTCTGGTTGTCGCTCACGGTGCTGGCGCTGGCGGGAGCCGGAGACATGGTGAGTGTGTTCGTGCGACAGCTGCTCGTGCAGTTGGAAACCCCGGACGCAATTCGCGGCCGCGTGAGCGCGGTCAACTCCATGTTCATCGGCGCATCGAACGAGCTCGGTGCGTTTGAATCCGGGCTGACCGCGAGCTGGTTCGGGACAATACGCTCGGTCGTCTATGGCGGCATCGGCACGTTGTTCGTGGTGGCGTCGTACATGCGACTCTTCCCGGCGTTGCGAAAGCTCGATCGGTTTCCGGAACCCGTGCATTAGTCAGGCCTACGGCCACCACGGAAAAGCCGCCGAAGCGGCGGCGTACGTGAATGTGAAGAGCGGTCCATCCAGTGTTGCGGGGGTGCCCGAACTGGATTTACTCGCGCCCTGTACATAAATACAGTTCGTGCATGACAGGTGCGATCAAAGGCCGCGGTGCGCTTTCCCAGCCACCCGGTCGCTTCGACAAACTCACGCAGACGCTCGAGCACGACGGCTGGTACGAGGAAGAAGAGCCGGACAAGCGCGAGACCGTCGTTTTGCCCGAGCCCGCGCGTTCGGTGATCAGCCGCAATCAATCACCCGACATCGGCTTCAGTCAGTCGATCAATCCGTATCGGGGATGCGAGCATGGATGCATCTATTGTCTTCGGGGTGATACCCCGATTCTCATGGCGGATGGCACGCTTAAAGCCATCGCCGACATCAAAGTCGGAAACGCGATCTACGGCACCGAACGAGTTGGCTGGGATCGCCGCTATGTGAAGACGCAAGTCTTCTCCCACTGGAGCGTAATCAAGCCCGCGTACCGCGTCACGCTCGAAGACGGGACGACTCTTGTGAGCGGCGCGGATCACCGTTTTCTGAGCGAGCGCGGTTGGAAGTTCGTGACCGATTCGCAATCAGCAAACACTCACCGCTCACATCTGACCGTCGGCGACAGATTGATGGGAACGGGAGCTGCGCAAAGAGAAACGAACAATGTCTACGCGGTAGCAGGCGAGCGCCAGGCGATGGCGCGCGTCTTCGAAGCGGGAAGTGAGATCGTCGGCCAGGCCGTGAAGAGCAGCGCGCGCCTCGCAGTCGTCAGCGTCGAGCCGCTCGGCAAAGCCATGCGTCTCTACGACATCACGACGGGAACCGAGGACTTCATCGCCAACGGGGTCGTCAGCCACAACTGCTACGCCCGGCCGAGTCACGCGTACGTCGGCCTGTCTCCCGGCCTCGATTTCGAAACGAAACTTTTCTACAAGGCCGACGCGGCAGCCCTTCTCGAAAAAGAACTCGCCGCGCCCTCCTACAAATGCACGCCCATCATGATCGGCGCAAACACCGACCCCTACCAGCCGATCGAGAAGACACACAAGGTCACACGTTCGCTGCTCGAAGTGCTGTTGCGTCACAAGCATCCGGTGACCATCACGACGAAAGGCGCGTTGGTGGCGCGTGATGTCGATCTGCTGGCCGAACTCGCGCGCGATGGACTGACGCGCGTCATGTTCAGCATCCCCACGCTCAACAACGACATGAAGCGTGTGCTCGAGCCGCGTGCCGCCGCCGCGGGCGCGCGCCTCAAAGCCATGCGCACGCTGGCCGACGCGGGGGTTCCGGTGGGCGTCCTGGTCGCGCCCATCATTCCCGTGCTGACCGAGCACGAAATCGAAGCCGTGCTCGAAGCCTGCCGCGAGGCCGGAGCGTCGCTCGCCGGCTACACCATGCTGAGGCTTCCGTGGGAAGTGAAAGACCTGTTCCGCGAATGGCTGGCTGAACATTTCCCCGAGCGCGCCGCGCACGTGATGTCGATCGTGCGGAGCATGCGCGGCGAGCGCGACAACGACCCCGGCTTCGGGACGCGCATGCACGCCACGGGTCCGGTGGCGCAACTCATTCGCCAGCGTTTCCAGCTCGCCAGCCGGAGGCTCGGCTACCCGCAAGAGCCCAAAGGCCGGCAATTTGCGCTGCCGACGAATCTCTTTCGGCCTCCAGTACGTACTCACCCTCAGTTGTCGCTCGATCTGTAGCGTTAAGTTCGGCGTTCCAACATCGGGTTGGGAACCACGGCGAGGCGCGCGAGGTCACAAAGTGACGATGCTGCAACGTGGCATACTTGCCGCGCCCATAGACATCCCGCATTTCCTCCTGGGAGTAGGTCCATGAACGCAATTCGCATGACGACCGTGTCCCTGGGAGTCGCCATTGGAATGACACTGCTCGGCGGATGCATGCAGGCGCGCATCGAGGAATCCCGCGAGGCCGCCACGCCCATGGGCAAGGGCGAACGGGTCGTCATCCTCGCCAAACCGCAAATCGAAGGCGCCGGCGCTGAAGACGAGTTCATGGACTGCATCGGTTCCAACCTCGGTTCCGGCAGCCACAAGGTGGCGGTCCACGACAACAACGATTTCGTCGACCAGATGTTTCCCTGGTTCGAGCCGAGCACCGCGCCCGGCAAACCGGAGGGCATGAGCGAATTGCTCGCGCGCCCCGGAGTCGCCGACCAGGTGTCCAAAACTGGCGTGCGTTATGTAGTCTGGCTCGACGGCAGCACGCGCAAAACAGACGGCGGCGGCAGCCTTGCTTGTGGTGCGGCCCCCGGGGGCGCAGGCTGCATTGGCTTCGGCTGGTGGCAGAAGGAATCCGCCTACGAGGCCACTATCTGGGATTTGAAACAAGCGAAGTCCGCGGGTAGCGTCGGTACCAATGTCACTGGAACTTCCGCCATCGTGGGAGCAATAGTTCCTTTGCCATTCATAGCGCGCGTGCAGGCGACCGCATGCAATCGCATGTCGAGCCAGCTGCGCAATTTCTTCTCGGGAACCGACACCCATGCCGCCGGTACCCACTGATTACCGCAGGAGATTCGCATGCGCACTCCAACCCTGATTTCACTCGCTGTTGCGGCAGCGATCCTCACTGGCTGTGCATCGACCAGTGGTGGCGGTTCGCCTGGAATGCCGAGCCCTTCAGGTGGCATGCCGGGGGGAATGCCCGGTGGTATGCCCGGCGGAATGCCGGGAGGCATGCCCGGCGGTACGCCTGGCGGCTCACCCGGCGGGATGCCAGGTGGCAGCACCGGATTGCCGAGCCCAAGTCTGCCAGGCGGCGACTCACCTTCTGCTCCGTCTTCGAAGCCGAGCCTGCCTAGCGACTCCAGCTCGAGCGGTGCGGGTGGCGAAGGCGATTCGAAATCCTCGAAGGATGGTGACAAGGCCGGCAGCGCCAATCCGGAAGGTCCCGGTGGTGATGCGCAGACCTCCGAGGAAAAGAAACAGGCCGGCGAAAAGACTCTCGATGACTCGCTCGGCGATTTCGACCAGACGCTGAAGAAGGAACAGGAGCGGGTCGCCAAGGAACGCGACGCGCGCGGCAGCGCTGAAGGCGAAGGAACCGATAGCGATGCCAATAGCGGCTCGGGCGATGGCGCCGGCTCCGGCGGCCAGGACCGGGCGGACCGGTCGGGCGACTTGAAATCCGCGGGCACTGCGCCGAAAGGCTCTAACAACGACGGCAATCCCGATGCCGCCGACAACAGCGGCAAGGGTTCGGGCGGAACCGGCGCCGGTCACCAGCGAACGGTGAACTCCAGCGACGACGACATCGTCGCGAAACGTTTGCGCAAGGCCGCCGAAGAGGAAACGGATCCGGAGCTCAAGGAACGGCTCTGGAAGGAATACAACGAGTACAAGAAATCGGCGTCTTGATTCGATCGAGGTGATGTCATGAAACTCAAACTACTTGGCCTGGGCGCGATGGCGATCGCGATGTCGCTGACCGCGTGCATGACCGCCGAGACCAAGCCGATTCCGAAAATCGAGGCCAAGCAGGCCACGGTGCACATTCCCCAGGCGGAACTGCTCGACGTCGGCATTCGCGTGTTTGATGCGGGCATTCCCAAGAACCTCGAAGGTGACGTCGAAGCTCTCGCCAAGAAGCGGATCTATCCCGACCTGCGTCGCGCCGAGTCGCGTTACATCCCGACGCTGCTGCGCTCGACCCTCGAAGAGACGGCGCAGTGGGGCGCGGTGCGCGTCATCCCCAACAACGCCGATTTCGTCGACGTCATCGTCACCGGGCAACTCATCGATTCCAACGGCGGCTACCTGGCGGTCGACATCTCCGCCACCGACGCGGCCGGTCGCGTCTGGATCAAGGACAAGCGCTACAGCAGCCTCGTCGATCTCGGTGCGTACAAGACCACCGCCGCGCTCAAGGCGCGTGATCCGTTCCAGAACGTCTACTCGGAAATCGCCAACGATCTCGTGCTCGCGCGCGACAAGCTCACGGCGCTCGACCGCGAAAACATCCGCAAGGTGGCGAATCTCAAGTTCGCCGAAGACCTGGCGCCCGACGCCATGCACGGCATGACCGTGGTCGATGCCAAGGGCATCACGCAGGTCGCGCGATTACCCGCGGACTCCGATCCCACGCTCAGCCGCATCGAGAGAATCCGCGAGCGTGATACCGCGGTCGTCGATACCGTGAACGACTACTACGCGAGCTTCGCCGAGTCGATGGACGACTCCTACGACAGCTGGCGCCAGACCAGTTTCTCCGAGTTGGAAAAGGAAATGCGCGCCCGCTCGAGCGCGCGCACGCGCACCGTGCTCGGTGCCGCCGCGCTGATCGCCAGCATTTTCGCCCCCAACTCCTGCAGCACCTATGACGCCTGCCGCATCAACAATGCGGCGCGCACCGCCGGCACCATGGGCGGCATCGCCGCGGTGCTCTCGGGCATCAAGAAATACGCCGACGCGCGCACCCACGCCGATGCACTGAAGGAGCTCACGCAAAGCTTCCAGGCAGAGGTCGCGCCGCAGGTCGTGGAAGTCGAAGGGCACACGCTGCGCCTGACCGGCACGGCGGAAGACCAGTACCGGGAATGGCGCAAGATGCTCCGTCAACTGTATCTCGAGGAGTCGGGCGCTGCGGCGGCTGCACCACCTCCTGCGCCGGTCCCCGCCACCACCACGGCGACCACCAATACCAAGCCCCCTTCAAGTTAATTAGTTAGTCGCCGCAACACGATTACGTGACAAACCAGAACCAGGCCGGCACCAAGCTGTGCGGCCGCTTCGTGCTCATCGAAAAACTCGGCGCCGGCGGGTACGGCGAGGTGTGGCGCGCCCGTGACGAGCTGCGCGACACCGAAGTCGCGCTGAAGATCCTCTATTCCCAGTTCCTCAATACCGACGCCGCCTGGGAAGTGTTCCAGCGCGAGTTCACGCTGACCGCGCGCCTCAATCACCCGGGTGTCCTGCGCGTGTACGAGCCGGTGCGCACGCCGGAGGCGACGGTGCTGCCCATGGTGTTCGCCGCGGGTGGCGATCTTCGCCAGATGCGAGGCGCGCCGTACACCAAGATCCTGCCGCTGCTCATCGACATCGCCGCGGCGCTCGAACACGCGCACTCACGACGCATCGTGCATCGCGACCTCAAGCCCTCGAACATCCTGCTCGACGGCGCCGGCCGGCCGCTGCTCGCGGATTTCGGCGCCGGCGCCTCCGAAGGCGACAATTCCAGCGGACCACCGGGCTCACCATTTTCCGCCAGTCCGCAGCAGCTGGCCGGTGAGCCGGCGCGCCCCACCGACGACATCTACGGTCTCGGCGCGCTGGCATACGAGCTGCTGTCCGGTTATCCGCCGTTCTATCCCGCGTTCGATGCACGCAAGATCTCCACCGAACCGGTGCCGCGACTGAAGTCGGTCAAACCGATACCGCCGCGCCTCGAGCTGCTGGTGTCGTGGTTGTTAGCCAAGCAGGGTCGCGAGCGTCCGCCGTCCATGCGGCACGTCGCCGATGAAATGAATGCGATCCTGCAGGACACGCTCGGCCTCGAAGGCGGCGCGGAGCACGCCGCCTCGGAAACCGAAGCGGCGATCCTCGGAGCCGCCGCCGACAACCTCACGCCGGCGATCATGGCCGAGTTGCCGGTATTGCAGCCCGTGAGCTCCGTGCGCGAGCTCGAAGAGATCGATCCCGGTATGCTGCCGCAGGTCGATGAACTTCGTGCCCAGGTGCTGCGCGAGCAGCGCTCGCGCAATCGGCGCCGCGGCTGGAGCATTTTCGTTGTGCTGGTGATCGCCGCCGGGGTCGTCGCTTTCCTGCTGCCGAAGCTCGCGCGAGAGCAAAAGGTGGATATCGCGCAGCTGCAGCTGCCGACCGGTCCGACCGAAGCGGACCAGGTCGCCGCCAAGCACGTCGAGGAGCTCACCAGCAAATACAACGAGCTCAACAAGCGCGTGCTCGAATTCGATTCGCGCGCCGCCGCGCAATGGGGCGGTGCGGATTTCGCCGCCGCGCGCAAGTCGCTCGATGACATCGGCGGCATGCTCGAGCGCAAGAGGTATGAAGGCGCGCCGGCGCCACTGGCGGGTCTCGAGAAAGCGCTCGATGCCATCGAGGCCAAGGTTCCCGAGGCGCTCGCCGCGCAGATGTCCGAAGGCAAACGCGCGCTCGGCGCGGGCGAGTTCGAAAACGCGCGCCAGGCATTCGACACGGCGCTCAAGATCGAGCCCGGCAACCAGGAAGCGACCGAGTGGCTGGGCAAGGTCGCCGCGGCGAGCGGCGTGGTGCCGACACTGGCCGATGCGGAGAACGCCGAGGCCGCCAAGGACCTGCCCAAGGCGCAAGGCTTGTTCGCCGATGTGCTCAAGCGCAACCCCGGCAATGCTGCGGCCACCGAAGGCCTTGCGCGCGTGAAGCGCACCGCTGCCGAGAATGAATTCAACGCCGAGATGGGCGCCGGACTCGCGGCACTCAACGGCGGCCGGCTGGCCGAGGCGAATACGCACCTTCAGCGCGCTCGCCAGCTTCGACCCGACAGCAGCGAAGTCGGCGCAGCGCTGCAACGCGTGGCGGACACCGGTAGCGGCCGCAGCACCGCGGAGCTGGCCGACAAAGCCTCGCGCCTGGCGAGCGAAGAGCGCTGGACGGAAGCGTTGGCCGTCTATAACGAAGCGCTGGATCGCGACCCTTCGCTGCAGTTCGCGCAGGTCGGCAAGGCCGCGGTCGCACCGCGTGCGGAACTCGGCAAGCGATTGCAGGCACTTATAGAGAGACCGGAACGGCTGGCGGCGGACGAGGTCCGCGTAGAGGCGGAACGGCTGCTGGCGCGGGCCCGCGCATTGCCGAGCCAGGGGCCGGTGATCCGCTCGCAGGTCTCGCGCCTGGAACTTCTGCTGCCGACGTTCAATCAGCCTGTGATGCTGGCGCTGGAATCGGACAATGCCACCGAGGTGGCCATCCAGCGAGTGGGATTTTTTGGAGCTTTTGACCGACGCGAGGTCCCCTTGAAGCCCGGCAAGTACACCGTGACCGGCAAGCGCAGCGGTTTTCGCGACGTGCGCCGCGAGATCACCGTGGCGCCAGGCCAGGCGGAACAGACCATCGTGATCCGATGCCTCGAGCCAATTTGAAAAGGCCCTATTGATGGAACCCTCGCGCTCACTCGACGCGTCGATCGTACTGCGCACCGCGCAAGGCGAAATGCGTTATGGCGCGCGTGTGGTGTTCGACCCGATGTCCGGGCTCATGCGTTCCGACCATGACGATGCGGCGCCGCCCGAAGCGCAGCCGCCGGCGAGCCTGCGCGCCGCGTCCGGACGCTGGCTCTTCGACGCCACGGCTGAAAATCGCGTGAGCGTGAACGGCTTGCCGGTCGGCGGCGCGCGCATGATCACTGCGGGCGACGTCATCACCGTCGCCGGCGCCCAGTTGCTGGTGGAAGAAGCCACGCCCGCGACGCTCGCATTGCGCCGCTTCGATCTCGTGGGCAACGACACGCTGCCGCCGGTCGGCGACAGCGTGCGCACGCTTGCGCCACCGGCGGAAGATCTGCCGATCGATCTGGGCGAGCTGCCCAGCATCGAAGGTTTCGTGGCGCCGCGCGCGCGCCGCCTCGCACGCAGCCAGTGGAATTACGCAGCCTGGGCGATGGCCGGTTTGCTGCTGCTGGTGCTCGGGCTGTTCGCGTTGCTCGAGCCCATCGCGCTCGACCTCAAGCCCGGCGATGCCAGCGTCAAGTCGGCCGGCAGCTTTTCGTGGCAGTCGGCGTCGAGCGTGTTCGTGTTCCCCGGCGAACACCACCTGCGCGCGGAGCGCAAGGGTTACATCTCCGCCGAGACGACGGTCAAGGTGGGCGGCCCGGTGCAGGCGCACGCGCTCATCCACCTCATCAAACTACCCGGCAAGCTCGACGTGGACACCGGCGGCGTGGTCGCGGAAATTTCCGCCGACGGCGCGCGCCTCGGCCGCGTTCCGGGCATTGTCGATGTACCGGCGGGCGATCGCACGCTCACTTTCAAGGCGCCGCGATATCTCGATCACGTGGAACGTCTGACGATCGCCGGTGGTGGCGAGAAGCAGAAGCTCAAGGTCGCGCTCAAGCCATCCTTCGCCGTCGTCAGCATCAGCTCGGTGCCTGCCGGTGCACAGGTGGAGGTCGACGGCAAAGCGGCCGGTACGACACCGGCAAAAATAGAAATGGATGCGGGCATCCGGCGCGTGCAGGTGTCATCCGCGGGGCTTCGCCAGTGGACCTCGAGCGTGGTGGTGAATGCCGGCGTGGCGCAGTCCATCGGTCCGATCGAGCTTGGCGCGGCCGATGCGCGTATCACCGTGCGGTCCGTGCCGTCCGGCGCCCAGGTGACGACCGGCGGCAGCTTCCGCGGCATCACACCGGTCACCATCGACTTGTCGCCGGGGGTCTCGCACGCGGTCACGGTCACGCGCGCCGGCTATGCGCCGTGGGTGCGCGATATATTCGCCGAGGCCGGCAAGGAATCCTCGCTGGATGCGCGCCTGGCGGCGCTCCTGGTCGAAGTGCGCATCCAGGGCGAGCCCGCCGACGCGGAGGTGTTCGTCAATGGCGATTCGCGCGGCAAGGCGCCCGCCTCGCTGGCGCTGCCGGCAAGTCGTCATCACGTCGAAGTGCGCAAGGAAGGCTACAACCCCTTCGTCACCGACCTGGCGCTCGCGCCCGGCATCGCGCGCACCCTCGACTTCAAGCTGGTCAACCCGAAAGACGTCGCCGGCAATTCGCCGCAGAAGATCACCACCAAGTCGGGTATCAAACTACTCATCGTCCCCGGCGGCACCTACCAGGCGGGCACGGATCGGCGCGAGCAGGGACGGCGCCCCAACGAAGGTCCTCACAAGGTGACGCTGCTGCGCCCGTTCTACCTGGGCGAGCGCGAGATCACCAACGCGCAGTTCCGTCAATTCCGCGCAACCCACAATTCCGGCGCCGCGGGCACCTATTCGCTCGACCTCGACAAGCAACCCGTGTCGCGCGTCTCCTGGGAAGAGGCCGCCGAATTCTGCAACTGGCTCTCGGCGCAGGAAGGCCTGCCGCCCGCGTATCAACCGCGTGAAGGCGGAACCTTCGTGCTCAGCCAGCCGATCAGCAACGGCTTCCGGCTGCCCACCGAGGCGGAGTGGGAATACGTGGCGCGCGCCATCAGCACCGGCAAACCGCTGAAATATCCCTGGGGGGCGGAACTGCCCGTGGTTTCGGGCACCGCCAATGTCGGCGGCGCCGAAGCCGCCGGGTTGTTAGGCGCGGTCATCGAGGGCCACCGCGATGAATTCCCGGCGGCCGCGGCGCCGGCGTTGTTCGCGCCGAATCCGCTCGGTTTCTACGACCTGGCCGGCAACGTGTCGGAGTGGGTCAACGATCGCTATCTGTCGTATGTGCCATCGACGGCTGTGACCGACCCGGTCGGACCCGAGGACGGCAAGAGCCACGCCGTTCGCGGCTCCAGCTGGCGCTCAGCGACCACTGTTGAGCTGCGTTTCCCCTGGCGCGAAGGCGCGGTGGAGCCGAGCGACGTCATTGGTTTCCGCGTCGCGCGCTACGTGGCCGCGGAATAGGAGAACATCATGCGTCACATATTCGGCGCGGTGTTTGCGGTCAGCCTGGCCGGCGTCGCCGCCATCGCTGCAACCACGGCCTTTCTGAATTCGCCGCTGCACATCGGAACACCGCCGCCCGACAAGCCGGCCACTCCCACGACTGCGCCGCCGGATGACACCGGCAAGCCCACGCAGCCCGGAGGCGGCGACCGGCCAGCAAAACCCGCTGACATTCCCGACGCGCCGCCGCGCGGTGGGGCGACCGTGCCGGACGCGCCGAAGCCCGATGCACCCAAGCCCGACGCCTCCAAGCCTGATGCATCCAAACCAGTTGCCGATGGGCAGACGCCCGCCGACGAGGACAAGGAAGACAAGGATCCCTACGAGGGCATTGCGCCCGAGGATCTGCCGCCGGACCTGCAATACAGCGCCGACTCCAGCGTCAGCTTCCCCACGAACACCTGAGAAGTAGCTAGGCATGTACGGCATCCACTTCGACCATCACACGCTGTCCATCGCCCGCGATGG
>Ga0307513_10006824_pt1 | contig 14878 bp, 12 predicted proteins | sample 15_EM_MG_FD_202174 | JGI IMG/M metagenome (GOLD analysis project Ga0307513, IMG submission 202174) | Populus trichocarpa ectomycorrhiza microbial communities from riparian zone in the Pacific Northwest, United States - 15_EM | ecosystem: Host-associated > Plants > Roots > Unclassified | place... | reverse complement strand
CCCTGCGAACGGCAGGCAGGTCAGGGCCCCGACCAGACAGCCGAACGTCGTCACCTGGAGGGCGCTCGCCCGGCCGAGGGCGGGCTTCTGCGCGACGACCCCGGTGGCCCACGTGGCCGCCGCGAGCAGACACAGCGCCACCCCGAGCACCGAGGTACCGCCCCCGCCCGACATCGACAGCCCGACGGTCACCGCGCCCGCGAACGACACCGCCATGCCCGCGAGCAGCCGGGGCGGCATCGGGTCGCCGAGGAGCCGGGTGCCGAGCAGGGCTATGAGGATCGGGCCGACGTTCACGACGAGGGCGGCCGTCCCCGCGTCCACCTGCTGCTCGCCCCAGTTGAGGACGACCATGTAGACCCCGAACCACAGCACCCCGGAGATCGCGATCCCCCGCCAGGCCGACCGGGGCGGCAACCCCTCCCGCCGTACGAGACAGATCGCCCCGAGCGTGAGGAACCCGGCGAGCATCCGACCGAGCGCCAGCGCACCCGGCGAGTACGAGGCCCCCGCACTGCGGATCGAGACGAACGCGGAGGCCCACAGCACCACGGTCACACAGGCCGCGACAGCGGCGAGCACCTCCGCACGAGGGGCCCGACGGGACGGCGGGGAGAAGGTCATCATGCTCCAGAGGCTAGGGACAGCAGGAGGCGAGGGCTCGCGATTTTCGGACGTGCGGTTCTACGGCGGTCGGCTGTACGGCGAGTCAGCGCAGCGCCGTCGCCTCGATGCCGAGCAGCTCCGCGAAACGGCGTTCCCCCTCCTCCGTCACCCTCACCGCCCGTTCCGAGCCGATGCGTTCGCACCAGCGGGCGTCCAGCGCGTGCCGGCACAGGGCCGCGCCGGCCGTACCCGCGAGGTGGGTGCGGCGTTCGGTCCAGTCGAGGCAGGCGCGGGTGAGGGGGCGGCGCCCGGTGCGGTCGAGGTCGATGCCCGCGTCGGCGAACCACCGCAGCCCGGCGTCCGTGAGCGCGAACCCGGTGTCCTGGCGCAGCAGCCCCCGTACGGTCAGGGCGTCGGTGAGGGCGATGCCGAGCCGTCCGGCGAGGTGGTCGTAGCAGGTGCGGCCCCGCGCCATCGCGGACCCGGCGCCGGACTCCCGCAGCGTGCGCGGGCGCCCGGCCGAGGAGGGACCTACCTGGGCGGCCAGGTCCTCCACCAGCTGGGCCACGCGGGTGTCGGCCAGCCGTACGTAACGGTGCCGTCCCTGGCGCTCCTCGGCGAGCAGCCCACCCGCGACCAGCTTCCCCAGGTGCTCGCTGGCCGTCGACGGGGCGACCCCGGCGTACCGCGCCAGCTCCCCGGCGGTCCACGCCCGCCCGTCCAGCAGCGCGAGCAGAAAACCGGCCCGCGTCTCGTCCGCCAGCAGTCCGGCCAGCGCGGCGAGCCCGGACGCCCGGCCAGGCTTTCTCGTGCTCCTCGCAGCCGTCATGGTCATGAGCCCAGCATGATGCACGGACACTTCGGCGCCCACCGAAGAGGGAGCGCTCCGCTGTTGGTGCCGTGATGGGGTGGTGTCGTCGGTCGGCCGCGGCGCCGTTGTGGCTGGTCGCGCAGTTCCTCGCGCCCCTTCAGGGCGCTCGACCTGCTCAGGAGGGTCGGTTCAGGCGCTCGTACTGTTGTGCCAGTCCGTCCAGCAGTGCCGTCAGGCCGGTTTCGAAGGCCCGTTCGTCGATCTTCTCCTGTTGCTCGGCGAGGAGATGGGCCTGCCCGAGGTGGGGATAGTCGGCCGGGTCGTACGCGCTCTCGTCGTTCACGAAGCCCCCGGCGAACGAGCCGAGCGCGGAGCCCATGATGAAGTACCGCATCAGCGCGCCGATCGACGTCGCCTGCGCGGGCGGCCAGCCCGCGCCGACCATCCCGCCGTACACGGCGTCGGCGAGGCGCAGGCCCGCCGGGCGGCGGCCGGGGCCACGGGCCATCACCGGGACGATGTTCGGGTGGTCGCGCAGCGCGGCTCGGTAGGAGACGGCCCAGTCGTGCAGCGCGGTACGCCAGTCGCGGCCGTCCTCGAACATCGACAGGTCGACCAGCACGCTCACCGAGTCCGCGACCGCCTCCAGGATCTGGTCCTTCGTCCGGAAGTGGTTGTAGAGGGACGGCCCGCTGACCCCCAGTTCGGCGGCGAGCCGACGCGTGGAGACGGCCGCCAGGCCCTCCGCGTCCACCAGAGCCCGTGCCGTCTCGACGATCAGGTCGATGCTGAGGAGGGGCTTGCGCGGTCGGGCCATGGCGCACATAGTAGGGCCGGGTCATGGAAACTAGCAGTGCTAATTTAATGGGTCCGGTGGAGGGTGAGGTCGTGGTGAATCTGGGGCTCAGCGAGGAGCAGGAGGCCGTCCAGCGCCTCGCCCGGGACTTCGTCGAGCGTGAGATCACCCCCAATGTCGTCGAGTGGGACCGCGCCGAGAGCGTCGACCGGTCGATCGTGAAGAAGCTGGGCAAGGTCGGCTTCCTGGGTCTGACCGTCGACGAGGAGTACGGCGGATCCGGCGGCGACCACCTCACGTACTGCCTGGTCACGGAGGAGCTGGGGCGCGGCGACTCGTCCGTGCGCGGGATCGTCTCCGTGTCGCTGGGGCTGGTGGCCAAGAGCATTGCGCACTGGGGGAGCGAGGAGCAGAAGCGCCGCTGGCTGCCCGGGCTCACCTCTGGCGCGTACGTCGGCTGCTTCGGGCTGACCGAGCCGGGCACCGGGTCCGACGCGGGCAACCTCACCACACGGGCCGTGCGCGACGGCGACGACTATGTCGTCAACGGCACCAAGATGTTCATCACGAACGGCACTTGGGCCGATGTCGTGCTCCTCTTCGCCCGGTCCACCGATGCCCCAGGCCACAAGGGCATCTCCGCCTTCCTCGTGCCGGCCGAAAGCCCCGGACTGACCCGCCGCACCCTCCACGGCAAGCTCGGCCTGCGCGGCCAGGCCACCGCCGAACTGGTCTTCGAGGACGTGCGCGTGCCCGCCTCGGCGATGCTGGGCCCCGAGGGCAAGGGCTTCTCCGTGGCCATGTCGGCGCTCGCGAAGGGGCGGATGTCGGTCGCCGCCGGGTGCGTCGGGATAGCCCAGGCCGCCCTGGACGCGGCCGTGCGGTACGCGGGGGAGCGCGAGCAGTTCGGCGGGCCGATCGCCCGGCACCAGCTGGTGCAGGAGCTGATCAGCGACATCGCCGTGGATGTCGACGCGGCCCGGCTGCTGACCTGGCGCGTCGCCGACCTGATCGACCGCGGCCTGCCCTTCGCCACCGAGTCCTCCAAGGCCAAGCTCTTCGCCTCCGAGGCCGCCGTCCGCGCCGCCAACAACGCCCTCCAGGTCTTCGGCGGCTACGGCTACATCGACGAGTACCCGGCGGGCAAACTCCTGCGCGACGCCCGCGTGATGACCCTCTACGAGGGCACGAGCCAGATCCAGAAACTGCTGATCGGCCGCGCGCTGACGGGCGTATCGGCCTTCTGAGTCCCGCCTCCTGCTCCTATGAGTATCCGTCTGAGTACTTCGGCGGATGTGGCGCGGGCCACCTCCGCCGACCCTTGTCCCCATGAACATGAACGTGAACATGAACGAGAGACCCGTCAAGCAGCAGAACACGGGGGCCTTCTACGGTCAGGCCGTCGCGTCCTTCGCCATCGCCATGGGTGCGACGGCCATCGGCATCTTCCGGCTGAACGCCGACGCCTGGGTGCGCGGCTTCCTCGGTATCGCCGTCCTCTATCTGGTGACCTCCGCCTTCACCCTCGCCAAGGTCATCCGCGACCGCCAGGAGTCCGGGCACTGAGTGCCGCCCGTTCGGCCACGCTAAGCGGTCGCTCACCCGCGGCGGTACAGTGGGGGGTCACTGTCGGTGGAAGGGGCGAACGGGCGATGAGTACGGCGGAGGAGACGGCCGGCGGCGAGGCGCCGCCGTGGGGTGAGGTGACCCCCGACGCGGCCCGGCGGCTGCTCGTCGCCGCGGTGGAGGCCTTCGCCGAGCGTGGCTACCACGCGACGACGACCCGTGACATCGCGGGCCGCGCGGGCATGAGCCCGGCCGCGCTCTACATCCACTACAAGACCAAGGAAGAGCTGCTCCACCGGATCAGCAGGATCGGCCACGAGAAGGCCGTCGACATCCTGCGTACGGCGGCCCGGACCGAGGGCACCTCGACCGAGCGGCTGGCCGAGGCCGTCAGCTCCTTCGTCCGCTGGCACGCCGGGGGGCGCACCACCGCACGGGTCGTGCAGTACGAACTGGACTCGCTCGGCCCCGAGGCCCGCGCCGAGATCGTCGCGCTGCGCCGCCAGGCCGACGCCGAGGTGCGCGGGATCATCGAGGACGGGGTGGAGGCGGGCGAGTTCGACGTGCCCGACGTACCGGGCACGACGCTCGCCGTGCTGTCGCTGTGCATCGACGTGGCCCGCTGGTTCAACGTCAACGGTTCGCGTACGCCCGACGAGGTCGGCGCGCTCTACGCCGACCTCGTGCTGCGGATGGTGGGAGCCGAGCCGGTCCCGGCGGGGAACGGGTCCTAGCGGGTCCTAGCGGGGGCTAGCAGGTCCTGGTAGGTCCCGGCCGGGAAAGCGGTCCTAGAGGTAGTAGCGCGACACGGATTCCGCCACGCACACCGGCTTGTCGCCGCCCTCGCGCTCCACGCTGAAGCCGACGGTGACCTGGACGCCCCCGGGGACGTCCTCGACGCCGTTGACGGTGGCGGTGGCGCGCAGCCGGGAGCCGACCGGGACGGGTGCGGGGAAACGCACCTTGTTCGTCCCGTAGTTGACGCCCATCTTCACGTTCTCGACCTTGATCAGCTGCGGCCCGAAGAGCGGCAGCAGGGAGAGGGTCAGATAGCCGTGCGCGATGGTGGTCCCGAAGGGGCCGGTGGCCGCCTTCTCCGGGTCGACGTGGATCCACTGGTGGTCGCCGGTGGCGTCCGCGAACAGGTCGATGCGCTTCTGGTCGATCTCCAGCCAGTCGGTGTACCCCAACTGCTCACCGACCGCCGCCTTCAGGTCGTCCGCGCCCGTGAAGATCCTCGGCTCTGCCATGTCCCGGCCTCCTCGCCACTCGTCTAAGCAACTGCTTAGCATGGTCGGCCGAGGTCTCCCTGTCAACGGACCGCGGCAAGCCGCCTTGGGTAGGGTTCGGGGAGTGCCCCAGATTCCCGAGAAGATCCATGAACTCACGGTCGGCCAGCTCGCCGCCCGCAGCGGCGCCGCCGTCTCCGCCCTGCACTTCTACGAGTCCAAGGGCCTCATCAGCAGCCGCCGCACCTCGGGCAACCAGCGCCGCTACAGCCGGGACGCGCTGCGCCGGGTCGCCTTCGTCCGGGCCGCGCAGCGCGTCGGCATCCCGCTCGCCACGATCCGCGAGGCGCTCGCCGAACTCCCCGAGGGGCGCACGCCCACCCGGGAGGACTGGGCCCGGCTGTCCGAGAACTGGCGCTCCGAACTGGACGAGCGCATCAAGCAGTTGAACCGGCTGCGGGATCACCTCACCGACTGCATCGGCTGTGGCTGTCTGTCGCTGGAGGGGTGTGTGCTGTCCAACCCGGACGACGTGTTCGGTGAGACCCGGGCGGGGTCGCGGCTGATGGTGGAGAGAGGCCGCGCCAAGCCGGTTACTGGTACTCCTTCCAGCCCTGGCACGCCGGATTGACCGTTGTCGGCTGCGGGTCGGTGGGGGCTTGTCGCGCAGTTCCTCGCGCCCCTAAAGACAGGGGCGCGTCTCCGTCAGGTGGCAGACACTGCCGGGCCGGTTCAGTTGGGGGTGCGGCATCCCCGGCGCACCCCCGTCGTGCTCAGGCCGACGCAAGCAGCAGCCGTCCGCGCCTGGACTCCGCCAGGGCCTCGGGGGTCAGTACGGGCCGCGGCACCACGATGCCGCACTCCGTGCAGACGGGACCCGACGACGGCTCATGGGCCAGGTCGTACTTCCAGGAGAGGTGCTCCCCGACGCACACCGGGCACACCGAGCCCGGTTCGCGCTCCAGGGCGGCGATCAGCCGTCGCAGCACCTCGGCCAGCGATTCATGGGGGTGCACCCCCGGATCGTCGCACCAGGCCACCCCGAACCCACCCCAGGTCAGCCGATGCCAGTCGTCCACGCTTCCGGGCCGGCGCAGCCCGTCGAACTTCTCCTTCTTGCGGCGCTTCGCGAACTCCACCTCGTAGGCCAGCCAGACCGAGCGCGCTTCCTCCAGCTCGTCCAGTGCGGCCACGAGCCGCGCTGGATCGGGGGACCGGTCCTCCGGACCGAACCCGGCCCGGGAGCACAGATGGTCCCAGGTCGCCCTGTGCCCGTAAGGGGCGAACCTCTCAAGGCACTTGCGGAGCGAGTAACGCCGCAGTGCCAGATCGCTCCGCGGATCCCGCACCTGTCTCGCCAGACTCCGGAAACCGGCCATCGCCTTGCACCTCCGTCACACCTGCACCTGTACTTCGGTCACTTCGGCGTCGTCGAACGGACGTCGCCGAATAGACGTATCGACAAGCGATTCGGCTCCATCCGTTTTCCGATGACGGCCATAAGCCGTTCGTCGGCCCCCATGGGACCGACGTCAACGGCCCTAAACCGTCCGCCGGACCACCCCTCACGGTTACCTCCCGCAGCTGTCGGCCGCCTGTAGAACACCTGTTGAACACCGCGCCCGACCAACGTCGCGCCCAGCGCCCCCGAAGTGCCCCCGCACTCCTCCAACGCATTTGCTGTGCCACGTTGTTCAAACGTGACGCATGTTCATCTTCGAACCCGGGGATACCAGGCGGTAACGTCCGGCCCACCCCGTCCGGAGCCGGCCACCCCCGTCCGGAGGAGCTGCCATGTCACGGCGCACCCCAGGCACCACCGTCGACAGAACCTTCGGGACCTTCAGATCCTTCAGGTCATCGAGGTCCTTCGACAGACTGAGAACTCCCCGCGGAGTCTTCGGGTTCCTGAAGACCGCAGCTGTATGCACGCTCATTGCCGGTCTTTTGTCGCCGCTTTCCCCGGTCTCCCCGGCGACCGAGGCCCACGCCGCCGCGGCCAACGACTACTGCGGAGCCCAGTGCTCCGACATCCTGCCGCCCGGCCAGAACGGCAACGCGACCCTCGCCCAGATCATCCTCAACCAGGCCTTCGGCACCCAGCCCGAGCACGCGGAAGACCAGCTCGGGCCCTATGCCAACCTGGCCACGGGCTACTCCGGGCTCACCAACGCCACCATCAACAACTTCTTCAACGACGCCTCGTTCGGGGTCGCCGCCGACCAGGTCGCCTCGACCCTGGCCCCGGCCGGCCGCACCGACGTGACGATCGTCCGCGACAAGAAGACGGGTGTGCCACACATCACAGGCACCACCCGTTACGGCACCGAGTTCGGCGCCGGGTACGCCGCCGCCCAGGACCGCCTCTGGCTGATGGACGTCTTCCGGCACGTCGGACGCGGCCAGCTGACCCCCTTCGCGGGCGGCGACCCCTCCAACCAGGGCCTTGAACAGGAGTTCTGGCGCCACGCCCCGTACACCGAGGCCGACCTCCAGGCCCAGATAGACAACGCGGTCGCCACCAACGGCGCCCGCGGCCAGCAGGCCCTCGCCGACGTCAACGCCTACGTCGCCGGCATCAACGCGTACATCGACGCCTCCGACAGCGGACGCTACTTCCCCGGCGAGTACGTCCTGACCGGCTGGAAGGACTCCGTCACCAACGCGGGCACCATCCAGCACTTCAAGACCACCGACCTGGTCGCGCTGGCCTCCGTGATCGGCGCCCTCTTCGGCTCCGGCGGCGGCGGCGAGGTCAACAACGCGATCTCCCTCATGGCCGCCCAGTCCCAGTACGGCGTCGTCGAGGGCACCAAGGTCTGGGAGTCCTTCCGCGAACGCAACGACCCCGAGGCCGTCCTCACCGTCCACAACGGCGAGAGCTTCCCGTACGCGACCCCGCCCGCCGACCCGCAGGGCGAGGCCCTGCCCGACGCCGGCACGGTCGTCACGGAACCGCTGGTGTACGACCGTACGGGCAGCGCCGCCACCACGACCGCGACGACCGCCTCCACCACGGCGACGGCCACCGCCCTCACCTCCGCCAAGCGCGGAATGTCCAACGCCCTGGTGGTCAGCGGGGCGAAGACCGCCAGCGGCCACCCGGTCGCCGTCTTCGGCCCGCAGACCGGCTACTTCGCACCCCAGCTGCTCATGCTCCAGGAGATCCAGGGCCCGGGCCTCAGCGCGCGCGGCGCCTCCTTCGCGGGGCTGAGCATGTACGTCGAACTCGGCCGCGGCCAGGACTACGCGTGGAGCGCGACGACCTCCGGGCAGGACATCATCGACTCGTACGCGGTCGAGCTGTGCCAGGACGACGTCCACTACCTCTACCACGGCACGTGCACGGCGATGGAGAAGATCGAGCAGACCAACGCCTGGAAGCCCACCACGGCCGACGACACGGCCGCCGGCTCCTACCGGATGCAGGTCTACCGGACGAAATACGGTCCGGTGAGCCATCGGGCGACGGTCGGTGGGAAGAAGGTCGCGTACGCCAACCTGCGCTCCTCGTACATGCACGAGGCCGACTCGATCATCGGCTTCCAGATGCTCAACGACCCGGACTACGTGAAGAGTCCGGCGACCTTCCAGTCGGCGGTGCAGCACATCAACTTCACCTTCAACTGGTTCTATGCCGACTCCACGCACACCGCGTACTACAACAGCGGCGACAACCCGGTGCGCGCCAGCGGCGTCGACGCCGAGTTCCCGGTCTGGGCGCAGTCGGCGTACGAGTGGCAGGGCTGGAACCCGACCACGAACACCGCCACCTACACACCGGCGTCCGCGCACCCCAACTCGATCGACCAGGACTACTACATCTCCTGGAACAACAAACAGGCCAAGGACTACACCACCGCCCCCTGGGGCAACGGCTCCGTCCACCGCGGCAACCTCCTGGAGGACCGGGTCAAGAAACTCGTCACGGCGGGCGGAGTGACCCGGGCGCAACTGGTGAAGGCGATGGCCGACGCGGCGCTCGCCGATCTGCGCGCCGAGGACGTGCTGCCGAAGCTGCTGCGGGTCATCAACAGCTCGACGGTCACCGACTCCACGGCAGCCGCGGCCGTCACCAAGCTGTCGGCCTGGGTGACGGCGGGCGCAAAGCGGACGGAGACCTCGGCAGGCTCGAAGGCGTACGCCAACGCGGACGCGATCCGCATCCTGGACGCCTGGTGGCCGCTCCTCGTACAGGCCGAGTTCGAACCGGGCCTCGGCACCGACCTCTACACCGCCATCACCACCAACCTCCCTGTCGACGAGGCACCTTCGGCCGCACACGGCCCGACCGGCGCACACGCGGGCAGCTCCTTCCAGTACGGCTGGTGGAGCTATGTCGACAAGGACATCCGGGCGGTTCTCGGTGACTCGGTCCAGGGCGGCCTCGCGCAGAAGTACTGCGGCGGCGGCACGCTCACCGGCTGCCGGGACATCCTGATCAGCACCCTGAAGACCGCGGCGGGCATGACGGCCGCCCAGGTCTATCTCGGCGACGACCTCTGCGCGGCGGGCAACCAGTGGTGCGCCGACTCGATCGTCCAGCGCACCCTGGGAGGCATCAAGCACTACAACATCAGCTGGCAGAACCGGCCGACCTACCAGCAGGTCGTCGAGTTCACGTCACACCGGTAACAGCCGGGGTGTACGGGGTGGTGCGGCGGCGGGTCGTGTTCACTTGACACGGCCCGCCGCCAGCACCACCCGCGCCAACTCCGCGTGGCAGATGTCGCTGTGGGCCCCCGTCGGGGTCCCACCGTTCTTGACCACTTCCGCCGCGTCGACGTTCACGCACCCGCTCACCGGCAGCTTCGCCGGCTTGAGCGCCTCGGCGAGCGTCAGCTTGACGGTGCCCGGCACCGCCTGGACGCCGTCGTGGCCCATCGCACCCCACTTGGGACCCAGCGCCTTCGCGACGCTGAACCCCGCGAACGACCGGTCGGCGTCGAGCATGCCCTGGCTCTCGCCCGCCATGCGCGAGGCCAGCGGATAGAACGTGCTGAGCGCCCCGTCGTGCCGGGAGTAGCAGCACACCAGGGGACCGTCGATACGGCTCTGCCGACCCCGCAACGCGCCCCCGGCGCCCGTGTCGTGGGGCAGGCTGTCCGCGAACGCGTAGTGGGAGAAGGCCCCTTGGAGCAGCGTCACCGACTTCACCGTGCGCACGTCCTTGGGCAGGCCGCGCAGCGCGAACGACACCAGCCGGGCGCCGAAACTGTGCCCGACGAGATGCACCCGCACCCCGGGCGCCGCCTGGGCGAGCCGCCCGAGCACCGGCCCGAGCCCCCGCTCGCCGACGGTTCCGGCCCGCCGTTTCATCGCGTAGTACGTGGCCTGCCGCAGCAGCTCCTGCGCGCCCTTCCACGGATTGGGCAGCGCGAACTCGGCGACGGCGCCCGGGGATTCGGAAGATCCATGGCCGGCCAGGGCCCGGGCGAACTCCTCGCAGACCGCCGCCGTGCTCCCCGCGAACATCTCGGGGACGCCCTCCGCCTCGCCCTCCTGCGCGAGTACGAGGTCCGCCGCGAACCCCGACTGCGGCGCGTCCGGCGGCACCTCGACGAGCAGCCGCACCAGCCCGCCGTACTCCTCCAGGGCCCGCTCGCTGTCGGGCTGTTGCTCCAGCAGGTGGGCGATCTGCTCGACGACCGTGGCCCGCTCCGGGAAGGTCTCGACCAGGGCCTGCCGGGTGTTCTTGTCGAGACCGGGCCGACCGGTCGTCGCCGGTGCGGTGGAGGTCGCGGTGGCGGTGGCGGCCATGGACCGCTGGAAGTCGGGGATCGGCTCGTCGGAGAAGCGCATCGACGGCCACACCACGCCCACGTAGCCGATCCTGGCGGTCGCGGGCGCGAGCGTGGGAATAGGCGCGAAGAACCTGCTGTAGAGCCGGGTCGCGATCGACCGGTCGTTGTTCCAGCCGTGCGCGAAGACGACCAGGTCACGCACCTCGAGCGGGTTCACCTCCGCGAGCAGCCGGTCGCGCCTGTGCCCGTCGGTGTCGCCGTCCGCGTCGAAGGTCAGCTCCCAGTAGGGAGAAACGCTCATTTCCGGATCCGCCATGACAGTCCCCGTCCCCCGTGGTGTCGTGATCGTGCACCATGTTGGTGCGATGTGGGGCGTATCGTCCTGCTAACAGGGGGAGTTGGCTATACGTCACGGCTCACTTATAAGCAAGGTATTTCTTACGCATGTTGCGGAACGCCGCCAACTCCTCCTGCCAGCCCGCCACGACCTCGTCGGCGTCGGCGCCCGCGTCGATCATCGTGCGCACCAGAGTGGATCCGGTCAGCTTGTCGATCCAGTTGTCGGAGCGCCAAGTGAAGCCGCTCCAGACCTTCTTGGCGGTCACCAGCAACGCGACCCCGGTACGCACCGGGTCGTAGGCCGCCCGGTCGTGCACATGGATCTGTACGCCCCCGATGGTCTTCCCCTGGAACTTGGAGAACGTCGGCGCGAAGTACGCCTCCCTGAAGTGCACACCGGGCAACCCGAGTTGCTCCGCCGCGAGGGCCCACCGCCGGTCGATGCCCTCGGCGCCGAGCAGTTCGAACGGCCGGGTCGTGCCCCGCCCCTCCGACAGGTTCGTCCCCTCGAAGAGACACGTCCCGGAGTAGACGAGGGCGGTGTCGGGCGTCGGCATGTTCGGGCTCGGCGGCACCCAGGGCAGCCCGGACGCGTCGTAGAACTCCGACCGCTTCCACCCCGACATCAGTACGGTGTCCAGCTCCACCGGCGCCGCCAGGAACTCCTTGTTGAACAGCCGCGCCAGCTCCGCCACCGTCATCCCGTGCGCCTGGGAGATCGGCTGCCGTCCGACGAACGTCGCGAACTCCCTGTGCAGCACGGGCCCTTGCGCGGCCCGCCCGGTCACCGGGTTCGGCCGGTCCAGCACGAGGAAGGGTTTGCCGGCGAGTTGGGCCGCCTCCATGCAGTCGTACAGCGTCCAGATGTACGTGTAGAAGCGGGCGCCCACGTCCTGGATGTCGAAGACGACGGTGTCCACGCCGGACGCGGTGAAGATGTCGGCGAGCGGTCGGCCGCTCTTGAGATACGTGTCGTAGACGGGGAGCCCTGTCGCCGGGTCGTCGTAGCGGCCCTCGGAGCCGCCGGCCTGCGCGGTGCCACGGAATCCGTGCTCGGGGCCGAAGACGGCGGTCAGATTCACCCGGTCGTCCGTGTGCATGACGTCGACGATGTGGCGTACGTCTCTGGTTACGCCGGTGGGGTTGGTGACGAGGCCGACCTTTTTGCCGGTGAGGGGGGCGTAGGCGGCGGCCGTCAGATTTTCGAAGCCGGTGCGGAGTTGTTTTGGGCGGTGTTGGGTGGGGGTGGCTGCGGCGCTGCATGCTGCCAGGGATGCGGCGGTGGCTGTTGCCAGGAGGCCGCGTCTGGACAGGGGCATGGGGGTTCCCTCCGTGAGGCGGTACGGGTGGTGGTGGCACCGTATGCGCTGCCGCCGGTAGTTCGTAGGGTGCGGGCTCGTTGTGGCTTGTCGCGCCCCGCGGCGGAGCCGCAGATCGATACGGCCCCGCGCCCCTGGGTGGGTGCAGTCACCCTTCCTTGCTACATACCGACCGGTTAGTCTGGTCGTGCTTGGGGCCGTGTCGTGTCAAAGGAGACCGATTGTGGGTGTCGTTCAGGGTGCCGGAGTGGTTGTCACCGGAGCTGGAGGCGGGATCGGGGCCGCTTTGGCTCGGCGGTTCGCCGCCGAAGGGGCCCGGGTCGTTGTGAACGACCTTGATGCCGCGCGGGCGCAAGCCGTCGCCGACGAGATAGGCGGGATCGCGGTTCCCGGGGACGCGTCCGGGATTGTCGCCGAAGCCCGTGCCGCCCTCGGTGGGACCGTGGACGTCTACTGTGCCAACGCCGGGCTGGCGTCGGGTGGGTCCGAGGCGGCCGAGGAGAAGGTCTGGGCGCTTGCCTGGGACGTGAACGTGATGGCGCATGTGCGGGCGGCCCACGAACTGCTGCCGGAGTGGCTGGAGCGCGGCAGCGGGCGTTTCGTGTCCACCGTGTCCGCCGCCGGGCTGCTCACCATGATCGGTGCGGCGCCCTACAGCGTGACCAAGCACGGTGCGTACGCCTTCGCCGAGTGGCTGTCCCTGACGTACCGCCACCGCGGGCTCAAGGTGCACGCCATCTGCCCGCAGGGCGTCCGTACGGACATGCTGGCCGGGACCGGCAGCGCGGGCGATCTGGTGCTCGCGCCGACCGCGATCGAGCCCGAGGCGGTCGCGGACGCGCTGTTCAAGGGGATCGACGAGGACCGGTTCCTGATCCTGCCGCACCCCGAGGTCGCCGAGTACTACCAGGCGCGGGCCGCCGATCCCGACCGCTGGCTGACGAACATGAACCACATCCAGCAGAAGTGGGAGACCACCCGGTGACCGCTCCCGATGTCGACTCCGGCTCCCGGTACGGTGCGCAGCCCTGGCTGGCCCTCCTCGACGACGTCCAGCGCGGGCCGATAGAGCCCGACGACTCACTCGTCCACGCCCTGCGCCGGACCGCCGCCGAGGTCCCGGACCGCACACTCCTCACCTACTTCGACGGGCGGCTCAGCCACCGTGAGGTCGACGAGCTGAGCGACTCCGTCGCCGGGTATCTCGTCACCCGGGGGCTGGAGCGCGGGGACCGGGTCGCCGTCCTGCTCCAGAACTCGCCGCTGTTCGTGCTCGCCGTACTGGGGGCCTGGAAGGCGGGCGCGACCGTCGTACCCGTCAACCCGATGTACAAGTCGGGGGAGGTGACGCACGTCCTGCGGGACGGTGACGTGGCCGCGCTGATCTGCTCCGACAGGGCCTGGGAGTCGTACCTGAGGGAGACGGCCGCGGACTCTCCCGTGCGGATCGTGCTCACGGGGTGCGAGCTGGACTTCCAGAGCCGCGGGGACGCGCGCGTGCTCGCGTTCGAGCGGCTGCCGCAGGCCCCGGACGCCGAGGACCTGACGGCCGTCGCCCGGTACGGGCACAAGGCACCGGACGGTCGTGATCCCCGCCCCGCCGACATCGCGCTGATCAGCTACACCTCCGGCACCAGCGGCACCCCCAAGGGGGCCACCAACACGCACGGCAACATCATGTACAACGCGGAACGGCAGCGGACGGGGCTCGGTCTCGGGGACGCGCCCGTGTACTTCGCGATGGCGCCCCTGTTCCACATCACCGGCATGGTCTGTCAGCTCGGCGCGAGTCTGAACAGCGCGGGCACGCTCGTGCTCGCCTACCGCTTCGAACCCGGGGTCGTCCTGGACGCGTTCGCCGAGCACCGCCCCCACTACACGGTCGGCCCGTCGACGGCCTTCATGGCCCTGGCCGCGCACCCGGACGTCACCCCCGACCACTTCTCCTCCTTCCGGAACATCTCCTCCGGCGGCGCCCCGCTGCCGCCCGCCCTCGTGGAGAAGTTCCGGGCCGGCTTCGGCCCGTACATCCGCAACGGCTACGGCCTCACCGAGTGCACCGCCCCCTGTGCCTCCGTACCGCCCGCCCGCGAAGCCCCCGTCGACCCGGTCTCCGGCACGCTGGCCGTGGGCGTGCCGGGCCCCGACACCGTCGTACGCATCGTCGACGACCAGGGCGCGGAGGTTCCCTTCGGCGAACAGGGCGAGATCCTCGTACGGGGTCCGCAGGTCGTTCCCGGCTACTGGCGGCTCCCGGAGGCCACCGCGGAGACCTTCCCGGAGGGGGAGCTGCGCACCGGTGACATCGGGTTCATGGACGAGGAGGGGTGGCTGTACGTCGTCGACCGGAAGAAGGACATGATCAACGCGTCCGGCTTCAAGGTGTGGCCGCGTGAGGTCGAGGACGTGCTGTACACCCATCCGGCGGTACGCGAGGCGGCCGTCGTCGGGGTACCGGACGGGTATCG
>Ga0307513_10006823_pt1 | contig 14879 bp, 17 predicted proteins | sample 15_EM_MG_FD_202174 | JGI IMG/M metagenome (GOLD analysis project Ga0307513, IMG submission 202174) | Populus trichocarpa ectomycorrhiza microbial communities from riparian zone in the Pacific Northwest, United States - 15_EM | ecosystem: Host-associated > Plants > Roots > Unclassified | place... | reverse complement strand
CGGCCGGGCTGATGTTCTTGTAGTGACCTCGAGCACGTCACGTCCTGGGGCCTCGTGTTTGGCCTCGCGTACGAAGACCAAGGCCCCCTGTGGTGTCGTCGCCAGGCGCGCCGGCGCGCCGCGTATAGTCGCGCCATGACCGCCATCAACCTGGCCGCCAAGCTGGCGACCTTCACCGAGCACTGGCAACCGCGGACCGTCGCGCAGTTCAACGGCCACGACGTCATGGTCGTCAAGGTCCAGGGCGAGTTTCCGTGGCACAAGCACGACGACACCGATGACGTCTTCCTCGTCCTGGCCGGCCACGTCACGATCCAGCTGCGCGATCGCGACGTCGAGCTGGCGGCGGGCGAGATGTTCGTCGTCCCCAAGGGCGTCGAACACCGGCCGCGCGCCGACGAGGAGGCGCACATCCTGCTGATCGAGCCGTCCGGCACGCCGAACTCCGGCGACCCGGCGACCGCCGCGCCTCGCCGTGTCATCTGATCGCGTCGAGCCCGGACCTGGCAGATCGACGCAACATCTTCGTCATGAGCGTCAGCCGATCGCTGCGCACTGTTGTCGGTAGCCGCCGCTGCCACGCGACGGCTTCCACATAGTACGCTATCGGGTCCGTGTTCAAGCCCGGTTCACCTCTCGGCCGCTATCGCGTGATCGGTCCGATCGGCCGCGGCCATCCCGATGGCCTGTACGCCGTGCAGGATGCGGGCGGGTCGCGCTTCGCGCTTCGCGCACCGCTCGGCGATCTCGAGGACGACACCGCGGTGACGGCGCGCTTCGGCGCGGTCGCCGAGGCGCTGCGCGGCCTCGCGCACACCAACCTGGTCGCCCTGCTCGACGTGTTCGTCGACCACGGGCTGTTGTGCCTGGTGATGGAGCACGTCCACGGGCGGACCCTGGCGAGCGCGCTCGAGGGTGGGCTGTCGCCGCGGCAGTCGCTGATCATCGCGGGTCAGATCCTCGCCGCGTCCGCGTACGCCCACGACTGCGGTCGCGTGCATCGCGACCTTCGGCCGCGCCGGATCCTGCTGGTTCCGATGACCGGCTGGGAGCTCGTCAAGGTCGCCGACTTCGGCCTCGGCATGATGGTCGACGAAGCGATCCTGGCATACGGCGCCGGTGCGCTGACCGGCAGCCTGCCCTCCCCGGCCGCCGCGTACATGGCGCCCGAGCAGGTGCTCGGGCGGTCGGTCGACGCGCGCACGGATATCTACGCCCTCGGCGCGATGCTGTTCGAGATGTTGACCGGCCGCCCGCCGTTCCCCGATCCGGATCCGCAGTTCGTCATGCAGCAACAGCTCAAGAGCCCGCCACCCCGGCTCGACGCGCTGTTCCCGGGCGCCGACTGGTGCACGCCCGAGATACTCGCGCTGGTCGAGACCGCCCTCGACAAGGACCGCGAACAGCGCTACCAGACCGCCGCGGACATGATCGCCGCCGTCGAGCGCGCGTTCGGATCGATCCAGCACCTTCCACCCGACGAGTGAGGCCACCGCCCGGACCGAGGGCGTCGCCGGTGACGGATGATCGACGCCAGGAACCGTTGCAGGCCTGGCTGACAGCCCAGTAATTTCATGGCTCTGGACGAAGGCGAAAAAGATCGCGCGGGTTGTCGACCTGGCGAGCCCCCGATCGTCGTCGGGGTGGAGGCCACGATGAGCGACGCGATGTGTTCCCCTGTGACGGTCGAGCCCCCCACGGTGCGCCGACCGGCCGACGTCTGGCGCCTGCTGCGCGATGCGATCCGCGGCGCGCCGCTGGATCTGACGACGGCGCCGATCGGCAAGGCGCTCGTCATGCTCGCCATCCCGATGATCATGGAGATGATCATGGAGTCGATCTTCGCGGTGGTCGACGTGTTCTGGGTCGCCCACCTCGGCGCCGGCGCGGTGGCGGCGGTCGGCCTCACCGAATCGATGATGATGATCCTCTATGCGGTCGCCATGGGCGTCTCGATCGGCGTCATGGCGCTGGTCGCGCGGCGCGTGGGCGAGAAAGACCTCGAGGCGGCGGGCCGCACCGCCGCGCAGGGCTTGGTCCTCGGTCTCGCCATCTCGGCCGCGATCGGGATCGCCGGGGCGGCGCTCGCCCCCACCCTGATGCGTACGATGGGCGCCGATGAAGCCGTGATCGCGACCGGCAGCGGCTTCACGCGCGTGATGCTTGGCTGCAACGCTTCGGTGTTGCTGCTGTTTCTGATCAACGCGGTGTTCCGCGGCGCCGGCGACGCGGCGCTCGCGATGCGCGCGCTGTGGCTCGGCAACATCCTCAACATCGTGCTCGGCCCGTGCTTCATCTTCGGCCTCGGACCGTTCCCGGCGCTCGGCGTCACCGGCGCCGCGGTCGCGACCAGCATTGGCCGTGGCATCGCCGTGGTGTACCAGCTCTCCTTGCTCGCGCGCGGCCGCAGCAAGATCGCGATCGCGCGCAAGTACTTCGCGATCGACCTGCACCTGATGGCCAGCGTGATGCGGCTCGCGGGCTCCGCGACGTTCCAGATGATGCTCGTGATGACGAGCTACGTCGGCGTGATGCGAATCCTCTCGAGCTTCGGCAGCGAAGCGCTCGCCGGCTACACGATCGGCTTCCGCATCCTGATGTTCGCGATGCTGCCCGCGTCAGGCCTGAGCAACGCGGCCGCGACGCTGGTCGGCCAGAACCTCGGCGCGGGCCGGCCCGACCGTGCCGAGCGGTCGGTGTGGCAAGCGTGCCTGGTGGGCGCCGCGTTCCTGACCGCGGTCGGCATCGTGTTCATCGCCGGGGCGCGCGTGCTCGTCGGGCTGTTCACTGACGAGCCGGCGGTGCTCGAGCATGGCGTCACCTACCTGCGCGTCGTCAGCCTGGGCTTCCCGTTCTACGCGTTCGGTATGGTCATCATGCAGGCGTTCAACGGCGCGGGCGACACGCGCACGCCGACGCTCATCAACCTGGTCGTGTTCTGGGTCCTGCAGCTCCCCCTCGCCTGGCTGATGTCGCACCACACCAGCCTCGGGCCGACCGGCGTGTTCGTCTCGCTCGCCGTGTGCTTCTCGGTGTTCGCTACTGTCGGTGTCGTGTTGTTCCGCCGCGGTCGCTGGAAGCTGACCCGGGTCTAGCAGCCAATGTAGCTGCCCAGGCGGGCGCCGTAGGCTAGAGTTGCGTCGATGAGCGACTGGAAGCTGCCTTGGAATGCGGCCTGCCGTTGCGAGCGGATCCGCATGCGCATCACCGCCCCACCGATCGTCACCATGGCGTGCCACTGCCGCGGCTGTCAGCGCATGACCGCAAGCGCGTTCTCGCTGAGCGTGCTGGTGCCGGCGAGCGGGTTCGAGGTCGTCGCTGGCCAGCCAGCGATAGGCGGCATCCACGGCCCCGACCGGCACTTTCATTGCGAGTACTGCAAGAGCTGGCTGTTTACGCGCCCCAACGGCATGGACAGCATGGTGAACGTGCGCGCGACGATGCTCGACGACCCTGGCTGGTTCGCGCCCTTCGTGGAGACCTGCACCGCGGAGGCGCTGCCCTGGGCGAGCACCGGCGCCAGGCACAGCTTCGCGAACATTCCACCTGCCGAGGCGTACGGCCCGATCGTGGAGGAGTTCGCGCGCCTCGGCGCACGCCCTGCGTGATCGCCAGGATCCCAGTGGGCACTCATCATCGGACCCGAACCATGGTTGCCAAGCGGTATCAACTGGTCATTCAGTTTCCGGAGGATTTCTTCCCGTCGCACAAAGAGTTGGTCGCGTTCGAGGCGCTGCTGACCGCGACGATGCCCCGGACCTGCGAAGTCGACGGGCACGACATCGGTTCAGGAACAGTCAACTTCTTCGTGCACACGACCGCGCCGGAGGCGGCGTACCGGACATTCCGGTCCCGGATCGCGACCCGCGCGATCGAGAAGCGGCTGCGGATCGCGTATCGCCTCGAGTCCGGCAGCAAGTTCACGAACCTGTGGCCTCGCCGGGATCCGCGTTCGTTCTCGTACTCGTATTCGGCGGCAGACAATCCATTCGCGCGCGGCGCCAAGCGAGGGATTCCGAAGCGCTCGCCTCGCGGCACGCGCGCGCTGTGACCGGTTGGCGATCCCGACTGGGTCGTGGCGCCTGACGCGCAAGCGCTCGTCTGGTTCCAAGCCGCGCAAGCCCGGTACAAGACGCCGCGCGGCCGGCGATCTACGGTGCCAGGGATGACCCGACCTCGCTCGTCTCTGTTCCTCGTGGCGGTGCTCGGCGGAGCCGCCTGCCAGCCCGCCGCGCAACCGATCATGCAACCTGCCGTGCAGCCCGCCGCGCAGCGCGCTGTCCTCGAACAGATGCGCCCCGCCAACGCGCCCGGCCTGGCGGCGCACGATCTGCGCGACCTCTGCTACACCTACCTCTCCGAGGGCGGCAACGTCACGGTGTTCGGCGACAGCAAGGGTGTCGCGCGCGCGCGCAGCTTCAGACAGGGCAACGCGTCGGTGCTGTGGTTCCGGGAAGGCGGGCAGGAATACATCGTCCGCGACCCGGACACCCTGGCTCAGCTCGAGGCGGCGGGGACGGCGGGTCGCGAGCCCAGCGTCGAGGAGCACAAGCTGGATCGCCAGCACGACGGCCTCGAGCGCAAGCGTGAGCAACTCGACTCCAAGCGCGATGAGATCAAGTCCCGCCGCGAGGCCTTGACGGAGCGCGAGTCCGAGCTCGCCGAACGTGAGTCCAAGGACTCGGCCAGCGCGACCCGGGAGAACCTCGCGACGCAGCGCCGCGAGATCCAGCGCGAGCAGCAGGCGCTCGCCGAGGAGATGCGCGGGCTCGAACCGTCGAGGAAGGAGGTCCGCGCCCAGATCGACGCGATCCAGCGCCAGATCGACGCCCTCCGTCTGAAGCGGGAGCTCGCGTCCCGCGACGAGGTCCGCGCCCTGTTTCGCCGTGCGATCACCGCCGGCAAGGCCACGCCGGCCAGGTAGTCGCAGGTCTCGAGGCGTTGCCGATGGCCATGCGCTGAACGGAACACGAGGTCATGGATGCGTCGTGCTTCGCGATGCGCCGCGAGCCGGGGCATCGCACCAGACCCGGGTCGGGCTAGGAACGCGGCGGCCGGGGCGCCGCGCCGGCGATCCGCAGCAGCTCCCGGCGGCACCACGCGTGCGCCGGATCGGCGTCGAACCGCGGGTGCCAGGCGAGCGCGATCACGACCTCGCCGAGCGCAGCCGGCGACGCCACGAAGCCGACCGGCAGCGTGCCGCGGATCGCGCGCGCGAACCGCCGCGACACCAGGCTGATCGCCTCGGTCTGCGCGACGATCACCGCCGCCGACAGCTGGTTCGGGACCACCGCGCGCACGCGGCGCACCAGCCCGGCGCCGGCCAGCGCGTCGTCGAGCGGGCCGCGCTGGAGGCCGCGGCGCGACACGTCGACGTGATCGGCGGCCGCGAGCTGGCGCAGCGTGAGCTGGCGCGCGAGCCGCGGGTCACCGGCGCGGATCAACACGACGCGCTCGTCGACCAGCAGGCGCTGCGTCCGGATCTCCGGCCGCAGCGCGCCCTGGACGCCGATATCGAGATCGACCGCGCCGTCGCGCAGCTCGTCGACCCGCTCGTCGCCCTCGGCGCGAAACACCAGCGTCAGGCCCGGCGCGTGGGCGCGCGCCGCGGCGAGCAACGGTGGGCCAACCACCGCGGTCACCGCGTCGTCGACCCGCAGCGTCAGCACCCGGCGAAAGCTGCTCGGATCGCGCGGCGCCTCGGGCGCGAGCAGCGCGTCCGCCTCCTCGACCGCGGCCCGCACCCGATCGCGGATCGCGAGCGCGCGCGGGGTCGGCACCAGCCCGCGGCCGGCGCGGACCAGGATCGGATCACCGGTGGCGGCGCGCAGCCGGCCGAGCGCGCGACTCATCGCCGGCGCCGAGAGGTGCAGTCGCACGGCCGCGCGCGCGACGCTGCCTTCCTGGAGCAGCGCGTCGAGCGCGGGCAGCAAGTTCAAATCGTGCATGGCACGCATTCATACAATGCCAATCATGCACTTGAAAGCATGTCTGGCGCGCGCCAGCTTGCCGGGACCCAGCCATGCGCACGTCACGATTCGCTGTCCTCGCCGCGCTCGCCGCCGCCGCCGCCGCGCTGATCCTCGGCGGCGTCCAGGCCACGATCTGGAGCGGTGCGGCCGCCCCCGGCTTCGCCCGCGCGATCACGCGGCTGATCGATCCGTCCGTCGCCTCCGGGCCAGCGGTGGCCGGGCTCACCGAGCCCACGGCCGCCTACTTCCGCTACGGCCGGCTCGCGATCGTGCTCTACGCGCTGCTCGCGGGCGCCGCGCGCGGCGCGTGGCCGGTGCTGGCGCCGCGGGTTCGCCGGCTCGTCCAGGCGCTCGGCGGTGCCGCGCTCGCCGGCGACCTTGGCGCGTACTGGCTCAGCGCCAGCGCCGGGCCAGCGGTCCGCCGCGTCGCGTTCCTCGGCGTCGAGCTCCCGGCGCTCGGCCTGATCGTCCTCGTGCTCACGGCTGCCGGCGCGCGCTGTCTCGCCCGCCGCGAGCCGGGCGCCGGGCTCGTGCTCGCGCTGCCGCTGACGATCGTCGCCACCGCCACCCTACGCTACCTGCCCCACGGCGCCCTGCTCGCGCTCGCCGTCACGCTCGGCCTCGCGGCCGTGCGGTTACCCGGCCCGACAGGCTCGTGATGTCGTCACCTCCCCGCACCATCTTCTTCCTGCTCCACGCCACGCCGCGCTGGCTCGCCCTCAGTCCGGCCGCGCGCGACGGATTCGTGCGCGACGAGCTGCGCCCGATCCTCGCCCGCCACCCGGCGGTCCGCCTGCGCTACTTCGACGCCGAGGCCTACTGCGCGGCGACCAGCGACGTGCTGATGTGGGAGACCGACGACGATCGGGCCTACCGCGCGGTCGTCGAGGCGCTCCGCGAGACGGCGTTCTGGGGCGGCTACTTCGAGGTCCGCGAGATCATCCCGTGCGTCGAGGACGACTTCGCCCGCCACTACGCGGTCGAGGGCTTCGCGTCGGCGCGCGGCTGACTGGCTTGCATCGAGCTGCTGCACCTGCAGCTGGCGTCGAGGCGCTCCGCCAGGCCAGGTCGGCGCTCCGCTGGCGCACACGCCGTCTGCACGCTTCTTGCTCCTCGACTCACAAACCAATGATGACAAGACCACGCGAGGTAGCGAGCCGTCGGATCAATGGGAGTTGGGCCGTCATCCTGTGCGCCGTCGCCGCGACATCCGGGCTCGGGTGTGACGGCGGTGTCGAGAAGGACGAGGTCACGCGCTCGGACGTGACGGCGTGCGCGGACGTCAGCGCGGGCGGTGCCTGGTGGAACCAGGCGTTCGCCGCGCAGACCACGCGGTTCACCGCCGAGCTCATCGCGACGCCGTCGACGAGCTCGATCGACGCCGTGGTCGGCCTCGGTGATGGCAGCGTCGCCAGCTTCGCCGCGCTCGCCGTGGCGGTGCGATTCAACCCGGCGGGGACGATCGATGTCCGCTCCGGATCGAGCTACCGCGCCGACGTCACGCAGCGCTACCAGGCCGGCGTGCCGTACCAGTTCCGGCTGGAGGTCGACTTGGCAGCGCATACATATACCGTGCAGCTGCGTGAGTCGGCCGGAACATACATGCCACTCGCGCAGGGCTATGCGTTTCGCACCGAGCAAGCCGGGGCCACCCGCCTGAGCGTCGCCGCCAGCAAGGTCGACTCGGCGACCGGCACGCTCGAGATCTGCGGGTTCGAGCTCGACCCCACGGCGTCGTCAAGCTGCCTGGACGCCACGGCCGGCGGTGGATTCGTCGCGGTCCCGGTACCCGACGTCACCGTGCTGGGCACGTTCGACGTCGACGCGTTTCCCGGTGCACCGAGCCTCGACGCGGTGATCGGGCTGTCCGCCGAGCCGCCGGCGCGGTTCGCGGATCTCGCAACGTCGGTGCGCTTCGCGCCGGGCGGCGTGATCGACGCGCGCGACGGCGATCAGTATCGCAGCGGGGGCGGGTCGTACCGCGCCGAGAGGTCCGGCCTCCGCGTGGTCGCGGACGTCACGTCCCACACCTACTCGGTGTTCGAGTTTGCCGAGCAGATCGCCCGCCAGTACGCGTTCCGCACCGAGCAACGCGCGGTGACCCACCTGCGCTGGCTGTCGGTGATCGTCGACGGCACGGAGGGCCGCATCCGGGTCTGCGTCACCGGCGCCGCGCGATCCACCGGCGTCGTCTACAGCCGGGAGGGCTCGGCCGAGGTCGTGCCGCTCGCCGGAAACGAGGCGCTGCTCGACGACGGCACCACGGTGCAGCGGGTCGACGCGACCGGCAAGCCGATCGCGCAGCTCGCCGCCACCGGTGTGCTCGCGGCGGCCGCCGATGGCAGCGTGTTCCTCGCCCGCGTGCTCGGGACGACGCTGACCGTCGAGCGCTACGATCCGACGCTCGTCCTGCGCTGGCGCGCGACGCGGACCGTCGGCGCGGGCGCCGTGATCCAGGCGCTCGCGAGCCGGGCCGACGGGGCACCGGTCGTCGCGCTCCGCCAGACCGACGATCCGAGCACCGCGGTGATCCGGTTCACCGCGGCCGGCGGGTTCGCGTCGCAGATCGCCGTGCCGGCGGGCCTCGTCGCGCTCGACGGCGATCAGCCGGTCGTGCTGTCCGGAGACGACAGCGAGGTGAAGGTCACGCGGTTCTCGGCGACCGGGCAGGTCGTGTGGCAGCGCGTGTTCGCGGGTCGGGCCGAGCTCTCGGCGCTGGTCGTCGATCCGCTCCACAACGTGCTGTTCGGCGGCGCGCTGCGGACCGAGATCGATTTCGGCGGTGGGCCCCTGCCGCTGCTCGGAAACTCCGAAGTCGACTTCAGCGGCTTCGTGGTCAAGCTGTCGGCCGCCGGCGACCACGTGTTCTCGCGCAACACCGTGATGACCCAGGTGCGCGCGGTCGCCTCGAACGGATCGCGCGCCGTGGTCTCGGGCGTCGAGCTCGGCAACTGGTTCAAGCCGCGTCTCCTGCTGTTCGACGCCGCGGGCACGCCGACCCCGTGGCCAGGCGACACCAGCTTCCACTCCGATATCGGCACCGGGGACGCCGTCGTGATCGGCGCCTCGGGTCGGATCTGGTGGAATACGACGACCCGGCAGCAGCCCGGGCTGTCGGCGGCGGCGGCCTACGTGCTCGCGCTACGCGAGTAGCGCCCAACACGGTCTCGGTGTTCTCACGCTCACGGCTGCGACGCCTCGCGCTCCAGGTTCTCGCGCAGCTGACGCAGCCCGGCACGCGCTCGCAGGCGCATCACGCGACGCAGGAGTGGGACGACGAGCCAGCGAAACCACCACCGCTGATTGCGGCTGACCATGCGCCAATCGACACGCGTCTTGTCCGTGGAGAGAGGCGCGAAGCTCACGCTCATGCGGGGCAAGAGGAAGCCCTCGCCCTCCGTCATCAGGTGCGCCTCCCGTCGCGCCTCCTTCACCTCGATGTCGATGGTGCCGGTGCGCCCGAAGGGCATGTGCACGGTCTCGCGGTAGCGCTTGCCGACCTGGCCGTGGTCGAGCGCGTCGAGCGCGCGGATCGACGCCACCCCGGGGAACCAAGCGGAGAAGTTCTCCATGTTCGACACGTACGCGAATACATCGTGGCACGGCCGGCGGATCTCCACCGAGCCCTGCGCCAGCAGCTCGGGCACCGCGCCGCTCATGACCGCATCCTCGACGCTGGTCTCGACGCCTTCGGTGCCGCGACAGGCGCGAGCAGGCTCTGCTCGACACTGCGACGCATGGCGCGCACGTAGCGTTGCCTGGACCAGCCGCGTTCCTCGATCAGCTCCTGCCAGTTCCCGATCGATAGCATGGTGGCCAGAAAGTCCGCCGCATCGGATGCCGGCCACTCGCTCGCCAACGCGCCCTCTGCCTCGAGCCGCGCCACGATGCCCGCGCAGACGCTCGTGAAGCCGCGCATGCGGTCACGCCACGCCAGCGCCGCGTCCTTGTCGGTGGCGCTCGCCGCCCGCATGGCGCGCGCCACGTCGGAAACATGAGCCACATAGCCCGCCCACGCGACGATGAACTCCGAGAGGACCCCGCGCCCATCGGGAGCGCGCTCACATTTGTGAAGCATGTCGGCGAACCCGTGCACTTCGTCTACGTGACGCACCAGCGCGACCAGGAGCTGGGTCCGGCTCTCGAAGTGCAGATAGACCGCCTGTCGCGACACCCCCGCGGCGGACGCGATCTCGGCCATGGACACGCTGCGGCGCTCGGGCTCGGTCACGAGCCGACGCGCGGCATCGAGGATCGCGACGCGGGTCCCGCTCGTGGCTGACATCATGTCAATCTAACCTGCTAGTTTACACTGTGTCAAGCTGAGGATTCCGGCCCGAGCATCAGGCCGAAGCTGCCCAGATCCTGCGAGCAGCAGCCACCTCGGATCTACCTATCGATCGCGCATCGCAGCGCGCTATCGTCAGGGGATGACCAGGCACTGGGCGCTTGCGATGGTGGGGCTCGCGACGTGTGCGTCGGATCCGCTGGACGACGCGATCTCCGCGGCCGAGGACGTCCCGAACCTGACCAGCCTGTCGGTGCGGCGCGACGGCGAGGTGCTCCACGAGGCCTACTTCCGCGGGACCGACGCGAGCTCGCCGCACGATGTCCGGTCGGTGACCAAGACGGTGACCGCGCTGCTGATCGGCGACGCGATCGATCGCGGCTGCGTCACGTCGGTCGATCAGCCCATCGGCGAGCTGCTCGGCGACGCCGCGCCCGCCGACTCGGCGAAGGCCGCGATCCGCGTCCGCGACCTGCTGACCATGACCAGCGGGCTCGACTGGGTCGAGGAGGGTTCGCTCGGCTACAACCAGTGGATCACGTCGGACGATCAGGTCGACTACGTGCTCGCGCGCGACCTCGTGGCGACGCCCGGGACGGTCTTCAACTACAACTCTGGCGCGCTCCACCTGCTGTCGGCGATCCTGACCCACGCGTGCGCGCCGACCGAGGACTTCGCCGCCGACCACCTGTTCGGCCCGCTCGGGTTCACGGCGGCCGGCTGGGAAGTCGACGCCCAGCAGCTCACCAATGGCGCCGCTGGCCTCGCGCTGACCAACCCGCAGCTCGCGGCGATCGGCCAGCTCGTGCTGGACCGCGGCGCGTTCGCCGGCGCCCAGCTCGTGTCCGCGGACTATGTCGATCAGATGACCACGCCACAGATCGACACCGGCAATCCGCTCGACGGCACGCCGAGCTACGGCTTCGGGATCTGGCTCGGCGACCGCGAGGACACCGGCAGGTTCGCGCTCGCCGAGGGCTTCGGCGGCCAGTTCATCGCGGTCGTGCCCGCCGCACGGGCCGTCGTGGTCGCGACCACCAGGTGGATGGACCTCGCCCGGGATGGCCAGGCCGACTCCGACTTCAACGCGCTGTACAACCGGCTCGTCACGAGGGTTCTGCCAGCGCTGATCGACCGATGACCGCGGCGCCGGGCGGTCCTGCTGGTACCCGCCACGGTCCGGAGAACGGTGACTCTGGTTAGCCCCGACGATTCATCGATCGATGGAATAGAGGGCCTGGAGCAGCGTCTGGTTCTCGCCGCCGATGTCTTCTCGCTTGTTTGCGTACATGTGCATGAGGTCCCCGGACCAATCGTTGTGACCGAGCCCGAGCACGTGGCCCAGCTCGTATGTCGCAACACTGTTGCGCGTGATCACCTGTGCGGAGCCCGAATACGTCCTCGTGGTGTGACCGATCCACGGGACACTCGTGCCATAACTCACGTCGCCGGTCACCGGTCGCACGTGCGTCTACTATGAGGTGAAGGTCGTCGACCTGGATAAGGAAGAATCCGGATCCCTTCTCCACGAGCGTCGTCCCCTTGTCCATGAGCGCAAGGGGGTCCCTTTCGTGCTCCTGGACGGCGAGGTTCGCGCGGTCGTCGACCCGCTGCACGTCGAGCTCGCCCTCGACTTCGACGTGTACACGACCTCGGGGACGTTCGACAATCCCACGCCCGCTGAGGCGGCGCTGCTCGCGCGCCACCACCAACTCGTGCGCCACCGGCGCCGGCACGGCTGGAGCGTCAATCGAGTGCTTCGTTACGACGAGGCGGTGATCGCGATCGGCGAGACCATCGCAGTGTTGGGTACCAGCATGCGAGAGCCAGATCCCGACGCCACACCCACCAGCTACCGCGAGCTGCCGACACGGGTGCGTATCATCGGATCGCGGAGGTCTCCACTCGTGATCAGCGACAAGCCATCTACAACGAAGTAGCGATTGCAGTGCAGTGCCCTGGAGGGCCTGATGAACGCATCGGCGTGTTGAGCGGCCACTACAAGAGCGGGCCGACCTTGCCCACGAAGTGTCCATTGCCGGCGTTGTAGTCGACGCGCACCGCGGCGGGACCCTGGGTGGTGAAGACGGCCTTCTGCTCCCAGGGGTTTTCCATCGGCAGGCGCACACGACGCTTCTCGTCGTACAAGCCGACGGTGTTCATCTCGAAGAAGACCACCTCGAAGAAGGTGCCCGTCCCGATATGGTCCGCCGAGCAGGTGTCGAAGATGACCTCGAGTGTCTGGTCCTCCGGAGAGAACTCTCCAAGGGGCCACGCCGTCTTCGTGTAGAAATCGAAGCTGCTGTACTGAGACATGTCGTCCTCCTGTTGCAGAGAACGCACGCACGCTCCGATCTTCTCCGCCGGGCCAGGCTTTTTGTAGGCGGATTCTTTCGCGATCTCGATCGGTTGCGCCCACGGACCGGCGCCGGCAACGGCTCGTCGAGCACTTGCAGACGCGCGGTGGCCGGACGATGCTCTCCACGTGCCGATCGATCTCGCTGCCCTCATCCCGCTCGATCCTCCGTGGATCGCGCGTCCCTGGCACGACGCGCGTGCTCGTGCGAGACCCTACCGAATGCACGCCACCGCTCCTCGACCGAAGGCGTCGCCATGATTGGGATGTTAGATCAGGGTGCGCTGGCATGACGCCCTATGTCCCATATCCCAAGATCGTTGACAGCCTCGCGGCATGGAATGCCGACGAGCTCGAGCGGCGTGCGCTCGACAAGCAGGTGTGGGTCGCGAGCGAGAAGCTTCACGGCGCCAACCTGTGCATCGCGACCGATGGCACGCAGATCGTCGTCGCGAAGCGCCGCGCGGTGCTCGATCCAACCGAGTCGTTCTTCGCGTACAAGCGCGCCGTCGCGCCGCTCGTGACCGGTGTACGTCGAGTGTTTCGCGCGCTCGCGACCGATAGTTGGGCGTTCATCTATGGCGAGCTCTTTGGTGGCGAGTATCCGCATCCCGACGTGGCGCCGATCGAAGCCGTCCATCCCGTGCAGTCCGCGATCTACTACAGCCCCGACGTGCGCTTCTGCGCGTTCGATCTCGCAACCGTGGACGCATCGGGGAACGGCGCCTTCGTATCGTACCGGCGCGCCGTGGACTTGTTCCAGTCGGCCGGCATTCCGCTCGCCCCGATCTTGGCCACCGGCACGCTCAGCGAGTTGCTCTCGCTGCCGGTCACGTTCGCGACCCGCGTTCCGGGGCAACTCGGGCTGCCCGCCTTGCCCGACAACTGGGCCGAGGGCATGGTCATCAAGCCATGGGATGCGGAGACGCCGCTGGCCGAACCGCGTCGCGTCGTGAAGCGCAAGCGGCCCGAGTTCGCGGAAACCATCTATCACGAGGCGCGCAAGTGGCCGACCACGGCGGTCGACACGGACGTGTTGGCGCGAGCGGAGGATGCGCTGTGGGCGATGATCAACGCGAATCGCGTACACAGCGCGATCAGCAAGCTCGGCCACCCAGCCGACGTTCGCCTCGAGCAGATCGTCGACGAGGTCATGACCGACCTTCGCGACGAGCTGGACCGGGCACACGGCGATCTGGTGCTGTCGCTGGCGCGCGACGAGGCAGCCCTGTTGTGGGTGGTCGCGCACGACGACGTGCTCCAGCTGGTCACCGACCTCGTGAGCGGGTCCTCGGTGATCGATCCGGAGCTGTACTACGCCGACCTGGCGTGGGCGTTTCTACGCGGCCGGTTGCCCGGCGCGGGGACCGGACCGGCACTGCTCGCGGCCGCTCGAGCAGCGGGGATCCGCTGGCACAAGTTCAAGCGCAAGGCCGGCCCGCCGCGCGTCACGCAGGTGCTGGCGATGCTGGAGGGACTCTCGCCGTCGTCGTTGCTCGACATCGGCTCGGGGCGCGGCGCGTTTCTGTGGCCGCTGGTCGCGCGCTTCGAAACCCTCGAGGTCACCGCGGTCGATCGCCTCGATCATCGCGTGCGAGACATCGAGGCGGTCCGCGCCGGTGGCGTCACGCGCATTCGCGGTGCGCTTGGCGACGTCACGGCGCTGGCGTTCCCCGACGATACGTTCGACATCGTGACGATCCTCGAGGTGCTCGAGCATCTCGAGGATCCGGCCGCAGCGGCGGCCGAGACGCTGCGCGTCGCATCGCGCTTCGTGATCGCCAGCGTGCCGTCGCATCCCGACGACAACCCGGAGCACATCCGGCTGTTCACCAAGGACACCTTGACGGCCTTGTTCGACGACGCCGGAGCCACGCGCGTGCAGATCAGCTACACGCTCAACCACATGATCGCGATTGTGAGCGTCTAGCCGCGGCTCGCGCATCCGCTCCCGACAGCCTGTAGGGCTGTGCAGCATTTTGCGGCGGCGACATTTGCGCGACAGGAGGGTTTGAGCAGAAAGGAGCCATCATGAATCAACGGCATCAAGTCGCGAAGCTGTCCACACTCCCCACGTGCACCCTCCTTGCGGCCACGGCAATGCTCGGAGGCTGTGTTGGCGATGTCCACGACGACGACGCCCAGGAGATGCGGACTGAATCCGAGGTGGTCCAGGACAAGACCACGCAGCAGACGGTCTGGACCACGTGGATCAGCGTCAAGAAGCCACAGCTCTCTCCGAGGGAGACCAAGGTGATGGACG
>Ga0307513_10006822_pt1 | contig 14880 bp, 15 predicted proteins | sample 15_EM_MG_FD_202174 | JGI IMG/M metagenome (GOLD analysis project Ga0307513, IMG submission 202174) | Populus trichocarpa ectomycorrhiza microbial communities from riparian zone in the Pacific Northwest, United States - 15_EM | ecosystem: Host-associated > Plants > Roots > Unclassified | place... | reverse complement strand
ACGCCCGAGTTGCGCCAGTACGTGATGGGGCATGACAAGCGCATTGCGCAGCTCAGTGGCCAACCCTTCGGGCTGGCCTACTTCGACGGCCTGTTGCAAGACCAAGGCGCGGTGTTCGACTCAGCGCCGCCCATCACCGCGATCCTGGCCGCCGACCAATTGGGCGGGGCGGGGCTCGACATGCTGGCGCGCCTGCAGAAGGCGCACTACCTCGAAGGCCACCGCATCGCCGAGGTCGACGTGATCGTCGATCTTGCAGCGGACATCGGTCTCGAACGCGAGGCCTTCCGCAAGGCTTTCAGTGCACCTGGAGGGCAAGGTCACCCAGGAACACATCGACCACAGCCGGGCCTTGCTGGCACGCGTCGGCGGCCAGGGCTTCCCGACCTTCGCGCTGGAGCGCGACGGGCAGTTCACCCGCGTGGAAATCGGGCCGTATCTCGGCCAACAGGCTGCATGGACCGCCTGGTTGACGCAGCAGCTGCCCGCTGACTCGCTTGGCGCCCAAGCCGACGCCGCGTTCGTTTGCGGCCCCGACGGCTGCGCACTGTGAGGCCCACCATGAAAAGCAATCTCGACATCATCCAAGCCCACTACGCCGCCTCGGCCAGGCAGGACACCGTAGCCATGATGGCCGACGTGTCGGCGGACGTGCGTTGGACCGAAATGGCCGGCTTTCCGTGTGCCGGCACCTGGGTCGGCCCGCAGCAGGTGCTCGACAACGTCTTCGCCGTGCTCGGTTCCACCTGGCAGGGTTACCAGTTCAAGCTGGAAAGCCTGATCGATGGCGGCGACCGCATCGTGGCCACCGGCAACTACCACGGCAGCTACCGAGCTACCGGTAAATCGATGGTCGCGCGGGTGGCCCATGTGTGGCAGCTCGAGCAAGGGAAGATCGTGAAGTTCGAGCAGTTCACCGACACGCTGCTGGTGGCGCAGGCGATGAGCTGATCGACCAAGTGCCCCGTCATGCTGCCGCAAGAGCCGGCAGCACGGTGCCCGAGCAATCGCCGAAGCCGATGCGCGCCGCCCCGGGTTTCTCGCCCCATGCGCGCAGCGTCACGGTGTCGCCGTTTTCGAGGTAGCTGCGCGTCTGCCCGTCGGGCAGCGTGATCGGCCTCGTGCCGCCGTGGGTGAGTTCCAGCAGGCAACCCTGCTCGCCCACGAAGGGACCCGATTGGGTGCCGGTGCCCATCACGTCGCCGGGGCGGAGGTTGCAGCCGCCTTCGGTGTGGCGCGTGAGCATCTGTGCGATCGACCAGTAGCAGTGGCGGAAGCTGCTGCGCGACAGCCGCATCGGCTGCTTGCTGTGCAGCGTCTGCAACCAGACTTCCAGCTGCAGGTCGAATGCGGGCTTCGGGTTCGAGCCCCGCAGGTTCGCGATCGTCGGGGGATCGCCCACGTCGCGCGGCAGCGCGCAGCGAAACGGCGCGAGCGCCTCCAGCGTCACGATCCACGGCGACACGGTGGACAGGAAGTTCTTCGCCAGGAAGGGGCCGAGCGGCATTGCCTCCCAGCCCTGCACGTCGCGCGCCGACCAGTCGTTGAGCAGGCTCAGGCCGAAGATGTGGTTCTCTGCATCGTCGATCGCGATCGGCCGACCGCGTTCATTGCCGGCACCGACCCAGAACGCCAGCTCCATCTCGTAGTCGAGCCGCGCCGTCGGCCCGAAGCTCGGTGCCGCCGCGCCGGGTGCTCGCGTCTGGCCGAGCGGCCGCGTGAAGCTCGTGCCGCTGACTTCGATCGACGACGCGCGGCCGTGGTACGCGATCGGCAGCCATTTGAAGTTCGGCAGCGGTGGGGCGTCGGGCTGGAAGATGCGGCCCGCGTTGAGCATGTGGTGTGTCGACGTGAAGAAGTCGGTGTAGTCGCCGATGCTCGCCGGCAGCGTGTACTCGGCATCGGTCTGCGCGACCAGGCAGTCGCGCAGGCGCTGCGCTTCGGGCGCATCTGCACGCAGCAGTCGCGACAGCTCGGCGCGCAGTGCTGACCATGCGGCGGGGCTCATCGCCATCAGACCGTTCAGCGTGGCGCCGCCCGCAGCCAGCGCAGCAACCCGTGTCGATGGTTCGAACACGCCGGCCAAGCAGGTCGCGGCCATGTCGAGCACCTGGTCGCCGATCGCGACGCCGCCGCGCCACGCTTCACCCGTGCCTTTGCGGCGGAACACACCGTGGGGCAGGTTCTGGATCGGGAAGTCGGTGTCCGGCGTGTTGGCGGACGTGACCCAGCTCGACAGCCGCGGGTCGTGTGTGGCGTTGATCGTCATGGTGGCGCGGGATCAGAAGCGGTGGCGGATGCCGAGCGCGTAGCCGGTGCCGCGCGAGAGCTCGCTGACCTTGTCGGACATCAGCGCGGTATACACGTCGGTGCGCTTGGACAGGTGGTGGTCGTAGCCGAGCGTGGTGGTCGTGCGCGATTGGTCGGCAACCAGCGTCTGTTCCTTCGTGGTGTGCGTTGCCGAGAGCAGCACACGCCCGCTGCCGACCGGCGCGGCAAGCCCGAGTTGCAGCGTGCGAAGCGCGATCGTCTTTTCCCCCGGCGGGCCAGGGCGCGTGCCGGTGATCTCGGTGCGTGCGAGCTGGCCGAACAGCTTGACGATCGGGAGCTCGAACGACATGCCGAGCTGCACGGTCGAGAAGTCGCTCGCGGTGATGGGTGGCACCGCGCCGGGCAGGGAAGGAATGCCGAGCGGGAAGGCCAGGGCAGCGCGCGAGACCTTGTCGAAGGACAGCATCGCGGCAAGCTGTGCGCCGGTCCATGCGACGCTGCCGCCGACGCGGCGGCCGCTGCTCGTGCCTTCGCCGTGAGCGGCCTGCAATGCGACGACAGCTCCGCCGAGCGTCGGCGAGGTGTAGCCGAGCGAGTTGCTCCAGCCGGAATCCGTAGCACCGCTGCCGGTCACCATCGGCTGCGTTGGGCTGCCGAGGTAGGTGTGCAGAAATGTCGGGTTGATCACCGACGATGCGCCGAACGGATTGAAGCGGATGTTGTTGATGAAGTTGGGCGTCGACATGCGACCCAGGCGCAGCGCACCGACGGAGCCCGACACACCCACCCAGGCGCTGCGGCTCCAGAAGGCTTCGCCCGGGATGCCGCGTGTCGCGCCACCGCTGTCCGGTGCCATGAAGGTGCTGAGGTCGAAGTTCGCCCGCAGCCCGCCGCCGAGATCTTCGCTGCCGCGAAAGCCCAGGTGCGGCGTCTCCATGACGCCGCTCTCGACGTTCTTCGTGCGGGCCGTGCCGGCGAGCTGCTTGCCGTAGAGGCCGACGTCAACGACGCCATAGATCGTCACCGACGATTGCGCCTGTGCCGCTCCGTTCAGTGCGAGCAGTGCGGCGGGAATCCATGTCTTCTTCATGCTTGTCTCCATTTGGTTTGTGCGAGGGTGAGCAACACCGGGGCGCGGCCGAGGCCGTTCCCGAAAAACTCATGTGGGGAAAGAGCTGCCGCGCCTGGCGCGCGGGCTCAGCGGGTCATCCGCTCATCGGCGGGCGGACCCCTGTCAATGCTTCGTCGAAGATCGCGACAGCGCGGGTCCAGCCTGCCGAGGCATTGCGGACCTTGTGCGGAAAGCAGCTGACGTAGAAGCCATCGGCCGGCAGCGCTTCGAGGTTGTGCAGCTTCTCGAGGTGGCAGTAGCCGATGTCGCGCCCGGCCTTGTGGCCTTCCCAGATCAGCGATGCGTCGTTGGACTCGCCGTACTTCTTCGCGGTGTGCACGAAGGGCGCGTCCCAGCTCCAGGCGTCGGTGCCCGTCAGGCGCACACCGCGTTCGAGCAAGTACATCGTTGCCTCGTAGCCCATGCCGCAGCCGGCGCTGACGTAGTCGCGCTCGCCGTAGCGTGCGCCGGCGCGGGTGTTGATCATCACGATCTCGAGCGGTGAGAGCGTGTGGCCGATGCGAGAGAGTTCAGCTTCGACGTCGGCCGCGCTGACCACGTAGCCATCGGGGAAGTGCCGGAAGTCCAGCTTCACGCCGGGCTGGAAGCACCACTCCAGCGGCACCTCGTGGATCGCGATGGCAGGGCGCTTCTCGCCGAGCCCCGCGTCCATCGTGCTGTGGAAGTGCCAGGGCGCATCGAGGTGCGTGCCGTTGTGGGTCGACAGCTGCACCAGCTCGACCGCCCAGCCTTCGCCGTCGGGCAGGTCCTCGCGCCGCAGGCCCGGGAAGAAGGGCGCGATCTGCTCGAAGGTGTGCTCGTGCGTGAAATACGTGATGCGGGGCTCGAGGCCCGGCGGGTCGGAGGCGACGTCGTTCTCGAGAAAGATCGACAAGTCGATGAAGCGGCGGGTCATCGGGTTCTCCGTTTCGAAGGGGCGGCGGCCGGCTTGTCGAGCACCGCACGAAAGCCCGCGGCGACGAAGTTCAACAGCGTGGCCTGGGCGGTGGGATCGGCGGCGCGGTTTTCGCCGCCCGACAGGCGCTCCACGCGCTGGTCGGTCATGAAGTGCAGCAGCGCGCCAAGCATGAACTGATAGCACCACGCCACCTGGCCGCGCGTGGCCGACGGGTGCAGGTTGCACAGCGCGTCGATGAACGCGTGGGCCATCGGGTCGAAGAACTCGCGGTGCACCTGCTCCGCCTCCGGGCTCGGTGCGGCGAGGTCGCGCGCGGCCATCAGTGCGTAGTAGCGTCCGTCGGGGTGCTGGTGCAACGCAAGCACCGGGCCGATGAATGCATCGAGGATGCGGTCCAGCCGGTCGGACTTGTCCGCACCGGCGATGACCGCGGCGAGGCCACTCAGGCGCTGCTGGATCATCGGGTGCCACGACTCGAAGATCGCGTGGTAGAGCTCGTGCTTCGCTCCGAAGTAGTAGCCCACCAGCGCGAGCGGCACGCCGGCCTCGGCGGAGATGTCGCGGATCGATACGCCGTGGTAGCCGTTCAAAGCGAAGAGCTTTTCGGCGGCCAGCAGGATGGTCAGGCGCTTGTCGGGCTGCTCGGTCGGCCCGCCGACGCTGCGCACGATGCCGTGGGGCGGGCGCGGCTTCATTCCGGCGTGAACCCGACGCGCTTGACGATGGGAGCCCAGGCCGCGTTCTCGTCCTTCACGGCCTTGGCCAGCACGGCCGGTGTGGTGACCGCCACCTCGAGGCCGAACTGCGCGAGCGCTTCGGACATCCCGGGCGCCGACATGGCGGTGCTGATCGCCGCGGCCGTGCGCTGCACCAGCTCTGGCGCTGCCTTGCCGGGCAGGAAGAAGCCGTACCACTCGACCTGCTCGAGCGCCTTGAACCCCAGCTCGGTGAAGGTCGGCACGTCCGGCAGGAAACGCGAGCGCTTCGGGCCCGAGGTGGCGAGCACGCGCAGCTTGCCGGTCTTCACGTGCGGTAGGTAGTCGCCGATCGGTCCGCTGAACGAGGTGATCTGGCCGCCGAGCAGGTCTTGAATGCCGGGGACGGTGCCGCGATAAGGCACGTGATTGAGGTCGACGCCGCTCTCCTTGCCGAGCAGTGCGCCGATGAAGTGCGGCGGCGAGCCGGCGCCGGGTGAACCGTAGTTCGCCTTGGCGGGGTTGGACTTGGCCCACGCCAGAAAATCCTTCAGTGTCTTAACTGTCTCCGGCACTGCCGGCCCGACGGCCAGGCCGAAGACGACGCTGGTCGCGCCGCACACCGGCGTCAGGTCGTCGATGCCATAGGTGAGCTTGCTGTACAGATGCGGATAGAGCGTGATCATCGCGGCCGGCGTGATCAGCAGGCTGCTGCCGTCGGCAGCGCTGCGCTTGAGTTCGTCGACCGCCAAGCGCCCGCCGGCACCGGCCTTGTTCTCGACGAGAGTGACCTTTGCAATATTGCCGCGCAGCTTGTCGGCGACGCGGCGCGCAACTACGTCGACAGTGCCGCCGGGCGGGAAGCCGGTCAGGATGCGGCTGGTCTCGAGGGTCTGTGCGCGGCTCAGCGCCGGCCAGCCGGCGAGCGAGCCAGCGGCGGCAGCGACGAGGTGTCTGCGGTTCAGCATGAATGTCTCCAGATGGGTGTTGGTGTTGAGCGTGCTTCGAATTTGATTCAGTTTATTAACTACTTGTACAAACGTACAACAAGGGCATACCCTGACCAGCCGCATGGAAAATCCGCCTGGCGCACACCACATCAAAGTACGTTTTGCGTCGATCGATCATCGGAACCCGCATGGGTTGGCTCGCGCAAATCTCCTTGTGCTTGACAGGACTTGGGGCGACCCGTATCACCGCGGCATGCCGCCTACCGACGACCTTTCACCCGCCCAACGCCCCGCTGTCCTCGACCTGATCGGCAACACGCCGCTCGTGCAAGTCACCCGCCTCGACACCGGCCCGTGCACCTTGCTGCTGAAGCTCGAATCGCAGAACCCGGGTGGCTCCATCAAGGACCGTGTCGGCCGCTCGATGATCGAAGCGGCCGAGCGCGATGGCCGCTTGAAGCCGGGTGGCACGGTGATCGAAGCCACGGCCGGCAACACCGGCCTTGGCCTGGCGCTGGTGGCGCGTGCCAAAGGCTACCGCGTGGTGCTGGTCGTGCCCGACAAGATGTCAACCGAGAAGGTGCTGCACCTGAAGGCGCTGGGTGCCGAGGTGCACATGACGCGCAGCGACGTCGGCAAAGGCGACCCGGCCTACTACCAGGACTACGCGGCGCGCCTGGCAAAGGAGATTCCTGGCTCCTTCTTCGCCGACCAGTTCAACAACCCTGCCAACCCGCTCGCGCACGAGACCTCGACCGGCCCCGAGATCTGGCAGCAGTGCGGCCACGAGCTCGACGCCATCGTGGTCGGCGTCGGCTCTGCAGGCACGATGACCGGCCTCACGCACTTCTTCCAGCGCGTGCAGCCGAAGCTCGAATTCGTTCTCGCCGATCCGGTCGGCTCCATCCTGCGCGACCACGTGCTGACCGGCACCCACGGCGCAGCAGGCTCATGGGCTGTCGAGGGCATCGGCGAAGACTTCATTCCGCCGATTGCCGACTTCTCGGCGGTGAAGCACGCGTACTCCATCTCCGACGAAGAGAGCTTTGCCGCGGCGCGCGAACTGCTGAAGGCCGAAGGCCTGCTGGGCGGCTCGTCCACCGGCACGCTGCTGGCGGCCGCGCTTCGCTTCTGCCGTGCTCAAACGAAGCCGCTGCGTGTGGTGAGCTTCGTGTGCGACACCGGCACGCGCTACCTCAGCAAGGTCTACAACGACGCCTGGATGATCGATGAGGGCCTGCTCAAGCAACGCCGCTATGGCGATCTGCGCGACCTGATCGCGCGGCGCGCCGAAGACGGCAGCGTGGTCTCGGTGCAACCCGGCGACACGCTGCTCACCGCCTTCCAGCGCATGCGCCTGGCCGACGTGCAGCAGCTGCCGGTGCTCGACGCCGGCTCGCTGGTCGGCGTGGTCGACGAGTCCGACCTGCTGCTGCACGTGCAGGAAGACTCCTCGCGCTACAACCAACCCGTGAGGAGTGCGATGAGCACCGCGTTGCAGACATTGGCGCCCGACGCCGGCCTGCCGGCGCTGCGGCGCGTGCTGGCCAGCGGGCTGGTGGCCATCGTGGCCGATGGGGCTGGCTTCCACGGCCTGATCACCCGTTTCGATTTACTCAACCATTTGCGAAAGAACAAACGATGACCGACCCCACTGCAGCGGGCAAGACAGGCGGCAAGAAGCAGAAGTTCGCGACCCGCGTGATCCACGCCGGCCAGTCACCCGACCCGAGCACCGGCGCGATCATGCCGCCGATCTATGCCACCTCGACCTACGTGCAGAGCAGCCCGGGCGTGCATCAGGGGCTCGACTACGGCCGCTCGCACAACCCCACGCGCTGGGCGCTGGAGCGCTGTGTGGCCGACCTCGAAGGCGGTGCGCAGGCCTTCGCATTCGCCTCGGGCCTGGCGGCCATCTCGACCACGCTCGAACTGCTGGATGCCGGCGCGCATGTGATCGCCAGCGACGACCTCTATGGCGGCACCTATCGGCTCTTCGAGCGCGTGCGCGCACGCAGCGCCGGCACGCGCTTCAGCTTCGTCGACCTGTCGAACCTCGATGCGGTGCGCAAGGCCATTCGCCCCGAGACGCGCATGCTGTGGGTCGAGACGCCGAGCAACCCATTGCTCAAGCTCGCCGACCTGGCAGCGCTGGCGCAGTTCGCGCGCGAGCACGGGTTGATCGCGGTGGCCGACAACACCTTCGCGAGCCCCTGGGTGCAGCGCCCGCTCGAACTGGGCTTCGACGTGGTGGTGCACTCGACCACCAAGTACCTCAACGGGCACTCCGATGTGATCGGCGGTGTCGCCATCGTGGGCAGCGAGCCGCGCCAGGCCGACTGGCGTGAACGCCTCGGCTTTCTGCAGAACTCGATCGGTGCGATCGCCGGGCCCTTCGACAGCTACCTGGCCTTGCGCGGCGTGAAGACGCTGGCCTTGCGCATGGAGCGCCACTGCAGCAGCGCACTGGCGCTCGCGCAGTGGCTCGAAGCGCAGCCTCAGGTCGCGCGTGTGCGCTACCCCGGCCTCGAATCGCACCCGCAGCATGCGTTGGCGAAGAAGCAGATGCACGGCTTCGGCGGCATGATCTCGCTCGACCTGAAGACCGACCTGGCAGGCGCCCGCCGCTTTCTCGAAGCGGTGCAGATCTTCGCGCTGGCCGAGAGCCTGGGCGGCGTCGAAAGCCTGATCGAGCACCCGGCCATCATGACCCACGCCACCATCCCTGCCGAGACGCGTGCCGCGCTGGGCATTGGCGACGCGCTGGTGCGTTTGTCGGTGGGCGTGGAAGACGCCGACGACCTGCGCGACGACCTGGCACAGGCACTGTCGGCGATCTGATGGAAAGGCTGCCCGTCATCGACGTGCACGCCCTGGTCGATGCGAGCAGCGGTGCCGCCGCACAGGCCGCGGTGGCCCGCGAACTCGACGCTGCGGCGCGCCGCTACGGCTTCTTCTACGCCAGCGGCCATGGTGTCGACGCGGCGCTCGTCGAACGCACCGTGCAGCTGGCCCGAGCTTTCTTCGCACAGAGCGACGACAGCAAGCTGCGCATCCCGATGTCGGCTGGTGGGCGCGCGTGGCGCGGCTACTTTCCGATCGGCGGCGAGTTGACCTCCAACCGGCCCGACTGGAAAGAGGGCCTCTACCTCGGCACCGAGCTGCCCGCCGATCACCCGCGCGTGCGGGCCGGCACCATCTTGCATGGCGCCAATCTGTGGCCCGACATCGAGGGCTTTCGTGCCACGGTGCTCGCCTACCTCGACGCACTCACGCAACTCGGCCACGCGCTGATGCGCGGCATTGCGCTCGGCCTCGGCCTGCCGGCGCACTGGTTTGCCGAGCACGGCACCGCCGACCCGCTGATCCTGCTGCGCTTCTTCAACTACCCGAGCCGGCCGGTGCCGCAGGGCAGTGCGGCGCAATGGGGTGTCGGCGAGCACACCGATTACGGCCTGCTTACGATGCTGTGGCAAGACGATGTTGGCGGCCTGCAGGTGCGAACCGACCACGGCTGGATCGACGCACCGCCGATCCCCGGCACCTTCGTCTGCAACATTGGCGACATGCTCGATCGCATGACCGGCGGGCGCTACCGCTCGGTGCCGCACCGCGTGGCCATCAACGCGAGTGGGCGCGACCGGCTGTCGATCCCGCTGTTCTTCGACCCCGACTTCGCCGCCCGCGTACAGCCCGTTCCCGGCAGTGGCCCGGGCCAAGACGACAGCGGGCGCCGCTGGGACGGCGCCAACCTGCAGGCCTTCGAAGGCAGCTACGGCGACTATGTCACGGCGAAGGTCGGCAAGGTGTTCCCGAGCCTGAAGGCGGCGACCGACTGACGGCGGGCACGGTCATCGGCATCGCCCATGGGCGCGCCCTGGTCATCGGGAACGGGTTTCGTCAACTGAGGCACAGTGGCGCACGCCCGCTTCGCGCCACCGATCCCATGAACCCCGTCAGTCCCTTGCCACCCCTTGCCGCCCTGCTGGTGGCATTGGGCACGACGGTGCTTCTCGTCAAGCTCTTCGGTGCACCCACGAAGGCGGGGCGTTTCGCTGCCATCGACGGCCTGCGCGGGTACCTGGCGTTCTTCGTGTTCATGCACCACGGCGCCATCTGGTACTTCTATCTTCGAAGCGGTGAATGGTCGGCAGCTCCGTCGAACCTGTACACGCATTTCGGCCAAAGCAGCGTGGCGATGTTCTTCATGATCACCGGGTTCCTGTTCTTCACCAAGCTGCTCAATGGCCGGCGACGGCCGGTCGACTGGCTGCAACTGGTGGTATCGCGTGTGCTGCGGCTCGCTCCCCTGTACGTGTTCGCGATGATCTGCCTGTTCGCGATCGTTGCGATCATCTCCGGCGGGGCGCTGAACGGCACCGAAGCGAAGCTGGCAAAAGGCATGCTCCAGTGGGTGCTGTTCACGGTGGCCGGTGCCCCCGACCTCAACGGCGTGGCCCAGACCAGCAACATCGTGGCCAGGGTCACCTGGTCGCTTCCCTACGAATGGTTCTTCTATGCGTCGCTGCCTCTCCTGGCGTTGGTGATCCGGGTTCATGTGCCGCGCCGCTACGTGATGCTCGCTGCTGCGGCGCTGGCCCTGATGCTGGTGGTGTGGCGCCCCGAGGCACACCACCTGTTGTCGTTTCTGGGAGGCATCGTCGCTGCGGTGGCGGCGGCCTCTGGCCGGCTCGACGGCGTGGCTTCGTCCAGATGGGCGTCGGGGGCGGTCATCGCTTGTGTCTCGGCAGCCGTCGCGCTGTTCCCGACGGCGCACGAGGCCGCTCCGCTGCTGTTGATCTCGATCGCGTTCACCCTCATCGCATGTGGCGCCAGCCTGTTCGGGGCGCTCACCCACGCCGTGTCGCGAACGCTCGGTGAAATGGCGTACAGCATCTACCTGCTGCATGGCATCGTGCTGTTCACCTGCTTTCAGTGGCTGCCTGAGTTCGGCGCGGTGTTGACGGACCCCGCCTCGGCGCATTGGGCTTTCGTTGTCGGGCTAACGCCGGTGCTGATCGGGCTGTCGTTCCTCACCTTCAGCGGTATCGAGAAGCCGGCCATGCGTTACACGGCACGCGTCACGCAGTGGCTAAGCGTTCGATTCGGCAAGGTGAGCCCCCTGCCGGTTTGAGCTGCGGCACGCCAAACCCGCGCGCTTGGCAGGGTCGAGCCTTGCCCGTGCAGGCGAGGGTGGCAAAGTGCCGAGCCGGCTCGATGCGAAGACATTCGCACATGGATATTCGCTTTCGTTCCTTCTGCGTTGCACCGGCCGAAGCTAGCCTCACGCCTTCATTCATGGAGAGTCCTTCAATGCTTTCATTGCGCTCGCGTTCGTTCGCCCTGCTCGCCGCCACGGCGGCCACCCTTGTCTTCGCCACGGCTGCGCATGCCGACCAGCTCGACGACATCAAGAAGAAAGGCGAGATCGTGTTCGGCGTGCTCGGCACCGACGAGCCCAACAGCTTCGTCGACCCGAAGACGCGCGACATCGTCGGCTACGAGGTCGACATCGCCAACGCCATCGCCAAGAAGATCGGCGTCAAGCCGGTGTTCAAGCAGCTGGCTGTGGCGGCGCGCATCCCAGAGCTGCAGCAAGGCCGCGTCGACATCCTTGCGGCCTCGCTCACCCACAACAAGGAGCGCGAGGCGCTGATCGACTTTTCGCTCACCACCTTCGTCACCGGACAGAAGGTTCTCGTCAAGACCAGCAGCGGCATCACCGACGTGCCCCAGCTCGCAGGCAAGAAGGTGCTCACCGTCAAGGGCGGAACGCAAGAGCCCAACATCCGCAAGGCGGTGCCCAATGTCGACGTGGTGACCTTCGAGACCACGCAACAAGCCTTCCTCGCGCTGCAGCAGGGCAAGGGCGTCGGCTACGTCAACGACGAAGCCTCGCTGGTGAACGACTTCGCCAAGCTCGGCCCGGCGAAGAAAGACTACGCGATCCTGCCGACCAACATCAGCGTCGAGCCGCTGGCGCTCGGCCTGAAGAAGGGCGAGAAAAGCCTGAAGACGCTGGTCGACGGCGTGCTGCGCGATTTGGAGTCGTCCGGCGAAGCCGACAAGCTCTTCGTCAAGTGGTACGGCCCAGCCACCAAGCTGCAGTTCGACAAGCGCAGCTTCAAGATCGACAACGACAAGATCTGATTCGGGTGTAGAACGGTCGGGTGACCTCCTGACCTTCGCCCTGCCGCTTCGTCGAGCGGCAGGGCTTTTTGCAATCTACCCATGCCTCCTTTCGATTTCGCCCTGCTGCAGCACGGGCAGTACCACGACTGGCTCGTCAGCGGCCTGTGGGTTTCGCTGCTGCTCGCCGGGCTCACGCTCGTGTTCGCGCTGCCTCTGGCCGTGCTGGTGGCGTTGCTGCGCATTTCGCCGCTGGCGCTGCTGCGCTGGCTCGGCGCCGCCTATGTGGAGGGCATCCGGAATGTGCCGCTGCTGGCGCATCTGCTGTTCTGGTACTTCGGTGCACCCGAGCTGCTGCCTGAGGCTGCGCGGCAGTGGCTGTACGCCGGCAACATCGAGCTTGCCAGCGCGGTGGTGGCATTGACGCTCTACACCGCGGCCTACATGGCCGAAGACATCCGCAGCGGCATCCGCGCGATCCCGCTCGTGCAGTTCGAGGCCGGGCGGGCACTGGGCTTCGGCTTTCTGGCGACGATGCGGCGCGTGATCCTGCCGCAGGCCTTGCGCGTGACGGTGCCGCCGCTGATCTCGCAGACGCTGAATCTGTGGAAGAACACCAGCATCGCGACCGTGATCGGCGTGGCCGAGATGATGTACCAGGCGGCCAAGGTCGAGTCGACCTCTTTCCGCAGCGTCGAGGCCTTCGCCTTCGCCACCAGCGCCTACCTCGCGGTGTCGTTGGTGATCACCGGCCTCGGTGCGTGGTACCACCATCGTTACCCGGTGCGCACCGCATGACCGAGCTGATCCAGACCTACTGGCTCTACTTCCTGGTTGGCCAGTACCCGAAGGGGCCGCTGGGCGGGCTGGCGCTCACGGTGCTGCTGGCGGGGCTGGCGCTGGTGCTCGCGCTGCCGCTGGGCGTGGCGCTCGGGCTCGCTCGCGTGAGCCCTTTCCGCATCATCCGCTGGCCGGTCACCGCCCTCGTGTTCACCGTGCGCGGCGTGCCGCTGCTGATGGTGGTGTTCTGGGCTTACTTCTTTTTGCCCAGCGTCACCGGCGTCAAGACCGACCAGTTCGGCACCATGCTGATTGCACTGGTGGTGTTCGATGGCGCTTACCTCGCCGAGATCGTGCGGGCCGGCATCCGCGGCGTGCCGAAGGGGCAGTTCGAGAGCGCGCGTTCGCTCGGGCTGAGCTACGCGCAGACCATGCGCCGCGTGATCCTGCCGCAGGCGCTGCGTCACATGCTGCCTTCGCTGGTGAACCAGTTCGTGGCCACCATCAAGGAAACCTCGCTCGGCTACATCATCGGGCTGACCGAGGTGTCGTTCATCGCCGCGCAGATCAACACGCAGGTGTTCACCCGCGGTACCGAGGTCTACCTGCTGCTCGGCCTCACGTACTTCGTGCTCTGCTTCGGGTTGTCGCGCTTCGCGTTCTGGCTCGAGCAGCGGCTGGCGCGGCGAAAGGACTTGCAGCCGCTGCCGCAACCTCTGAAAGCATCCGCATGATCCGCTTCGATCAGGTCAACAAGTGGTTCGGCTCCTACCAGGCCCTGCTGGACATCAACGAGACCATCGCCGAAGGCGAGGTCGTGGTCGTGTGCGGGCCCTCGGGTTCGGGCAAGTCGACCTTGATCCGCACCATCAACCGGCTCGAGGCCATCCAGTCGGGCACGATCTCGATCGGTGGGCAAGACATCCACCGCAAGGGCCTCGACGTCAACGCCTTCCGCTCGCACATCGGCTTCGTCTTCCAGCAGTTCAACCTGTTCCCGCACCTGTCGGCCATCGACAACTGCACACTCGCGCCGATGGCCTTGAAGCGCCTGTCGCCCACCGTGGCGCGCGAACGCGCATTGGCCTTGCTCGATCGCGTGGGCCTCGCGCACAAGGCCAACGCCTATCCGTCCGAGCTCTCGGGCGGCCAGCAGCAGCGCGTGGCCATCGCGCGGGCGCTGGCGATGCAGCCGCCCATCATGCTGTTCGACGAACCCACCAGCGCTCTCGACCCCGAGATGGTGGGCGAGGTGCTGCTCGTCATCCGCGACCTGGTGCGCGACGGCATGACGCTGGTGGTCGTCACGCACGAGATGGGCTTTGCCCGCGAGGTGGCCCACCGTGTGCTCTTCATGGACCAGGGCAGGGTGCTCGAACGTGCGACGCCCGACGACTTCTTCAACCGCCCGCAGCACCCGCGCGCGCAGCAGTTCTTGTCTGACATCCGCACGCCGTTCGCGGTGGCCTGAAGTCAAGAAGCGCTGCTGATCGCTACTGGGCTGCGCTCGGCGAACTGGCCATTCCAGTACGGGTAGTAAGGGTAGGGCGGCGTGGTGGCGCTGGCGGCATCGAGCCGCGCGACCTGGTCGGCGCTGAGCTGCCAACCCAGAGCGCCCAGGTTCTGCTTCAGCTGCGCTGCGTCGCGTGCGCCGATCAGCACGCTGGCCACCGTGGGTCGCTGCAGCAGCCAGTTGATGGCGATCTGCGGCAGCGTCTTGCCTGTCTCGGCGGCCACTTCGTCCATCGCGTCGACCACGCGGTACACGCGTTCGTCGTCGACCGGCGGCGCGAAGCTGGCGGTCTCGTGCAGGCGGCTTCCGGCAGGCAGCGGCTGACCGCGGCGCACCTTGCCGGCCAGGCGGCCCCAGCCGAGCGGGCTCCACACGATGGCACCCAGCCCTTGGTCTTGCCCCAGCGGCATCAGCTCCCATTCGTAGTCGCGGCCGATCAGCGAGTAGTAGCTCTGGTTCGCCACGTAGCGCTGCAGGCCGAGCCGGTCGGCCGCAGCCAACGATTTCATCAG
>Ga0307513_10006821_pt1 | contig 14881 bp, 20 predicted proteins | sample 15_EM_MG_FD_202174 | JGI IMG/M metagenome (GOLD analysis project Ga0307513, IMG submission 202174) | Populus trichocarpa ectomycorrhiza microbial communities from riparian zone in the Pacific Northwest, United States - 15_EM | ecosystem: Host-associated > Plants > Roots > Unclassified | place... | reverse complement strand
GAGGGTCCTTACAGGACTATGCGGAAAAGCGGGGGCGGACGGACGGGGGGGGGGAGGGAGACCGCTTGCAATTCGCAATCTTTGTGTGGGTGGATACCAATTTTGCAAACTTGTACGAAGACCGTTTAGCGTGGGCCACTCTATCATTCTTCCCGCTCTCTGCGTTTTCTTGTCGGATCAGAAGGACGCTGTGGACGAATCTCTTTTTTTCGAGAGAGATGAACCAGGGTTCCGATTGTGCGCGCGCGCGCGTATGTGTGTGTGTGGTGTGTAGGGTCGATGCAGCGTCCGTCCTAGTCCCAGATCACGCATTCATATGCCACAGTATCGCTTGGCACTCCCCTCCCCCCGCATACGTACGCAGCAAAGCTGGAGCAAACCCCTCAGGGTTTTTCTGCTTCCCACCCAACAATTCATACAACCAAACGGTTCCGAGGCGCCACAGTTACGGAAACGACGCCAAACGAAAAACCCTTTACGATAAAACCGCATATATACGTACCGAGATACACACACACGTACTTACGCCCTGTTCCGCCGCCGACATCCTTCATTTTCCGTTTCGGTCCAACCCCGGGTTGCCCTTCCGCAATCGACCGCATCCGACGTACCCCCACCTTCGCAGGAAGCGGGCATACGCGACCCCCTCGGGCTGGGACTCCCCCAGCTCAGCTGGTTGCCCTGGACGGTTGTTACGGCAAAACCTTGTCATCGCCACCCCTTATTCAACATGGGGATAAACCAGCTCCGCCGAGGAGAGATCGTTACGTGTACTTTACAACCTCTTACTATTATATACTTACTTGGTTTTGCGTCTATAGAACCCCTCACTCCCCGCAGCCTTATCTGACAGGCGGGGGCGATAGACTCAAAACGACAATAGCTGCCCGGCGGAGCGGTTGCTCGGAACAGTCTGATAGAGTGTGCACAACATTGATGTCACTGCGAGCCGAACATCCCGAACCGACTCACACGGAGATGCCGGACCTAACTGACGCCCTCTCCAATCGTCCAAAGCCCTCTCTCTCCTCGCCCCCGTCGGCTTTGCCCCGATGCAGACAATAAGCGAGAGAGAGAGAGAGAGACAGGCAGACAAAACCAAGCTGTTCCAGTCACACACGTAAACCCACCTGGATGTGATCTTCCACCATCAAACGATGACGAACGGGGGTACGTGCATTCCCTTTGTCCCTAAATTAGAGTTAGAGGTCGCCCATCTACCCTTGCTGCTGTTCCTCTGCCGCGATCCTCCCTTGATGTACCCCAATCTCGACGTGTTCCGCCCCGCTCATCTGAGGTATACTAAATAAAATAAAAAATCATCACGTCGCTTTTTGAGTGTCTATCCGTGTACAAAATCGACAAGAAAAACACCAGCCCCCTAGTACGTCTTCTTCTTCTCGTCCACGGACAACCCGCCTGGGCCCATGTTCACGAGAAGAATCAGTCCGCCGACAATCGCTGTGAATTTCAGACGTTCAGTATATCATCCGACCAAACCAACACGTTTGTGAATCTTACAGAGAGTCTGGAAGAAGTCATATCTACATGACGAGCACAATCACGTCAGCAATCTCGTCCCACGTGCCAAAAAACAATTCACACTCACTTCAAGAAGTCACGCTGAGGATGCGCAGAATGAACGCTCCACCAGTTGTTGATAAATACGTTGAACACGCTCAAGATGAGAACGAGGAAAGCGGCAGACCACTTGGCCTTGAAGCCGACGGCAACCATGCCACATGCACCCAGACCGATGATCGACACGAATACTCGCCCGACGCTCCACTGTCCTCCGAGCACGAATCCCAAGAAAAGGAAGATGAGCAAGACCCGACCGGCAAGGAGGAAGCTGGCAATCAAAGAAACCCGTTAGAGATGATCCCTCTGATCCTGCGTCAATGATCTGTTGTCTCACTATTTCTTTCGGTCGTTCTCGCTAATGTTCGGAAGTCCGGCAAACGGAGTCCGACGGGTGACCATGGAGTCACTGAAGACCATGAACAGTCCACCGATGACGCTCAAGTTGCGCAGGAAGAAATTGAGGTCGAAAATAAGGCCATAACCGAATCCTTGGATGATGACGACACCGAAGAGTCCGCCGATAGCAAATTCAGTGTGTTTCTTCGTAATGACGGCAGTGGACCCGGCAAGCATAGTCTAAACATCAACGAGGTCATTCATTCCGTCCGTAACACATGCGAATCAGGTTAGGGGTGACGTACCGCGACGTTGAGGAGCAGGAACACATGTGAAATTCCCCAAGGGAAGCTACGGTGTCTGGAAACGGGGGAATAACCTTCAAAACACGCGTGAAGTCGTGACTGGTCACGACTCACTTCTGCAAATACCACAGTTGATCGCTCCACTGCGTGAGGATACGTAGGGAGTCCTCAATGAACGTCACAACGATCAGGAAGCGCCCAATTGTGCCCAGATGAGGCTTCAGAGGCTGCGAGTAGATTTCGATGTTGTCCTCGACTTGTGTTCCGAACTGGCGAATTTTTTCGAGAGGGTCATCTGGGTTCGCGGCGCGGTAGCCCGACGACGGTGGTCGACTGTTTGACAATCCGTGGGGGTCTGGTGAGTAGCCTCCTCTGCCAGCAGGGCGAGCAATGTTGATTCTGGATGTCATGTCAAGGTGAGAGTTGGAAGGAAAACTTGAAGGTGGAAGGAGAAGGAAAGGAAGTGGATGTGATGTCGGGCGCCTTCTAAACAGACTGTAGACGTGGCGATCGCAAACTCACGTGCGGACCGCATGTCGGGGGATGACCACCGTATTCGCCTAGTCGCCTAAGATCGCTTGCTGTCGTTCATCATCCGTGCATCATGCATCATCGTTTCACCTCTGAAACGAAAGGGATGGGTCGTTGTATTAGAAAGTCCACTAAGATATAATGTAGCGCTATAAACCAAAAGTATTTAAACAGGAAGGACGGTGTTGAAGACCATATCCCAAAGCTTGCCTGTAGTCGAGCCGTCAGTTTGGTGGAAAGCGCACGGAGGTACGTGTTGGAGACTTACTCGTAACACCAAAGCCCAACTCGTAGTTTTTGTAGTGGTGTGCGAGGTGATACTTCTTCACCTCCCTCAGGTAAGCAGGAAGTTTCGTGTGGTGTAAAGCATAATGCGTGCAGTCGTAGAAGACGTCTGTGTACTGGTGAGTAAACAGCAGGACTGTATTGAGAAGATACCCACAGTATGTGAAGGCCCCAGCAATGATGCAGTTGGCCCACGAAGCCGGGAAGAGGAAATGTCCCAGTCGCGTGAATGGATATGACAATACCCCAAACAGGATAGGCGGCATTACCAATCGCAGCCTTGTCAAAGTTAGAGCTGGTAGGGGTAATCGTATTAAACCTCCACTCACGGGTCCATGGGGAGATAGTGGTGAACACCGTGCATTAGGAAATGCAACATGAGGAACATGGGCCTATCCGGGAGGTAGTTATCGATATGGAAGAGGAACCTGTGCATCGAATATTCGAGGAAAGTGAAGAAAAAGTTTCCAAAGATGTACAGCGGAGCTGCTTTAGCGATGGCAGCAGCTGAGACTGAGGAAATGAGTGACAGGGGAAGAAGGGGATCCTCAGTAAACGAGGGTAGGGGTTGTTCGAGCTGGACGGTTCCCCTGCAGAGCAGATATGCTGCGATCGGCAACCAGAACATGGGCACAATGTACCACTGGGTCTTGGTGAAAACCTGGAATACAAGTCAGTAAATCTCCCGACCGTTTCGGCCCCAAAATCAGCGTACCTCCAAGTAACTAGGACCGAACAACCTAGCAGACTGAACGACATGACGAGGTTGATGGATTTGCTGGAGGTAGTACGATTTTGAGAAGTTGGCGTAAAAGAATTGGGACAACAGGGGCCGCCTGAGATCCAAGAATAGGTTCTTCTCGTAGTCCTTCGAGGCATCCGTTTCGTCAGGTTGGAAGTCCTCGGTTGCGACCCAATTCTCATCAACAATCCCAGCATCGGCTCCCAACTGTCCGATGAGGAACTCGTCGAGCATACTGTATGCAGAGTCGGAGTGGTCATGCTCGCTGGAATCCTTCATGATTTCCCCAACATCCTTTCCGGCGTACTTGAGGATGAGGTCGTCACCTCCGGGATGATCTGGGAGGAATTGTGTCACATCATAGACCTTTCCATCGCGAGTGACCCAGCAGCTCTTGAGAGACACGTGTTCCTCGACGTCCTCGGAGGCTAAGATGCGAACTCGTTTCGTGAGCGTCATCGGCGGCGAGGGGGAGAAGCGGAGATGCGTCACAGGCAATCGACCGACTACCAACTTTGTTTTATTCGACGTGGTGCGATTTTCTAACTTATGTAAGCCGCGCCAGTGAACCCACTCCCAAGAGAAAGAGAAAAGACACCAAGGGTCTTCCTCCAGCCACATCGACTGTCTCTCGGTTGTTGGTCGCACTGCCGGCGCATTCTTGCTGGCGACGGTGTCTTCGCTCAGTCGCTTACATGCGCCTCCGTAGATAGATCGCGTAGAAAATAGACGATTTTGCCAGACGCGAAAGATCAATCAAAAACTTCTCCTTTGTTCTACCCACGACCTCCCACAGTCATGACAAAGTACATCCTTGTCTCTGGAGGCGTCGTCAGCGGCATTGGGAAGGGTGTAATCGGTACGATTCACCTATAGAATCTCCAGCATGTCATCTTTGCTTCAATCCGAGTCATGTTCCCCCCTCAGCCTCTTCTACGGGTTTGCTACTCAAGATGGCCGGTTTGAAGGTGACTGCCATTAAGATTGATCCCTACATGAACATAGATGCGGGAACCATGCGACCTCAGGAGCACGGTGCGGTCAAGGAGGGGTTTCTCTACTCCTCGCAATCCTGATACGGAGGTTTCGCAGGTGAGGTATATGTCCTGAACGACGGCGGGGAGGTCGATTTGGACCTTGGAAACTACGAGAGATACCTAGACGTTATCCTTTCGCGCGACAACAACATTACGACGGGAAAGATCTACAGAGAGGTCATTGAGAAAGAGGTCTGTGTCCCAATCTCATGTAAAATATTTCATCGGCGCCTTACCCCTCAACTAGCGCCGCGGGGACTATCTCGGTAAGACTGTGCAGGTGTGACTGTGCCTTAATGTGAAAGAACGGGTCGAGCTGAAACGCCCACAAGATTGTACCTCACGTCACTACCGCAATCCAAGACTGGATCGAGCGAGTGTCGAAAATCCCCGTCGATGAGACGGATGAGGAACCCGATGTCTGCATCATTGAGGTACCTTCTACTCGACCCATATTCTACCCTTTTTATTCATCGTTTTTTGAAGCTCGGTGGAACTGTTGGTGATATTGAGTCTGCGCCCTTCATCGAGGCGATGAGACAGTTCCAATTCCGTGCTGGCCCAGAAAACTTTGCGCTCATCCACGTCTCCCTCGTGCCCGAGATGCACGGGGAGCAAAAAACGAAACCCACACAAACGACCGTCCATGCTCTCAGAGGGCTCGGTCTGCTTCCTGACATCGTGGGTGTTCTCAGTCCAACCTATTCTGGTAGCGATCTCGCCAACCATTTGCAAAGATCGCCTGTAGGTTGCTGACTTCGGCGCCGCTGGAGACTGCGACCAAGAACAAGATTTCTATGTTCTGTCACGTTCAGCCCGAACAGGTCGTCGGAATTCATAACGTGTCCTCAGTCTACCACGTACCCCTGTTGTTACGATCCCAAGGACTGGACGAGTTCCTCCACAAGCGGCTAAACCTGCGGTCCATCAACGTCCCCCCCAACATGATCGCTAGGGGTGAAGGGATTGCCGAAAGATGGAGAGAACTTACAAAACGGTCCGCGCCTCTCCTAGCTATTCAGATCTGCGGCCCTCAAACGTACCTATAGGCAAGAGCGAATGCTTGATGACGTTTCAATTGTGCTCGTGGGCAAGTACACAGACATGACAGATTCGTACATGTCTGTGGTGAAGGCCCTTGAACACTCCGCGTTCCGTTGTAATAGGAAGCTCATCCTCCAGGTGAAAGCATTTTCAAAGCTCGGTATGACACATCGTTGACACATACAACAGTGGGTTGATGCCTCAAATCTTGAGCACGAGATGCAGGAGATCAACCCTGCCAAATACCACGAAGCATGGAAGACCGTTGTCGGAGCCGGGTGTGTTTTACCTCATCGGACCACTAGCCGCATGACCCTGTTGACTTCTTTCTGATAGGGGTATTCTCGTACCAGGAGGGTTTGGTCAACGAGGAACAGAGGGGATGATGTTTGCTATTAAATGGGCACGGGAACAGAAGATTCCTTTCCTTGGAATTTGCCTTGGGTTCCAACTTGCTGTGATTGAATGGGCAAGGAACGTTTGTGGACTTGCCGGTACGTCTCCCGCCTCAGTATCCAAATGTCTCCAGGTCTCAATGGGTGCGGATGGTGGACCCTTTTCTTCTTTCGTACGATTTGAATAACCTATGGACCGCCCTAACCTGATTTGGAACAACAATCCAGGTGCGACCTCCGCCGAATTCAACAATCAGGCAGAGCATCCTGTCGTGATTTTCATGCCCGAGATTTCAAAAACGCATATGGGTGGTACCATGCGGCTCGGTCTACGCCCGACGGTGTTCAGCGACCCCAGCGAAGACTGGTCCAAGGCTCGTGGACTCTACGGCGGTCCTGGAAAGATCTGGGAGAGACATCGGCATAGGTATGAAGTTAACCCCGATTACATTGATCGCTTGAAGGAAGGCGGGTTGGAGTTCATGGGTAAGGACGAAAAGGGGGAGAGAATGCAGTTACTCGAACTTCGTGGTACGTTCTCATTACACGTATTCGTCGGTGACAGACACGCCTGGAACCTCACGTTCCGCTCTTTGACAGACCACCCCTTCTTCGTTGGGCTGCAAGCCCACCCCGAATTCTGCAGCAGACCTCTTAACCCGTCCCCTCCCTTCCTCGGGTTCATCGCAGCGGCTTCCGGAGAAGCTGTTCTGAAAGAACAGGTCGAAGCTCAGAAGGCGTCTTTCAGGCCGCCGCACCCTGAAAACGCTATGATCAGCGAACAAGCGCTTCGAGACGGGGAACACCTCAGGAAGTACAAGGAGACTGTCCTAACCAATGGTCATGTTGACCCTAAATCATCTTAAAACAAAGGGCCGGCGTCAATGGGTTCTCCAGTTTGCCATCTAATGAACTTGCTGCGAAGGAGATTATAGATCTTTCCCAAACATGATGTATCTACTTGAGTTAGAGTCGTTTAATGAATGAGGTGTGCCAATTATGCATTAAGACAGTAAACTATACTAGTAGCATGCAATATAGGTAATAATTTTCGTCAGCCGGACCTCCGGCCTTCTCTACATGTGAAGGCCTCTAGGGGGGCACAACGTCCTAGTTAGCGGAATACCGTCCTCGCCTCCGGTAGCTATCCCTGTCCTGAGAATCCTCTTCATCGAAATCTTCCGAGAAACGACGACGTCCAGGACGACCTGACCGATCATTCCTGCCCCTGTCGTTTCCTCTGTCTGTCCAACGAGGCGTGGTTTTCTTGTTGCTGCTGCCAGGGTAAGGAGCGGGCCGTGAACCGAACTTGTGCTCCCTCTCCCTTGAAACACCCAGTCGGGCCAGGTACGCCTCGGAAATGTGTGGAGGTTTGGACAGCCCGAGAGCCTCAACGGTCCACTTCTTGAGCCCATCGACAATGGCGTTCCGTTGGACACGTAGTTCTCCGACCTTTCCGAGGTAGTAACCAAGGTTGGATACCAAGGTCTCCCTGACCGCCTCATCGTCTACCATCGTTAGGAGCTCCTGGACCCCCTCGTCAAGAGATTTCACGGTAGTAAGGTATGGTTTTTTGACACGGTCGGCGTTGTGTTTGTCAATCTCAGTGGCGAGCTCCTCCACTTGGGACGTTAGCTCGTCGACGGTAATGGTTTTCAACGGGATGTTGTTCATGTGCCAGGTTACGAAACCGGTTTCCCAAGGGAGGAGGACCAAATCACCTCGTCCCTCGGTACCAGCACGGCCGGTCCGGCCTACACGATGAACATAGATATCGGCCGAGGGTGGGATACCGACCTGGATGACTCTTGTGACTCCTGGGTAATCGACGCCTCGAGCAGAGACGTCGCTGGTAACTAGGACAGATGCGCCAGTATCACCGGCCCTGAAAGCGTTCGAAGCACGAGTGCGTTGATCCTGGCTTCTCTTGGAGTGGAGCTCATAGAACCGAGTATTGCGGCCGGCTGGGAGGGTGGCCCCTGACGCTTCGCGCAGAAGCGTATGGAAGAGCTGCGTCATCTTGGTGGTGGGGAAGAAAATGACAGTCTTGGAGAATTTGGGGTTGGCGAGCTGGTCGTGGGCAAGCAAACGAAGGATATGAGGAAGTTGATCCCTAGCGGAAGGAAGGACAGTGTGGTATTGGGAAACGTGAGCGTGGACGGGGGAATCTTCCGTGACGCAGTTAATGAAGATGTGGTTCTGGTCCAAGACCTGGCGGGCGATCTGTTGAATGGCCTTGGAGACGGTGGCGGAGAACATGAACGTCTGTCGCTCTGGAGTTGGAGGCATCATCCTCATAATACCTTCTATGTCCTCTCTGAAACCCATATCCAGTAGCGTATCAGCCTCGTCAAGCACAACCTACAACAAGGTGGTCAGCTAGGGGCGACTATGGTTCTGGAGGCGTTGCGTACCAAAGTCGTCTTCTCGAAGGCGTTCTTAACCGCTGGCTCATTCAAGACATCACGAAGGCGACCTGGAGTGGCAACCACGATATCACGACGTTTGGTCATCCAGTCTCGCATTTGCCGGTGTCTGCTGGACCCTCCGATGAACAGCTGGATTTGCAAGTCCTTTTGATGGTAGGCCAGGTTCGAGGCTTCTTTCGCAATCTGGGACGCCAACTCGCGTGTGGGGCTAATGATCAAGACGCCAGCGTTTTCCCTCGCATAGTTGTTCACCGCCCTGGACATGGGGAACTTCTCTCTCGGGAGGCCAGAGTCCTTAAGTGCCTGTTCGCCGAATGCATTCAAGGTCTTCACGCGCTGTTCGATTGCCGGAATCACAAACGCGGCGGTTTTACCGGTACCAGTTTTCGCCTTGACGAGTAAATCTCGGGGAGGGAATTCAGATTTATCGGAGGGGAGTCCTGAGTTGTAAGGATCCGAAAGAGGAGGGAGGTAGTCGAAAACGGCCGCTTGGACGGGGCTCATGTGCGTGAACTTGTACGGTGAATGTGTGAGGGCCCGAAGCGTTTCCTTTGAGATAACCCCTTCCATCGACTGGAATGTGCGCTTTTCGGCGTCTGGGTCGACCTCCTTGTACTGTCCGAAAGGCTTTTCAGCCCGGTCGCGGACACGGGCCGCGGTCGAGGCGTGCCTAAACTGAAGTGCGGACAGACCTTCCAGGCCGTCAGCCGACGCAGGACAGCGTTTCGCGTGGAAACACTTACATCTTGTGGTGGAGTGAGTATAGCTACGGAAGCAAGAGCTACGCGTCGCTGAACTGAGAACGGTCCAGGACGACCATGCGGGGAGGAAAGCCATTCGGTGGCCGTTTGCCAGCGAGGATGGTGGGAACATTTGTTCCGCGCTCCGAAGCGAAATTATAATCGACGCGTGTTTATTTGGCAGAATTTAAAAATAAATAAAAAAGCGTGTTTATTTGGTACAGTTACGGCTACAACTCCTATGGCAAATACACTTGACCTCCAGCGATAAATAACACAAGTACAGTATCAGAAATCTTCGACACCCTTTCTCCAATCCTCCAACCCCTTCATCTTCTCCCAGGGCGACCCTCCGGAACACGCCGCGTGCACGGGGTCTACATCCCAATCCACGACTGCTTGTATCGCCACCACCAACCTCCTATCCTCCACCTTCACCAACCTCTTCCAGATATCAGTGATGGTGGTGGAACGGTCGTACACAAAGATCCCAGCCAACCTCTCGATATCGAGAAGTCCCAGTATCCCTTGTATCATCCCTTCCTCCGCCTCGGGGTCGCGCATCCTCATCAGGGACATCCCTACATACTTGACACACTTCATACTCTCCACCGTTTCTGCGAACCTTGGTCCCAGAACCGGCATGTTCACGTAGAGGTGTGTAACGGATTCTGTGAATGCGCCAGGAGGGATAGATCCGCCGTATAGCGTAGAGGTGTCGTTGTCTGTCCAGATGATGAGCTCCTTCGGCCGTGACTTGGTTCTTGTGCATTCCATGACGTCCGCACTACAGACCAACCGGTCGAGTCGGTCGCATGTATCGACGATCCGGAAGACGTATGACGCTCGGCAGATGACCGTTAGGTCGCGGATGAGCGAGCGACTGCGTTTGTGGGGGTCGATGGGGGAAAAATTGAAGAACCATTGCTGGAATCGTTGGAAGTTGTAGAACCTGACATGTATCGAATGATAAAGTATTGGTTTTATAAGGTTGTAGATGGCCTTGGAGACGAGGCAGAGGTTCAGAGCTGTATCTCTCTGGCTTGCGGCCTCCTTTATGATGGAGATGATCGTCTCGGTGGGCAAAGGAGGAAACGGGTCACAGTGGTCGGTCATGGGGGATTGTCTCAGTGCGGGTTGGTAACTAGATCTTTCTATATACTCTGCTACTGGGTCATTCTCTAGGCTATGGAGCCAAGGATCATCACGGGACCTGGGGACTGCTCAGGAGACCACCCGATGATGCTATTGGACAATCGTATCTCCGGCTGCGGCACAACCCCGTCAGCTCGTAATCAGCGATCAAGTGTGGGCTTCTAGAGAATAGACAGAAAATATACACACCACTCGCCCGGTCTGCAGCACGCAACCTATCGGACTCCAGGACGAACTTATCCGTCAGCTTCTTGGGTAGAGCCAGAACGACGAGCAGTTGAATGAGAGGGGCAAGCCCCTTCACGCTTGTCAGGAACCACGTCCACAAAACACTACGGTCCTTGTCAGGTCAGCGCTAACCTCTTCGGTGAAGGGGAGGCGTACCCGACAACAATTAACTTGAAACGATCCTCCTCAAGGTTGTGAGATATTTTTGGCTCCTTTACCAGGAACCAAAGCGCCAGCATAGACGCCATGGAAAATACCGTGAAGACACCTATCGAACTTGTGTACCAGTCGTAGGCCATATGCTCGAGCAGCGCCATCATATCAGGACGTTCGAAGAGTACGATCGGAGCCTTCTGGATGCAGAACCCAACAACAAGTGCGCTCCAGCACATCAACAGTGTGATGAACGCGCACAACAAAAACTCCACGACGGCCCAGCGCAACCTCCCACAGGCAATATAGACATTGCACGACTTCCACCGGTTTTGGTACTTGTCGAATATGCCGCCCTTCCGGGCGAACGGTACTCCAAGGACCGTCCCACCAACGACACCGCTGTAAAGGGCATCGACAAGGGTGTTTGATCCGTCACCGAGGGTACGGGTGCGAATGTCCGTGTAGCCGTAGACGGTGCAGAGGACGACCAGGGAGCAGTAACACACAACGGTTAAGAACCGGATTAATGCATTGATGATGACGGATCGTGCAGGTCGTGTTGCTGGGTCCACTGTCGGGTGGCCAACTTCCAGATCTTCATACGGAGGCGGAGGAGCTTGTTCCTCTAATTGTATGTTTACGCCAGGAGTTAACTTCTTGGTGACAGATTCCACATCTGTCTCCATAGGCTCGCTCATGGCAGGACGAAAAACGACAGTTTGGATATATCCACTGTGGGTTTACCTGAGGTCAATTTCACATACGTCAGCAGCTTCGCGGAATCTCGCGAGAACTCTTACTTGTGAAGGTTCAGGACAGGGAGAGTTTAATATGACAGTGGCTAGATTACCATGACCGAAGCCGATCGTCACGCCGAGTGGGTGCCGAACTATCCTCAGAATAAATAGTGGGAATTGCGACTATCGAGAACTAAGCAAAACATAACTCATACTCATGAAGCTTCCGCTTTCTTCTCCTTCCTAACCCTCGCCTTCTCCTTCTCAGGCTTGTCTTTCGGCTGTGAAGGGGACTCAGCGTTCTGGGCCTTTATCGACCGATCCTTCGTCTGCCTGAAACAGAGGAACTCGATGCCGGTTGCCCGACGAGTATCCGCCAACGTCTTCTTCACCACATCCAAGCTACCTTGCAAATTCGAGTCACCCGGCCGTCGTTGGTACGCCTGCGATATCGTATTATAGAGTTCTGTGAAGGTCTTGTCAGCCGTTGGACTGACATGCCGCGAGAGTGTTTGGTGCATGAATTCAATTTCCAGTGTCGCCTATACAACCTGGGATCAGCGTCCACCCTCCAGCAGGAAGGAGTGACCTACCCGTAACATTCCACCCATTCCGAACCTTCTTACTTGCCGGAAACACGTTAAACATTCCTCTGCCAAGTCGTCTACCAACGCGCCCAGTGCCCTATCGAGCAAGCTCGGCGCCGCGCCGCTGACCTGGGCGTGTACCCCAACGAGGTATATCAAAGCGTCGAACATATATGGCCGGATGTCTGCCAAGGCAAGATCAGTCATGCAAAATATGACGATGGATCTCACCAGAGACCTTTTGGTTGGGGTGTCTCGTACCAGTCCATATCGCTGTCAAGTATACCACCCCGCACCGTCGCAGTAATGATGCTGGACTTGGGCTTGATGTAACTGTCGAAGAGGGTCTTGTCTAACTCCTGGACAACTTTTGTGAGGGTCTAGGCAGGAGATGTGTTAGCCCAGGTACAGATTTTGGCCATCCCTCGCACCTGGCGATCGTTTGTTAATGATATTTCCAGTGACCCTTCCAGCTCGTTCATCATCCTTGGAACCAACTTGGTTGATAGATAACCAAAATTCGAAACGACCAGAAGGATCCTGTTTTCCTGTTAAGACTTGAGCACAGGTTGTATTTTTATTTATTTCGAAAACACTGACAGTTTCTGTCAGGTCAAGGAGTTCTAAGGGGTTCGACCCAGGTGCGACCCCCGCATCAATCACTGCGGCCTGGTGCCCATGCGAGGCAGTGGATTCTTCAGAGGCCAGGTGGACAAGTCCATCGAGGAAAGCGTAGACGGTCTCCAGGAACGCCTTCGTAATCTTCGATAGAGGTTCTTGACCAATATTATGCTGTTTTAGTACTTTGTGCGGGTTCAACGCCGAAGGGAGATCCACCCCTCCGGCCAGTTTGAATGCAGCCGTTGTGAGATGTCGTTGGAAAGTTTGTATTTCACCAAGATATAGGGTAGTGGACGGTTCATTGAAGTTGCTCTTCCAGTTTTCCAGATGGTAGAAGATGTTAGCATCTGCGCGGAGGGTTAGGGCGATTTTCCATTTGAAAGGGAGAACGAAACCTGACCTCTATTCCATGCCTGGGTCAAAATTTCTAGGAAACCGCGACGCGCGCTCTCCAAAAAGCTCTTGGTGTTGGTACTGACCTCACTCGAGATCTCCAACGCGCTCACTTCATTTATGGTCTCTTGCACCTCCCCAAGCACCTTGATGAGGAAATGGGCCATAGTGATAGAGTTTGACATTCTGGGTAAGAAAGGTGTCCGATTTTCTGGACCGGTGGGGGAAGTAATCTCGACGTCGCTGAACACGAAAAATTCCGCGATGAAGGAGATGTACAATTTCACGATATCCAATGCCATTATTCGACATTGAGCGGAGCTCCTTCGCGAGTTCGTCGACTGCTCGATAATCAGCGGGCGTCGCGTCGAATTTTGGAACGACCCACTCTCTTGTACTTCCCGTCGAGAAAGTTCTTTGCTATCCGCCAGAAACTCGGCAATGACACAACCATGGCCTCAGAAACGTTCTTGACGAATGTGACGATCACCTCCCACAGCTCGTAGTTACCGGTAGTAGCTACACGGAGGGTCAATGAGGAGAAACGCCACAAACGGGGGAGAATTACCGATTGTCGATTCGGCTTGTTTTGATTCCAGGACGGGAACACAGATACGCAACTCGGAAGCCAACCGTTCAGTGAGGTCGCCCGGCCCCGAAACCCTTGGTATGGTCCTATCGTAAACAGCTTCGAATGGTAAACACCAGCAGGCTGACGATCGAAGAAAGACCGGGGTACCTTTCACGTTGGCTATAGCCGATGTCCGGATATCCTTCATACGTTTCATGATGTAGGCGTGCTGACCGTCAAAGTATTTCCACATCGGGTCTTCGCTCGAGGTAAGTTCTAGTAATATCCTACAACATTGCTGTGAGCCGAGGTCTTATGGAACGTAAATATGAATCACGCACTCGATGGTTTTCTCATGTTCGTCAACCATGCGTGTAGGGTCCTGAAGTTGAACCAGTAACAGGTTTCGCATCTCTCCCATAACCTTTTCCACCGTTAGCCACACTTTGTCCAGGATCCGCTTCTGTTGCTCCGGAATAACTGAATCCTTGCCCAAAGTGCTGCCAACAGGTAGAAGTTGTTCTGGTCGTGATTCCAACATGAACTTGCCCTTTCTGTAATCCCTCATCGCAGCATCGTGACGACCCTACTGACATCAGGGCAGGACCCCCGGGAGGGGAGTAGACTGACTTACCGACTTGATCAATTCTACGAGAGAGCTTGGGAGATTGAAAAAGAATTTGGAGCGTTCAAAGACACCTAACGTCGTGACGAGTTTCTGCGCTTTGGATGCATTCTCGAGGACCGGCAAGAACATTTGATCCGCCTTTTGGGCAGCCTCTGCATGCAGTGTCAACAGTCAACAATCACAAATGAGATCGACGAAAACTCACTCTTGACCTGATCTCGCAACGGCCGTGAAGCATATTCTGCTTGTTGGGACAGGAGCCCTTCCTGCATTTCAGCGTAGAGCGCTACACGCGGAATCAGCGAACAGGGCATAAAAAGTAAGGTATTTCCTCCACCATCCGTATGAGCTTTCACAGCGACGAATCTGTCAAAGTT
>Ga0307513_10006820_pt1 | contig 14884 bp, 11 predicted proteins | sample 15_EM_MG_FD_202174 | JGI IMG/M metagenome (GOLD analysis project Ga0307513, IMG submission 202174) | Populus trichocarpa ectomycorrhiza microbial communities from riparian zone in the Pacific Northwest, United States - 15_EM | ecosystem: Host-associated > Plants > Roots > Unclassified | place... | reverse complement strand
GCTACGACACCGGGATCATCTCGGGCGCCCTGCTCCAGATCACCGACGACTTCGGGATCGAGGAGGGCTGGAAGCAGGTGATCGCCGCCAGCATCCTGCTCGGTGCCGTGATCGGCGCGCTGACCTCTCCCGGATCTCCGACTCCCGTGGCCGCAAGGGCACGCTGGTGGTGCTCGCGGGGATCTTCGTCGTGGGCGCGTTGTGGTGCGCGCTCGCGCCCGATCCGGTCGTGCTCTCCCTCGGCAGGCTGGTGCTGGGCTTCGCGGTCGGCGGCGCCACGCAGACGGCCCCGATGTACGTGGCTGAGCTCGCCCCACCGAAGTACCGGGGCCGGCTGGTGTTGTGCTTCCAGATCGCGATCGGTGTCGGCATCGTGATCGCGACGATCGTCGGGGCGTCCGAGTCGATCGACTGGCGCGTGGCGATCGGTATCGCCGCGGTGCCTGCCGCGATCATGCTGGGCCTGATGTTGCGGCTGCCGGAGAGCCCGCGCTGGTTGGTCAAGCAGCGTGAGCCGGACGCCGCGCGGGCGGTGCTGCAGGGGGTCCGCCCGGAGGGCTACGACGTCGAGGGCGAGATCGACGAGATGGCCGAGATGACCCGGATCGAGGAGACCTCGAAGACCCGTGGCTGGTCGGGGCTGCGCGCGGCCTGGGTGCGGCCCGCGCTGGTGCTCGGCTGCGGTGTCGCGATCTTCACGCAGCTGTCCGGCATCGAGATGATCATCTACTACTCGCCGACCATCCTCACCGACAACGGCTTCGAGACCTCCACGGCGCTGCTGGTGTCGGTCGGGTTCGGCCTGTCCTACCTGCTCGCCCAGCTCGTCGGGCTCGCGATCATCGACCGGATCGGCCGCAGGCGGCTCACCCTGATCATGATCCCGGGGGCCGCGGTGGCGTTGTTCGTACTGGGCACGCTGTTCGTCGCCGGCGCCGACGGCCGCGACCAGGTGCCGCTGATCGTCGCCTGCCTCATCGTGTTCATGCTGTTCAACGCGGGCGGGCTGCAGCTGATGGGCTGGCTGACGGGCTCGGAGACCTACCCGCTCGGCGTGCGGCCGGCCGGCACTGCCGTGCAGTCGGCCGCACTGTGGGGCACCAACCTGCTGATCACCCTCACGCTGCTCTCGCTGATCACCGCCATCGGGGTGGGCCCGACGTTCTGGCTCTACGGGCTGTTCAACGTGATCGCCTGGGTCTTCCTGTACTTCCGCATGCCTGATCTGACCGGCCGCAGCCTGGAGGAGATCGAGAGCAGGTTGAAGGACGGGAAGTTCACGCCGGCCGACTTCGCACGTTCTACCTGACGGCCGCCCGGAACAGCCGCGCGAGCTGCAGCGCCGTCGCGGCGAACCCGACGCACAGGCCCGTCCACACTCCCCAGCCACCCCAACCGAACAGGTACGCACAGACCAACATCGCGGGCACTCCGACCAGCCAGTACCCGACGAGCGTGGCCCGGGCCCCCGACGTCGTGTCGCCGAGGCCACGCAGCAGGCCGACCAGGATGTTCTGTGTGCCCTTGCTGTACTGCTGGGCGATCGCGAACAGCAGCAATGTGGACGCGACGCCGAGCACCGCGGCGTCGGACGGATCGTGCAGGAACGGCCACAGCAGGACCGACGGCACCAGCACATAGGCCAGGCTGACGACCGCCATCCCCGACCAGGAGAGGGTGAGGGCCTGTCGGGCGATCGTGGGCGCGAACTGTGGGGCGCCCTTGCCGACCGCCCGGCTGACCAGGATCGACGAGCCCTGCGAGAGCCCGATGTTGCACTGGTAGACGATGTAGGCGAGCTGGTTGGCCACGTTCGACGCCGCCAGCAGGGCCGGGCCGAACACCCCCATCAGCACGGTCGCGATCGACGTGATCGCCGCTTCCGATCCGTACGTGACGCAGATCGGGGTGCCGTGCCGGACGATGTGGCGCACCACCGCGGGATCGGCACGCCACGCGGCCGGTGACAGCATCGGACGCAGCTGCGCGTCGCGGGCGAGCATGGCGGCGAACGCGGCGAGCGTGCCGAGCTGCACCACGGTGGTGGCCAGGCCGACGCCGGCCACCCCCAGCCGGGGCAGCCCCGCCCAGCCGTAGATGAACGCGGCGTTGAGCGCCGCGTTCACCGCGATCGACACCAGCGTCACCGCCAGCAGCGAACCGGGGCGGCGCAGCCCCACGGCGAACTGGCGCAGCACGTTGAGCCACACCATCGGCAGCAGCCCGGGGGCAAGCGCGAAGATCATCGCCTGGGCGAGGGTGGCGATCTCGGCCTGCTGCCCCAGCAGGGGCAGGGCCAGCCCGATCCCGCACAGCACCACCGCGCCGACCAGCGCGGTCACCGTGGCGACCAGCAGTGCCGAGCGCAGCAACGTGCGGATCCGCTCGCGCGCCTGCTCGTCGAGCTCGTCGGTGCCGGTGCGCCGCTCACCCTCCCCTGCCGCTGCGGCCACCAGGTTCCCGACGCCGGTGACCATGCCGACGCACATCGTGCGGATCTGGTTGTAGAGCAGGATCGCCAGCCCACCGGCGGCCACCGCCGACACCCCGAGCAGGCCGAGCATGGCCAGGTCGACGCTGGTCAGCGCCACCTGGGCGAGCTGGATCCCGGCGATCGGGCCCGCGAGTGCGAGCAGCGGGCGGTAGCCCGTGGCGATCGTCGTCAGAGCCGTCACGCGCTCACCATCGCCGTCAGCTCGTCGCTCGCCGCCACCACGACGGACGCGGCGTACGTGTCGAGCCAACGCTCCACCCGGCGGTGCGCCAGCTCGTCGAGCACACCCCGCGCGCGCAGCCACTCGTCGTCGAACACGGAGTCGAGATACTTCTCGCCGGTGTCGTTGCACAGCACGACGACGGTGCTCCCGCCCGGGTAGGCCAGCAGCCGGCGCAGCGCGAGATGGATGGCGCCGCCGGTGGTGCCGCCGACGAGCAGGCCCGCGCGGCGGGCGACGACGCGGGCGCCGGCGAACGCATCGGCGTCGGAGACCCGGTGGTTCTCGTCGATCAGCGCATGGTCGACGTTGCTGCCCACCGGGAAGCCATCTGGGCTGCCGGCACCGGTCTGGTGATAGCGCCCCGGCGCACCGCCGAAGATGATCGATCCCGCCGGCTCGACGGCCACCGAACGGGTCCGTTCCCCGGCCGCACGCAGCCCGCGCACGGTGCCGCACAGCGATCCGCCCGTGCCGATCGCGGCGATCAGCACGTCGACGGTGCCGAGCTGGCGCACCAGCTCCCTGGCCAGCCCGTCGTAGCCGTTGGCGTTGCCGCAGTTGTTGTGCTGGTCGGGGTGGAAGGCGCCCTGCTCGCGGGCCAGCTGCGCGGCGACCTTCCGCCGCGTCACCGAGCTGACACCGCCGTCGGGCGGGCACTCGACGAAGACCAGCTCGGCGCCGAGCGCGGTGAGCATGCGCAGCTTCTCCCGCGCAGCGTGCTCGTCGACCACTGCCGTGAAGCGATAGCCGCGCTCCAGCGCGAACAGCGCCAGCCCGCAGCCGGTGTTGCCCGACGTGGGCTCGACGATGTGCCCACCCGGACGCAGCCGGCCGTCGGCCTCTGCCTCCAGGATCATCTGCCGGGCCATCCGCACCTTGCACGATCCGGTGGGGTTGAGCTGGTCGAGCTTGAGCAGCAGCCGGGTACCGGTGCCGGTGCGCGCCAGTTCCAGCAGCGGGGTGTCCCCGGTGAGGTCGGAGACACGCGAGACGATCGTCATCGGAAGTCCTGGATCGGGTCGGAGTCGAGGTGCCAGCCGTCGTCGGTGACGACGACCTTCGGCGGGAGCGGCAACTGGTGGAAGCTGCTCTCGTTCTTGTCCATCTGGTAGCCCGCGGAGTTGGGGTAGACGAGCAGGTCACCGAACCGCGGACGGGCCGGCAGCTCGACCGTCCGCCAGGTCAGCACGTCGTACTCCATGCAGCTCGAGCCACCCACGGCCGTGCGGGCCGGCTCGTCGTCGGGGGCGAACCCGCCAGGCCGCACGAGGATCGGATCGGGCAGGAACTCGCTGCCCTTCCACTGCTCGGACACGCTCATGGAGAGGCCGGCCACGGTGGTGACGAGGTGGTCGCCGCTGGCCTTGCTGCCCAGCACCGGGAACACCGAGAACCCGGCGCCGTCGACGAGCGCGCGCCCCGGTTCGAGCAGCAGCTCGATGCCGGCAGCCCGCAGCCGCTGCGCCAGCGATTCACCGCCGACGTCGTGGCGCAGGATCGCCGTGACCATGTCGGCACCCGTCGGCGACTGGTGGTTGGGGTAGGTGCGGGGCGGGTTGCGGCCGTCGTGGAACCACTCCGGCGTGCGGCCGGCTTCGAACCGCGCCCAGTCGTCGGCGTCGACGTAGGAGACGGCGATGCCGCCCCCGATGCTGATCTTCGACGCCGGGTGGCCGAGGGCGCGGGCGTTCTGGATCAGCGGGATCAGCTCGCCTGCCAGCTCGGCACGCGGGGTCACCGCGTACCCGTCGAGGTGGAAGGAGAAGCCGCGCAGCGCGATGTCGTCTCCACAGTGGCGCATCGCCGCCCCCAGCTCGTCCGGGGCGAAGCCGAACCGACTCGCCGGGGCCTGCGGCGGCCGCACCCGCAGGAGCACCTCGGCGGTCTCCCCCGTCTCCGCCGCCAGCACGGCCAGGCGTTCCAGCTCGTCGGCGGCGTCGACGGCGATCAGGCTGCGGTGCCGCAGCGCGAGCCACAGCAGGCCGTCGGACTTGGCCGCGCCGGTCACGCCTATCGCGTCGCCGCGCACACCGTTGCCGAGGGCGTGCACCAGCTCGGGCACGCTCGCCACGTCGACCCCGACACCGGGCCGCGTGCACTCCCGCAACCACACCGCGGCCTTGTTGGCCTTCTTGCCGTAGTAGACCGTGCCGGCCACGCGCTCGGCCGCGAGCGCACCCGTCAGTGCGTCCAGGTTCTGCGCGAACGTGGCCGGGTGGACGACGTGGAACGGGCCGCCGCCGAGCGCGCGCGTGATCTCCCACAGCCGCGGCCCGGCCCGCAGGCGCGGTGCCCACGGGCGTTCCAGGGCGGGCAGCGGCGGCGAGAGGGGGTTCGTCACGACCACAGCGTCACCTGTGTGCCACGCCCGGCGGCGATGGCCCGGGCGGCGAGCGCGTGCGCGACCGGGATGTCGGTGATGATCATGCCGCTGCTGAAGGCGAACACCCGGTCGTCGTCGGACTTCCGGCCGGACGCCTCGCCGGCCAGGATCTGCGGGAGCTCGGCGTCGAGGCGGAAGACGCCGTCGGGGCCGGCCATGCGCTGCCCGGTGACCTCGACCTGCGCGGCGTTGGTGGCCACGGTGTAGTCGGCCGCGGCGAGCGTGCCCTCCTGCACACCCTTGCTCGCCACCGAGATCAGCAGCCCGCCCGGCGGCAGCCAGCCGAGCTGGATCTTCGGGTGCGCGGCGCGACCGGACGCAGCCACGACGATGTCGGAGTCGGCGGCGGCCTTCTCCACGTCGTCGACCAGCTCGATCTCGCGTCCGGGAAAGTGCTCGGCGAACGTCGCGAGGCTGTCGCGGATGCCGTCGGGATGGGTGCCGAACAGGCGCAGCCGCTCCAGCTCCGGCAGCGCGGCCAGCAGGTAGGGCAACGTGCGCACACCCTGCGCCCCGGTGCCCACCATCAGCGCCGTGCGGGCACCGGGCCGGGCGCAGCTGCGCGCGATCAGCGCGGTCGTGGCCGGGGTGCGGGTGGCGCCGACCCGTTGGCAGTCCAGCAGCGCGAACGGCAGGCCGGTCGTGTCGTCGTAGAGCGTGATGGTCGTGTAGTACTTCTCGTTCGACGTGCTGCCCTGCCGGTAGCTGGTCTTGAACGCCGCCTGCTCCAGCGAGCCGTCGTAGCCGACCATCGAGTACGTCACGGCGTCGCGCTCGGCCTTCGGCATCGGCACCATCAGCTTCGCGGGGTTGCGCGACAGGCCCCGGGCGTAGGCCAGGTAACCGTCCTGGACGGTCGTGATCGCCTCGCCGGGGGTGAGTTCGAGATCGGCCAACTCCCCTCGGGTGAGCACGTGCAGGACCGGACCGGAGTTCATGGGTGAAGACCTTCCTTCGGGGACGGACGGGACGTTCTGCGACGGGCCACGAGGCCGTGCCTCGGGGCGGCCACCCAGCAGGTGAGGAAGACGGCGGTGACGACCAGCACGATGAGCCCGCCGGCGGCCAGGTCGAACGCGTAGGACAGGTACAGCCCGACGACCGCGCTGCCGGCTCCGATGGCCGGCGCGAGCAGCATCATCGACTCGAGCCGGTCGGTGAGCAGCCGGGCCGCGGCCGCCGGGGTGATCAGCAGTGCCAGCACGAGCACGTTGCCCACGGCCTGCAGCGACATGACGATCGCCAGGGTGACGAGCACGTAGAGCGCGATGTCGAGCCCGAACACCGGCAGCCCGATCGCGCGCGCGGTCTCGCGGTCCAGCCCGACCGCCACCAGCCGCGGGTGCAGCGCCAGCGCCACCAGCAGGATCAGCGCGCCGAGGCCGGCCACGCCGAGCACGTCGGCGTCGGAGATGCCCAGGATCGAGCCGAACAGGAACGACTCCAGCGAGCCGCTGTAGCCGGGGGCCGCGCTGAGCACCACGATGCCCAGCCCGAAGGCGGCGGCGAAGAACACCCCGATCACCGCGTCCTCGCGCAGCCTGCGGTGCTGCGCGAACACCGCCACCAGCACGGCGGTGGCCAGCCCGGCGACGGCGCCGCCGACGACCAGGTCGAACCCCAGCACGAACGCGACCGCCACGCCGGGGAAGACCGAGTGCGCGACCGCATCGCCGATGAACGCCATCCCGCGCAGCACGACGTGGCAGCCGACCAGCCCGCAGATCACCCCGGACAGCAGCCCCACCAGCAACGCGCGCCGCCAGAAGTCGAACTCCCACGGCCCGAGCAGCACGTCCAGCACGGTCATCGCAGCCCTCGCACCCGAGTGACTCCGAACGCGCGCAGCCAGATCTCCGGGTCCTCCAGATCGGCAGGCGGGCCGTCGGCGATCACGGTGCGGTTGAGCAGGCACAGCCGTGTGCACAGCTCGGCCGCGGCCGCGAGGTCGTGGGTGGTGACGACGACGGCGTGTCCCTCCGCGCGCAGCCGCGTGAGCAGTTCACCCAGCAGGTCCTGCGTGGGCACGTCGAGGCCGGTGAACGGCTCGTCGAGCAGTAGCAATCGCGGGGCGACGACCAGCGCCCGCGCCACCAGCACCCGCTGCCGCTGGCCGCCCGACAGCTCGCCGACAGGCCGGTCGGCCAGCGCGGTCATGTCGACGCGCTCCAGCGCCGCGGCGACGGCCGCCCGGTCCTCCGTGGAGGCGCCACGCAGCCACCGGCGGTGATGCACCCGCCCGCTCAGCACCGCGCCGCGCACCGAGGTCGGGAAGTCCCAGGCGAACTCGTGCCGCTGGGGGACGTAGCCGATCTCCCCGCCGGCCACGGTCACCGTGCCGTGGGCGGCGGGAACCAGCCCCAGCACTGCGCGCAGCAGCGTGGTCTTGCCGGCCCCGTTCGGCCCGATCAGGCCGACCGTCTCGCCCGCCCGTACGGCCAGGTCCACGTCGTGCAGGACCTCCCGTCCGCCCAGATCGACGGCCAATCCCGCGACCGTCACCACGGCTCCGGTCATCCCGCACCGCCATCCCGAGCGCACATCTGCGTCCCCGCGCAGACGGCTGCAGGGCGGCCCCGGGCGATCACGCGCGCGAACGGCACACCAGCGCTGCTCCAGGCCCGCCGAACGACCGTGGTGTGCCGTTCGAGCGCGTCATCGGTCTCTGCGCAACCACGTCGTCGCGCCGGCTGTCCGCACCGAAGCGCCCGACGGCCCAGCTCGACGGCCACCACCGCCGTCGCGCTCCCCCGTTCCACGTACGGCGCGAGCAGGCCGACCACTCCCCATTGACGTGCGACATGCGCGGTCATTCCGCCCTCCCGTTCCGGGTGCGACGGGCCCACAGGACCAGCGCCGCTCCACCGATCAGCACGACGGCGCCCACCCCGCCGCCGACGAGCACCGGGCCCGCGCTTCCAGCGGCGAACGCGCTGGTCGGATCGCCGTCCCCGACGTGCACCCGCAGCGACCGCCGGTCCCCTACCTGCGGTCCGGCGCGCATCTCGATGTCGAGCACGTAGTCGCCAGACGCGGAGTACGCCCAGTTGCCGTGCGCGTGCGTGCCCGCCGCCAGTGCGGTGCGCTGCGGGAAGCCGCGCGCGCTGTCGAACAAGACCTCCGGGCGACCGAAGTTCCCGCTCACGAACAGCGCGAAGTGGCCCGGGCCGGCCACGTCGTGCAGCTCCCACGTGACGGGGCCGGTGAGCGCCGGGTCCCGCGTGTTCCAGCCCGGCCACACCACCCCGGGGCGCTGCGACTGCGGGAGCAGCCACACCGGTGCGCCCGGCTCGCCGAGGAACCGGAAGCGGGGATCGGCCGGCACCGTCGCGGCGGCGGTGCCGCCGGCGTGCAGCACCACGTCGGACAAGTCCCGCCACGCCGGCGGATCGACCGATCCGTCCTGCAGCTGCAGCCGCCACCCGCCGTCGACGGCGCGCAGCCCGATGTCGACGTGCCCGTCGGCGACGACCCGGCGCTCCCCCGACGGCACCAGCGCGAGCACCAACCCGATCAGGACCACGATCCACGTCACGAGCCACCCGCCAGGCAGCGGACGATCTCGTCGGCGTTGTGCCGCATCATCTCGACGTAGGTGTCGACGCGGTCGTCGAACGCGTCGCCGTACAGCGTGCAGACCTGCGCCCCCGCATCGCGCGCCACCTGCGTGAGCACCGACGCCCGTTGCGCGAGGTTGGGCTCCAGGAACACCGCGGGCACGTGCAGGTCGCGGATCGTGCCGGCCAGCCGGCGCACGTCGTCGACGCTGGGCTCCTGCGCGGGATTGGGCACCACGAACCCGGAGACCTGTAGCCCGTAGGCGGCGGCGAGGTAGCCGAACGCGTCGTGGGTGGTCACCAGCCGCCTGCGGTCGGCCGGCACGGTCGCGATCCGCTCCCTCATCTGCTCGTCGAGATGGGCGAGCGTGCGACCGTAAGTTGCGCTGCGGTCCCGGTAACCCGCCGCCCCGTCGGGATCGACGACGACGAGGGTGTCGCGGATCAACTGGGCGTACGCGTCGGCGTTGCGCACGTCCTGCCACAGGTGCGGATCGATCTCGCCGTGCACGTGCTGGCCGAGCACCGCCTGCGGCAGCTGCCACACCCGCGTGCCGGGAGCGCCGAGGAAGGCGAACCGCGGATCGTCGGGCACGGTGTCGGCGGCGCGGTCCGGCACCGCCAGCACCGCCTCCGCGACGGGCACCTCCCCGTCGCGGACGACGGAGAGGCCGCCGCGGTCCAGGTCCACCGTGAGGTCGGCGTGGCCGGCGTCGAGCGCCCCCGGTGCGGCCGGATCGCCGCCGACCGCGAACGTGAACGTCGCACTGCCCAGGTCGGTGCCGCCGAGCTGTGCGGCGAGCGTGACGCGGTAACGGCCCGGCGCGCCGAATACCCAGTTCAGGTGGGTATGGGCACCCGGCGGCAGGGTCGTGGCGTCGGCGGGGTCGAGCCCGTCACCCGTGTCGAAGAAGATCTTCGGCTCGCCGAGGGAGTCGGTGAGGTAGCCGGCGAACCGGCCGGGTCCGTCGACCGCGGTGGCGGCCAGCCGAACCTGCGAGGTCCTGGTCGCCCCTTTTTCCGCGCCCGTCCCGCGCACCCGCAAGCCCAGCCACAGCACGTCCACGCCGAGGTCCTCGACGAGCGGGATGACGTGCGCGCCGTAGGTCTCCGACGACTCGGCGAGCGAGACGTTCGGTGCGCGGTCGCGCGCGTTGGCGTCGATGGCCCTGATCAGCGACTGCGGCTCGAGCAGCAGGTGGTTGGTGAAGGTGACGTCGGCCTGCGCCACCCGACGGGCGTCGGCGGGAGTCGGCTCGTAGGTGTGTGGGTCGGCGCCGGGCGGCACGAGCGCCGTCACGTCGACGCGATCGCCACCGACGTTGCGGACGAGATCGGCGATGATCTGCGTGGTCGTCACGACGGCGATCCGGCCGTCTTCGGGCTCGCTGCCGCGGCCGCAGCCGGTGGCGAGCAAGACGGCGAGCACGACCAGCAGCGCTGCAGCACGCACCGGCGGCTAGCGCGCTGCGGAGCGGCGGCCCCGCAGCACGAGCCCGAGCACGAGCGCCGCGAGCGCTGCCCCGCCGATGCCGAACCACAGCACCGGGCCGGGCCCGTTCTCCTGCGTGGCAGCGGTCAGCCGCACCCGCGGCACGGACGCCTCGCCGATCGGGGCGCCGGCACCGTCCAGCGCGCGGACGACGAGTTGCGCCCCCTCCCAGTCGGCACCGACGGGGTGCTCCACAGTGGCCGCGTGCGCGTCGGCGATCGGTTCGAGCGGGTTCTCCGCGGACTTGCGCAGGAACCACGCGAACCCGGCAGCGGGCGCAGTCGTAGCCGCGGTGGCGGTGAACGTGTCGCCGACGGCGACAGGCCGGTCGCCGCCCGACACCATCACCGGCGCGGCCGGGGCGCCGTCGACCCGCAGCGTGATCGGCGCGGACTCCGCCAGCGCCGCGTGATCGGCGTTGAACAGGCGCACGGTGACCTCGGCGCCGTCGAGGTCCGGGGTGATCGGGACAGTGACGTCGGCGTCGCGCGACTCGGGGATCCAGACATAGTTGTCGGCGCCCGGCTTGCGCAGGTACCAGTGGTAGTGCTCGTCCGTGGTCGGCGGGTCCTGCCGGGACGTGATCGTCGCCGTCTCGCCTGCGCGGTAGGTCGGCTTGTCTGCCTTGGTGAGCACCGTGGTGCTGGCGGGCAGTGCGGCCACGCGCAGGGCGGTCGTCGGCGACTTCTCCACGACGGCGCCGGCCGGATCGAGCAGCTCGGCGTAGACCTGCGCGCCGTCCAGTGCGCGATCGGGCTTGTCGGTGTAGACGGCCGACTTCTGATCGTCGACCAGGGCGAACGCCGGATCGCCTGCCAGCTTGAGGTACCAGCGCACCGCCGCGCCGTCGATCACGGCCTTGCCCGTGGCCATGATCTTGATCGTCTGGCCGGTGAAGTACTCGCCGTCGACCTTGTCCGGGGTCAGCGCCAGCCCCGCGGCCTCGTTGTGCGCCTCCGGGACGGCCACGCGGGCGGTCACGCCGGACGCCTGGTCGAGCGCGCCGACGACGACGCGGACGGTCGCCTGGTCCACCACCGGCGTGGCGTCGGCCAGCTTCGCGCTGACGGTGAAGTCGATGTCGTAGGTGCCGGGCGCGGTGAACGCCCACGCGGCGTGCTGGTGGCCGCGGGGGCCCATCGCGACCTTGGTGAACAGCGAGCCCGGCACGAACACCTTGCTGACCTTCTCGCCGGTCAACCCGCCCGCGGAGGTGACGGCGAACCGGGGCGCCGCCGCGGGGCCGGCGTAGGAGAAGCCGGTCATCGTGAACGTCACCGACTCCTGCAGCACGCCCTTGCCGATGCCTTCGGTGGACCAGCCGGGCCACACGACGTCGGGGTTCTGGGTCTGCGCGGTGATCCACGCGGGACTGCCCGCGGGGCCGAGGAACTCGTAGCCTGCCGGCAGCCCGACCCGCGCGCTGGGCACGTCCGGCACGTGCAGCACCAGCTTCTCCGGCTCGGTGATCCCGCCCGGCGCCATCGCCTTCACCACGAGGCGGCGGTCCTCGACCACCGGGTACAGCGCGTCCACGTGCTGCCCGGCCCCGGCGACCTGACGGCCCTCGGTCGCGGTGCCGGTGGACGGTGGCTGCGCGGCGGCCGGACCGGCCAGGACGAGCAATGCCGCGGCGGTCGCCACGGCGGCCCGCACGGCGGCGGGCAGCAAGGAGGTCATTCGGCATCCCCATCGAGTTATCGGTAACGATTATCATTACCAACTCATGGGTGGCCGTCTACCCGAACGTGACCCCGCACACGCGGGGGCACGCCGTCAGCGCAGCAGCTCGACCATCCGCACGGCGGCCGACAACGCCCGGCTGTCACCTCGCGTGGGGGTGAACCCGAGCCGCACGACGACCAGGCGTTCGGACGGCACCACGACCGTCCACTGGCCGTCGTGCCCTTCCGCGAAGTAGGCGTCCGCCGGCAGCCCCGCTTCGAAGAGCGAGCCGTCGGTCGCCCGGTTCGGCCACCAGCCCGAGGCGTAGGGGGCGGACTCCGCGCTGGTCACCTCGACCGCCTTCGTCGACTCCGCCAGCCAGCCGGTGGGAAGCAGCCGCTCGCCGTTCCACACGCCGTCGTCGAGCGCGAACTGGCCGACCGCTGCCCAGTCGCGCGGTGTCGCCCACATGTACGAGCTGCAGACCGGCGTGCCGGCGGCGTCCGGTTCGAGCACCGCACTGGTCAGGCCGAGCGGGACGAAGAGCAGGTCGCGGGGCAGGTTCGCGCCGAGGCCGGTGCGCTCGGCCAGCACCGCGCACAGCAGCGTGGTGCTGCCGGAGGAGTACTGCAGGTACGTGCCCGGATCGTGCGCGAGCTTCTGTGACGCCACGTAGGTGCCCATGTCGTGCTCGATGTAGAGCATCCGCGTGATCGGGGTGTTGAGGGCGTAGGTCTCGTCCCACTCCAACCCGCTCGTCATCTGCAGCAGCTGCCGGACGGTGATGCCGGCGCGCGCGTCGCCCGCCCACTCCGGGCGCAGGTGGTCGTCGTCGAGGGACACCCGCCCCTGCTGCAAGAGCCGGCCGACCAGCAGGTCCGTCATGCTCTTCGTCATCGACCAGCCCAGCTGCGGCGTGTCGGGACCGAAGCCCTCGGCGTACCGCTCCGCGACGAGCTTGCCGTCCTTGAGCACGACCACCGCGCGAGTGCCCAGGTCCGCCCGGTCCGCCGCCGGGAGATCCGCGCCGAACGCCTCGTCCAGCGCGTCCCGCACGCCCTGCGACGGGTCTGCCGGGGCGGCTGTCGCCGTGTACGGGTTGCCCGTCGACCCGACCGCGGTGGGCTGCGGCAGCGCCGGACGCGCGCCGGCGAGCGTGCACCCGAAGCCCGGGCTCGCCCACGCTGTCTGGCCGGCGAGGACGCCGAGGATGCTGGTGGTGGCGCTGCCCTGCTCGACCGAGGTCCGCAGCACGGGCACGAGCGGGTTGGGCGGCAGGTCGCTCTCGGGGTCCGCCCGCCCGGAGATCGCGGCGAGCGCGCACCCGTTGTGGGCCGCGTACCCGGTGCCGGTGAGCAGCAGCGGACGCTGCCACCACCAGCCGGCGCCCAGCAGCACGACCAGGATTGCGGCCAGCGCGATCAGGGTTCGCCGGAGGCCACGTCGTGCCGTCATGGGCACATGATGTCGGTCGACTCCACCGCCATCGACGCGACCTGCAGCGCCAGCTTGACGGTCGGATCGCCGAGGTCCCTGCCGAGAACGGCCGCCAGCTTGCGGACCCGCGCGTACGCCGCGGGCCTGCTCGTCCCGATGCGGGTGGCGAAGGCGGCCACCACCCCGTCGGCCTCGGCGTAGGCGCGCACGGTGCGCAGCAGCTCGGCTCGACGGGAAGCGTCGAGCCGCAGGATCGGCCCCAGCTGATCCTCGACGAATGACAACAGGCGCGGGTCGTCGCGCAGCGCCCACAGCAGGCCGCGCACACCGAGATCGCGGGCACGCCACACCCGTCCGGCGGGCCGATCGGGGATCGCGGCAGCCACGGCGAGCACGTGCGTCGCCTCGGCGAGGGCACCCGCCAGTTCGTCGAAGCCCGGCGCCGCTGCGGCTGCGGCCAGGACATCGGGAGGCAACGCGTCGACGAGGGCGTCCGGCGCCTCGGGCGTCACGATCGCGACCGTCCCGTCGGAGAGCGCACCGACGAAGACGGGTGCGCGCAGCCCTGCGAGCGCCGGTGGCACCCGACCTTCGGGCGCGGCGACTGCGAGCACCTCGAACGGTCCGGCCTGGTCCAGTCCGAGCGCCCCGGCCCGTGCCCGCAGATCTGCCGTGCCGACGTGCGGTCGGTCGAGCAGATCGGTGAGCAGCCGGGTACGCGCCCGCTCTGTGGCGTCCACGGCATCCGCATCCATCAATGCCGTCATGGTCACCGTGTCAGCGGCCTGCGCGAGGACCATCGGCACGCGGGTGTCGTCCGTCCGCACCGGGACGACCAGCCGACCCCATCGGGCGCCACGCCGCCCGATCGCCGCGGTGGTCCATCCCTCCGGCCCCGCAGGTTCCGTCACAGGAGTGGTCGGGCACTGCCGGGATCGAGCGGACCAGTCCCGCAGGCTGCCCTCGACGTCGGCGCCCGCCACGACCAGAGCCCGGTGCGCGAGGTCCTCGAGCACGACCGGATGGCCGATCAACCCCGCCGCACCGTCCATCACCTGCTCGGCGTCGGCGCCGTCGATGGCGAGACCGCGGAAGGTGTCGGCGACGCGCTGAGCGAACTGCAGCTGCGCGTACTGCTCGGTCAGGACCCGGCCGTGGACGGCCTCGGTGACCTCGATGAAGCGGACGGTCCGGCGCAGCTCGATCAACGGGAAGTTCACGGCGCGCGCGGCCTGGACCAGCGCTTCGGGCAGGGCGGTCAGGTGTTGACCGAGCTCGATCATCAGCGCGACCGCCCCGGCGTTGCGCAGCGCCGCCAGGTAGGCGGCGGCGTCGGTGGTCGGATCGCTGACCGGCACCCCGATCGAGAGGATCAGCTCGCCGCCGGACAGGGTCCCGGCGGGATCGCGCTGCTCGCTGACGTGGACCCACCGGACCTCCGACGCGAGCGCCGCCCGGCCGGCACGAACCACCGGGCGGCCGGCTGCCACGGCGGGCAGGTCGAGGATCTCCGCGACGCTGGGATGCACGCCGCCATCTTTACAGAACGTCGGACCAGCAGCCTGATCGTGACGAAGTGCAACCCCCGCTTCGGCGCCCAGGATTCGAGACTGGTTCCATGTCGTCGAGCGTG